>ULQR01008153.1_pt1 | contig 64815 bp, 53 predicted proteins | sample 1954711 | NCBI WGS metagenome assembly ULQR01 (sample SAMEA4835661, study PRJEB28245) | human gut metagenome | biome: gut microbiome; material: fecal sample | place: Denmark | collected 2008
TTACTTTTTTTGGTAAACTTTTTTCAGGACGATACATTTTGCGCGACCTGTAAGTCGCTGAATAGTAACCATTTAACGCTTTTCAGAGTTGTATATTTTGCGACTCTGAAAAGCGCTAAAGCGTTGATATGCAGTAGAATACGCGTTGCACGTCCTGTATCGTCCTGAAAAAAGTTCACCCCAAAAAAAGTAAACTTTTATGGAAGCTAAATGCTATCGGGCGATGCGGCGCACCAGAAGTGCTGTAAGCGTTAAGGTTACTTCACAGGGACCGCGAAGACTAGAACGCCAGGACAGGACGCACTATCATTCTACCATAGTCTACGGCCGTAAACAAATATTGGCAATAAACAGAGCCTGCGGAAGAGATGTACCAATTATGAATCGCAGATTTATTCCACGTAGATGTCCAGATATAATCATAAGATGCGAATGTATGTTTATCCTTATCGGCAATCTTGGCCATCCATTTATTCAATGCGGCCGGGACATCGCCTTGATCTTTTCTTTGATTATATCCTAAAGCATCAGAAGTCTGCTCCGCCGGATCAGCCAGAGCCGGACAACCACCTAAATACTGCAGCAGATCCCAACATTGGCCAGATGAAGGAAGGTACCAGCCGGTCGTAGTCGCAAGAACAGGATAATATTTATTGTATTCATCTACCGCCTTCAACGCCGGATAATTACTGAAGTCACCACAAGCTTTACGCATCTGCTCGCTATTCCAATATCCGCTTATGTCATTATAACCCTCCGCTTTTGAGTAACAAGCAGGCAAGTATGACTCGGTAGGTGTGGTAATCCAAAAAGTAACATCGACCGCGGCATTCTTCAGAGCCATCACAAGCGCGTGCGCCTCACCTCCGAGCACTTTCCGCTCCGCCTCCCCGACACGCCCCGGATTGGTCTGGAAAACAATGCCCACGACATTGGAGGCCTGCACCTTCTCCTTATCCGTATTATACGGGAGCAGATGGCCGTCGGCAAGAAAGAAATCACCAACCCGCAAGGTGTGAAGTTTCACGACCCTTCCGCCATCGATCTTGTATATCCTGTAACTACCGCCGGAAATTTGATTGGGCTGGATTTCAATCGAAAATTCACATTGCAGCCTGTCATTGTAGGCGGAAAGTTCAACGCCTGCAGAAGGATGGAAAAGATAGCGGCAGATTCCGTCGGAAATAAGATACGGCAAAGCCTCGGAATCAAACTCTGTCGGACCGGAGATGACATAGTCCGGGATGCTGGGCTTATTGGTAAACCTGTAACCAAACGCCGGCAGTTCCACTACGGCCAGCGCCATACGGTGTGCCATTGAGAAAGTCAATGTGAGGCTGTTGTCTGTGCCAGTCTCCACACTTCCATTGGCCGTCATAAGGTCCGAGGCGGCATAGGCCTCATAAGCGCTCTGGTCCTTCCGTGGCTGCCACGAGTCGATCAGCGGAGCAAAGAATTCCGCATCTGTCAATGCCGCACCTGTAGAAGCCGCAGTCTTGCCGGTCATGTCCGACTGATATGGATAGTAGATATAATAGTTTTCATCAGGCAATCCTCCGGCTAGACTTTTTCCAGTCTCCGGCCTCCAGACGAGCCTGCCTGTAGCAGCATCCGTTTCAGCTGTCAGTTTCAGGTTGGAATAGACCGTCTGGCCGCTTCGAAGCAAATACAGGCCACAGGCATCACCTTCGCTGAACTTGGTGATATAACCATCCTCAACCGCACGGGTAGCAGGCCCTTCGGCCGATGCATATCCACTGTCAATGATGGAGACAGCGAGAGATTGTCCCGACTCAGTACCCGCAGGCGACACGGCTTCATCCTTTCCGCACGACGCAATGACAAGGAGGAGCCCCGCCAAATGCAATGATCTGTATAATATATTGTATGTTTTCATAACGAATGTATTTATCATCAATGACATAAAATCCTAAAATGCGAGAATCGGACGTACATATCCCCAAAATCTTTTCGAGTTATGACTGCTTTTCAACCAACCATAAATAGTTACATTCCAAGCTAGCGCGTAGCCATTCGAGTACTCCGAAGACGACCAAAACCACATCATTGGTTCGTCGAATGTGCTTTTGCCCTCAGCCGCGACCTCTGACAGCCATCCGTTCAGAGCGGCGGCCACATTACCATTCCAAACGAACCCAGCTGCGTCAGGATCTTCAGTGGCCGATGAGTTTTGCTGATCTGACTGGGCCAAATCATGACTTGAGCCCAAGTTCTGCAGAATGTCCCACCATTGGCCTGAGGACGGGAGGAACCAGCCGGTCGTAGTCGCAGGCGCCGGAGCCGGATATTCTTTCGACGCCTTGAATGCAGGATAATTGTCGAAATTGCCACGATTGCTGAGAATATGCTTACTGTTCGCATATCCGCTGATATCTTCGTAAAGCTGCTTTTGGGTCAGAATTTTTGTAAGTCCCTCATCAAGGTAGGTATCAGCCCACTGAACGGAACGGGTGACCGAAGTGTTCCTGAGCGCCATTACAAGACCGTGAGCCTCGCCACCGAGAGCTTCCTTTTCGGCCAATCCGATACGATACGGATCCGTCTGGAAGACAATGCCTATAACCACCTTTCCCCCACTTCTGTCCGGACCCGGCTTAGGGTCGGCAATTTCCCTTCTTCCGTCAGAATAGATTTTGCGGAGACCGCCGTCGCTCCATGTTCCGTCCGAGTAGAAGTAATCACCGATTTTAAGGTCATCCGCCTTATAACATTTCACTTTATCAGAAAAAACAGTCTCTGACTTGCCTCCGTTCCACGCACCGATTGCCGCAGAAGACCCCAATTCGATCGGAAGATGCAGGCTCCCGGTGAGTTTCATCGGCTTGGCCTCATCATTGAACCCCTTCATGGCGTCGCTGAGTCCGCTATCGATTCTTTGGGTTTCGCCGCCTGCGTATGTGATGTCCACCACCAGCGTCTGCGATTCATTCGGGACAATGCCGAGCAGCCTGAAAGACAAACTGAATGTCTGCCCGTCCTGTGTGAAGGTTTCCGTCACCGTTGCCGCCCCGCTACGTTCGCCCGTTTCAATGTCCACTGCAGATGCCACTCCCGAAAGCGTCGCCGTTGCCGACTGTACACGACTGTAGTCGCCTTCTGTGGCTGTCAGTTCGAGGTCAAGTCTGCGGACCAGCTGTTTCATAGGAGCCGTGACACGGAGCGAGTCGTCCGCCAGGACAGAGATTTCCTGCACAGAGGCGAACAGATAACCAGGTGAAGGGTCAATGTCACCTGCCGATGATTTTTCCATGCAAGCCACATTGCCATCAACAGCAATATGCTCAGGCGTGTTGTACACCGCCAGACTGTATTGCCCCGGGTCCAGAAGCTGCTTGAACGTGTTCTTTTCTCCGCTCACTTCCTGTTTCACGTCAGCGATTCTCAGGACGTACTTCTGGGGGATGTCCGCCTCGCTGCTCTTCCCGCTCCAGTCGGCAGTCACCACCACCGCGCCCTGGTCAGGATGTGGTGTCTGATGAGGTTTGCCTTTCGAGCAGGAGATGATCAATGTCAGGAGGACAAGATGTGTCAGAATTCTTTTATCCATAGTTAGCACTTTTTTTATTCACGTTACCCTCACCCTAAATCCCTCCCCTCGGGGAAGGGACTTACCTCACGGGCTCTAACAGCGGTGTTTCGAGCGAGACTTGAGATATTCAGCCTACAAAGAAAGCAAAGAGAATTCATTTCGGGCCGATTCCCGATGACAAACAGCGTTTCAATTGTCAGAATCGCACATCTTTGTCGTTTAGGCTATTTTTCCGCCATCTGGTAGGCGTACATCCGGCGTTTTCCTTGAAGATGCGGATGAAAAGACTCGGCGACAAAAAGCCGGATCTTTCTGAAATGTCGGCAAGCGTCAGTTTCGGATATTGTACGAGCAGACGCTTCGCATAGTCAATGCGGAGCCCTGTTATCCAATCACGGAATGACACTCCGTATGTGGTATTTATGTACTCGGAGAGATAGGTACGATTGGTATGAAGCTGTTCCGACAAGTCTTTAATGGTAAGGCCTGTCCGGACGTATCCATCAGCATTGATCCAACCCGCGATTCTTTCCGCGATTTCGGCATGGTAGGACGGCGTTACGTGCATCGGCACTGCCTCACAACGGCTCACTTCTTCATTGACCTCCATTGCATTTTCCACCTGCTCGTAAAACAGCATATAGTTCAGATAACAAAGGAAGAGATAGATGTAGAACGGGATTGACATCAGAATCCAGATATAGACGTATCTGTCGGGCAGGAACGTCAGCAGTCCGCAACCCACTCCGAATATGATGGCCCAATAAGTGAAAACGGAAAGCCACTTGATATAGGCCCCGATGTCGTCCGCATGGGTTTCGTCGAAAATGCGGATGACCCTGTGATAAGTCCGCAGCAGCCGCCATGTCAGGAACAGTCCATATACGACCAGCAACACAGCCAAGGCCAATATCGCCACTGTCTGAGCCGTCCCTTCCGGCAACAGTTTCAGGACAATGCAGGAGATTGCGGAGTACAGCACCCACAATGCCATATGTGCCAATAGCCTGCGCCTGGTAATATAATTGCGGTCAAGCAATGTGGTAAGGGCCGAGCTGAACAGCCAGTAGCACAGGAAATAAGTGGACAGGTTTATGAGGATGGCGGCATCAGCGTCATTGAAACGGACTTTCATAAAGAAATGCACCGAATAGTTGGCCGCGAGCAACAGCATTGCCGCTCCCATTATGCGTCGGGAGCGCAGAAAATTGTCAAAAATCGCCTTTTCCGGAGTTCTGGCAAACAAAAAGTAGAAGCCGAAAAACAACATCAACGGCAGCGCGGCACAAAGGGAATAGTCGTATATAGGGGCCATTTGGCATTCATATTTACGCCCCTAAGTTACAAAAAATCCACATTTTGCCTGAGAATCGAAACGACAAACTTTGCAAAAGGCAGGATGTCGCCTTTTGTGCTTGCTGTCTCCAGCGCAGCCATATATTCGGCGCGTTTGTCTGTCTTAATCACCACCCAGTCATAGCCGCCGGAGGCCAACATCACATTCATCAGGAAACGGCACATTCTGCCATTCCCGTCCATATATGGGTGAATATATCCGAAGAAAAAGTGACCAAGCACAGCTCTGACTATCGCACTCGGCTCATTTGCCAGCAGCTTGAACAGTACAGGCATTGTAATACGCACATTGTCAGGACTCAAAGGTGTGTGTAAGGAGCCTCTTATGTACACTTGATTGTTTCGATACCCTATAAGGTCCGAAGCCTTCAAAAGGCCTACCCCTACAAACGGAGACCACATCTGGAGATACCATTGTTGGTGATCTTTTTTTGCGACTACTCCAGGCTCCCCTCCTTCAAGAATCTCCAGGACACTGTCCTTTACTGACTGAAATGCGAGATAATATCCTCTTGCCACCAATGCATTCTTATTCTCTTTATCTTCTACATTCGGATTCCAGTTGCCGCTTTTTACTTTTTCTATAAGTTCGGCAGAAATCTTGTATCCTTCGATTGACAATGAGTGATAGGCATCATCCTTATACTTCTCTTCCAGAGAATTCATATATCCTCTGACATCATCAATTCTCCTTTCAGGCATATCTATCAGAGGAAGTATCTGCGCCCTCATCTCTTTCCACATCAGAGTAATCCTTGCTTCGTATGGGGAAGTGAACATCAGATGTTCTCCAGAGGGTTTCTCAAAAGGATCCATCTCTCTCACATCATAACCAAACCCTCTCATTGTCATGAGAATATCATCAGCAATCTCACTTCTTCCGATATGACGGAACGCTCCTACGATACGCCCTGCCCGAACAGAAGCCCCATTGTCTGCAAGAAGGCGGAGTATAGCGGAGGAGTCACGGACCAATGACAGACAGATCTTGGCCGTCAGTTCATTAAGCACAAAATAGGAAGGTGATACATTTATCAATGCCTCCTCAAGAGTATAGACATTGACTCCTGACACAGGATCCTTGACGATAGTCTCCGGGAGTTTACCCCTAATCGGAAATATTGAAGTGCCGTAAAGAAGATTTGTAATATTATTGGCTCCTTCCGGAGTCCTGACGATACATTGACTTGCAATCACCGTGCTTCCTGACCATCTGTCCAAAGACAGTTCTGGACTCAGCACCCATTGGTTTCCATATTTTCTATTGCAATACGCCTTTATGAAATTCCAGAAAGACGAATACCATACGGTCGTATCTCCCTCTGTACCAGGCTTGCTTACTATATACCATCCCTTCAGAACTTCTTGTAGCCAACCATTCATCTTAAGCCGATCACGATGAGTTCTGCTCAATTGGGTTGTACCATATATCACCAGACAGTTATCCTTGTCCTGCAATTCTTTAAGAGCCTGCAAAGACTCTGCTAATTTTTCACCAGGTGTTGCCATATCTGTATTTGCCTGCGTATCATATTTAGTATTTAGCGGCGTACTTATTTTAGTATTTAGCGACGCACGATTATTAGTATTTGCTGCAAAAATGGCAAAATATTATTATTTTAGCAACAGCATTGCCGCTCCCATTATGCGTCGGGAGCGCAGGAAATTGTCAAAAATCGTCTTTTCCGGAGTTCTGGCAAACAAAAAGTAGAAGCCGAAAAACAACATCAACGGCAGCGCGGCACAAAGGGAATAGTTGTATATAGGGTCCATTGGGCATTCATATTTACGCCCCCTAAGTTACAAAAAATCCACATTTTGTCTGAGGATCGAAAGGGCTATTTCGTGCAATCCGCCAAATGATAACTTAACAAAAAAGTGAAGTTCTGTTTGGAAATTCAAAAAGATGCCGTATCTTAGCAATCAGAAAAAATATAACGTATGGGAAAACTCGAACTCGTCATAGAAAGCGATAATGTCAGCATATACTCACCAAAGTATGATGGTGAGACGCAGACAGAGTTCGAGAAATTCATGTCCGATAATGGCGAACTGGAGAATCCGCAATTAAAGAAAGACTTTGATGCCATCATTGCTGCCATCAAAAAGATAATTGACGATTGCGGAGCTCGTGAGAATCTCTTTCGCCCGGAGGGGAATAACATCAAAGCCATTCCTCTTTGTATAGAACAAAGGCGAGGAAAAGGAGTCGGAACCTTACGATTACATTGCATATGAAAAAGAATCCTTTATTCGATAGATGTGTCGCCAATGTTACTCCTGAGGTGATGGAGGAGGTTAACCTTAATATTGACATTGCAAACCGCATTTACGATCTTCTCAAGAAGAAAAAGATGACACAGCGCGAGCTGGCAACGAGGATGGGCAAACGCGAATCGGAAATTTCAAGATGGCTCACCGGATCTCACGGATTCACGACCAAGACACTGGCGAAGATTGCCTCCGTGCTTGGCGAGCCCGTGGTAGAGATAAAAAAAGCACCCGAAGTGAAATACGTATTCGTTCCGGCAAAAGAATTTATAACTCCGTCCGATTCTTATGATGGAACTTATAACAGCCAGAGTTTCAAATGTTTTCACGCGACATCCCACAATTAACTTACTATGGCGGAAGATAATGTAAATATACAGATGAGGCTTATTTCCGTCAGCGAAGTAAGCTTTATGATGTCTCCGGGAAAAATAGGGGACGATGTCAATCCTGATGCAGTTCAGATTGGTTTTTCAACACAAATTCAACCCGATGTCGAAAACGACACCTTCAACTTGTTTTTCGGTACTCGTTATGAACTTGACGGAGATGTAGTGCTTGAGTGTTTGTACAAATTCGAGTTTGAAGTAAAAAATCTCCGCCAGTTCATCGTTTATAACGAGGACCAAAGCATTACGGTCAACCACATCATGCCCCACTTCCTAAGTGTGGCAATAGGAACGATGCGTGGAATTCTGGTCGTCAAGACTGCAGGAACAAACTGCTCCAAGTATCCCCTACCAATGATAAATGTAAACCAATTGAATGTGAACCTGTCCAACAAAGAATAGACATTCGAACGACTCAGACCGCATCTCAGGACTTCTTGCAAAAAGCAATTATTTGCGAGACGCTTTTACATTGGTGACGCCTTTGTAGAGGACACGGATGTCGCCTTTCGTTTCACGGTACAGGGTAATAGAAAGGTCGATCTCGAGATAGCTTCCGTCGTCGGACAGTTTGTAGTGGTTCAGTCGGACACTGGAGACGGACTTGTTGCCGCTCAAGTAATTTTCACCTTCGGTGCGCTCCTCAAGAGGAATCTGCATTGTCGCAATACTTGGGAGGTCAATGTCAATGACAGACAAATGGAACGGGATGTGCCCCGTATCTTTACAGCGGCAGCGATATCCGGAAACATTGACACGGACTTTGCCTTCATCATAGAAAGCCCATTTCTGATTTCCTTCAGATTCACTGCCGATCGCACTGGTCAGGGCGCAGAAATACTCATTGTCCACGGTTACACAACCGACAGCCACCTCAGGTTTGAATTCATCGCAGGAGACAAATCCAGCCAAGGCAACAAGGAAAGGGAGGAATAAATGTCTGGTGCTCATAATAATATGGTATTAAGGATTTCTCTCTACATACAATGCATTGATATCTAATTCCTTGCATCATCATAGACAATCTAAGGGACGCGCAAGGTGAATTTGCGGACGTAGGTATTTTCGACATTGACAAGACTGGCAAACAAATCGTAAAGACGACCCAGTCTGTCAAGAACCAGACAACCGGCAGCAAGCCGACTACCAGCATCCCGACCAGCGACAACCGCCTCCTCCGCGGCTTCATCGGTGGAAGTTCGTTTTAGAATCCCCAACTGTCATGCCAGCGGATTTTGAAACGGTCACCGTCAAATTCAATCGGTAGCCAAACGTAGCGCCCGTCAATGGCATTCTTCGGATTCCATCTATCACCCATATAGATGAAGGTGTTCGCCTTGCCGGCAACCGGCAGTATGAAGGTGCTCTGGGAATTGAAGGTCAGATGAGAGCCTTCTCCCTCGCACGGGTTTCCGAGCTCAGTCCATGGTCCCCATATTGACGGTGCGGACGCACTACGGGCCGCATTGGGAGCCCAACCTGTGCATCCCGACCCCATAAAATAGTAGGTTCCGTCTTTTTTGAATATAGCAGGAGCCTCCATGAGACGATCCGGGAACACGCGCACATATTTTCCGGTGTAGTCCAAATAGTCATCCGTCAGTTCAGCTATATGCAGCGTCCAGTTGTCCTCCGAGGCGGACAGCTGATATGCCTTGCCGTCGTCATCGACAAATAGGGTCATATCACGGGACATTTGCCCAGACTCGAAATCTCTGGCGAGAAAGCCCTTTTCATCAGGGAACTCGTCCTTGTTGAACGGCCATTTGCCGGGAACAGCTCTGGTGCTGCGTACAAAGGAAAAAGGGCCTTCCGGCCTATCCGCTACCGCAATTCCACTGCGCGCACTTGAATAACCGCTTCCCTTCAACTCCAGATGGAACCACATCACGAACTTGCCCGTAAGGGCATTATAGATGACCTTCGGACGTTCAAGAATGCAGCCCCGTTCAATGTCGGAACCAGGTTCATCGCTTACGGCCAATGCTATGCCCTCATTCTTCCAATTGTAAAGATCATCAGAAGAATAACAACTGACTCCCACTTGAGCCAGATTGCCGGCCTCCCCCTCCGTCTTGTACTCGCCGTACCACCAATACTTTCCACCATGGAACATGATTCCGCCTCCATGCGCGTTTATTGCCACGCCATCAGTATCTTTCCACAACTCTCCGGGCCTGAACTCCGTAATCTTAGCGGAGGGACGATGGTCGCCATCCGTCGTCATTGAAATCACATTGCCATTAGCAGAATAGAGAAATGCGGAGAATAGGGCCGTCGCGCAAAATAGGATGTGTCTAATTTTCATTTGAAGCAAATCTATCAGCAATTACTCTGCATGAAACGATGCAATCCACTCGAACATCGAAGCCGGAAAATCCTGCCATTGGCCCCAATGATGACCACCTGTCTCATGCGGTATCTCCTTGACGGGAACGCCTGCTTTCCTCAGAGCCTCGCAATATGCGTGGCTATTTTCGTTCGGCTTCACGACATCATCATCGAGAGAATATGCGACGTACGCCGGAGGTGTGGCCGAAGTCACGCGCTTTTCAACTGAATATGTGTCAATCAGTTCCTGCGAAGGAGACGCTGTTCCGAGAAACATTGTCATCGAACCGGTGTGCGTCTTGCCCGGATCCATTGATATGACTGGGTAGCAGTCAATCTGAAAATCTATTTTCTTTGGATGTATAGTCGACATAAGTGCAGCCAGATAGCCTCCCGCAGACTCGCCCATCACCCCGAGTTTCGAATATCCGCCGAGCATAGCCTTTCCTGTAAGCATCATTTCGATGGCGTTCTCACAGTCGGTCATTGTCCTCCGGCGGTCGCGATTCGGCAAGCGGTACATGACAATCGCAAGAGTAATACCCTTTCCTTTGCAGTAATCGACAATCTGGCTTATACAGCCGGGAGTATGATTAGCGAATCCGCCTCCAGGAAAATAGACAATGCAGTCGGTGTTGTCCTTAGCGTCGGAATAGTAGATGTCGGCATATCCATCGGCCGATGGAAGCACAGCCCTCACACATTCATCCGAACCGCCCAAGGCCGGAACGACTACATAGGTATAGTCCCGTAACTTCATCGCCGGGTTGTTCGATTCGAGTTTTAGAGGAAGGAGAAAAGCCTTTGCGGAAGACAGTTTGCGCAGCTTTTTCTGGTCAATGCGGACAACTATCTCTCCGGAAGTCTCCATTTTCCTGACCACTACCGTCCCTATGCTGTAGCAATCTTCCGGCATCATCACGACGGACGCGCCATTTTCATTCTCGTATGCCGCAAGTGCCTTAGGATAAGCCTTGGCAGTGAATGCCACATCCTCAAGAACCGATGCTTGGGAATATTTGCCGTCAAGAACCTTGAACGTCAAAGTCACCTCGTCCGCCAGCGTAAGTATCTTACGGGCAGTCATCACAGCAGTCCTCTCACCGTTATCCTCCACTGCCGCAGGCCTACAGCAAACAGCCAAGGCCAGCAGAATCACTGCCTGGCAAACGAGCAATCTTTTCATTTTCAATTTTTCTTAGAGGTGTGAGAAACCTTCAGGCAGTCCAAGGCCACCTTCGATGATGTCACGCCTGATATGCGAACATCATTCTCCCCCTTGAGGAACTCCACCTCGAACGGAATCTCCACGAATGCGGAATCCGTCGCGGCAACCGATGCGTGATGCGCCTTTCCGTTCACAACCAAATCAAAATCAACCGCTTCCGGCGAGGAAAACCGAACGGAGATTCTGTATTTCCCGCCCTTGAGGCTGAAGACGTCTGCCCATTCGAGATAATTCGTCGGGGAGTCTCCGAGGTTCGTCGCCACGGCGCGTCCGGAAGCCCCCTCGACAGGGATGTACTTCACGCCCGTCCCGCGTATTGCGGTAAAGTCCGGACAATAGCCCCACTCCGCCTCATAGAGGACAGGTTCAATCCGTTCACCCTCTACCTTAAGAATCTTCGCTGTGTGAGGCTGAAGTGTCATCTCTATGACTCTGCACGACGCAAGGTCGGATCGCAGGTTGAGGTCGCGCAACTTCATCTCCCCGGCGAACTCCAGCACGTCGGCCGGCACGCTGAACGAGGCAGCCGAGTCCGAAGGGTTATAGAGCGCGACGGCCCTCGCACCTCCGTGGCGACGCAGGATATCCTTCGCGAAGACATATGTATCACCTTCGTGCTGAACCACATGGGCCTGAAGCCCGAGCGGGTCCTGATTCACGGCAATCAACTCCGGGTTGGTGATTATCCGCATAGTCTCCTCCGGAATGTACTCTATGTCACAGCCCAGAAGCAGCGGTGAGCTCATTATGCACCACATCCCGAAATGCGCCTCTTCCTCGGCATAGCTAAGTCCGAGCCCGTCCTCCCAGAACGGAGAAGGCTTGATGTTGTAGCCTACCGCGAGCATATCCATGTCGTTGTAGTGCCCATCATGCGCATAAGCTGACAGATAGAGATTTTTCTCCACGATGTGTCGGACCGAAGACCAGACGGGACGTATGTCCTCCGAAATCCGCCAAGAGTCTGCAATCTTCTCAACCCATGTCCCCGGATAATCCCAGCGGCATACATTGATGTCGATGTGCCTGCCAGCCACACTGTCAATCACCTGACGGATTTCCTCATAGCGGTTCCTTTCCTCAAGACGGCGATTAATGCCACCGCAGTAGTCAATCTTGATGAAGTCGAAGTTCCAGTTGTTGAAATACTGGTCAGCGTCCTGAACATCGTGCATCCAGAGACCCGCACCAATTCCGTTCAGGTCCTTGTTGTAGCTCGACCCGCAGGTGTTGTCTCCGGCGTCGGAATAGATTCCGGCCTTCAGGCCGAGAGAGTGGATGTGGTCGGAGATGGAGCGCATCTGCGCTGAGCCACCCGGAAACCTCTGCGGATGCGGAATCATATAACCACGCTGGTCGCGGTAGCCGAAAAAACCGTCATCGATGTTGACGTTTCCGTAACCGGCGTCCTTAAGTCCACGTTTGACGATAAGGTCGGCCTGATGCATGATTATGGAGTCGGAAATATCGACCATATAGGCATTCCACGAGCTCCAGCCCATAAGAGGAGGCTTCACTGCCTGCGGCTGACGAGAGGTGCATGACACGATGAGTGCGAAGACGAGGAAAATGGGATATATCTTCTTCATATATTCTTGATATTCAGCTCATTCTCAACAAGAGAGATAATTCGATTTACTACTTATAGCTGTTTTCGATGTTCCGGTAAGTTTCCTCATCGACATGGATGATGCAGCCGTGGCGGCCGTCTTTCGGAGGATAGAAGCTAGTCGCATCCTTCCAAGGTGCGCCCTGAATCGCCAAGGCCTCACGCATCTCATAGACATGCTCGCCGTAATTCTCGTAGTAGAGCCTAAATTTGCCCTCCGGAGTGCGGATTATAATCGGGGCTTCGCGCCAGTTCGGACTTACGGAAGGCCCGGGGTTGGAGTAAGGGCCAAGCAGATTGTCCGACGAGGCAATCCTTATGGACTTGTGGGTTTTAGGAGCCTTGTCCTCCCAGCGTTCGTCCTTCATAATGGCATAATACTTACCGTTGAACTTTCTGATTATCACATCAATGAGTGAGATGTCGGAATCAGCACCGGTAAAATAAATCGGGGCAAGGTCACCGCCATCCTGGGCCGCGAAGAGGCGTTTAGGCCTCGTAAAATTCACGAAATCCCCGGTCAGAATATAGCAGGTCTTCATGGTCTCCCAATTTTTTCTATCGTACATGTCACGCTCTTCATCGGTCTTAGCCTCCTGCCTTTTCCTGTAATACTCGCCGGCATGCCAAGTGATGATGAACTGGTGACTGTCCTCATCATAGAACATTTTCGGCGCTCCCACGAACGGGATCTCATTATATACGCCGAGATGATCCACGACAAACTTCTCACCGTCGAGAACTTTATTCTTCCATACGACGAGGTCTGTCGTGTGCCAGAGCACCAACGACTCTTTCGACGATCCACGCACCACTCCTATCATATACCACCTTCTGTCAGCCTTCCCGAACACGTCCGGTCCCTCGCAGATGTCAGGATGGCCAAAATAGCTCTCAAGAATAACCTTACCACCATTCAGCGTCTTCCAACTGAGCCCGTCACGGGAAATCGAGTAGAACAGCGAGCCGTAGTTCGCGTTCGTCATGTGCGCGAAGAGATAGCCACCCTGCCCTTCCTCTACGGAAGGCTTGTCCACCGGTTTGGTATTGCCGGAGCCATCATTTCCTTTCGTGCAGCCGGCAAGAAGAACCGTTCCTCCAGCGGCAATAGCAAGGTGCAGTGCCACTGAGCACAAGAGTACCTTACCTAAAAATGTTCTTATGATCTTCATTGTATGTTTACTTTTTTCGCATTATTCCACATCAGCGGTATTCCCTTGCACAATGCCATCGACATAAATCTCAGCGATTTCGCAAGGAGTGTTGCCGCGGTAGCCCCTAGTCGGGCGAATCTTCAGATAGCGTCCTGTCCTATCGGCCTTGCTTACAGTCTCCAGAACGTCGTACCAGAATATTCCGTTTTCCTTAGGAATATCAGTCGCTTCCAGGAGAAGCTTCCAGTCATTGTCATCGTTAGCTGTGTTGTAGTTCGCAAGATTTCCTTTTTCACGTGCGCTCTTGAAATTCCATACAGTTCCGACATAAAACTCACAGCTACGGAGATCTTGGTTGTAAGGCCAGTCAAGAGGAGACTTTCCGACGCCAATACGCCCGATTTCAATATCTTTTTTGAAATCAAACACAAAAACAATATTAGGAATGTCGCGATGCCTGTCCTCGCCGATAAGAACACTCCAGTCAATATTGCTCCACTGATAATTATAATCATCCTCTCCCGCACCGACAAGAGGACAATTCCACGGATTAACCCATTCGGAGGACAAGTCACCGTCATACATCATCTCCGGACGCATGCTCATATCCGAATAGTAACTGTTCACGAACTTCACACCCCAGTCCTTCCTGTCAACAGTCTCCATCACAACCCGTGTCGCCTTCGCGAGGTCAAGGCCGAGAGGATATATCCCGTTGCGATCAAATGTCCGTGCAGCAGACAGGTTGAACACATAATAGGCCTTGTCCGTCCGCACCTTCACCTTTCCGGTGTATGTCCCCGGAGCCACAACCATCCTCACTGAACCGGAGTTGTCCTTGTCCGCACCGACCACGGCGTCAGACTCCGTCCTCGCCACATTTGTCAGAGGCGCGACGAAATCGCCTTCAGCCCTCGCGGAGGTGAGATCAATGGCAAGCGTTTTCTCATCATCTGGGTTGACATTCTGCACATTTATTTTGAATTCGCCGACGATGTTCTTGTCCGCCTCGAAAATCACATCCCGGACAATCTCGTTCTGATATTTTCCATCTGTCGAAAATACCCGGAAATCAAGCAGTGCACCGAGATTGAGGAACTTCACCTCTTGGAGCTTATTGTCATCCCCCACAAGCATATCCTTTGTAAAAGTGAAAGGCACGCTCACCATCGGCATCGCAGCTCCGTCAAACTTGCCTCCCTTATGGGTCTGCACAAGTGGAATTGTTATGCTCTGCATCGGATCAGCATTGACAGGTTCCCGCCGGTCAGTTCCCACATCTATTTTGAGTACACGCGGAGATACCACGTATATACGGTCACCGGCTTTCATCTCAAGATTCGTAGTAAACCCGAAAATCGGACGTGGCTTGGTTGTCTGTATGGATGTCCTCTCGGTATAGGCAATCTTCCCTTCTTTTTCCAGCGAAAATCCGAGATAGTCACCTGTTTCAAAAACGAGATGGTCGTCGCTCATATTTGACTTAACGGACGGAAGTTCCTCGTTCACTACCGCAAATCTGTATGTATATGACGGATTTTCCTCAATTCCCGCAACCTTCGAGCATGAAACAGCTGTCATGGCTACAATCATTGCAGTGGCGGCAAAAATTATGTTTTTCATGGCTATTTTCTCCTTCAACTAAGTTCATCATACGGGTCTATATAGAAGATTTCGGTTCCGTTAGTCCTATCATAACGGCTGTCCGATGTTGATGTTGCAAATCCTGATTCTGTAAAGACGTACTCCACAACAAGTGTCGGAGGGTAATAATCCCTCCCACAGAGGTTAGATTTTTCTGATTTCATACTCATTTGTTTAGATGTTATTATGTGTTATTCTTCTCAATCAAAGGCACTTTATTTATTCGGTTTTTTCATTTTACAGGGTAGCCATCGATGGACACAAGCTCGCTGACATAGAACTCGGCGATGTTCACGGCCTTCGGATCAAGATCCGGAAACAGTTCAATCGGACGTATCTTCACATAGCGCCCCTTCACCGCTGTCTGCACATGCGACCAATATTCCTTGACCGGCCGGTCAAGCTCGATGGTAGTGAAAAACCTCCAATCATTTCCTTCATCGAGAGTGTTATAATTGGCGATGGTGCCACCTTCCCGCACGGTCTTAAATTCGAAGGCCGACTCCGCATAAACCTCGCATCTCTTAACCTTCTGCTCCTGAGATTTGGTCGATTGCAGGATTCCTGCGCCGCCGAGATTGTATTCGCGTCCCAGATCAATCACCATAATGATATTAGGTACCTCACGACTTCCCTGGAACAGAGTAGGAACAATCGAATGCAGGTTCTTGTCGGCAGGGGCATACTCATAGTCATCCCATGACGGATTGGATTTGGCCCCATTCCATTGCGTTCCCCATGTGGTCTCCGATCTTCCGTCAAAGGCATAAGTGGCAAACCACTGCAAATCAAGCGTTGCCCCATACCAGTGTTCCTGTGAATTGGCATAGAGGAGTTTCCAGTCCTTGCGGTCAACTGGACGGTAAACATACTTCGGATTGGTAACAACAAGATAGCGGACCTCCTCTGAGACTCCGACCGGGAATGAGGCGGCGTCAAACTTTAGCGGAAGAAGATAGGTCTCGTCAGAGTTCAGACCTTCACGGCTCAGATGCAGCCTGCCTTTCACTATTTCCTTTTTGGCTTCGACGTCAATACCGTCAAAAGACCACGAAGACTCAGGAAGCAGTTTGTAGGAAGTGGAATTCTTGCTGTTGTACTCATCCACCAGCGTCTCAAGCCCTACCCTAACAATCTTTCCGACAAAGGTGGAGAGATTGCTTTCGCTGTACTCGACCTTGGCCTCTATGTCACAATCTATCTCCCTCAGAGAAATCTCCTCGCTGATGTCGGAGCGGTCCGGCCAGACGACATTCGGCCCGTTGATGTCAAACTTCCAGAGAATCGTGCTGCTTGAGGTGTTCACAGTGTCAGTTTCACTGCGGAGAACCACCGGAAGCACAAGTGTCTTGCCCTTAGCTTTCAGGGCCTGATGATAAATGTTTTCGGGAGAGAAAGTTATTGGGATATAGCGGCTGCGCATACTGCCTTCGAGAACAATGTCGTCCCCGCCTCTTATCGAATATGACTCCGAAGCAATTATCTCAATGCTCCCGCTCTCATACCCGAAAGTCTCACACGCCTTTCCGAGTTCCATGACCTCAATCCTCGCGAATGCGTCGTTGTCGGGGTTGCCACCGCCCTTGAGGACAAGAATCGAGTCCTTATATTCCTTGACGGTGTTTCCGCTGCGCAGCTCCCTCACACCGCTGTTCTTGAGCGAAAGGATGCGGTTGTACTTGTCTGGGAAGAGCTTGTAGTCCTCATTGCAGGAGAGGAGGAGCAGTGCGCATAATGTGGTGATTACTAATAATACTCTTTTCATCGCTGTTATTCGTTTCAATGTTCTCTCATCAATATCCAGGAGCCTGGACCATGTTAGGATTGGAATAGACCTCATTGTTTGAGACCGGCAGCAGGAGCATCCTGTCGTTCCAGCTGAACGGCTGGCTTATATCAACCACTTCGTTGAATGAGGCGAAGGACGGGGAGGTCTGGACTGCATTGAGTCCTTTCCAATTGCCGGAGGAAAGCCTCTCGCGTCCCTGAAGATAGCGACGCAGGTCGTAGTAACGGTATCCCTCAAGGTAGCACTCGACAAAGCGCTCGTCCATCACGGCTTGAAGCACGGTCTTGCCCTTCTCCGCAAGCAGAGCCTCAGTCCACGGGGTTATGCCAGCGCGTTTGCGTACCTTGTTCATATAAACTATGGCCTCAGCCTTGTTACCGCATTGCGCTTCGCACTCAGCGAGCGAAAGATACATCTCCGCAAGGCGGACAATCGGGAAAGGAGTTTTACAGGAGGCGTAGTTGTTGCTCCAGCCCGTACCGGTATACTGGAAGTTCGGATGAACCCACTTCTTGTTGAGCCAGCCCGTCACGACATAGTTTCTCGTGCCCCAGATGGCAGCGTCATAACCGGTCTTCGTGTTGTTCCTCATTTCACAATAGATCGGATTTCCCGCCGCAATCTTCGTCGAATATTCGTCTCCGTCAAATGATATTGCGGCATAATAGCGCGGCTCGCGGCGGACATTGATCTTCGTTATGTCAGGATTCGTGAGCCCAGCGGAGGTGTGGTACTCCGATTCTGGCCAGAAAGACGGATCGTCTTCGGGAAGGAAGCCGTTCTGAGTGAAGAAATGCTCCACGGTGTAGAGTGTCGGCGAGAGTCCGCCCCAGCCACCTACATTAGCACCAGTATCGTTTCTGAGCACCCAATGAGGAAGAGAGGACATAAAGGTACTGTTGACATCGGTGCCGCCCTGCACTACAAATCCCCAGACAGTCTCTTTGTTACCATCATTCGGAGAGGAGCACATCACATATCTCATGAGTACTACCTGCTTCCGAAAAGCCTCCGCCTCAGCGTCCGAACCAAGCCCCGGAATCACCGGAAGACCGATTTTCTGGTTCTCGCGCAGAGTCTCGGAATCCTCAAGCGAGAACAACTCCGCTCCAGCGGCCTCCGCAGCCTTGACTGCCTCCGCCATGGCGTCGCGTGCCTTTTCCCATTTCTTCCTGTCAAACTCATGACTCACGAGTTCCTTTCCGTAGCCCGGAGTCTCATACGAGATATTCTTCCATGCCCTATCCGGAAAACTTCCGTTCCACAGAGGAGATGCCGCAAGTACGAGCGCCCTCGCCTTCAAAGCCTTACACGCGACAGATGTGGCGCGACCGTAAAACGATGAGTTTGCATAACTTATAGGCAGCCCTTCCGCAGCCTCGTCAAACAGGTCACAAATATACTTCACGCAGTAGTCAAAATGCGAACGTCCCGGAAATTCGGACTTAGGCGCATCCGAATCGATGAACTTGTCAACAATCGGAATCGGCCCGAAGAGCGAAAGAAGTCGCAGATGGTAGTAGGCCTTGAGGAACTTGACCTCACAGATGAACTGCTCGCGCATGTTCGGATTGAGCTGTGGATTGTGTTCGTCAATCAGTTTGAGGAAAAGGTTGCAGTAGCCGATTCCGTCATACCATATTTTCCAAACATATCCGTGGTCCCCGTTTATGGAAGACGGAGTTATGGCACCCCACTGTACCCTTGAACCGTAGTTTTCCCATTCCTGAGGGGTTACGTATTCATCGGCACGCATATCGAGGTTTGACGAAAGCTGCATGCTCGCATTATTCTGCGCATAGGAGTAGCAGGAATAGAGCATCTTTGTCGTGGTCGCTTCATCGACCATCATGTCATCGAGATCCGGCTGCTCCGGAGGAACGACATCAAGGTAACGGCAGGAAGCCACGGCAATTACCGCAAACGCGGACAATATTCTTCTTATATTGATTTTCATGACTATGATTTTACAAATTGAACTGCAGGCCGATGTTAAATGTCCGCTGGAGCGGGTAGGAATTGAAGCTGAGCTCCGGATCCCAATACTTGAACTTCGACCACACGGCAAGATTATCCGCACTGAAATAAAGTCTAAACCACTTTAGCCTGTAGCCTATCTCCAGAGTCTTGAAGCGGAGGAAACTACCAGTCCTCATCCACCAACTGCTCGGCTGGTTATTGTTGGAAATTTGAGTAGAAAGCGTTCCGAGACGAGGATAGAGGACATTTGAGTTGTCAGCGCCCTCGCTCCAGTGACTGTCCGCAATCCACTTCATCAGGTTGTTGTCATTGGAATCGTTCGCGCAGAATGGATACATTCCTGTGAGCATTATGTTTCTCTTCGCGGAACCGTTGAAGAATACATTCACGTCGAGATCCTTCCACTGCACGCTGATTCCGAAGCCATACTGGATTCTCGGCATATTTCCGTAAGGCGAGAGCATGACCTGATCCTCGGCAGTAATCTTGTTATCACCATTGATGTCTCGGTAGCGGATGTCACCAGGCATGATGGTGCTGCCGAAGATGCTCTGGTCCGGGCTCGCGTCAATCTCCGCCTGGCTTTCGAAGAGCCCGTCAGCGATATATCCTCTCATCGCGTCAAGCGGCTTTCCAGTCTGTGTCTGCCAAACGTAAGGATAGTCCGGTTCGTCAACATAGACATACTTGTTTTTCGAATATGTCCAATTAACCCTCGCATCTATAAACCAGTCCTTGTTTATCTGTTTGGTCCAATTTGCGCTGAACTCGAAGCCCATATTGTCGACCTTTCCGACGTTCGCCCAAGGAATCGCGTTCTGATAGCCGAGCACCGACGGGAACGATGCCCTCTTCATAAGAATACGGTCGCGCTTGCTACTGAACCAGTCGAATGTGAAGTTGAACTGATTGAAAAGCTGAAGGTCCACGCCGATGTCAAACTCGGTCGCCCTCTCCCAGCTGGCATTGGAAACCGGATACGAGTTCACCATAGGGCCCTGCTGACTTAAGCCTCCGGTGACACCCGACTCGAAGTTTCCTCCACCATACATGTTGACATTACTGAGATAGAGATAATGAGGCGCGCCGGCGTAGAGCCCGGTCTCGTCGCTTCCGACAAGTCCATATGACGACCTCAGCTTGAAATAGTTCACGACATCGATTATAGGAGTCCAGAATTTCTCGTTGCTCGCCACCCATCCGAGCGACATCGCCGGAAAGAATTCATAGCGCTTACCCGCCTCCAGACGCTCCGTACCATTGTAGCCGAAGTTAAACTCGGCGAGGTAACGATTGTCATAGTCGTAGGTCGCACGGCCGGAAAATCCCTGATTGCGCTGCGGAAGCACGGAGCTGATGTACTGACGCATCATGTACATCGCCATGGCCGTCACATTGTGTTTTCCGAACGAGCGCGCATAGTTGAGCCTCGCATCAAGGTAGAATACATTATCACTATAGCGAGTCACGTCCGATTGCGAGATGTACTCCGTTCCCTCCTGAAGCTTTGTCGTACTATACTGTTCAGGAAACTCCTCCGAGACGCTAGCCATATCGACGGCATAGAAGTACGGGGTGAGGCTCCGGGTGAAATAGTTCTGCGAGTAGTTGTTGAAGTTCACGAGAGCCGTGAGCGAGAGTCCCTCGGTGATGAAGTCGAACTTCTGGTCGAGGTTAAGGGAAACGTTCAGCTTGTTGGCCCTATTTTCCCTATAGGTATTGAGCATATGCGCATACGGGTTCGTGTAGTAGCGTCCCGCAGACATTATCGCTGAGCCGAAACGGATATGCTTGTCTCCCTCCTCGGCAGGGAAAGTCGCGGGGAAAGACACTGGGTTATTCTTGAAAATCTGGTAGAAAATGTCACTGGAGTTGACGTTCGGAGACTTCATGTTTGAAATCTGCGCGTTCATCCTCAGGTCAATCTTCGTATATTGCGTAATCTTGTAGCCGATATTGTTCTGGAATGTGTATGCCCATCGGTTGTAGTTGTTGTCATAGGAATATGCCTTCGGCGTGTTGAGTAGTCCACCGTCATGGTTCATCTGAAGGCTCATGTAATATGTCAGCGCTGAACCGCCGCCCGAAATGTTGACATTCGCCCTCTGGCTCATCGTGAACTTCTTGAACATCAGGTCATACCAGTCGACATTCGGATAGACATACGGGTTTATTCCGCTTGCGGTGTTGGCAATCTGCGCCTCGCTGTAACGAGGCGTAGCCGACTGATTTCGGCTCAAGAGCGCCTCATTGTAGGTTTTCATGTAAGTCGGTCCATCGGCATATTCTACCACTCGCACAGGTTGGAGGAAAGATTGCTCGACGGAAGCGTTAACCTTCGCCTTTGTGTTTTCCTTTCCAGACTTTGTCGTGATTATCATGACTCCATTCGCTCCCCTCGCGCCGTAAATCGCCGTGGCCGAAGCATCCTTGAGAATGGAGAAGTTCTCAATCGACTCGGCCGGCAGGTTGTCGAGGTCTGCGGCCGAGATTTCCACGCCGTCGAGAAGGATTAGCGGCGTGGAGCGACCTCCGAATGTGCTTATGCCACGTATGTAGAACTGCGAGGAAGAACCAGGTTCACCACTATTGGTGACGGCTATGACTCCTGAGAGTTTCCCCGCGAGGTTGTTGGTCAAGGAGGAGGACGGTGCCTTGAGAGCATCACCCTTTATAGCGACGATTGAACCTGTCACGGAGACCTTCTTCTGCGTTCCTGCGCCAACGACTACGACTCCTTCAAGTTCATTGGCTGAAGTAAGAGTAATCTCAAGCTCTCCGAGGTTTCCGACACGGAATTCGCGTGGCTGATAACCGACATACGAAACGTCAAGGACCGTGCGGTTGTCACAGCCGTCAATAGTGAACTTTCCGTCAATGTCCGTGATTGCAACATTTTCGGAGCCCTTGACAAGAACCGTTGCCCCGATGAGCGGCGTCCTGTCCACTTCATCAATAACAATTCCCTTCACCGAGCGTTTGTCATCGTCTTTCTTCTGCTCGCCGAAATTTTTCTTGAGCACGATTTCCTTGTCCTGGACACGCCATGTGATTGCTGTTCCAGTAAAGAGACTTTCAAGAACCGTCTCTATCGCTCCGGAGACATTAATATTCCGGCTTCCAATTCCTGTAAGGTCAGTAGAATTGTAAAAGAAAGAATAGTCAGTCTCCTTCTGAATCTGTAAGATTGCCTGTTCCACCGTCATTTGTCCTCGCAGACTTACCTGTGCCGCTGTCACAAGGCACGAGGCAAACGATAGAATGGCAACAGCCAGCGCCCTGAGGACGCGGATGTGGTTTGATTTTACTGTCATAATTTTGAGGTTATCAGTAATAATATATTGGATTATTTATGAATCAGGTAGTTGTCCCCGCTCTTGTCATAATCAAGATCGAGCATGAAACAGAGTTTGTCCAGCACACTTCCCGGTGTCTCTGAGTGCATTATTTTGCCGTTCACCCGCTGCCCGTTCCCGATTGACGGTTCGGTTGTGACATTAATTGACCAGTTCCAGCAGATAAATTCGACAATGTCTCCAAGCGATGCGTTCTCTATGATATAGTTTCCGTCTTTCCATGAAATCCCATTGAAAAACGGAGCCATGCTGATTGTAGAAGCCGCCGGACTGAAGGCAAGACGGTTTGACGGAGTGAGAGAGACTTTCTGCCCGGTTGTCTCCGCGACGAAATCAACGGCACCAGAATAAAGCGTAACATAAACGATGTCGTCCCCACTCCAGTTCACGGAGAATGAGGTGCCCTTCACTTCGATGTAAGAATCGTACAACTTGACGATGAAGTTCTGTCCACTTTCCTTCTTAGTCACATCAAATACAGCATTTCCGGAGAGTGAGACAACGCGAGAATTCGTCATATCCTCCGGATAGGTGACCGAACTGCCGGCATCAAGCCAGACACGTGAGCCGTCAGGAAGCTCCAGACAGTCGTTCGCCTCAGCCAAATAGACAATCTGCTGTGGGACAAGTTCTTTCTGCGCGGCATCTCTGTCCGACCAGAGGAACATTCCAAAGGCAGTAAGACAGGCTGCCGTCGCCATAGCACCGGCAAGCCATTTCCATATTGTCCGGTAACGGAATAGACGCCTGTCAATATTCTTCCACACCCGCTTGCCGATAGCCTCGTCAGCAGAGTTTTCCACAGTAGCGGAATTCCATTGCTTTCTTGTGTATTCGTCGAAATCCATATTATGTCTATCAAGAAGTTGATACAGATGTTCTAAACAGACATAAATACACAAAAAGAAAGTGCTGCACCACATCGGAACAGCAGTTTTCAAGAAAAAAAATTAAAGATTTATGAATATGAGGAAGAGAGGCAGGTTGGTCTTAAGAAACTTTAGGGCGAGGTTTATATTGCGTTGCACGCCCTTCTCTGTTATTCCCATAACTCCGGCAATCTCCCTTATGGACATTCCGTCACGCCGGCTTAGAACAAAGGCCTCTCTCTGCCTCGGCGGCAATTCCGTGACAAGTCGATCAACGGCCTCACGAAGAAATCCGGCATCAATACCTCCCTCTATGTCATGATAAAACTCCGGGCCGGCTCCGTCGATGAAGTCAGCAAGCGATTCGGCAGTAAAGGAATGCCGCGCACGGTTGAATATGAGATTGCGTGTGACAATGAAAATGAATCCGTCAAAGTCTTTGCCAGCATCGACCTTTGTCCGGTTCTCCCATAGTCTGATGAACACCTGCTGCACGACTTCTTCTTGTTCATAAGAGTCCTTGATGTACAGTCGCGTGAAAGAAAGCACTTTACGCCAATACCTCTGGTAAAGCGCCTCAAAGGCCACTCGATCCCCATCTCGGAAACGGACTATCTCGTTCTTCTGCACATCAGCCATTGCATTCTTTCTTGATACGGCCTCAAATATAGGCAAAATATTGCATAATCCTCCGATTGCATTGCTGTAATCGAAGGATTCCTAAGCGTGGCGACGACCTACTCTCCCACATAGTAGTGCAGTACCATCGGCGCGGCCGGGCTTAACTTCTCAGTTCGGAATGGGATGAGGTGGGACCCCGACGCCTGTTGTCTAGTCCAGCACGGAATACTCTAAATCTGCCTGCCGAAGACATCACGTGAAGGTACTAAAGTAATATTATTTTCGGCAATTTTTGTAGATTTTGCCTAAAATAGTATATTTGTGGTGATTTAATACTGCTATGGCCGGAGTCATTGAATACATAACAGATTTTGCCGCAAGGAATGAATCTTTCCGGGCATCCGACTTGTTGGAAGAAGCTCAAAGCATCTATCCGATGAGCCGGGCGGTCTTGAATGCCTATCTGGCAAAGTTGGCTGAACAGGGCAAGTTGGAAAGGATTGGAAGGGGCGTTTATGGTAGCATAGCAAAGAAGAACCATTTCACACCTAAAACGGGCGAGAAGGCTTCCTGGCTATATCATTTGATGAAGCAGGAGTTCCCGTTGATTAGTATGTGCGTGTATGAAGGGCAATGGATATCACCTCTTATGCACCACTTGGCCAACAACCAAGCCATCTATCTGGAAGTGGAGAAAGACGTTTCCGAGGCAGTCTTTCATAAACTTCAAGACCGGGGTCTGACCACGTTCCATCGCCCGGACAAAACGGAAATGTATAAGTATGTGGACCTTGGCGATGCTCCGATCATTGTCAAGAATCTCGTAACCGAAGCACCGCTGCAAACTATCGGCGAAGTACAGATTCCGACGTTGGAGAAGTTGCTGGTCGATATGTATTGCGATCCAGACTTCTTCTATCTCCATGGTTCTGAATACTGGCACATCATGCACAATGCTCACCGTTATTCCATCAATACGTCAAAAATGCTCCGGTATGCAGCACGCAGAAGCGCTGCAGAGGAAATAAAGAAAATATGGGAGGAAAGCGTAAATGATTTCGACTGAATCTTTTTCAAAGGAATGGATAGAGGGCGTTGCCCAGCAATATGGCTATCATGACAAAGAACTACTGGAGAAGGTCATCCGCGCCTTTGCCTTGCTGGAGACACTTGTGGACGCCGGCGCGCCTCTGACATTCAAGGGTGGGAGTTCAATCCTTCTGTTGCTCAAAGACAATCTGAACCGTCTGTCCATAGACGTGGATGTAATCTGTCCGCCCGATACCTATATCCTTCAGTATCTCAATGACTTGGAAAAGCACGGTTTCCTTCGCGCAATTCCGGTCCGCACGGAGCACGCCGGGAAGAAACTTCCGGCAAGCCACTCAAAGGTCTTTTATGAAGTGGCCTTTCCCAATCCGAATTCCAACGATGCTTTCATCCGGCTGGATGTCCTGTACGAGGATAACCCTTACACCCACACCATTGCCGTCCCTATTGACTTGCCTTTCCTTAAGCAAGAGGGAACACCCCTGATGGTAAACGTGCCCACGAAGGAAGACATCCTTGGCGACAAGATAACAGCTTTCGGCCCGAACTCCATCGGTATCCCATATTTCAAGGGCGTCAGGGATTGCTCTTTGGACATAATGAAGCAGCTGTTCGACATCAGCCGCTTGTTTGACGTGGTCGATGATTTTACTGATACCTATGCGTCATTCCGGAAGGTGGCAGATGTTGAACTCGGCTATCGTGGTATGGAAGGTCAGATTGACCGTTATTATGAGGATGTCCGGCAGACTGCCATAAACATTTCTACCCGAGGGGATATTTCGAAGGAAGAATTCACTCGACTCCAAGGAGGAATCCGCCGTTTGGAATCCTATATGTACCAGCAGAGCTACTACATCGAGAATGCCACTGATGATTCTGCAAAGGCAGCCTACCTCACGACCTGTTTCGAACGCGGTGTAACCAAGATCGAGAAATTCAGCCCTAAGGTGGACGTTATGGACATCCCTATTGACAATCTGCCACGAAAGATTCAAAAACTACGCAAGAGCCGCCCTGAGGCTTTTTACTACTGGTCCAAGGTAGCGGAGATGACAGAGTTGAAATAATCTTCCCTTCCTGCATCCTTAGCCAGAACATTTTTCCAAGGCAAAATTAGGAGATTCTATACATGTCATTGACGAGGTGTGGAAGATGTATGGCGAGAAGTACGACAGCTTCGGAGGCTGGTACATCAGTACCGAAATCAGCCGCAAGACCAAGGGCGCGATTTCCATCAGTGCCGTCGTTTTCGTCCTCCTCTCGGAGATGTATCCGAACAATGTCCGCGGCATCGCGATGTCCATCGCCGGACTTGCCCTCTGGGTCGGCACCTACCTTATCGGTCAGCTCACTCCATGGCTTCTTGCCAATGTGCCTCCGTTCGCCCCTGCCGGCACCTTCTTCCTCTTTGCCCTGATGTGCATTCCATATCTTCTCATCATGTGGAAACTCGTCCCGGAGACGGCCGGCAAGTCCCTTGAGGAAATCGAGCGTTGGTGGACAGGCAAGTAAATCCGCCCGCAGCCTGAATGCCGTTTGTCTTCTGTTCGATGCCAGACTGGCAAGCATCAGATTTTCATCATTATAGTAGAGCAGTTCCGATTTTTTTCGTAGATTTGGGGATTCGTTGGTGAACTTAGAAGATCGATAATCATTACAAATGAAAACCAGAAACATTCTTATCCTATGCACGGCATTTCTCGTGAGCATGCCAAGTGCTGATGCCCAGTCATTTAAAGACGGTCTCAAAAGCCTCGGAGACAAAATCGGCAAACAAATCGTAAAGACGACCCAGTCTGTCAAGAACCAGACGACCGGCAGCAAGCCGACCACCAGCAAGCCGACTACACAGAAATCTGCCGCAAGCAAGACGTCCGACAGGGACAAAGCTCTTCAGAAACAGTACGATGCAATGATGGGAAATGTTCCTGAAACGGAAGATGAGAAACCGACTGTGAAACTGCCGGATGAGCACACGGCACTTTTCGCTCCGCTCGGATATCCTGTAGAGGCAGCATACGGAACACTTACGGTAAAACCAAGCATGCCGCCTCAGAGCCCTGACGCCCAGGTGAACTGGTCCGAAAAACAGCCGAATATCTTCAACTTGAACAATAAGAGTCTGGTAGATGAGTTCCTCCTGCTGGATGATTGCTTCAAGAACGGATATTTCAAGACCCTTACTCCGGCACATGCGCGATATGAAAATGTCGAAGGCGAACTCTATGCACGTGCCAACGAGTTGAACAAACTTGTAGAATTGATGGCAGAAGCCAGAAGCGAGTACGGCAGCGAGTCTCCTCAATGGGTCATAAACGGACTGCACGACAAGATCGCGTCCATCCTCGAGGGCGATAAGTATAAGACTCTCATAAAGAGCTCAATATCACCGTTTTTCACTGTCAAAGGACTCATCAATGACGAGACGAAGGAGTATTTCCAGAAACATGGCGGATATGAGAACGCGACCAAGGCAACCATGACCAAATGGGATCCGAAACCTGTAAAACAAAGCATCTCCACTTCAGGATCAAGCCAGAGCGGTACCATAGTAAGCGAGAACGCTTCCGGAGCAACCGTTGACATCGGCGGCATCATCTACGTAGTCCACGCAAGTAAAGGTTTCGCCTTCGCATCCGAGGCCGTGAACACCGCTGTCGCAGGCAAGGATATCGTCATGCCGGACTATATCAACTACAAAGGCAAGAGAATCCCTGTCACGGAAATGCGCGGTGATATTTTCTGGGGTAAACATATAAAATCCATCAAACTGCCGTCAACATTGACAGAAATATCGAACGCCGCACTCAGGGAAACCGACATCAGCGAGATTGTGATTCCGGCATCGGTGAAAATCATTCAGGGTTCAGCCTTTTATGGTTGCAAGAATCTGAAGAAAGTCGTTTTCGAGAGCGACAAGATAGATGAACTGCATGGATGTTTCCAGAACTGCACCAGCCTTCAGACCATCAAACTCCCTCGTTATGTGGGACTTACAAGTTATGAGATGTTCAGCGGCTGTACAAATCTCACGAGCGTGACTCTGCCTGAGAACCTTACGGAAATCAAAGACGGAACATTCGAGAACTGCACGAAACTCACTACCATAAATATTCCTGCCAGTGTAACCAAAGTCGGCAGTCACGTATTTTCCGACAGCGGTGTGGTTTCCCTCGACCTTTCCCACGTATTGGAAATCGGAGAATTCACATTCGACAATTGCAAGAGCCTCAAGAACTTGAAATTGAATTCCAAACTGAAGGATGACTTCCTTATGGAAATTTACCCGGACATGATGACCTGTCCTTACATGCAGGTCAAATGGGAGAACAACCAGTATGTCTATCCTGCAGGACTTGAATTTGTAGATACCGAATAAAAACGACACCCTATGTCTACGAAAGATACAGCTAAATATGTGATTATGACAATGTTGTCAATAGCGGCCATCTTACTGCCGCTGACGACATTGGCCCAAGACAAACCGAAAATCAAAAGCATTGACCTGGTCATTCCGGTCCCGAAACCGGGAACGGACCTTTTTGACGCGCGTGAGGTGCAGCCGACTTCGGCGACTACCGAATATGGCGACCTTGCCCCTACCGGAGACATTCAGCTTATGGAGGCGGATTATATCGGCGATTTCGTGGAGAAAGACAGCGGCGAGATGCTGTTCAAGAGCGGATTCGAGTATAAAGCCGTATTCAAGGTGATGATAAATCCGAGCGGAAAATACCAGACAGATTATTATTTCAAAAATAATGACTATGGCATCGACGGCAGCAGGATCAAGATTACCGTAAATGGAAAAGAGGCGAAAGTAAAGCCAAGCGCCCCATATTTCATAGATATAGAGACGAGGGTTTTCGTAGGAGAAGGCGGGGCCGGATCTGACAGAGAAGCCGCGCTGAACATGAAATCAGATTATGAACTGAACAAAGACTCTTACCGCAGGTCGCGCAAGGCCTACTCCATCGACGAGGCCAATGCTCTCAGCCCTGACATCAATCCTTGGCCGCTGATTGTCATCAACGATTCGTATGCCCCGCGATTCTATGCCAACATAGAAGGAGAATTCAAGGGACAGAAGACCATGCGCGTGACAAAGATTATAGTAGATACTGACAATGATTTCATCCAAGATTGCGCAGCAGGTGATGTAAACAACTCCATACAAGGAACTTACAACATCCGCGAAGTATGGCTAAGCCAGAAAGTGGACGTCCAGGAGTTCATCAGGACCATCTGTAATATCTATCAGGGTGACAGGGATTTTTCAACAAGTATCTACCATCCGTATAACAGCTACCTGTGCCAGAATAAAAGGGCAACGATATTCATTCCGGAATCGGAAGCCGACAATGTAATGAAAATGGTTTCCTGGAAAACCTGGGCATACCCTATATTGTTCACGATAAAGACATATCAGGGCGACGTATTCTCTGCTCAGAAAGCCGGAGCCGATGCCGCAAAACCTTTCTGCACGCATCATGTATTCACGGAAAAAGCAGCTTCCCCTGACAACATTTACAAGGATTATTCATGCAAGAATTTCACGTCGTACTATTATTCATGCAAATACTGCGGAAAATGCGAGCATAACCCTGCTCATACCTTCGAGATAAAATATTCCGACTTCGATTATCCGCTGCACATATTCGAACAGCCTTTGGCCAATGACCAGGCATATATAGGCAAAAACTCCGCCGGACAGCACGTATGGTGGTACAGCTGCATCTGGTGCGGCATGTCAGAAGGATATGAACAGAAGCACTTTACGAAAGTTGCATGGAAAGCGACCGGAACTGAAATGAACTATGAAGACTTCAGGAAGGCCATGGCCGAACAGGCGGAAGGTTTCGAAACTGAGGCAAGACTTACCACTACGACGCAACCTGGAACGTTCATCCTTCCATACAAGTCAGACGCCAAGATGAGCGCTTCTTTCCAGAGTTCCGTAAACTTCGCTTTGTGCGATGACCTTTTGGATGATGAAGTACTCGGAAAAGACTACACCGTACAGGCGACATTGATCCAGATAAAATCCCTCGCGGTACGCCTGGTGGAGGAACTTCTCGACCGCGAAATCAAGCTCGGCAAGAAACAGTCAGGCGACAAGTTCGTGGCGAAATGCGCTGCTCTTGGAATCAACGACATTCCTTCGGCATCAGCTTCGGACAGCGACAAGGCCACCCGTCAGGATGTGGCTGCAATCCTCTACAAGGCATTGCGTTACATCGAGAATCAGGGTGTCTATGCCTACACTGAATTCGATAATGGACTGGACAAATATACCGACAAGAAAGATATCTACCCTGCCGCAGAGGAGGCCATGAGTTTCATGGAGGCACTGGGACTGATTAAAGGCAAGACGGCCACAACCATCTGCCCTAAGGAAATCTGCTCCATCGAACAAGCTATCGACGTAGCGGAAAAATGCACACATGCACATCAGCTCGGCTGGTATCAGGTGAGAGCATGGGGAGAAGGAGCCGGACGCGACTTTAAAGGTAGCGTTTACACAGGCCCGTCCGAAGGCTATTCGACATTCCAGACTTACGCTCCTGGTGAAAGAGTGTGGGTTACAGGTCCGCGCATCGGCGGCATGTGGGAATTCCTCCCTATCGTGGACAGATATACCGGCAAGACAGTATATGTGAAAGCCGAATGGTACACCCCTGTAAGAAAACATGTATTCACCTCGAAGAAGACCGTCAAAACCATAGAGTTCAAAGACTACTGGGACGGAACCGGCATGTGGACAAAGTAATGGCGGAATAAAGAACGACGGGGGCGAACTTCACTATGATTGTGTAAGCCGAACAGCGGCAAGAGCCCGCTCTGCTCAGGGTGCTTCGCAATTCGCCGCGGTCTATGCCGCTGTTCGGCCAACAACATCAATGAAGAACGACTTGTTCTAGTCAACCTAATTGTCTGGTGAATTACCGGTAGAATGTGTAAGTGATGGTTCCCTGCTGAAGCTTAGGGGCATCAGAGTTGAGATTGAACATTGTCTTCAGCGCTGCTTTTTTGCAGGCTTCGATTACCTCTTCATCGGTGAGTGTGGAGGCAGAGTTCAGTTTTGCAGACTTTACTTGGCCGTAAATGTCTATTGTGATGTCAAGTTTGACAATTCCCTCAGCGTTTCCAAGTTCTTGGGGATCATCTACCCCGTAACTGTATCTGTCCTCCATACGATAAGAAGACTTCACCTTGAGTCTTGGAGCAACCGCCTTTTTAGGAGCATTTTCATTGGCCTTCTTCGCTGCACGATATTCTTCCTGCGCGTCACCGACAAGTTCATTTATAAACGACACTACTCCTGTAGGTGCCGGTTTCTCATCCGGTTTGGCAGCAGCAGACTTCGTTTCCTGTTTAGCTGCAACAGGCTTTTCAGCCAGTTTCGAGACAGACGGTTTCGAGGCCGCCGGCTTTGCAATCGACTTTTTCTCTGATTTGTCAGCGGCAACATTCCTCTCAGACTTCTCTTCCGGCTTGCCATTGTCCTCCTTTATGCTGGCCGTGGCCGGCTGGCAGAGTAGAGAGTCGATGGTGTCACGCAGGAATGCGTTCTCATCCCGGAGTTCCTTGATATCCTCGTAGTTCTTGAACGTGAAATATCCAAAACTGAGGCACAATAACAAGGTCAAGACCTGCAATAATTTTCCGTTTCCCATAATTGATTATTTATTAGAGGTTTAAGTAATGAAAGTACATTGGCGTGAAGTCACTCACGGATTTTGGAGTCGATGATGATGGTGACAGGGCCGTCATTGACGAGGGCACACTTCATGTCGGCACCGAACACACCCTTCAGGACAGGTCTTCCGGCGACCTCGGAAAGGCGTTTGCAGTACTTTTCGTAGAGCGGAACCGCAAGTTCATGGGCAGCTGCCCGGATATAGGAGGGACGGTTGCCCTTTTTCGTGGAAGCAGTCAGCGTAAACTGCGAAACAGCCAGAAGTTCACCATCCACATCCACCACACTTCTGTTCATAATACCGTTCTCGTCATCGAAAATCCGCATTGCCGCAGTCTTCGACACAAGCCACTCCATATCAGCCTCAGTATCACCGGTTTCCACCCCGACAAGTATGAACAGTCCCGCTCCGCCCGCTCCGATAGAGCTGACCACTTCTCCGTCAATGGTGACTGACGCTTCCCTGACTCTCTGAATTACAAGTCTCATTGTCCTGTCTCTCCTATGTGATTATCTTACTATTTTTAACACTGGCTCAAGCAGACTCACTATTGTCGGCTAAGTAATCTTCAAAAAATAACCTGCATCATCTTATGAATATCTTTCCGGCCCATATTTCCTTCCTCATCAGTCACGTAGCTACTGCTACGCTCCATCTTCGGAAGATAATCTGACCTCGGAAATCTTATTCAAATCTAAAGCAGTTTCTTTATTTCAGATTACTGAACGAATACGGACGTGACACCGATGAAGTGCAACGTGACTTGTCAGGCTCGGACGACATTGAAAAGTCTATAACCGCTCCAGCTGAAAGTTCGTCGAAAGTCAGGAAAGTACGGTCCGCGCTCTTGCCGTTCACCTTCATTGATCTGACATAGAAATTCTCGGAAGAATTGTCCGGAGCATTGACAATGAACACTTTACCGTCAGGGCGAGTAACCTTCACGCTCTTGAACAGCGGAGTGCCGACAGCGAATTGGCCGGACGCCGGGCAGACAGGATAGAAGCCCATCGCCGAGAACACATACCAGGCAGAAGTCTGGCCATTGTCCTCATCGCCGCAATACCCGTCAGGCGCTGCGGTGTAGAATTTCTCCATCACTTCACGCACGCGGGCCTGGGCCTTCCATGCCTGACCGCACCAGTCATACAGATATATGAAATGCTGGATAGGCTGGTTACCGTGCGCATAATTGCCCATATTCATCACCTGCATTTCCCTGATTTCATGAATCGGGAAGCCGTAATAACTGTCATCGAAGATTGGCGGGATATTGAAAACCGAATCCATCATATGTCCGAAATCCTCATCGCCGCCCATCAGGTCGATGAGCCCCTGCACATCATGAAATACGGACCACGTATAGTGCAGACTGTTGCCTTCCGTGAAATCTCCACCCCATTTGAGCGGGCTGAACGGCTCCGAAAACGTGCCATCCTCGTTACGGCCCACCATCAGGTTGTACTTCGGATTGAACAGATTCTTATAGTTCAATGCCGCCTTGCGATACGGCTCAAGTTCTTCGTCTGACTTGCCCAACTGCTTGCCCAACTGCCAGATACACCAGTCGTTGTAGGCATATTCCAGCGTCCGGGCAGCATTCTCATTGATTCCGACATTGCAAGGAACATAGCCGAGACGGTCGTAGTATTCCCAGCCCAGGCGTCCCGTAGAACTCACCTCAGGATGCACTTTGTGAGCACCTGAAGTCACGGCTTCCCACAGTTTCTCCACATCATATCCACGGATACCGTCGATGTAGGCATCAGCCACCACAGAAGCCGAATTGTTGCCCACCATACAGCCGCGGTGCCCAGGGCTCGCCCACTCAGGCAGGAATCCGCTCTCCAGATAAGCATTGACAAGACCCTCCTGCACCTTCACGCTCTGCTCCGGATAGACGAGATTCATCAGCGGGAAAAGGCTTCTGAAAGTATCCCAGAAACCGGTATCCGTCGTCATATAACCTGGGAGCACCTCACCGTTGTACGGGCTGTAATGCACCCTTGTACCCTCTGCATTGACCTCAGAAAGGTCGCGCGGGAACAGCAGAGACCGGTACAGACATGAATAGAATGTACGGAGATGGTCAATGTTGCTGTCGCTGACCGAGATGCGGCCGAGTGCGGAGTTCCAGCTGTCGCGGCACGCGGTCTTCACCTCGTCGAAGGAGCGGCCGTCGATTTCGCGCAGATTGATCTGAGCCTGGTCAATGCTGATGAACGACGATGCCACGCGGAGATTCACCTGCTGGCCTCTGCCCGTCTTGAAGCCGACCAATGCCAATGCATGATCCGCCTCGACTTCATTCTTTCCCGTAACTTTATTTCCGTCAATGACTTGCGTCATCTCAAAAGGCGTATCTGAAACGATTACGAACCAGTTTCTGAAATTGTCAGGCACTCCTCCGTGGTTATTGGTGACATATCCCACGATCTTGTTCTCCTCCGGTATGACCTTCACGAATGAGCCGCCTGCGTAGCCGTCCACCACCAGATAGGACATTTCCATTTCCGGATATGTGAGGCGGACCGCTGCTGCACGCTCGGAAGGCGAAATCTCGGCAACCACGTCATGCTCAGCGAGATACACCTTATAATAATAAGGAGTCGCCACCTCCGACTTGTGGGAGAACCAGCTTTCACGTTCATTCTCGTCGAAAACCGGCCCGGTAGTAACAGGCATTATAGAGAAGGCGCCATAATCATTGATCCAAGGGCTCGGCTGATGGGTCTGCTTCAGGCCGCGCATCTTCGTGGCAGTATATTTATAGGTCCAGCCGTCGCCGTTTTTCCCGGTCTGAGGCGTCCAGAAGTTCATTCCCCACGGCATTGCCACTGCAGGATAGGTGTTTCCGGCAGAAAGTTCATAGGTGGATTCCGTTCCCACGAGCGTACTCACATAATCCACAGGGGATTCCACATAATCAATGCTGTTCTTGCAGCATGAGAGACTCGCCAAAGCAAGAGCCATAAAGGCCAATGTCGGTTTCAGTTTCATATGATATATCAATATTATCAGTTTTGAGCAGTTCCCTGAAAATCTTCTCTTAATCTGAAGAACTTATTATTTTCATGTTACTGAATTGCGAAGATAGCAATAATATTTTTGCCGATAAGGAAAACGCGGGAGTTACCAAAACGTTATCTTTTGCCTTTTGGTCGAATTTCTTTATATTTTTGGTGTATTGATTTAAATTTGTCGCCGTTTTTACCAAAAAATTCGACAAAATGTACAAGAAACTAATCCTGACCGTAGCACTTGGCATCGCTGCCGTTTCCGCTTATGCCGGAGGCTACGTCACAAATTCGAACCAGAATGTAGCATATCTGAGGAACCCTGCCCAGAATGCAGTCATAGGCGTACAGGGCGCTTATTTCACCCCTGCCGGTATCGGTTTCATGGGAAACGGCTGGCACATTGCACTGGATGTGCAGACCGCTCTTCAGAGAAGATATACCACATCCACTTACGAGCCGCTTAAATACGGCATTGACAATGAAGGAAGAGGCTATAAGAAATATACCGGAAAGTCATTTGTGCCTGCGCTGCCGCATCTGGACCTCGTCTATAAGCACAACAACTGGTTCGGTTCATTCCATTTCGGAGTGATTTCCGGAGGCGGAAAGGCAAAATATGACCAGGGACTCGGCTCTTTTGAAGCGCCTGTGGCAATGATACCTGCATTGATCAACACCCTGGCAGGCGCCACTGCCGTAACTGCCTACGACGCTGACATCAATCTTACCGGTGAGCAGTACAACTTTGCAGGACAGCTCAACTTCGGTTACAGAATCAACAAAAACTGGAGCGTATCTGCCGGTGTCAGAATGAATTACCTTTCCAACTACTATGTAGGCAGCCTCAAGAACATACGTCTTCAGCCTGCCGGCGGACAGATGATGCCTGCAGCTGCAGTTCTGGCAAGCGCCATCTCTTCATTGACAGGAGGCAAGGTGCCGGCTGACCAGATCGCTCCTATGGCATCACAACTCGTAAGTGACAAGGCTCTGGACGCGCATCAGAAAGACATCGCCTGGACCCCTATCATTTCCGTGGATTACAAGACAGGAAAGTTCAATTTCTCAGCACGTTACGAGTTCAACACCAAGGTACGTCTGGACAATACCACAAAAGAGAACAGCACAGGAATTTCGCAGTTCGATGACGGCAAACAGATCGCCGCGGACATTCCGGGCAACCTTAATCTCGGTGCACAGTATTCCGTAAAACCGAATTTCAGAGTGGCTCTCGGTTTCAACTACTATTTCGACAAGCAGTCCAAGCAGTACAATAATGAAACCGGTCTCAATGACAAGCAGAACTATCTGAAGCACAACTCATTCGAGATTCTCGGCGGTATGGAGTATGACGTATGCAAGCTGCTGACTCTCAGTATCGGCGCCAACAGCAACACCTTCGGATTCGGCAATGACGCACGTTTCATCTCGGACATGAGCTACTCTACAAGTTCAATTTCCGGCGGTATTGGAGCGCAGTTCCACGTAAACAGCCGGATCAATATCGACCTCGGTGTGTATAAGACATTCTTCCTGCACTTCACCAAGGAGCAGAAGGATTACGGCGCTAACGGGGAGCTGATCTACAGAAAGCTCGCTCCTGTTGTTTCACAGTTGCCGCTTTCACCGGAAATCACCGGAAAACTGACTCCTGAGAATCTTGCGATCACCGGACAGGATGATTTCTACCGCACCAGCATCGTGGCGGGCGTAGGCGTGTCATTCTCCTTCTAAACTGAATAACAGACAATTATGGGGCTTTATCGTTCACCGACAAAGCCCCATATTTTATTTTCCGAATGAATAGCGTAGTCCGAAGCCCAATGAGAAATCGGTGGGTTTGTCCGTGTAGATGGAGCGGACTCGGGAGCCGTTCTTGAAATGATGGCTTACTCCGGGCTCCACGAAGAAGCCGAGTTGCGGAAGAATATTCGCCTGAACGCCTGCTGCCGCGTTGACCGACCACTGCAGACCTTTGGGCGATATGTTTGTCGTCAATGTCCTGTCGAATTTCCCGTCCACGTATTCGTCTGTCTTGATGCTGCCGGAAATGGATTTTTCCATCATGCCGCCGCCGGTGAGATAGATATTGACATAACGAGAATTCAGGATGTTGAACGAAATGTTAAGCGGAATGCCGAGGTAATGGAGGGTCTGACTGCCTGTGCTCCAGTTTTTTCCGGTTTCGCTATTGCCTATCTTGACTGAGGAGGAGAGGATGGAATAAGTCAATCCCGTTTCTACCCCGAGTCTGCCGGTAATGTTGTATCTCGCTGTCAATCCGACTTTTACAGGGATTTTATGAGAGTACTCCTCCTGGACTTCCGGCTGATTATAAACGATGGCCGAGGCCTTGGAGTCCTTATCTATCCAGTCGGTTTTGGTTACGCCTGCGGCCAACGGGTTTGCCCCCATGACCATGGCTGTAGGTTTGCTTCCGGATGTATTTCCTCCGACTGCGCCGCCCGCCACTATTCCTGCCGAGAATCCGCCTGAGCGTCTCGCCCGGGCTTTTTCTGATGGAGTTTCTTTCAGGTATTCATCCCAGGACATCGCCGGCTCTGACTGCTCCACCGTGTCGCTTTCTACCGTCGCGGCTTCTCTTGCATCATGGTTCTCCGACGGGACCTCTGCCGCATATTCCTCGGTATTCACTGATGTAACATCCTCAGTTACAGCGCTTACGCTACTCTCTACCGGAACGGCTTCCGCTATCAGTGCCGACTTGGCTTTTCTGGACTTCACCATCTGCTTTATCCCGACTTTCGCAGCCTCTTGCTTTCTTCCGACCGCCTCATCTGCCACTACAGTTTCGGACACTGCCACATCCGCGGTAATGCCCCCTAAAACATTGACACTCTTGTCATTGACCTTAGTAACAACGAAGATTCCCGCCATCAGCGCAGCGGCGGCGGAGAGCCCCCAGAACCAGACAGGGATGACCTTCCTGCGGCTTTCCTGCAGTCCGGCCTTTTCGCTCAGCGCAGCCCACAATTCATCCGACGGCCGCTCTTCGTAGCCCGCCATCTTCTGTTTCAATGTATCTGTCCAATCCTGTTTCATACCATCTTATGATTCTTATGCTTCACGCTTCATGTATTCGTTGAGTTCCTTTGCGAGAATTTTCCTCGCCCGATGATACTGGGACGCCGAAGTGCTCTCCGTAATGCCCAGCATATCAGCTATTTCCTTATGAGATTTCCCCTCAAACACATAAAGGTTGAATATGGTCCTGTAACCGTCCGAAAGCCCACGGATCTTGTCCATTATGACCTGTTGCGGAATCAGGCTGACATCCGGGGCCGGAGCGTCATCCGTATCCGGAAGATTGTCAGTGTATTCCACGAAACTGCATTTCTTCTGCTTGCGCAGATACTGCAGAGCCTCATTGACCGTAATCCGGCTCATCCACGCCTTAAGGGAGCCCTCCCCTTTCCACTCGAAACTGCCGACGGAAGAAATTATCTTCATGAAACTCTCCTGCAGGATATCCTCGGCAATGTCCTTGTCCGAGATATACCTCCGGCACAACGCGAAAAGGTATCCGGACCAAGTGTCATACAACTTCTTTATAGCCGCATTGTCCCTTTTCCGGATATCATTGACAAGTCTCTTTTCGCTGCTTGTACCTAAATTGAACTTCATGACTGCCACCGCTGCAATTCCTTTGCCATCAATTACTTTTGCGGGACAATGCTACTCGACAATGCTTTATTTCCTCGTCTTGTAGTCGAATGTCGCGATTTTGGTTTCGCCTGAAGAAGCGGTAAATCTCACTCTGAGCTTCACTGTCTTGCCCTCAGTATCAGGCAGTTTGTCCAGGCGGAATGCCACGTAGCCGTCAGAAACTACTTCATTGACATCGCCGCATTTGTCGTGCCTGAACTCTACCAGATACGGATCAGACTCGTCCACACCTGTTACCAGGTTCACTTTATGCTTTACGTTGGAGAATCTGCCCCACAATGTTCTGAATCTGAGGGTCAGATATCCGTCCTCGCATACGGTAGGGAACGCGTTCACCAGCCCGACAGGGTCGCTTCCGTACTCTGCCTTGTCCTCGTCCTGGCCTTTGCTCTCGACTGTCTGCTTAGTGTAAAGTTCTGTAATCCAGTTTACATGGCCCATCTGGACACCTTTTTCCTCTGAAACCACCTTGTAGTTTATGAATGCCCTGGTCTCCTTGAGTTCAAATGGAAGTCTCGGATTGTTTACCGGCTTGATGATGGTATTGTCGTCGAGCTGAAGATAAAAGCCGCTGCCCTCACCTTCCGGCTTGACCGTAACTACTGCATTCGGGACTATCTCATCATATGATGGGTAGTCGTTCTTGGTGCAGGACGCTGATGCGACCACTGCCAATGTTGCTGAGATAAATGCTAAAACTCTGTTTTTCATAATATTGTATCTTTTAGTTTTGTCTTCCACTCTCTTAAATACACATTTCTCAGAATCTTGCATCACATTGTCCCGAATTTTTTCAGAAAATCATTCCGCCTTCACTACGCTGACCATGTCATCCTGAAAACATACATCACTGCTGTCCTCGACATTGTCCTCCTCCGACTGCGTAGAATCCGCCACAAACATGGAGTAGTCTTCAATGAATTTCTTATGATCTTCCAATGCCTTGAGCATTTTGTCCTTGTCGAAACGTATGACGCAGGATGTGGCTGCGAGAGCGACCAGCGTTATGGCCGAAATGTATTTTAATGCTTTCATAATCATTGACTTAATTAAAAATTTCCGGGCCGAATCCGAGAAGCTGGAGCTGTCTGCGGATTTTGGGCACTGTTTCATTGACAAATTCTGTTTTCTTATATTCCAGGACCTTTTCCCTGGCGTCCTGCGAGATAAAGAAGCCGAGTCCGCGCTTGTTGTAGATTATCCCGTCCGTCGTCAGTTTCTCGTAGGTACGCATTATCGTGTTCGGATTCACGCCGAGCTGGGCCCCGTACTCCCTCACTGACGGGATACGTCCGTCCGGGACAAGCGCTCCTGAAAGCACCTGGTCGCAAATCGTGTCGTAAATCTGAAGATATATCGGTCTGTTCACATCAAATTCCATAATACTAATGTTTTATCGTTTTCAGTCTGAAGAACACGGCGCAAGCAAATGCGGAGACTACCAGGATATCCCAAAGCGCCGCTGCCACATTGGCGAAAGGCACTGCCCAGGAGATGAAATCCGGATCCGTAAGATATTTGCCTGCAAATAGTTGGCTCCACTTCATCAAAGTATCCATATCTATAAGTCCGGTCGTGAACAGCAATCCGAAAAGCATGCTCATAACCATATTGAACCCTATGAATATCAGTATCGGATAGAGAATCTTATGCTTCTTGAAGAGCAATGCGCCGAGCAGGAAGAACAGGATGGCGAAAGCGAACTGCATGTAGATCGAGAACATGCTCACCCTGATAGGGGCATCAGTGGTGTAGGCGAAAGAAGCAATCCAGGTCAATGCATCTGTGAATGATGCTGCAAGTGTTCCGCCGCAGCTGCTGTCACACAGGCAAATCAGGCCGTCAGCCGCAAGATATATTCCGACGAAGATTGCAGGAACGATTATCAATGTGTTCAACATCATTGACAGAAATTTCTCTAATGTCGAAGCCGGTATCATCAGCAGCATCGATCCTGCGCGTTTTTCGGTGATGTAGCCGTAAACATTTTTAGGATATGTTATGAAGAGCACGACTGCGACGAAGCAGAAAACGGAGACTCTGAATGTCAGACCAGGCGTTCCCCATTCCTGACTGAAAATAAGTGAGTAACAGAGAGTTATCACATAGAGGATAACCGGGGCGAGCGACATCAGCATGAGCGTAAGTCCGTATGATGATGTCCATCTCTTGAAGTCATATTTGAAAAATCGGCCGAAACGGCTGAATGAAAATGTATTGTTCATGGCGATATGTGTTACAATGTTTCGGCAAACAGGCCTTTTATGAATTCTTTATTATGGTGAACCGCATTGAAAAGAGCCTCGATATTCACCTTGCTGTCAGCGCCTTCCGCATTCGGATAGACCTGGATGAAGCCGCCCGGAAGCTGCTCACTGTAAAGCGATTCCGGATGGAGCTGCGTGCCGTAGTCGAAATAAAGTTTGCGGGAAATCTCCTCGAGACTGGCATTGAGCAGGACATCCTGACGGTCAAGAATGATGATCGGGTCAATGATGTTCTCCAAGTCCCTTACCTGGTGGGTGGATATGACTATCGTGGAGTCCTCGCCGGTGTATTTCATCAATGCGCTCCTGAACTGCGCCTTGGACGGGATGTCGAGCCCGTTGGTAGGCTCGTCCAGGAACAGATACTTGCAGCCAAGCGCCAAGGCCAATGATATATAGGTCTTCTTAAGCTGGCCGGTTGACATTTCGTTCATCTTCTTGTCCGAGGCATTCTCGAAGAGTTCCATTATTTCCTCGAACGTGTCCTGTTTGTAATTCGGCCAGAACTCTCCTGTAATCCGCGCATATTCAGCAGCTTTCATCGGAACCGGCAGCATTTCGTCAGCGAGGTAGAACTGATTTTCCAGCACCTGCGGTGTGCGGCTGTAGGGAGCTGAGCCGTCTATGTCAATGTTTCCCTGCAATGGTTTCTTCAGTCCTGCAAGCAATGTGAGCAGAGTGGTCTTGCCCACTCCGTTCTCACCGAGGAGTCCGTAGATTTTCCCGGGCTCCAGGTTCATGGTTATGTTTTTCAGTACGGGTACTTGTCCGTAGCTGAAACCTAATTTTTCAATTCGTATCATAGTGTATGAGTTTATTAGTACACTGCAAAGATATGGCAAGATTTTTATATTTGCAATAGTTTTTTCTAATTTTGCAGATTATGAACCGAATTTGCCGCATATTTGTTGTTTTTCTTTCCTGCACAAGCGCATTGGCCCAGCCGGCGCAGAACAAGCAGGAACTGATGCGACTCCTGCAGGAGAAGCCTGAGAGAAGCGCTCCTCTACTTTATAATTACGAGGCTCCGTCCAAAATCATTGACACGCCTGCACCGAAGGGCTTCAAGCCTTTTTATGTCAGTCATTACGGAAGGCATGGCAGCAGGTATCACCGTGCCGAATACTTTTTCAGGTCGCCGATGGCTGTTCTTGACTCTCTGGATGCGCACAACCTGCTGACTGATGAGGGGAAAGCTGTTCTGGGTGACATGCAGGTAATCGCAGATGCCCACGATGGTCAGATAGGCTATCTTACCCATAAAGGTGCCAGGCAGCATCAGGACATTGCCGGGCGTCTATACAGACGTTGTCCTGAGCTTTTCAATCAGAGGGACAGACAGGAAGTGTACTGTGTGGCGACCGGCGTGCCGCGCTGTATCCAGAGCATGGCGAATTTCTGCCTGGAGTTGGGTCGGGAGAATCCGTCTCTTGAGATTACAATGGATGCCGGCGAGCGGTTCACCAAGTATCTGTGCAATGACGAGGGTGTTCCGCAAGACAATGCGCGCGAGGTGTTCGTAAGAGACTCTGTTCTCAATGCCAATCTGGACCCGACAAGGCTGCTGACTGCATTGACCACTGATGCAGATGAGGCGGTAAAGTATATGAAGGGCGGTGCGCGGAAGTTCTTCGCGGAGTTTCTGAATGCCGGCAGTATAGGTCAATGTCTTGATATCCAAGACCCATACATCTATCGCCATTTTACGACTGAGGAGATTTACGGCATCTTTTCATATTACAATGTGAGGTTCTACACGATAATGAACGCGTCGGTCGAAAATGGCAGGTCACGTGACCTAATCGGCGCAAGAGTCCTCAAGGACATTGTCGAGAAAGCCGACGCCGCAATGGGCGGAAACGGGCACTGCGCGGACCTTCGTTTCGGTCACGATGCCGGTCTGGGGCCAATCTTAAGCCTCCTGCGCCTGGCAGGCTTCGAAAAAGAGGAGAAGATGGCGAAATCCATCGACGGGAAATGGTACTCATTCGAAGGAATGCCGATGGCCTCGAACCTCCAGATGATCTTCTACAGGAACAAGAAGGGCGAAGTGCTGGTAAAATTCCTTTTCAACGAGTCCGAGACCTCGATTCCAGCCTTAGGTCCAGGCCCATACTACCGCTGGAGCCTACTCCGCAAATACCTGGTTTCCAAGATATCATAGGATCGGTCTCCAGTCCGGGCAGCAAGATTCTTTAATCCGCCATACGTGGCCGACTGAGCATTAACGATTTCTGAGTCTGGCTGTCAGGGCACGCTGGAAGGCGCGGGCGTTACGGAGATGTTCTGAATATGTGGCCGCGAAAAGATGACGGCCGTTGAAATCAGGGCTGGCACAGAAATAAAGGATATCCTTGCTGCCGGCAGGATTGAGAACCGCATTCATCGCATCCTTGCCCGGCGAACAGATAGGCGCAGGAGGCAGACCTGCATGCTTATAGGTATTGTACGGCGAATCCACCTTGAGATGAGCCTTCAGAATTCTGTTCAACGTATAGTCATAGCAGAATGCCACCGTCGGATCGGCCTGCAGTTTCATCCCCTTGTGGAGACGGTTCAGATAGACCGCTGCAATCATCGGATACTCAGGCACATAATTCGATTCGCCTCTGACAATGCTGGCCAGCGTGCTCACCTCCATGGGAGTAAGTCCCTGGATTTTGGCCTTGGTCAGATTATCCTCATTCCAGAACGCATCCCAGGCTGCCTTCTGCTTATCCAGAATCACATTCATAGAATCCGTCCAGTAAACCTTGTAGGTGTCAGGCATAATAAGCCCGAAGACATTTTCCTTGTTGAACCCGTATTTGGACAAAAGTGCCGAATCCCCCAAAGCATCGATTACAGACAGGGAGTCCAGCAACATCTGACTGCTGATTTTCCTTGCCAGTGCACTCCTCTGCCTTATGCTTCCTGAAAGCACCAGATTCACAGGCGTCTGCCATCCGTTCTTCAGCATCCTCGCCACATAAATCGAACTGTTCTGTTCAGAAATCACATAATGCCCGGTCTTGCACTTGCGATATCCCTTTTCTCCACTTTTCACCAGTCCCTCTTTCCGGAAAGAACGCCTTACACTCGCCTTCCAGACCGGATCACACTTCTCTATAACCTCCTCCAGGACATCTGCATTGGTCATATTAGGATAGACATAGATTTCCGCAGACGCAGAAAAACACGGTGCCTTACGGTCAAACACTTCAGTGCCCACCTTCCAGGAAACCGCCAACAGAACCAGCACCGAGGCTGTAATTGTCAATGCTTTTTTCATCTCAATCTAAGTTCGTCACCGGAAACGGTAACATAATCAGCATCAAGTCCATTGAGCTTGCACAATGACTTCAGACGCACTGCAAAACGCTGAGAGAGAGATCTCAATGTCTCCCCACCCTCATCAGAAATATATTTGTCCAGGCCTCTCTCCGTGCGGAGCTTCTTTGCCTGCAGATAGACAATGGTACCGGGAGCGAGAGACGCATCTGCCGAAGCATCATTGAACCGGAGAATTTCACGCGTAAAAAGGTGATAATCAGAGGCAATGCTGCTGTAGCTTTCGCCCTCAAGAGCATAAATGAACGGCACCCCGTTTTTCGAGAAAAGCTGTCTTGTCAATGAAAATGAAAACTCCTCAGCCGCCTTGCCGGCCACTTCTCTCTTAGGCTCCTCCAACCTGAGCGGAGATACCGGAATCTTCTCCTCCTTCACCACAGAACGCTTATGCTTACGGGAAGATTTCTTCCTATGAGTATCCGGTTTCTGCCCGGCCGCATTCCCAGATACGGTTTCAGTCACTGTTCCGCCTTCGCCGAAACTCTCCGGCTTCATGGTATCATAGTCATACAGATGATAGTCCTCGATAATCTTTATAAGCTTGGCAGGATAAGCAGGATCAGTGGCATAGCCGGCCTTCTTAAGACCATAGGCCCACGCCTTATAATCAGTTATTTCATTATCAAACAATGACTTGTACCTGTCCCTGTAACGCAGGAAATCAGAGTGGTCACGGAAACTTTCATCGGCGGATTTGTAAACGCGGAAACACTCTCCCCTCTTGTCATCATCGTGATACATCTTCTTGCCTGTCCAGTCGTGGCATTTGATGCCGAAATGATTGTTTCCTTCCTTTGCCAACGGAGACTGTCCATATCTGGACTCCAAAAGTCCCTGGGCAAGGGTAATGCTGGCCGGAACACCGGAACGGTACATCTCCCTGACCGCGGTTTCCGCATATTGGGATATATACTTCTTCTGCGGCGTACTGCTTTCAGGAACAGCCGACACCAACATTGAAACGAGAAGCAGCAACGCTGCACTTACAACAACCTTATATGTTTTCATAATTGACAAATCCGGGAATCTCCCTGCCGACAAAATTACACTATTTCGAACACATCTCCGTCATTGGCTGCATAAGTTTCAGGGAAAATCGCACGACATTCCTCCTGATACTTCATCGCATCCCTGCATCTGGACGAATAATGGGCAATAACAAGCTTGCCCGCACCTGCTTCCAGCGCGCACTGGGCCGCCTGGACAGTAGTCGAATGATAACGCAGTCCGGCCTGCTGTTCATACTGCTGAAGATATGTCGCCTCGTGATACAGAAGATTCACGCCTTTCACCCAACCCGGAAGCTCGCTGAAAGGAGCCGTATCGCTGCAATATGCGTAACTTCTCGGCTCATACGGAAGGTAAGCCACTTCTTCATTCTTTATAAGCAACGGCTCATCCGTGCCTGAATACTTTACGAAACCGGACATGAAATCCGCCCCGTCATCACGACCTGCCGGCCTGAGCACATCCTCACCTCTTTTCAATGCCCCGATTTCCGCGAGCGTAAAGCCGTATTTTTCCAACATTTCCTTTCGCACGTTCATCTGAGGCCGCTTCTCCCTGAACATATAGCCATAAGTCTCGATTTTATGATTCAGAGGAAAGGCCAAGACCTCCAACGACTTCGTCGAATAGATCACCTGCGGTTCCTTGAGCGAAAGAGGATGAAAGTCAATGTCAACCCCGATTCCCTTTCCATAATAGGAAATGAAATACCGCAGAAGCGGTTCCAGGTTCTTCGGCCCGTAAATGACCACGGGAGAGATTCTGCAGGACAACCCGAGCGTGGAAAGCAACGGGAAAAGCCCGAACAGATGGTCCCCATGGATATGGGATATGAAGATGGTATCCAACTTGGCCAACGAGACCCGGTTACGTAGAAGCTGACGCTGCACAGCCTCGCCACAGTCTATTAAAAACAAGCGCCCGTGTACCTCAAGTACGTGGGCGCTCTGAAATCTATCGACAACGGGCATTGCCGAAGCAGTGCCCATTATCTTCAATGTAAAATTATTCACCTTTCTCGAACTTGTCCTTGAGGGCAGCAAGAGCATCGATATCTCCGAGAGTTGTCTTCTCAATGTTGGAGTTGATCATCTTGACTGTCTTCTTGGTGTTGTCCACCTCAGCTGCAGCTCTTTCAGCTTTCACGTCAGCATAAGTCTTGAGGTGTGAGAGGAAGAGCTTTCTGGTGCTTCTTCTGAGTTCTGTAACCACGAAAGGAAGTTTCTCACCTTCAAGAGCCTGTTTGCCGTCCTCTTTAACGAGGTCTTTCTTGAATGCGAATCCTTCAGTACCGTCCTCGAGTACAACATTTGCACCCTTGTCAGTAGCAGAACCTACGGTAGCCTCAACAGTTGTTCCTACAGGATACTTAGCCTCGAGCTCGTTCCATGGGTTAGGAAGAAGCTGCTTGTGGCCAAGGCTGAGCTTGTGGTTAGCCTCATCGAAGTCGAGGATAACTACGTCGATAGTATCACCTACCTGAACCATCTCTGACGGATGTTTGATCTTGTCCCAAGAGAGGTCGCTGATGTGAACGAGTCCTTCAATACCGTCCTCAAGCTCTGCAAATACACCGAAGTTGGTGATGTTGCGGACAACAGCCTTGTGCTGTGAACCTACAGGATATTTCTCACGGATGCTCTCCCATGGGTTAGGAGTAAGCTGTTTCAGACCGAGAGACATCTTTCTTGCTTCTCTGTCGAGAGAAAGGATCTGAGCCTCTACCTCGTCGCCTACCTTCAGGAAGTCCTGAGCGATACGGAGTCTTGGAGACCAAGACATCTCAGATACGTGGATAAGTCCCTCAACGCCAGGTTTGATCTCAACGAATGCGCCGTAGTCAGCGATGAGGACAACTTTACCTTTAACCTTGTCACCAACTTTGATATCCGGATCGAGGCTGTCCCAAGGATGAGGTGTGAGCTGCTTCAGACCGAGAGCGATTCTCTTCTGCTGCTCGTTGAAGTCGAGAACTACAACCTTGATCTTCTCATCAAGTTTCACTACTTCCTCAGGGTTGTTTACGCGGCCCCAAGAGAGGTCAGTGATGTGGATGAGACCGTCAACACCGCCGAGGTCAACGAATACACCATAGTTGGTGATGTTCTTGACAGTTCCTTCGAGAACCTGACCTTTTTCGAGTTTGCCGATGATCTCGCTCTTCTGTTTCTCGAGTTCTGCCTCGAGGAGAGCCTTGTGAGATACGACAACATTGCGGAATTCCTGGTTAATCTTGACGATCTTGAAGTCCATTGTCTGGTCAACAAATGCATCGTAATCCTTGATAGGACGGATGTCGATCTGAGAACCAGGGAGGAAGGCCTCGATTCCGAAAACGTCCACGATCATACCGCCCTTCGTACGGGTCTTGACATAACCTTTTACGATTTCGCCCTTGTCGAATGCCTCGTTTACCATATCCCAAGAACGCAGCTGACGAGCTTTCTTGTGAGAAAGGACGAGCTGTCCCTTCTTGTCTTCAGGAGACTCTACGTAAACTTCAACTTTGTCACCTACTTTGAGGTCCGGATTGTAACGGAACTCTGGAGCAGCGATGACACCGTCGCTCTTGTAGCCGATGTTAACGACAACCTCTCTCTTGTTGATAGAGGTTACAGTTCCCTCAACTACTTCATTTTCATTAACTTTTGAGAGTGTGCTTTCATAAGCCTTCTCGATGGTGGCCTTGTCGGTGTCACCATAGGCAGCCTCTTTCTCGAAAGCGTCCCAGTCGAAGTTCTCCGGAGCCACTGAAGCGTTCAGCGGAGCTTTCTTGGTTTCTTCTTTTGCAGGAGCCTCTACTGCTTCAGGGGTCTCAACTGCAACTTTGTTTTCTTCCATAAATTACGAATAAAAAACTAGTGGTTTAACATTATTTATTGTACCTGTCAGACACGATGACGCGCACCGTACCCGAAAAGGCGGCGCAAATATACGTAAAATAATCTGATTTACAATATGATTGGAGAGATTTTTACAGCATCTTCCGACGCTTGAACAAATACAGGATTATGGCCAATGAGAATATCATAAAGCCGCATATGAGCACCCACGACCAGGGCTTGTCCGACAGAGGAAGGTCCACGTTCATTCCATAGAAGCTCGCCACAAGAGTCGGCGGCATGAGCAGCAGGGAGATCAATGTGAAGATCTTCATGATCCTGTTCTGGTCGAGATTGATAAGACCGACTACGGTATCCTGAAGATACTCAAGTCTTTCGAAACTGAAGTTCGAGTGGTTTATAAGTGACGAGATATCCTGCAGGAGAACATTGAAACGAGGCTCGAGCTCTGACGGATACTTGTCGCTCTTCATCATATTGGAAATGAGCCGCTGTTTATCGACAATGTTCTCGCGCACGGTCATCGTATTGTCCTGCAGCTGGTTGATATCCAGAAGGAAGTCCTCATTGATATCCTCCTGCTGGTTTATCCTCTTGCTGTATTGCGCGATTTCCTTGGACATGAGCTCTATCATGTCGGCATCCAGATCGACTCGCTGGTCCATGATGCTGACAAACACCCAATAGCCGTTCGGGAACAGACGCGGAACCGCCTGCATCTTACGCTGCAGCTCGGTAAAGCTTCGCAGAGGGACATCTCTCAATGTAGTGAGCACATTGCCCACAAGCGTGAAAGACACCGCCTCCATGGCATATTCTTCCGGACCCGGAATAAGGAAGTTCGTGTTGGCGAATATGGCTGTGTCGGTTTCTGAAAAACGTGAAGAACTCTCGATTTCCTCTGCCTGCGCACGACTCTGGATTTCAGTGTCAAGAAACTTTTCCACCGTTCTCTTTTCGTCCCCGGACGGAGAAAAGAGGTCTATCCAAATCACATCCTCGTGTACAAGAACATCTAAATCGGCTGTTGACTGTGAGTAAACAATCTTGCCGGCTGATCTGTAAAAAATCGTAATCATACCTCATCTGATTTTATCCGGACCGTAGTCAGGAGGTTCCAAAGCATAACAAGCCCGCTCATCTACGGAAAAGCAAGCCCACAAAATTATCACTTTTTCCCGAAATGAAGAAGAAAAAGGCAGTATATTTGTGAAAATTATCCATAGAACATGACAGACAGAACAAAAACACAGGGGCTGCTGGCCCTGAGTCCGCTCATTGTATTTCTCGGAATATACCTCATCTCCTCCATAGTCGCAGGAGATTTCTATAAGATTCCTATAGCCTCCGCATTTCTCATAGCCTCCGCCTACGGCCTGCTCATAAGCAAAAAAGGTCCGCTCGAGGACAAGATAGCCGTCTTTTCACAGGGCGCAGGACAGAAAAACGTCCTTCTCATGCTCTGGATATTCATCCTCGCCGGTGCCTTCGCGGAAACCGCAAAAGAAATAGGCGCAATCGAGGCCACTGTCAATGCCACACTGGCGATTCTGCCACCGTCAATGATATACGTGGGATTGTTTCTGGCGTCCTGTTTCATCTCAATGGCGATAGGAACCAGTGTCGGCACCATAGTAGCCCTTGTCCCGGTAGCCGCGGGAATAGCAACGGAATCCGGCATTGACACGGGCTTCATCACAGCCATTGTCGCCGGCGGAGCATTTTTCGGCGACAATCTTTCCTTCCTTTCGGATACGACAATTGCAGCTACAAAGACTCAGGGCTGCCTCATGTCAGACAAGTTCAAGGTCAACCTCAGAATTGTCGCCCCGGCAGCATTGACAGTCGCGGCAATATATGTCATAATGGGACAGGGCGCGTCGTTTGCGCAGCCGGCAGGCGACATCAATTGGGTCAGGCTCATCCCCTATATTCTGGTGATCGGGCTCGCTCTTTCCGGCGTCAATGTAGTGGAAGTCCTCGCCGTCGGCATCGTTGTCAATGCAATAATCGGTTTTTCTCAAGGCACTCTTGACTGGACCGGATGGCTGGGCGGAATCGGCAAAGGTATTGCCGGAATGGGAGACCTGATAATAGTGACAATGCTGTCCGGAGGCATGCTGGAACTGATCAGGTACAACGGAGGCATCGACTATCTCGTCTATCTGCTTACCAGACGGATAGGAGGCAAACGCGGTGCGGAACTCAGCATCGCTGCCCTTGTCAGTCTGGCAAATGTCTGCACGGCTAACAATACAATCGCGATTCTCACCACAGGAGGAATTGCCAAAGATATCACTTCGCGTTTCGGTCTGGACCCGCGCAAGACTGCCAGCATCCTGGACACGTTCTCGTGCGTAATCCAGGGGCTTCTACCCTACGGTGCACAGATGCTGATGGCTTCAGGCCTCGCAGGAATATCTTCGCTCAGTATAATCAAATGGCTTTTCTATCCGTATGCCTTGGGCATTTTCGCCATAATGGCCATCATGCTGAGACTACCGAGAAAATACAGCTGAATAAAAATCGCCTCTCTCAGAAAATATCCAGGACAATATTGATTCCCAACGCAATAAGGACAATGCCGCCCATCAGAGAAGCCGGCCTTCCTGCACGTTTTCCGATGAAGCAGCCGCCCTTGATGCCGACGACCACCGTCAATATCGTGATCAGGAAAATCGAAATCAGGATGGACTCCATTCCCGACAGGCTGCGCCCCGACATTGACAATGAAATTCCTACCGCGAGTGCATCAATGCTGTCCGCGAAGGCAGCGAGCACGATATTGCGCAACGAGCTGAGCGACTGCGACTTCTCCTGCGAAAACGCGTCCTTTATCATCTGTCCGCCGACCAGCACGAGCAGCAGCATACCGATATATTTGACGAAGTGGATGACATATCTTGCGATGAAAGCTCCGAAAGCCCAGCCGATAAAGAGGAGCGCGGTGTGGATCACGGCGAATATGAGAGCTATCTTCAAAACCCTGACGAGAGGGACCTTCTTCATCGTCACGCTTGAGCACAGGGCCACAGCAAAACAGTCGGCGCACAACGACGTGGCCAATAAAATGTCCTTTAAAACAATACTGTCCATAATAGTTAAAGTTTACTTCTGGAACTTTAACCTTTGAACATCTGTCTGTTGACTATGGAGCGACCCAATGTCAACTGGTCTGCATATTCCAAATCATCACCGAAACCGAGCCCGCGGGCAAGCGTGGACACTCTGACTCCGAATGACGAAATCTGTCTGTATATATAAAATGCGGTAGTTTCTCCTTCGACGTCACCGCTCAACGCCAGAATCACCTCCACCGACTCAGGCGAATCCGCCGCCTGCGCCAGTTCGGCAATCCTGTTTTTCAATTCCGCAATCGTAAGGTCGGACGGGCCGATGCCGTCTATCGGCGATATCTTCCCGCCCAGCACATGATAGACCCCGTGGTACTGCCCCGTCGCCTCAACACTCATCACGTCCCGGACATTCTCCACGACGCAGACTGTCTTGTGGTCGCGGCTGTTGTCCGAGCAGATGGAGCATTCTTCCTCATCCGATATCATCCGGCAGGTACGGCAGTATTTCACGTTTTCCCTGAGCAATCTTACAGATTCCGTAAAATGCCGCACATTGTCCACCGGCTGCTTCAGAAGATGCAACGCCAGACGCAACGCGCTCTTTTCCCCGATTCCGGGCAATGAACTGATTGCATCTACCGCATTTTCAAGAAGTTCTGACGGATATTTCTCACTCCGCATTCTTGTCGCCTCCTTCGTATGCGTCCACCGCTTTCCTTACAGAGCCGTATTTCAGGAGCAGCCTCTTGGCAAGGTCGTAATCCTCGATTCCCGTCTCGCCCATAATCATTCTCGAGCCGCGGTCCACAAGTTTCTTGTTGGTGAGCTGCATGTCCACCATCTTGTTTCCCTTCACATGTCCGAGACGGATCATGGATGCCGTGGAAATCATGTTGAGAACGAGTTTTTCCGCAGTTCCGGCCTTCATTCTCGTACTTCCTGTCACAAACTCCGGGCCAACTACGACCTCTACCGGAATTTCCGATTCCGCTGCCAATGCAGAGCCCTTGTTGCAGGTTATACAGCCTGTCAGCATACCGTGCTCCCGTGCAGTCTTCACGGCGCCTATCACATAAGGAGTGGAGCCTGACGCAGCAACACCTATCACCACATCGTTCCCGGTAGGAGCAAACGGCTGCATGTCGTTCCAACCGCCATCCAGCTTGTCTTCTGCCGCCTCCACAGCATCACGGATAGCTTTGTCGCCACCGGCAATCAGACCTATGAACTTGTCGTGCACTCCGTAGGTCGGCGGGATTTCAGAAGCGTCCACCACACCGAGCCTTCCGCTGGTTCCGGCTCCGAGGTAAAACACCCTGCCGCCCTTTTTCATACGCTCCACGACACCTTCCACAAGTTTCTCTATCTGAGGTATTTCCTCAGCCACAGCCGCAGGCACGCTGCTGTCCTCATTGTTTATTCCTGTCAGAATCTCCTTCACGGTCATATCCTGAAGGTTCTGATAATTGGATGATTGTTCTGTTGTAGTCTTTACATTCATACTCCGCAATGATATTTTACTAGGCCCTCTATCGGAGAAGGCGTGATTTCAGAAATTGTCACTCCGTATTCTGATGCAATTCTTTCCAGAATTTCCTTATGCGCATAGGCATAGCCGCCGACCACGCCGACACGCTTTCCCTTCATGTCATACTGCGACAGACAGCGCTCGAACAGTGCCCTGAAGTTGTTGTCAATCAAGTCCTTCACGTAGCCGCAGCTGTCATAATGCCGTGAAATGAACGGTGCGAACGAGCCGAGGTATCTGGCCGGAGCCACTCCCTTATAGACTTCATTTACGACTGTCAGATAGTCCACCTTATATGTCGCAGCGAACTCAGACGCCAAAGGCTCAGGCACAAGTCCCTTCAGGAAATCAGCCATGAACCGCTTTCCGAGACTGGCTCCTCCGCCTTCGTCTCCAAGTATGAAGCCGCCGGAACGGACATTCTTCACTATCTTTTCGCCGTCGTATTCACAGCTGTTGGATCCGGTCCCGAGAATCACGGCGATACCAGGTTCTCTTCCGCAGACCGCCCTTGCAGCATCCAGCAAATCTGACGCATACTCAATGTCCGCCTCAGGGAAAGACTTCCTGAATACTGCATCAAGTCTCACAGCGCTGTCAGGCACTTGCTTTCCGTCAGAAATCAGTCCTGCCGCGTAGAAATGAATCTCCCTCACAGTCTCTCCGGATGGATTCAATCCCGTCACAGCTTCTTTCAGCACATTTTCAATGAAGGAGGACTCCGCCGTGGCGACATTCATCCCGGGAGTCTTCATTGAAAATGACTTACCGTCATCAGATATGGAGCGCCAATCAGTCTTGGTCGCTCCACTTTCTGCTATGATGATCATGACCTATGCCTTTACCGGAATGGCTTCGAGCAGAGCTACGAGGAACTTCCAGCATTTGTCCACAGTGTCGATCTTCACTCTCTCGTCAGGTGAATGAGGATGGAGCAATGTTGGTCCCAATGACACCATATCCCAGTTCGGATACTTGGCGCCGAGCAGCGCGCACTCCAGACCGGCGTGGATAGCCATCACCTTCATGTCCTTGCCGAACAGTTTGTGATATACGTCATTCAGCAGACCGATGACCGGAGAGGTAGGAACCGGAGTCCATCCCGGATAACCGCCGAACGTAACGAAACTTGCACCTGCGAGCTCGAACACACAGCGCATCTTTTCCGCGAGGTCTTCCTTGGCTGAATCCACTGAACTTCTGATCAGTGACCTTACCGTGAGGTGACCGTCTTCGGTACGGACAACTGCCATATTGACAGAAGTCTCCACCAGTCCCGGCATTGACGGGCTCATTCTCTCCACACTGCTCGGGCAAGCGTAGATGGCTTTGACAGCCTTGAGCATGACGTCATCTTCTATATAAGAGGTATAAGGCTCAGCCTGTTTCTCGAAGTAGCACTGTGCAGAAGGGTCTGTATCGGCGAACTCTGCCTTTGCGATAGCGAAGTTCCTCTCCACTTCAGTTTTTACGGCTGCTTCATTTTCAGCAGGCACCAGCATTGCCACATCCGCCTCGAACGGAATCGCATTGCGGAGGCTTCCGCCGGTGAAGTCAGCGACTTTCACGCCATATTTCTCAAGCAACGGCAGGAGAATCCTCACGGCAATCTTGTTGGCATTGGCCCTGTAGAGGACAATGTCCTGGCCTGAATGTCCGCCTTCAAGTCCTTTGACGGTGAGTTTATAACTTACGTATCCGTCACCGGCCTTGACTGTCTTGTATGTGAAGTCAGCCATTCCGTCCAATCCTCCTGCACAGCCGATATAGAGTTCTCCTTCAGCCTCGGAGTCCAGGTTCAGGAGGATATCTCCCTCGAATTCACCAGGTTTGAGATTCTCCGCTCCTGTCATACCGGTCTCCTCATCATAAGTGATGAGAACTTCTATCGGACCATGTTTCAATGTCTTGTCTTCGAGGGCAGCGAGTGCCAGGCTGACTCCGATACCGTCATCAGCTCCAAGTGTAGTGCCCTTGGCAGTAACCCATTCGCCGTCAATCTGTGTCTGTATAGGATCCTTCAGAAAGTCATGAACCGTGTCCGCTGTCTTCTGCGGAACCATATCGACATGAGCCTGGAGAATCACGCCTCTGCGGTTCTCATATCCCGGTGTAGCCGGTTTTGTGAAAATGATATTTCCGGTTTCATCTTTACGGACTGAAACGCCATGTTCCTTGCCCCAATCCAGAAGGAACTGCTGTGCTTTTTCTTCGTGTTTTGATGGACGCGGAACCTGAGACAGTTCATAGAACGCTGTCCATACGCTTTTCGGTTCAAGATCTTTGATTGTCATAATCTTATATATTTAGTGATTATTCTTATGTTCTTGTTTTGCGCAAACTATTTCCCAGCCAGCGGGAATGTGCTTTCGATGCCCAGCTGATAGACAGGCATACGGCTCTGCAGCAGGACATTGACCCCGTCGGTAAGCTTCACCGTGCAGATGGCAGGAATGCGGTAATGCGCAAGTTTTCCTTTGGCCCTTTCATTCTTGCCGGCAGGTATTTCGATGCTGTCAGCAGCAAATTCGAGCAGATACGGTTTCCCTGAAAGGTCATCTGACGGAACCAGTCCTTTGGAGTCGGACAGACGGAAAGCCACATAAAGCTGTGACTCATTGGCCTTGGACGGCACCACGTCATAGTTCATCTCCTGCTCAGAGTATTCGCTGTAGCCTATGAACATTGACATATACTCGCTTTCGAGGCGTGCGATTTCAGCGACGGCAGAGGCCATGGCTTCTCCGCTGAAAGTGGCGTCGGTATCGCCGGTCACGATCTGCACACGTTTCTTGCGCAGGCTGAAAATCATCTCCGCAGCCTCCTTGGCACGCGATTCGAGTGACTTCTGCACGACCATCTCCTGCTGGACAGCCACCTTGTTGTAAGCAGATTCGCTCTTCACGTTGCGGTACAATGTCGCAGCTTCCGATGTCAGGTTCGAGGTCAATCCCCTGTCCGAGAAATCAGCCTTCTTCTCTGAAGGGAAGCGCCACTGCGTGGTCTCCTGACTGCCGGCCGATACAGAGACAAGTCCCTGTGAGGTCAATGCCAGGAAAGCCTGCATCCCCATACCCGGTTCGAGCTGGTATCGTGCCGACTGGTCCGCCTCCACGAATGAGGACATTTTCACAGATGTCACCGTATAGGAAACCGCATCCCTCTGACGGGCTTCCACGCCGAGATATTTCTGGGCATATTTCGCATACGGCCCAGCAAAGAAGCTCTCTTTCTGAGCCTTGACTTCAAGCCGTACCGATGTGGAAGGCAATGAATATACAAGACTTCCTTCAGGGTCGCTCTGAGCGGAGAGCTGAAAACCGGCCGCCATTGTCAATGCAGCCGTAACGATTACTGCAAATGTCTTTTTCATAACTATCTTTTCCATCTTTTATGGGTCCACAGATAATTTGTAGGCTGGTCATTGATATCCTCCTCCAGCAGTCTGTAGAACCTGTTCATTATTTCTTCAGGAGTAAACTGCGATGCATCCTCGCATATCTCCTTGAATGTCATCTTGTAACCGAAGTCTTCCTTCTCACGGAATGCCATATAGACCACGGCGAACTTCAGCTTGCATGCGATCGAAGCGCCTCCGGTCATCGTCCTAGTCGGCTGGTGCATGAAATTGTCCACAGTATGCGCCGCAGCATAGACATAAGGGCACTGGTCCGTAGGGAACACATACAGACGCTTCTCAGCCCTGTGTTTCACCACGAAACGCATGATGTTCTTGGATTCCACATAGGTAGTGCCGTAGTTTTCCGGAGATATGGCCGCGCACCGGTTGGCGCCGAGAACCTTGTCCCAGAAACTGCTTTTCAGTTCCTTATATACGACCGTTACCGATTTCTCTCCAAAATGGACTTTCTCTGTGACCGGAATATAGTTCATGATTCCGCCGGTCAGTTCCCAGTTTCCGAGATGGGAATTCAGGACAACCACTCCGGGTCTGGTTTCATACAGCCTGTCCAGCAGTTCAGCATTGACGGTCTCGCAGATATGGGAATCCCTCAGCCGTTTCGTGTCGTGGGCTCCGGCAAACCAGAATGTCTCAGCGAACAGCCGGCCGAAATGCTGATAGAAGCCTTTGGCGATATCCTTCAGTTCCGAATACTTCTTCTGCGGGAAAGACCGCGCCAGGTTCACCATCACCACGTCGCGCCTGTAATGCATTGGCCCTGAGGCGAGCCACGCTACGAACCTGCCCCAGAAATAATGGACTTTCAGAGGCTGCAACGCGAGCAGTCTCATCAGTCCTGTCATAAATTTCACTCCTACACTCATATTCTTGTCTGTCCCGCAAAGCGAAAGCATAGTTACAAATATATGGATTTATTGGCAATTTCGGCAATCTGATTATTGATATTTCCAATGTTTCTGTGTAAGTTTGTTACTCGTGAAATTTTAAAACCAGACAAGACAATGTTCAAAGACCAGCCGAAAGGATTGTTCGCCCTCGCTCTTGCCAATACCGGAGAGCGTTTCGGGTACTACACTATGTTGGCCATCTTCCTCCTGTTCATTCAGGCGAAGTTCGGATTCAGCGCAGCAGTTTCCACACAGATTTATTCCATTTTCCTCGCCGCGGTTTACTTCATGCCGCTTTTCGGAGGAATGCTTGCAGACAAGATCGGTTATGGCAAGTGCGTCACTACAGGTATCGCCGTCATGTTCATCGGCTACTTGTGTCTCGCCATCCCGACCGGACCGGATCTCTCAGGTAAAATCCTGATGTTCGCGGCATTGGCCCTCATCGCTACCGGAACAGGACTGTTCAAGGGCAACCTCCAGGTGATGGTGGGAAATCTCTACGATGACCCTAAGTACGCATCGAAGAGAGACTCCGCATTCAGCCTCTTCTATATGGCCATCAATATCGGTGCGATGTTCGCTCCGTCGATGGCAAAGGCTGTCACCAATTTCTTCCTCGGAAAATCAGGATTTACATATGTGGCTGACATCCCGGCACTTGCACACCAGATGCTCGGCGGAACGATTCTTCCGGAGAATGCGGACAAGCTTCAGTCTCTGGCAAACGGCATGTCCGGTGCGGCAGGCATGGACCTGGCCACATTCAGCCAGACCTACATCGACAAGCTCTCCACAGCATACAACTATGGCTTCGGAGTGGCCTGCATTTCCCTTATCATTTCAGTAGCAATCTATTACAGCTGCCGTTCATGGTTCAAGAATGCTGACGTGAATGCTAAACAGGCACAGGCAGCCAACCATGCAGAGGCAGAACTTACTCCTGCACAGACAAAGAGCCGCATCACAGCCCTCATGCTCGTTTTCGCTGTCGTGATTTTCTTCTGGATGGCTTTCCATCAGAACGGAGCCACAATGACATTGTTCGCAAGAGACTACACCGCAAGCACGGTCGAGGGCGCTACACGTATCGGATTCAACATCTTCAGCCTGTTCCTTATCGCAGTATCTGTCTATACGCTGTTCGGAGCATTCCAGTCTGAGACGAATAAAGGCAAGACAATCTGCGGAATATGCACGGCAGCCCTGTGGCTTGGCGCATACGCAGTATATGCAGGAATGCCTGCAAAGGTCAATATCCTTCCTTCTGACTTCCAGCAGTTCAACCCGTTCTTCGTGGTGGCATTGACCCCGGTATCGCTTGCGATTTTCGGCGCATTGGCAAAGAAAGGCAAAGAGCCTTCAGCTCCACGCAAAATCGGCTTGGGTATGATTGTGGCCGCTGTAGGTTTCAGCATCCTGACTTTCGCTTCCCTGAACTTGGCTTCGCCTAAGTCATTGAACGGAACCGTCAGCCCTGACCTGATTTCTCCTGAGTGGCTTATTTCCACATACCTCGTACTGACATTTGCAGAACTTCTGCTCTCTCCGATGGGTATCTCCTTCGTTTCCAAGGTAGCCCCTCCTAAATACAAGGGTGCTATGATGGGATGCTGGTTCGCAGCTACCGCTCTCGGAAACTATCTGGTATCCATTCCTGGACTCCTCTGGAACAAGGTGGAACTCTGGGGCGTATGGGGACTTCTCATCGTTCTCTGTCTGCTCTCGGCGCTCTTCATCTTCTCCATCATGAAGAAACTCGAGTCAGCTACCGAATGCTAATGCCATCCGCCGCCGAGAGCCTTGTAGAGTCCGACGACCGCAAGGTTCTCGCGGGTTTTGGCCTCACTGAATTCGATCTGGGATGACAGATATTTACGCTGCGCATCCAGGACGTCGATATAATTGATTACTCCATTGATATACTGGCTGTTAGCCAATGTGACATACTTTCCGGACGCTTCTTCCTGAACGGATTTCGCAAAGGAATTGGTACGTGCCGACTGGAAAACGACAGTAGCATCATAAACCTCTCTGAAGGCCTGCAGTACATCTTTTTCATACTTGAGACGAGTCTGCTCGTATGAAGATACTGCGGCCTTCATTGCTGCTTTACGCTTGCCGAACTCGAAGACAGGCGAGGCCAATGTCGCTCCTGTGAACCAGAACGGAGACTTCAGGAAATCCTTGAGTTCATCATTTTCCAGACCCGCCCCGAGATTGATCACGAAAGACGGGAACCTCTCGGCAATAGCCACTCCCACGCGGGCCTCGGCAGCCTTCAGCGAGTGCTCTGACATCATCAGGTCCGGCCTGCGTTTCAGAATATCAGACAAGACCCCTGACGGAACATCCGAATCGCCATATAAGTCTGAAGCGGAAACACTTCTGGCAATATCCTTAGGATAAGAACCGGTAATGAAGCACAGTTCGCTCTCCTTGAGCGCAACCTGTTTCTGCAGGTCAGGAATCATGGCCTTGGACGAAGCGAATTCCACAAGTGCCTGCTGGTAAGGTATTTCCGAGGTCAGACCGCCCTCTGCCCTGAGCTTTGCCTGTTTCACGGACTCACGTCTGGTCTCGAGAGTATTGGACACGATCTCCAGTTTCCTGTCCAGGCCCACAAGTTCATAATAAGCCGAAGCCACACTGGCCACTATGCTCATTTTCACTGCTTTCTGGGCATCCTCTGCAGCAAGGTAGTTTGCCATCTTCTCCCTTCCGGCCCATTTCAGGCGTCCCCAGAAATCCACTTCCCATGCAAGCGAGGCCTTCACTCCGAATTCAATATCATCCGGACTCTTGCTCTTGCCTCCGTAATTGCTGTGGTCATCCTGCGCATAACCTTTCGCGGAAACTGCCGGCAACTGCGCCGCCTTCTGCATCCTGTACTTGTAGCGCATCTCATTGAGCCTCTCCGCCGCTATCAGCACATCCTTGTTATAAGTCAATGCCGTTTCTATAAGTTTCTGAAGCTCAGGCTCACGGAACACTTCCCGCCAGTCCGAATCCGCAAAACTGCTGTCGCCAGCCCCGGCCGCAAAAGACTCCGGAACCTCACCCAGATCCGGCTTCTGACAATATCTCGATGTCGAGCAGGAGTTCAGGGTCAATGCAGAGGCCACAACGACCACCAACATTGACATGAACGATTTCTTGTCTTTCAGGACAGACTTCATTTTAGGACTCCATTTGTTCATAAGCGACTTGAGTTTATATATCAGCACGAAGAAGAACGGCACGAAAACAATTCCGACGGTGATGCCTGCGATCATACCGAAAAAGACACCTGTACCGATGTTCTGACGGCTCTCTGAGCCCGGTCCGCTGGCAAAAACCAACGGCAGCATACCGAGGATGAAGGCCAATGACGTCATCACGATAGGCCTGAATCTGAGTTTGGCTGCAGTTACGGCAGCTTCTACCACATCCTTGCCTGCCTCAACCTCCTCCTTGGCGAACTCCACAATCAGAATCGCATTCTTCGCCACGAGTCCCACAAGCATGACGAGACCGATCTGGAAATAGATATTGCTTTCCATGCCCAAGACGGCAATTCCAAGATATGCGCCGAAAATAGCGATAGGCAAAGACAATATCACCGCCACCGGAACCAGCCAGCTCTCATACTGCGCGGCAAGGAAAAGGAACACGAAGAGCAGGGCCAATGCCAGGACAAGACCTGTCTGGCCGCCTTCTTTCTTCTCCTGATACGACATTCCGCTCCATTCCACACCTATATTGTCAGGAAGATGTTCATCCGCGACTTTCTGGAGTACGGCCAGTGCCTCTCCCGAGCTGACACCGTTTGCCGCTTCACCGCTGATCGTGGAGGAGTTGTACATATTGAACCTCTTTATCGTACCCGGCCCGGTCGTATAATGAGTGTTGCCCAGGGCATTGACAGGAATCATGGTGCCTCCGGAACTCTTCATGAAGAAGAGGTTCAGGTTGTCGGTATGGGCACGATATGGCGCATCTGCCTGGATATAGACACGATAGATGCGGTTATACATATTGAAGTCATTCACGTAGATCGCTCCTGTGAAAGCCTTGAGCGTAGCGAAGACATCCGCCATTGACAGACCGAGAAGCTGGATCTTGTCACGGTCCGCATCGAAATACAGCTGAGGGATATCCGCCTGCATACCGGAAGAAAGGCCGGTCAGCTCTTTCCGCTTCGACGCATAATATATCAATGTGTCGGTGGCATTCTGCAAATCACGGTATGAGGCATCACCACGCGCCTCCAACACCATAGAGAAGCCTCCTAATGTTCCAAGTCCAGGGATAACCGGCGGCGTACTGATATACACCCTGCTTTCAGGATAACGAGACAGGGTATCCCTGACCATCGCAATAGTCCTGGTCATATCCGTCACCTTGCGCTGGTTCCACGGCTTGAGAATCACTGTCAATGTACTGCTGGACTGGGTAGTTCCCACACGCGGGCTCGAACCTGTGACATTGAGAACATAATCCACATCATGCTGACGGAGCAGGAACGCCATCGCCCTGTCGGTAACTTCCCTCGTACGCTCGAGAGTCGCTCCCATAGGCAGTTCCAGTTCCACAGTAAAGTAACCCTGGTCCTCCTTCGGTATAAAGCTCTGAGGGACAATGCGTGCAAGCACGAAAATACCTATTACGGCGATACCGAAGAACGCGAACATCCTTCTTGAATTATTGACCGCGAACCGCACCATCTTCGTAAAGAACGACGTTCCCGAATCCGTCCATAGATTTATCTTCTTGAATATGAAGTTGTTGGTCTGCTTGCCGTCATGCGGCTTGAGGAATTTCGAGCACATCACCGGGCTCAATGTAAGGGCCACGACAGTGGATATGATGACTGACACGGCGATAGTTACGGTGAACTGACGGAACAGCTGACCGGTGATGCCGGAAAGGAAGCTCACCGGCACGAACACGGCACAGAGCACAAGGGACATCGCCACGAGCGCACCCCCGATTTCGCTCATCGCCTTCTTGGTCGCCTCATAAGGGGACAAGTGCTCGGTCGTCATGATACGGTCCACATTCTCCACCACGACGATGGCGTCATCGACCACGATTCCGATGGCAAGAATAAGTCCGAGAAGCGTCATCATATTCAGCGAGAAGCCGAAGATGAGCATGATTCCGAAGGTTCCTATCAATGATATAGGCACAGCAATGGCCGGGACCAATGTCGCCCTCACATTCTGCAGCGAAAGGAACACCACCAGTATGACGAGGACAAGGGCCTCGAACAATGTCCTGTACACATGATGTATGGACTCTGAAATATAGGTGGTCATGTCGAACGGAATGTTGTACGACATCCCCTCCGGGAAGCTGGAACTGATTTCCTTCATCTCGGCACGGACATTCTCCGCCACCTCCATCGCATTGGCACCCGGAAGCATATAGACATTGACCACTGCCGCATTGCGGGCATTGATACCGCTCTCAGTATTGTAGGACTGGGCTTCGAGCGAAACCCGGGCGACATCCTTGAGACGGATGATGGAGCCGTCCTCGCCGGTACGGACCACTATATTTTCAAATTCCTCCACCGAGGACAGACGCCCCGGAGCAGTAATCGGAATCGTCACGTCCACATCCGTAATCGGCTGCTGTCCAAGCACTCCGGCCGCCGCCTCACGGTTCTGGTCCTTCAATGCGCTCTGCAAGTCCTTGACTGTGATACCGAGGCTCGCCATCTTGTCCGGCTGCACCCATATCTGCATCGCATAATAACGGCTGCCGACATTGGAAACGCCGCCGACTCCGGCCACTCGCCTGAGCCTGTCCTGGATATTCAATGTCGTGTAGTTGCTCAGGTACACTTCATCGAATTTCGGGTCATCGGACATTATGGTTATAGTCATCAGCTTGCTGGACGACTCCTTTTCCACGGAAATGCCGTTCTGCACCACCTCGGCCGGAAGTCTGGACTCAGCCAGCTTCACACGGTTCTGCACTTCCACCGCCGCAATATCCGGGTCAGTGGAGATGTCGAAGGTCAATGTCGCCGAGTACCAGCCGTTGTTGGAGTTGCTGGACTCCATATAGAGCATTCCCGGAGTTCCGTTCAACGACTGTTCAATAGGCGTGGCAACCGCCTGAGAGACAGTCTGGGAATTCGCTCCAGGATATGAAGTGGAAACGCTTACCACAGGCGGGACAATCTTCGGATACTGGTCCACCGGAAGCAGCGTCAGTCCGATAAATCCCACAAGTACGATTATAATGGATATGACAGTCGAGAATACCGGCCTGTCAATGAAGAAATCCGATTTCATAAGTAGAAAATTCTCTGGTTATCAATACTGGACCGCCTCTACCCTGTTTCCGTGGGAAAGTTTGTGCTGACCTTCCACCACGATCACTTCATTGGCTCGCAGACCGCGCTCCACGACAGTGACGTTCTCCACTTCAGGGCCGGTCTGGATAAAGCGTTTTTCTACAGTACCGTCCAGTCTTACGACAAAGACATAAGCACCGCTTTTCTCAATGGTGATGGCCTTGGTCGGCACTGCGACTGCGTTTTCCCTGACATCCAGCAGCACCTTCACGTTGGTGAACTGTCCGGGAAGCAGTTCCCTCTCCGGATTAGGCATCTCCGCCCTCACGGAAAAAGTACCCGATTTGGCATCTACCAGCGGATCCGCGAAATCCACGAGTCCTTTATATTTATACTGAGACTTGTCCGCCAATGTAATGGTGACATAAGGATTCCAATGACGGCTCGTGTCCTGCTGTCCGAGGTTCACATTCCTGGCCTTGGACTTCTGGTAATCCAGGTCTGTCATCTTGAACTCCACCAGTACGGTATCACTCTTGACGACATTGGCCAGAAGCGACTGGGCACCAGGACCGACCAGAGTTCCGATATCCACGTGCCTCTCACTGATGTAACCGCTTATAGGTGAACGCACTGTGGTATAGCTCAAAGCAAGACGGGCTTCCGTGAGATTGGCCTCACTGACATTGACATCAGCCTTGGCACTTTCATAAGCTGCGACAGCATTGTCCAGATCAAGCTGGCTGACAGCCTTCTGCTCGTACAGGGGCTTGATTCTGGCGAGGTCACGCTCCGCCTTGAGTGCGATGGCCTTGTTCTTCGTAACCAACGCCTCAGCCCTATCGACCTGCGCCTTGTATTGTTTAGGATCAATGATAAAGAGTATCTGGTCTTTTTTTACATAAGTTCCCTCTGCGAACATCATCTTCTCGAGATATCCTTCAACCCTTGCCCTGACCTCCACAAACTGCTGGGCACGGATTTTCCCCGGAAATTCACCATAGACTTCCACATTGCGCGTACGCACCGTGTCCACGCCCACTATAGGGAGGACTTCCTCAAAATGCTTGGGTCTCAGAAAGATAACGAGCCCGCCTACAACGACAGCTGCCGCCGCTACAACACCGATGATGGTCTTTTTGTCTAACTTTCTCATAAACGGAATAGATTAAGCGAAACCCACCACCTATCAAATACTATTCCACAACAGCCACTGACGTATCTGAGAGGGCATTTTAAAACCTGGGCCCCAGAAATCTGGAGTCCCGGCGTGAAAATCAAGGAACGAGAAGATTCTGTCTGCTGAGCCAGAGACGGCTGCCCGTCACGTGCACACAAGGCTACGACTCCGAACTCGGTTCCCTCAGGAATCTCCAGATCGGACTTTAAAGTAAAATTGACATCAATCGTCTCATAATCCAGAGACTTGTTGTTGTCAGAATTGCCGTTGCATGCAGTCAATGCCGCGAGCGCGGCACATAACAGAATACTCTTCTTCATATTTCATTATTAGTTTAGGGATTGTCGTTTAATGTTTTCAATATGAGCGAAGCA
>ULQR01006479.1_pt1 | contig 62220 bp, 45 predicted proteins | sample 1954711 | NCBI WGS metagenome assembly ULQR01 (sample SAMEA4835661, study PRJEB28245) | human gut metagenome | biome: gut microbiome; material: fecal sample | place: Denmark | collected 2008
CCTGATGATGTAGGTGGAGATGATGCTTCGATACCTGATGATGTAGGCGGGGATGATACTGTGAATTAATTGTGAAACTTTCACATCAATGGAGCGATCCGTGGCATCAGTTGATGGTAAGTTACTTTCTGGGCACAACGCATTATATGTTCAAAGTCAAATAGTACGAAACGAGGAGAGATATGGTAAGTTTTAGTTTATGTATGATTGTAAAAGACGAGGAGGCAGTCTTATCAAGGTGTCTCGACAGCCTGCATGACATAATGGACGAGATAATTATAGTAGATACGGGATCGACCGACAAGACAAAGGAAATTGCAAGGAAATATACCGATAAAATATTTGATTATAAATGGTGTAATGATTTTGCAGATGCAAGAAATTTTGCGGCATCAAAAGCCACAGGAGATTATATATATACGGCAGATGCAGATGAATATCTTGATGCCGAAAACAGAGATAAACTTTGCCAATTAAAAAAGATCATGCTGCCCGAAATAGAAATCGTACAAATGCTTTACCATACACCTGCCGGTTTGAGTACGGTGTACAATTTTGAGGAGGAATACAGACCCAAATTATATAAAAGACTTAGAACATTTTCTTGGATAGACCAGATACATGAGACATTGAGAGTAGACCCGGTAGTTTACGACAGTGATATTGTGATTGAGCACAGACCACTCACAAATCATGCACCGAGAGATTTTGCGGCATTTGAGAGAATTGCCGCAGATGGAAAAAGACTTTCAAAGAAACTGCATCATATGTATGCAATGGAGCTTTTCCGTTCCGGAGGTGATGATGATTTTCTGAAATCGGAAAATTTATTTAAGAGGACTCTTGAAGAAGATGGAAGAACCATAGATGAGGTAAAAGAAGCTTTTTGTGTGCTTGCAAGATGTTATAGAGTAAAAGGTGATATAGTCTCATTTATGGAATGTGCACTTAAAGATGCAGCCACTTCATCTTGTGCAGAGATTTGCTGTGAGCTTGGAATGTATTATGAAAGCGTGGGGAATATTTCAGAAGCTGTTATGTGGTATCAGAATGCACTTACAGAAACAGAGAGCATTCTTGACATAAGAAGTTCACAGGAAATCCCTAATGAGGCACTGGAAAGATTAGAGTAATGTATCAATGACTTATTATGCCGGGCGTGGTGTATTAGTATTTTTGGATGAATGGAGTTTTGATATGGAAGAAAAGACAACATATATGACGATTAATGAAGAAACCGCTGAGGAAATTGAGAATAAGATGCCGGAGGAAAGCGAACTGTACGACCTTGCGGATTTGTTTAAAGTTTTTGGTGATTCGACCAGAATAAAAATTCTCTACGTTCTGTTTGAGAATGAAATGTGTGTGTATGATATAGCTTCTATTCTTAATATGACTCAAAGTGCAATCTCTCATCAGCTTCGCATATTGAAGCAGAACAGGCTTGTCAAGTTCAGAAAGGAAGGAAAGACAGTTCTTTATACACTTGCGGATGAACATGTTTTTACGATACTCAGTCAGGGAATAGAACATGTAGAAGAGTGAACATAGAAAGAAAAAACTCTGTATGTATTTTTATATGGAGTTTTTAGACAAGGGGGGAAGATTGATATGACACCAGAAGAAAAAGCACGTCTTATAATTGATGAAAAGTTATGTCAGGCAGGATGGGTTATACAAGATATGAATCGCCTGAACCTTGCTGTGTCTTTAGGTGTTGCTGTGAGAGAATTCCCTACAAGTACTGGAGAGGTAGATTATGCATTGTTTATTGACGGTCAGCCAGCAGGTGTAGTAGAGGTTAAGAGAGAAGAAGCTGGTCAATCAATCACAGATGTAGAGATTCAGTCCGGAAGGTACGCCCATAGTACCTTTAAATGGGTTAGGGTAGATTATTTTATCCGCTTTGTATATGAAGCGACAGATAAATTGATTAGATTTACAGATTATAAGGACATGAAATATAGGTCAAGAACAGTTTTTTCATTTCATCGTCCAGAGACACTTCGTGAGTTACTGAAACAACCAGATACGATTCGTAATAATATGAAGCATTTTCCAGTTTTGGACGAAACAGGTTTTCGTAAATGTCAGATAAATGCCATAAAAAAATTGGAAGAGTCGTTTGCTGATAACAGACCAAAGGCATTAGTACAGATGGCTACTGGTGCAGGGAAAACATTTACAGCTATAACTGCATCATATAGATTGCTCAAATATGGAAAAATCAATCGGATTTTATTTTTGGTGGATACCAAGGGATTGGGTGAACAGGCAGAGAGAGAATTTCTTGCCTATACTCCGACAGATGATCCAAGATCTTTTTCACAGATTTACGGTGTAAGAAGATTGACAAGCTCATATATTCCAAGCGATGTACAGATATGTATCAGTACAATACAAAGAATGTATTCCATTTTGAAGGGCGAAGAACTGGATGAATCTGCGGAAGAAACTTCTTTTGCAGAATTGACGACAGCTGAAAGTAAGGCACCGAAAGAGGTGGTTTACAACGAGAAATATCCTCCGGAATTCTTTGATGTAATCATCGTAGATGAATGTCATAGATCCATTTACAATGTGTGGAGTCAGGTTTTGTCTTATTTTGATGCATTTATTGTGGGCTTGACTGCGACACCGGACAATAGGACATTTGCGTTCTTTGATGAAAATATAGTTAGTGAATATCCGAGAGAACAGGCCATTGTGGATGGTGTAAATGTTGGAGAGGATATTTTCTTGATTGAAACAAATGTTGGAAAAAATGGTGGACATTTGATGAAACAATTAATTGAATATAGAGACCGATTATCAAGAGCCAAGAGGTGGAAGCAGCTAGACGAGGATATACATTATCAGCCCACACAGCTAGATCGAGATATTGTAAATCCAAGTCAGATTCGGACGGTCATTAAGGCATATAAGGAAAATCTTTATACGAAATTGTTTTCAAGAAGAAAAGAAGTTCCTAAGACATTGATTTTTGCAAAGACAGATAGTCATGCAGATGACATTGTTCAGATAGTGAGAGAAGAGTTTGGGGAAGGAAACGATTTTTGCAGAAAGATTACCTATTCTGTAGATAATTCTGAATCTGTACTTAGCTCTTTTAGAAATGATTATAATCCTAGAATCGCAGTTACCGTTGATATGATAGCAACCGGTACAGATGTTAAGCCGATTGAATGTTTGATTTTCATGCGTGATGTGCGTAGCAAGAATTATTTTGAGCAGATGAAAGGCCGAGGAACCAGAACACTAAGTAAAGACGAACTTCAGAAGGTGACTCCATCTGCAACAGAAAATAAGGACCATTTTGTTATTGTGGATGCAGTTGGTGTCACTAAATCAAGAAAATCAGATACCAGACCGTTAGAGAGTAAGCCATCAGTTAGCATGAAAGAATTGATGATGAATGTTGCTTTAGGAGCTAAGGATGAGAAAATATTGACTTCTCTTGCAAACCGTGTGATTCGGTTAAATAGTCAGATGACACCAGCAGAGAGAAAGCAATTTGAAGAGAAAGTGGGTACTCCGGCAGGAACTGTCGCGGAAAGACTTTTGAACGCCTTTGATGAAGATGTGATAGAAAAAAGGGCACAGTTCAAAACCAGTGTTGAAGAGCCTGACGAAGAGGAGAGAAAAGAAGCCCAAAAGGAACTAATAAAGCAAGCAGTAGCACCGTTCCATAATCCAGATGTACGTGAATACATAGAGAATGTAAGGCGTAATCATGATCAGATTATTGACAATGTAAACATTGATTCTGTAATCTTTGCTGGTTTTGATACTCAGCAGGAAGAAACAGCAGAGCGTGTGATTAAGACATTCCATGAGTTCATTGAAGAAAACAAGGATGAGATTGTGGCATTGCGAATTATCTATGATGAAACTTATAAAAACAGACCTATGGCAATAGAACAGCTGAAAGCCTTATATGAGAAACTTAAATCAAAGGGAATTACTGTGGAACGACTGTGGGATTGTTATGCTATTAAGAAGTCTGATAAAGTGAAGAGAGGAACAATAGCACAGCTGACAGATTTGATTTCCATCATTCGCTTTGAAATGGGATATATAGATAATCTGACGCCATTTGCAGACAAGGTGAATTATAACTTCATGCAATGGACGTTGCGGAGAAATGCTGGTGCTATACATTTCACGGAAGAACAGATGGAGTGGCTACGCTTGATCAAAGATCATATTGCAACTTCGCTCAGTATCTTGCCGGAAGATCTGGATCTGACACCGTTTGATCGGAAAGGTGGACTGTTGGGATTTTATGATGCTTTCGGGGATAGTTATGAAGAAATATTACAAGAAATGAATGAGGAATTGGTGGCGTAAGGAGAATGTACAATGTGGAATTATGTACCTTTTGAAGAGGCTGTTGAGATATGTGATACTCAACGTAAACCAATTAATAATAAAGATAGAGCAAGGCGAATAGAGGGTAAGAAAAAAGATAGTTTATATCCATATTATGGTGCAACTGGTCAAGTCGGCTACATAGACGATTATATTACAGATGGGGAATATGTTTTGTTGGGAGAAGATGGTGCTCCATTCCTAAATACATTTGCAAAAAAGGCATATATTATTTCGGGAAAAACTTGGGTTAATAACCATGCTCATGTTTTAAAATCAAAAACAAATAATAAATTTTTATGCTACTATTTGAATTATTTTAATTATAGTGGATATGTTTCTGGAACAACGAGATTAAAGCTAACTCAAGGACAAATGAAACATATAAAAATACCGGATGTGTCAATTGAAGAGCAGAATCGTATTGTCTCACGCATCGAGGAATTGTTTTCTGAGTTGGATAAAGGTGTGGAGACATTGCAAATTATTAAAGAACAGCTGACTGTATATCGGCAGGCAGTGTTGAAAATGGTATTTGCATCAATGAATGAAAGAAAATCAATACAAGAAGTATCTTCTTTAGTAACAAGCGGTTCACGTGGATGGGCAAAATATTATAATGAAAAAGGTGTTCGATTTATTCGAATTACAGACTTGACAAGAGATAAAATTAAATTGAAAAACAATGCAATTCAGCGTGTGCTTTTACCAGAAGGAGTTGAAGGAAAAAGAAGCCGGTTGCAGGGGAACGATGTTTTAATATCTATTACGGCTGATTTGGGCAGTATTGCATTGGTGCCCGAAGATGTTGAAGAAGCCTATATTAATCAACATATAGCAGTAGTGCGTTTTGTAAACAGTCATCAAGGAGAATTCATGGCGTGGTATCTAAAAAGTGATTATGGACAAAAAGAATTACTACGTAATAAAAGAGGAGGTGGAAAGTTAGGATTAGGATTAGACGATATTAGAAATACGCTAGTTCCAATTGTATCGGATGAGGTAGCGGATGAAGTTGTTTCTGAAATCGAATCACGCATGTCTGTTTGTGATAGTATCGAGCAAACCGTAGACACAGCACTTTCACAAGCTGAAGCCATGCGTCAAAGCATACTAAAAAAAGCCTTTGAAGGAGGATTAAATTAAATGAGTGAACAGACATCAACAATAGTTTCAAAGGTTTGGGGAATGTGTGGTCCATTGAGAGATGATGGTGTATCCTATGGTGACTATTTGGAACAAATCACATATTTAATATTTTTGAAGATGGCAGAAGAGTATTCTAAGCCACCTTACAAGAGAGATACTGGTATTCCGTCAGATTGTACATGGTCTGATATGAGTTCGTTGAAAGGTGCAGAACTGGAAGAAAAATATAAATCCATACTTGAAAAACTTGGAGAGCAGGGAGGAATTCTTGGAAAAATCTTCAAGGGAGCAACAAATAAAATTAGTAATGCAGCGATTCTTTACAGAGTTGTACAGATGATTGATAAAGAAAAATGGGTTGCCATGTCTTCAGATGTAAAAGGCGAAATTTATGAGGGATTATTACAGAAAAATGCAGAAGATATTAAGAGCGGAGCAGGCCAGTATTTTACTCCACGTCCACTGATCAGAGCAATGGTAAAATGTGTTCGCCCTGAGCCGATGAAGACCATCGCAGATCCCTGTTGTGGCTCAGGGGGATTTTTCTTAGCGGCACAGGCATTTTTGGCAGATCCGGAGAACTATTCGTTGGACAGAGAGCAAAAGGAATTCTTGAAGAATGAAACCTTCTATGGTAATGAAATTGTGTCTGCAACATATAAAACTGCATTAATGAACTTATATCTTCATAATATTGGAGATATTTACGGAAAAGTGCCGATTGTTCAAGGAGATGCACTCTTGACTGACCCAAGTTATCGTGTGGATTATGTATTAACTAATCCTCCATTTGGAAAGAAATCTTCCATTACTTTTACCAATGAAGAGGGAAAGCAGGAAGATGAAGATCTGGTTTATAACCGTCAGGATTTTTGGACGACTGGATCCAATAAGCAGTTGAATTTTGTACAGCATATTAATACGATTTTGAAGGCAACCGGAAAAGCCGCTGTGGTAGTTCCGGATAACGTACTGTTTGAAGGCGGAGCGGGTCAAATCGTCCGTAAGAAATTACTGGAGACTACGGACTTGCATACAATTTTAAGATTGCCAACCGGAATCTTCTACAAGCAAGGTGTAAAGGCTAATGTAATCTTTTTTGATAAGCGTCCGGCTAGTGCAGAAATGCAAACAAAGAAAATCTGGATATATGATTTCCGTACAAATGTGCATTTTACATTGAAACAGCATCCGATGACGGATTCGAATCTTGATGATTTCGTTAAATGTTATAATCCAGAAAATCGCTATGAGCGTACAGAAACATGGTCTGAAGAAAATCCAGATGGTCGTTTCCGTTGCTATGATGTTCAGGAGATACTTGAAAGAGATAAAACGAGCTTGGATATTTTCTGGATTAAAGATAAATCTCTTGCAGATCTCGATAATTTACCGGAGCCAGATGTGCTGGCATCAGATATTATCGAGAACTTGCAGAGTGCCTTAGAGAGTTTTCAAGAACTGCAATTACAGATAGGAAAATAATAAATGGAAACAATTTTTGAAAAGAGGTATTGTAAAGAATTAAAATATATAGGCCGATACGAAACAGAAGGATTGCTTTCATATAACATTCAGCGAGAGTGGGCATTACAGCGTGAAAAAATAAAATTTAATGTGGAAATTATGACTGTAATGAATCGAAAAAGTATAATTATAACAATGTCAACTCCTATACTTTTGAGTAAAGCGCATGAATTGCTTTGCAAAATTTTAAGATATGAATGTCTTTTTGATGGACGTTTTTTTAAAATGCAAAAATATGAAATTGACAACTTAGATATTACTGCAGAGATGAGAAAAAGCATGCTGTCGTATTGTGAGGGAGAAAAAGCTTATACAAAATTTAGTCAACCTATGAATGATACAATATATAAAAGAGGATTTTGTGCATGGGAGCGTTTTAATAAAAAATTACTCAGTATGAATCAAATGTTTTATTATATTGGCTTTGGCAATGGAATGACTGCTGATTTGAGATTGGCATTGTTTGCAGAGATATTTGAACCATTATCAGAACATCTTGAATATTTGCAAAAAGTTCAAATTAATTGTTCACAGCAGTCTAGGCAGAGAAACGCTAGGTGTCCTAAATGTGATTTTGGATTCAAAATCTCAACACAAAATAGACCAAGTTTGAGAGATAAGATAGAATCGGTTATTCGTGTATATGGACTACGAATTTTTGATGGAGATGATGTTCTGAAAATCTTAAAGAAAACTGTTAATACGAGAAATAAAATGCTTCATGTAAAAATAAAAGAGGACATATTAACGGGTGGACAGTGTGGATTTTATATTAGAAAGTATGTGGAATTGTACCGAACAGCTATACTTTCAGAACTAAAGTTATGGAATTCAGATATGGAAAATGACCTTATGATTGCAATAGAAAGATATAATTCTGAATTTCCCCAATTGAGAATTAAACAAAAAAGGAACAAAAATCATAGATAGGAATGGAGATGACACTATGGAACTTGAAATGGATGTAGAGGATTTATTAAACAAAAGAAAATTAGAATCAGACCGAATAGAGTTTAAGACTGGGTGGAATCCTGACGATATCTACCATAGTGTCTGTGCATTCGCAAATGATTATAATAATGATGGCGGCGGTTATATTGTTGTAGGCGTTGAGGAAGAAAATGGTGTTGCCAAGCGTCCGGTAAAAGGTTTACCTGAATATATGTTGGATTCAATACAGAAAGATATGTTGGGGTACAATAATTTGATTTCTCCACCCTACTTTCCACAGGGGATACCAGCAGAAGTGGATAGAAAATGGATTTTTGTAATTGTTGTCAGAACAGGACAGCAGCGACCTTATAAATCACCAGAGCATGTAACAAGTAAGAAAGAAAAGAAGTACAATTATTATATTCGTTATCAGACAAGTTCTGTTAAGGCAAATAGTGAACAGGAGCGAGAACTGATTAATATGTCAGATCAAACCCCGTTTGATTGCAGAGCAAACCATAAGGCAACATTTGAGGATATTTCACCGGTGCTGTTAGAAGATCATTTGAGAAAAACTGGTAGTAAGCTTGCTAAACAGGTAAGGGAACGTGGTGTTGAGGAAATACTTAATGATATGCAGCTATTGGTTGGTCCTCCAGAACTCAGATATATTCAGAATGTGGCAATTATGATGTTCTGTGAGCATCCAGAAAAATTCTTTGGATATACTTATGTACAGATGACCTCTTTTCCTAAAGGAAGCATTGAAAATCCAAGTATTAGTGAAGATTTCCCTAATATTACAGGTTCGGTGCCTCAGATGATTCAGGCAACAATGGAAAGATTTCGTAATTTGATTATTCGAGAAAAGGTAATTAAAGTACCAAATCAGATGGAGGCATTAAGGATATTCAATTATCCATATCAGGCAATAGAGGAGGCTGTGGTAAATGCTTTTTATCACAGAGATTATATGTCCTTTGAACCAGTAACTATAGAGATAGAGCCGGATTGCATAAATATTATGAATTTTCCGGGGATAGACAGATCTATTTCAGAAAAAACGATAGCTGAGGGAAAGAGATTTGTTTCGAGATATTATAGAAATAGACGACTTGGAGAGTTTTTAAAAGAACTGGATTTATCAGAGGGACATTCTTCTGGCATACCAACAATACAGGAAGAACTTGAGAAGAATGGCTCACCAAGAGCGGAGTTCTTTACGGATGAAGATAGACGAGCTATGAGAATAAGAATTCCAATCCATCCGGCGTTTTTGGAAGCTGATGATGAAGTTTTGCTGCCAGATAGCTATGAAAAAGCGACGAAAAAATTATCAAAGAAAAAGATAGGACAATATGATAAAATTCTAAAATTATTGAATGATGGCGAGTGGCATAAAACGGCTGAAATAGCCGATAATATTGGACTAAAGGATACTAGAACAAAGGAATTATTAAAAGAATTAATAGTACTTGATAAACTCATCGATAATGGGAAAACAAAAGGCAAGTTGTACAGATTAAAATAATTCGTCGCTTTTTTCGTTTGAAAAGCGACGAAAAAAGCGACGAATTATTTATTCCTCATTGCTGTTTTTATATTATTTATACTTGCCTTTTAAATATAATTATGATATATTGAATACAACATATGAATAATTGTTCATATGAACACTGACTAAAATAAATTAAAAGACAAGGAGACCTCTTATTATGAAGAAGAAATATCATATAGAAGGTATTGACTGTGCGAATTGTGCAGCCAAAGTTGAGAAAAAGATGAATGACCTTCCGGATGTCAGTGTTACATTGACATTTGCAACAAGCCAGCTTTTGGTGGAAGCAGAAAATCCGGATGAGGTACTTCCGAAACTTAGAGAGATAGCAGATAAGATGGAACCGGGCACTGTGATAGAAGAGATTTCAAAGGCAAAGAAACACAGTGGAAAAAAGAAAACTCACCATCACCATGACGATGAAGATAGTTGTGATGACGACTGTTGCTGTCACGGAGAGCATGAGGAACATGAGCACCACCACCATCATCATGATGACGAAGATTGCTGTGATGGTGACTGTTGCTGCCACGGAGAACATGAAGGACATGAACATCACCACCACAAACATCTTGATGGGGTGACTAAGAAAAAATATCGTATAGAGGGTATTGATTGCCCAAATTGTGCGGCAAAAGTTGAGAGAAAGATGAATGAACTGCCGGATGTGGCGGTTACATTGACATTTGCGACCAGCCAGCTTTTGGTGGAGGCGAAAAACCCGGATGAGGTACTTCCAAAACTTAGAGAAATAGCAGATAAGATGGAACCCGGAACTGTTATTGAAGAATACAGCAGTGAAAAAAAGACATCGGTTGAAGCGGATGAAGATGGAGGCGACGATGATGTCAAAGTGGAACTTATAAAAATTGCGATCGGTGCATTTGTTTTTATAGGTGGTGTTGTCTGTCAGAAATATCTTAATGTTATACCGGCTGTGTATATAGAACTTTTTGTTGTATCATATATTATACTTGGCGGTGAAGTTGTTTTAAAAGCTGTTAAAAATCTTTTTCGAGGTAAATTATTTGATGAAAACTTCCTTATGAGCATTGCTACCATTGGTGCATTTGCTACAGGTGAATATCCGGAAGCAGTAGGCGTTATGCTGTTTTATGAAATCGGTGAACTTTTTGAGGATATTGCGGTTGGAAAAAGCCGTAAACAGATTATGGAAGCAGTTGATATGCGTCCTGAGGTTGTAAGGTATATAGATGGGGATAATGTAATAGAACTTGACCCTGAAGAAATAGAGATTGGAGACATTATAGAAGTACGACCGGGTGACAGAATACCACTTGACGGAGTTGTTGTTAAAGGAGACAGCCGTATTGATACTTCTGCGGTGACAGGTGAGCCTGTTCCGGTAGGAGTAAAAGAGGGAAGTGAAGTTGTTTCAGGTTGCGTAAACATGTCGGGTCTTATATATGTAAAAGTTGAAAAGCTTTTGGAAGAGTCGATGGTAAGCCGTATTCTTGAAGCAGTTGAAAATGCGGCGGCATCGAAACCTAAGATTGACAGATTTATAAGTAAATTTGCGAGAATTTATACACCTATCGTTGTATTTGCTGCTTTGGCTACAGCAGTTATACCGTCACTTATAACAGGAAACTGGCATTACTGGGTATATACAGCACTTACTTTCCTTGTTATAAGCTGTCCGTGTGCTCTTGTTTTAAGTGTACCACTTGCATTCTTTGCGGGAATAGGAGCAGGTTCCAAAAAAGGAATTTTGTTTAAAGGCGGAGTTTCACTTGAGTCACTTGCTGAAGTAAAAGCAGTTGTTATGGATAAAACAGGAACAGTAACAGAGGGAAATTTCAAGGTAGCACAGATAGTAAGTGATGGAAATTATGCCGAGGACAGAATACTTGCTTTTGCGGGTGCGGCAGAGAGCCGTTCGACACATCCAATCGCAACAAGTATTATGGAAGAGGTGAAGAAAAGAAGACTTGAAATACCTGAGGTAAAAGATATAAAAGAAATTTCCGGAAAAGGAATGGAAGTTACGCTGGATGATGGAATGCTTTTATGTGGAAATATTGAGCTTCTGACAATGAAAGGAATAGAAGTTCCAAGTAAAGCTAAAGAAATTTATGGAACAGAAGTATTGCTTGCATTTAATGAAAAATACATTGGTTATATAGTTATCAATGATAAGATAAAATCAGACTCTAAACAGGCAATAAGTGACATAAAGAGATATGGACTTTGGACGGCAATGCTTACAGGTGATGCAAAAAAGAATGCTGAGATGGTAGCTAAAGAGGCAGGAATAGATATTTGTTATGCAAAACAGCTTCCACAGGATAAACTTAATAACCTTTCAAAAATCCGTGAGGAAAAAGGTGCTGTTATGTTTGTCGGCGATGGAATAAATGATGCCCCTGTTCTTGCCGGAGCTGATGTAGGAGCAGCAATGGGAAGTGGAGCAGATGCAGCAATTGAAGCGGCAGATGTTGTGTTTATGAATTCAAGACTTTCGGCTATACCTGAGAGTATAAAGATTGCGAAGAAAACAAAAGCAATTGCAATGCAGAATGTAATAGGTGCACTTGTAATCAAGGCACTTGTAATGGTTCTTGGATTTGCGGGAATTGCTTCAATGTGGATGGCAGTATTTGCCGATTCCGGTGTGGCAATGATATGTGTACTCAATTCGGTAAGGATTTTGTTCGGAAAGAAAAAATAATGTTTTTTTAAATGTCTGTGAAACTCAATATTTGTATGATATTATTATAGATATGAGAGTTTCGCAGACTTTTATTTTATGCAGAAATGAGGATTAGTATGGAAAAGAAGTATTTAGTGAGAAAAACAGCAGTAAAAATGATTATCAGTTTAGTACTGATGATTGCAGTTGGCTTGACGGATTTAAATTATCTGCCTTTTCAGAAAGTTTCATGTAAAGCTGTAACATATGTGCAGAAACATGGAAAACTGAAAGTTAAGGGAACAAATATAGCAGACAAAAACGGAAAGACAGTCAGATTAAAAGGTGTCAGTTCACATGGAATAAACTGGGATGTCGGATATCCGTACATTACTGAGAAAACATTTAAAACATTGCGTGACAAATGGAAAGTAAACACGGTAAGGCTTGCAATGTACACACAAGAGTATAACGGATATTGTGTTACAGATGCGGCGAGCCGCAAAAAGCTGCTTGATACCATAGATACGGGAGTAAAAGCCGCAAAAAAACTTGGTTTGTATGTGATAATAGACTGGCATGTTTTGAATGACAGGACACCTTTAAAATATCAGAAAAAGGCAAAAAAATTTTTTGCTCAAATGTCAAAAAAATATGCATCCTATCAAAATGTGCTCTATGAGATATGCAATGAGCCAAATGGAGGGACAACCTGGTCTGATATTAAAAAATATGCAAAAAAGGTAATTCCTGTTATAAGAAAAAATGACAAAAACGGTATTATAATTGTGGGAACTCCAAATTGGTCGCAAGATGTTGATATTGCGGCGAAAAGTCCAATAAAAGGATACAAAAACATTATGTATTCAATACATTTTTATGCGGCAACCCATGGGGACAGTTATAGGAATAAACTTAAAACAGCACATAAAAACGGGCTGCCTGTAATCTGTACAGAGTTTGGTACATGCGATTCAAGCGGAAACGGAAAATATGATTTTTCAAGTGCAAATAAATGGATTAAGCTTATGAACAGTTATAATATGGGATATGTTTGCTGGAGCCTTAGTAATAAGCCTGAAAGCGCATCGCTTTTAAAAGCGTCATGCAAAAAGACAAGCGGATTTACCGGTAATGATTTGAGTGGTCAGGGTAAATGGTTAGTACAGAAGTATAAGAAAAAATAAGCTGTGCACAACTGTTCACAGAATTAACACAAAAATAAATTGAAGTGCAAAGAAAAAAGTAAGTATTGTTAAAATCTCAAAAAAGAGTTAAGATGTTTAATAATGCAGAAAAACAGGAGGCTCATAATGACAAAAGAGATTTTTGACGGATATAAATATATTGAAGGTGGAGTATGTGCTGCTAAAGGTTTTGTCGCAAACGGACTTAACTGCGGTATAAATCCGGTTAAGGAAAAGTTTGATCTTGGTGTTGTGTACAGTGAAAAAGAGTGTAATGCGGCAGGTGTCTATACTCAGAATAAAGTAAAAGGTGCACCGATAATTGTTACTAAAAAGCATCTTGAAAAGAGCGGCGGCAAAGCAAAAGCAGTTATTGTCAATTCAAAAAACGCAAATACATGTAATGCTGACGGTGAGGAGATTGCAGAGAAAGTTTCTGAGCTTCTTGCAGATGCAATAGGAATTAAGCCTGAGGAAGTAATAGTTGCTTCAACAGGAGTTATAGGACAGAGACTTTCAGTAAAACCTTTTGAAGATTATATGCAGCAGCTTGTTGACGGAATGACAGCAGACGGTCATACAGCGGCAGCAGATGCGATTATGACAACAGATACTGTTCGCAAGGAGGTTGCTGTGGAGTTTGAGATTGATGGAAAAGTTTGTCATCTCGGCGGTATGGCAAAAGGAAGTGGAATGATTCATCCGAATATGGCGACAACGCTCAATTTTGTGACAACAGATACAGCTATTTCATCGGAAATGGTTCAGAAAGCACTTAGCGAAATAGTCAAGATTACATATAACTGCCTCAGCATAGACGGAGATACATCTACAAATGATATGGTAAGTGTCATGGCAAACGGACTTGCAGGAAATAAAGAGATTGTAGCAGAAGATGAAAACTACGAAAAGTTCAAGAAAGCTCTTTATATTGTAATGTCAAACATGACGAAAATGCTTGCAGCAGATGGTGAGGGTGCTTCAAAGCTGCTTGAGTGTACCTGCTGTGGTGCACCTGACATGGAAACAGCAATAATTGTAGCAAAAAGTGTTATTAGAAGCCCGTTATTCAAATGTGCAATGTTTGGAGAAGATGCAAACTGGGGAAGAATTCTTTGTGCCATCGGATATGCAGAAGCAGAATTTGATATTTCAAAAGTCAGTGTATCACTTCGCTCAGAAGTTGGCAGTGTGAAAGTATGTGAGAATGGAGCAGGAGTTGAGTTTTCAGAGGATGAAGCAGCAAAACTTCTTGCAAAAGACGAAATATTTATAGACGTTAATCTTGGTCAGGGAGAAGCCAGTGCGAAAGCATGGGGATGTGACCTTACTTATGATTATGTTAAGATTAACGGAGATTATCGTTCGTAATTATGGGTGTTTAAAACGTATATTAATGTCAAATGTATATTAAAATTCAAAAAAGCTGGTTCTAAGTATGAATCAGCTTTTTTGAATAAATTTTAATAATCTATTATATAATATCCACTTTTATGATGTTCGGTCAGACTGTAGCATTAATCTTTCCAAAATTCCTCTACACGTTTTCTCATACTATTCTTCGTGACAACTTCATACGGGTACCATTCCTTAGGAAACAATTTTTGATATGATGCCTGCGTAAATCTTTCATCAAGCAAAAGGATTGCACCCCTGTCGGTATCGGTTCTTATGACTCGTCCGGCTGATTGTAAAACTTTGTTCATACCGGGGTAGCGGTACGAATAGTCAAAACCGGGTTTATCTTCTCTGTCGAAATAGTCCTTGAAAAGTTCATTTTCATTGCAGACCATTGGAAGTCCGGTTCCAACGATAATTGCGCCTATAAGTCTGTTTTCTTTTAAATCAATTCCCTCACCGAATATACCTCCCATAACACAAAAGCCGAGAGTTGTTTTGGTGGGATTTTCTTTGAAATTGTTCAAAAATTCTTCACGCTGTTGTTCGTTCATCGAAGATGACTGAATGTAAATGTCAGGTTCAAAATCTAAATTTTCTTCAACAAATTGAAGTACATCATCAATCATTTTGTATGATGAGAAAAATATAAGATAATTTCCCATTTTTGCAGATATAAAATCAGTAATATAACCGGCAATTTTTTTGTACTCTGCCGGACCTCTCCTTGTGTATTTTGTACTGACATCCCGACCAATCATTATAAGTCTGTTTTCAGGAGAAAATGGAGACGGAGCATAGACCGCATAATCATCTGTTCCCCCGGCAAGCTGTTCCATATAATATTTAATAGGAAGAAATGTTGCTGAAAAGAAAATACTGCACCTTCCTTTTTTTAAGTAGCTGTCAAGATTAGTGGAGGGGTCCATACATTGAAGACGTAGTCTGAAATTTCCATCTTCTGAGTAATCAGAATAAATAATATACTTATCGTCAAGCAGTTCATATGTATTTAGAAATGCCCTTACTGAAAAATAAAAATCAAGTATTTTCTCTCTTGTATCAGGAACAAGTTCAGAATTATTCACACCCTCAAATTCCATTAAATTTATCTGTCCTTTTACATTGTTTGAACCATGCTTATTATTGCGGGAGTCCTGCAGATATTCGTCGAGATAATTTGCAAGCTGCATAAGTCTGATAACAAAATCTTCAATATCTATAAGCTGCCATTCGGTAAGAACATCACAGTCACGTTTGAGAGCAAGAAGCGATTTGTTGCAGCGCTCAATGGCATTTGTAATTTTTTTGCTCATAAATTTTGTAAGTTTTTTTATTGAAAGAAAATCCTCTTTTATGAGAGCAGCCGAGTACATTTCTCTGGCTCTGTCAACAAGATTGTGGGCTTCATCTATAAGAAAAATATAGTTGTTTGATGTTGTGTCCGTACCAAAAAAACGCTTTAGACATGCATTTGGGTCAAAAGCATAATTGTAATCACCAATGACAGCATCAACCCATGTGGATATATCAAGACACATTTCAAAAGGACAGACATTGTGCTTTTCGGCATATGTTGATACAATTTCCCTTGTTATATGTTCTTCATGAGTTATGACGTCAAAAACAGCATCATTTACTCTGTCAAAGTGTCCCAGTGCTCTCGGGCACGAACCGGGATTGCATGTAGGTTTATCAAGAATACATATTTTTTCTTTTGCTGTAATAGTTACATATTTGAGATGTACGCCGTTATCCGAAAGAATATTAAATGCATCCTGTGCCACTGTGCGGGTTATCGTTTTTGCTGTGAGGTAAAACAGTTTTTCGCTGAGTTCTTTGCCCATTGCCTTGACAGCCGGAAAGATAGTTGAGATTGTTTTTCCGACACCTGTCGGAGCTTCTATATAAAGTCTTTTTTTTCTAAGAATTGTCTGATATACACCTTTTACAAGAGTGTTTTGTCCGGGACGGTATTCAAAAGGAAATTCAATATTTTTTATTGAAATGTTTCTTTTTTCATGCCATTTGAGCTCCCATGACGCCCACTTTGCATATTCATGTAAAAGCTCATAAAACCATTTTTCAAGTGTCTTAAAATCAATATATTCATTAAAGCGTTTGATTTCTTCGGTTGGGATATGGCAATAAGTCATCTGTATACCGATACCTTCAAGACTGTGTTCGCATGCCCATATATAACCATAACAAAGAGCCTGTGCTCTGTGAACTTCAATGGGATTTTCAATGGATGCAAGTTCCCTGTAAACACCTTTTATTTCATCAATATTATAACCGGTTTCGTCTGTGAAAATACCGTCGGCACGCCCCTCGACGCATATTTCAAAATTGATGTCGTCATAACTGATTGGAACAATAATTGACAGCGCAACTTCAGCCTGATAACCTGATTTCATCTTACGTTGAATTTTTTTGTGTATACGTGCACCCTCCTGCATTGCATCGGGGTCTTTAAGCCCTGATGATGTAGAGAGATTACCACTTCTTAATATAAATTCAACAAGATTTCTGACTGATATTTTAATGGTGTTCATAAATCAAAATCTCCATTTATAATAATTCCTTAAACATTTCTCTGTCCCATAAAACCACACCGATTTTGTCAGCAAGCCTCTGTGCGGCTTTTGAAAAGTAACTGTTTGTAAGAACGACAGCAACATTACATTCATAAAAATCACGTCCGGCATAAACTTGCTGTACAGCGTCAATTCCGACAGGACCATTGTATCTTTTACATTGTATTGCATATATAATACCGTCTCTTTGAGCAATAACATCCACACCGAAATCACCACTGTTTTGGGTACTCTCGGCAATTTCAAAACCATTGGCAACAAGAATGTCGCAAGTAAGTTCTTCAAACTCAAAACCGTCCATATCATCAAAATCTACAGCATCATATATGCCTTTTTCAAAAAATCCTACATATTTTCGTGCTTTGCATATTTTGTAGACGCAGAAAAGAAAAAAACAAAACCAGATACCGATGGAACTGAGAATAAATTTTACTTCTTTATTTTTACTATAATAAAGGATAAATATTAAAATTACAAATGTGATAATAATATAAAAAGAATAAGTGACAATTTTTAAAATGTTTGTGTTGCGTTTCATTAGTAATCTCCTTTAAGAACATTTGTTCAAAGAGATTTTAACACTGTTGTTTAATAAAGTCAATTTCTGCGTTAATACATTCACCGCTCAATCAAACCATTTATGCACAATTTGTGGATAACTTGTGGATAACTTGCAAAAACCATGTGGAAAACAGGTGGAAATATGGTGGAATTGTTGTTGAATGATGTTGAGAAGTTTTGTATTTACTGCCGATATATAGAAAAAGGAGCTAAAAACATAGTGTTAAAAGTGTTAGATGTCTAAGAACAAGGAGGGAGTTTTATGGCAGTAGGTATAAATAATGCACTGTTTCAAACAGGACAAAATCATATAAACAGAAAAGCAAAGAAAGACAAAGCTTTACAGAAAGATAATGTTCAGACAAGGGGAAGTAAGCAGGTGTCCGGCAAGCAGAATTACTCAAAATCCGGTGAGGTTTCGAATGATGCAGTCAGTACATACGCTGATATTACAACAAAAAACGGTATAGGAATTTCTGTTAAGTCTGATAACGGTATTGCAAATACATATAAGACAAAAGACGATGGTGTTATGCTTCAACTGAGTGATGACAGCGATATAGTAGAGATTGAGGACGACAGTGCGTCAGGTGATAAAAGCTCACAAAAGACGAAAAAGGAAGAAGAATATGAAAAGTTTCAAAAACAGCTTGAAGGATTAAAAGATATGCTTGAGCGAATGAAAGAGGCTCAGAAAAACGCTGCAAAAACAGAGACAAAGACGAAAAAAGTTTTAAATTACAGCTATAAAAAAGTATCTTCAAGTATTCAGGGGGCTAAAAGCATATCACAGGCAAGTAATGCTGTTGCAAGTGCAAATTCAAATCTGTCGGCACTCAGGAGAAAAGCTGCAAGTGGGAACTATGATGATGACGAGCTGAATATTGCAATTTCTCATGCAAAAAGAATGATAACTATTGCAAAAAAGAAACTTGCACATATAAAACAGGAAGTCATGAATAGAAAAGATGATGACAAGTATATTTCATCAAAGAAAGAAACGGTTGTCAAAATTCCGGATGAAAAGATAAGAGCAGAGCAGCAGAAAGAATTAAGAAAAATAGAAGACGAAATAAGAAAGCAGGAAAAAAGAGAGAAACAGGCTCACAGAGGAGAAGAAAACAGCAAGCTGATGGACGCAGATATCACATATCTTAAAGAAAAGATTGAAATATGGAAACGAGGTGGAGGTGATTTTGGGATAATGATGTCGCAGGTTCAGGGAGCATCATTAAGTATGGATATGTCACAGACGCTTGTGGATACATCAAAGCTTGCCACAGAGCAGATCGAGCTTTCTGCCGGAGAGAGTCCGGAAGGTCAGACAGAGATTGCGGCAAGTATAAATTTGTCGGTATAGAAATTCTTTTTGATAAAAAAAGCACATCAATCAATGTTATTTTGAGAAAAAACGAAATGTTAAAGCTGCAGGTACTTATGGCACTTTATGAGAATGAGGACAGCGAAAGAAATGTGTCATCAATAGCAAAGTCCTTAAAGTGGAGCTGTAACTGCTACATTAACAGTTGACAAATATTATTCAACATATTAAAATACATTTATCTATGAATGAAAAAGGCTGTGAAAAGAAAAGTATGTTACACAAAGTATCACAGAGAGTCCGAAGATTTTATTAGCATATCATGTGTTAAGAAATATCGTTGCTGAGAAAGGGCATATGGAATGTAGCAGAAGATGGTCTTGGAGCTGTACACTCTGAACATAATCTTATATTTATGCCGCAGATGAGGCGTAAATATAGTGATAGTATAGTAACGATAAAAGTAGGAGGTACCGGGTACGCCCGTTAAAGCGTGGCACTGTGATGGCAGTGGTTGAGGTTCGCATTCTGAAGTGCGGATGAATTAAAGTGGTAACGCGGTATAATCGCCTTTAAGAATATTTTATGATGTTCTTAAAGGCTTTTTTATTTTATAGGAGGTTCAAAATGGCAGAGAAAAAGAAATTTTATTTAACAACAGCGATTGCTTATACATCAGGTAAACCGCATATTGGAAACACATATGAGGCAGTTCTTGCAGACAGTATTGTAAGATTTAAAAGACAGCAGGGATATGATGTCCGTTTTCAGACAGGAACAGATGAGCATGGACAGAAAATTGAGATAAAAGCTGATGAAGCAGGTATAACACCAAAGAAATTTGTAGATGATGTATCAGGACAGATTAAATCAATCTGGGATTTAATGAATACTTCATATGATAAATTTATCAGAACAACTGACGAATACCATGAGAAGCAGGTTCAGAAAATATTTAAAAAGTTATATGAGCAGGGAGACATCTACAAGGGATATTATGAAGGAATGTACTGTACACCTTGTGAATCATTCTTTACATCATCACAGCTTGTAGATGGAAAGTGTCCTGACTGTGGAAGAGAATGTCAGCCAGCAAAAGAGGAAGCATATTTCCTTAAACTCAGCAATTATGCAGACAGACTTATTGAGCATATAAAGACACATCCTGAATTTATCCAGCCTGAATCACGCAAAAACGAGATGATGAATAACTTCCTTCTTCCGGGACTTCAGGATTTGTGTGTATCACGTACTTCATTTAAATGGGGCATTCCTGTAGACTTTGACCCTGGTCATGTTGTATATGTATGGGTTGATGCACTCAGCAACTATATCACAGGACTTGGATACGATGTTGATGGAAACAACGATACAAGTGAAACAGGAACAGACCTTTTTGAAAAATTCTGGCCTGCAGACCTTCATCTTATAGGTAAAGATATTCTTAGATTCCATACAATTTATTGGCCAATCATGCTTATGGCACTTGGGCTTCCACTTCCAAAGCAGGTATTTGGTCACCCTTGGCTTCTTCAGGGAGAGGGTAAGATGAGTAAGTCAAAAGGAAACGTAATTTATGCAGACGACCTCGTAGATATGTTCGGAGTAGATGCTGTTCGTTACTTTGTACTTCATGAGATGCCATTTGAAAATGATGGTGTAATCACATGGGAACTCATGGTTGAGCGTATGAACTCAGACCTTGCAAACACACTTGGAAACCTTGTAAATAGAACAATTTCAATGACAAACAAGTATCTTGGCGGAGTTGCAGAGGATAAAGGAGCTGCTGAAAGCGTTGATGATGACCTTAAGTCATTCGTACTTTCCGTACCAAAGAAAGTTGAAGAAAAAATGGATAAGCTTCGTGTTGCAGATGCAATTACAGAAGTATTTACAATCTTTAAGAGATGTAACAAATATATCGACGAGACAGAGCCTTGGGTACTCGGCAAAGATGAGTCAAAGAAAGACAGACTTTCAACAGTTCTTTACAACCTTATTGAGAGTATTACTATCGGTGCAAGTCTTTTGAAATCATTTATGCCTGACACAACAGAGAAGATTTTAAAACAGCTCAACACAACAGAGCGTGCACTTGAAGATATGGATAAATTCGGTCTTTATGAATCAGGAACAAAGGTAACAGATGCACCTGAAATTCTCTTTATGAGATTGGACGTAAAAGAAGTGCTTGCAAAAGCTGAGGAAATTCAGGCAGCGCAGAAAGCGGCCGCCGGTGCAGCAGAAGAAGCAGAGTCAGATGAGGAAGTAATAGACATAGAAGCAAAACCTGAAATTACATTTGATGATTTTGAGAAAATGCAGTTCCAGGTAGGAGAGATAATCGCATGTGAGGAAGTTAAGAAGTCAAAGAAACTTCTCTGCTCACAGGTAAAAATCGGAAGTGAAGTAAAACAAATCGTATCAGGAATTAAAAAGCATTACTCTGCAGAAGAGATGGTTGGCAAAAAGGTAATGGTACTTGTAAACCTTAAACCGGCTAAACTTGCAGGAGTATTATCAGAGGGAATGTTGCTTTGCGCAGAAGATGCAGAAGGAAATCTGTCGCTTATGACACCTGAAAAGAAAATGCCGGCAGGAGCAGAAATCTGCTAGTGGATACGATACGGAGGTCTAAATGCAAAATCAATTTTCACGTTCAGAATTGTTAATAGGAAAAGAAGGGATTGAAAAACTTCACAAATCAAGAGTTGCTGTGTTTGGTATAGGCGGAGTCGGAGGTTATACGGTTGATGCACTTGTCAGAAGCGGAGTTGAACAGATAGATTTGATAGATGATGATAAAGTGTGTCTTACAAACTTGAACCGTCAGCTTATTGCGACAAGAAAAACTGTGGGAAAAGACAAAGTAGACATTATGCGTGAACGCATATTAGAAATAAATCCAAAGGTTACAGTCAATGTTTATAAGACATTTTTCCTGCCTGAAAATGCAGACACATTTCCGTTTGAGGAATATGATTATGTTGTAGATGCGGTAGATACTGTGACGGCAAAAATTTCACTTGTTATGAAATGTCAGGAAACAGGAACTCCGATAATAAGCTGTATGGGAGCAGGCAATAAAATGGATGCAAGCGCATTTAAAGTAGCTGATATTTATAAGACAAAAGTGTGCCCGCTCGCAAAAGTAATGCGTCGTGAACTTAAAAAACGCGGCGTGAAAAAGCTTAAAGTTGTTTATTCGGAAGAAAAACCGATGACACCTATTGAAGATGAAAATGATAATTGCAAGAACAATTGCATATGTCCTCCGGGAGTACAGCGTACATGCCTGCAGAGACGAGCAGTACCGGGAAGTATGGCATTTGTGCCAGCCGTAGCAGGTCTTATTATTGCAGGTGAGGTAGTTAAGGATATTATTGCGGAGTAAATTAATCGAAAATAAATATTGATATTAAGCGGCATAAATAAAGAAATCGTCACTTGTATGTATCGATTCTAAAGGATTAGTCTTTTGGAGATTGATTGAGTTATATAAGTGGCGATTTTTTTGACTTATCAGGTAAGGGACTTGTTCCCCTACTGATATGCTGCAATAGCAGATGGTAATGTTATGAGCAGGCAGTGAATGTGTATTGCAAATATCCGCTTGACTGTAGTTATCTGTATTTTTATATGCACTTTCGCAATGCTTTTGTTTTAGATAAAACAGAACAAATTTAATAAATAGTAAAAATAAGCAAAAAAGTTGTATAATAATTAAAAATTATATGCCTTTTTTGCTTTTTTATATTTTGAAAATGAAATAATGCTGATATAATCAACATAAAATATAAAATAATTTAGAATTATTTATGCAAAGTATCTAATAGGGTATGGGAGAGTTTCTGGAGGCTTAGTATTTAACACTATCAGGCAAAGAGCGGAGTGTGCCACGAATATTCGCTTGGCAAATCTAAAGGAGAGTATGAAAATGAGACTTAAAAAAATCACAACTGTACTTATGGCAGCAGCAATGTGCATATCCGGTATGACGGCTGTACCTGCTGATGCCAATGCGGCGGCAAGTTCATCAGCTGCTTCAAGCACAACGAGAATTTCCGTGCATGACCCATCAATTTTTTATGATTCATCGACAGGTTCTTACAACATTTATGGTTCACACATGGCACAGGCATCATCAAAGGATTTGAGAAACTGGTCTGCTATGGGAACTCAGGGATATACAAACAAATCTTTGTATGCGAGTGAAAATGTCGAGGGTATTTATTATATCAAAAATAAGTTTAGCGGATTGTACCTTGATATTGAAAATGGCTCAGCACAAGATGGAGCAAATATCCGTCAGTGGTCTTACAACGGTTCTGATGCACAGAAGTTTAAATTTGTCTCTACCGGTGATGGTTATTATTATATTCTTACGGGTGCGACAAGCTATAAAAAGTGTGTCGATGTTGACGGTGGTTCATCAAAAGACGGCACTAACATTATGCAGTGGAGTTATTGGGGCGGAGAAATGCAAAAATACCGCATTGTTCAGAATGCAGACGGAACATATGCGATTTTGACAAAAGCAAGTGATTGTAAATCAGGTCTTGATGTATATGACTGGAGCAAATCAGCAGGTGGAAATGTAAATGAATGGAACTATTGGGGCGGTGACTGTCAGAAATGGGAAATTGTAACGGCTGTTAAAAACAGTGGAAGCACAAAAGCTTCAAAAAATGAATCTCTTGAACAGTCGCTTGCATCATCATTCCAGTGGGCAGGTTACAATGACTCCGATTGCAAGGGCGGATACGGTGTCTGGGCACCTGATGTCATATACAATAAAAATTATGTATGGAAAGACGGAAGTAAGGGTGCGTACATGATTTATTATTGCACATCATCAACGGCTGTGCGTTCATGTATAGGATATGGGGTATCGAAGTCTGCGACAGGTCCGTTCTCTTATGTAGATACAGTTGTTTATTCTGGATTTACAAAGGGAGATGTTAAGGTTACGACAACATCTGACCTTGGTACAAAGACTGTTAATACAAACTATAACAATACCAATATTCCAAAATTGATAAATAACGGAAAAGTTGAGAAAGTTGGAAACTGGTTCTCATCAAATGGAGCATATAATAGCAGTCTTTATCCAAATGCGATAGATCCGTGTATTTTATTTGACGCAAATGGAAAACTATGGATGACATATGGTTCATGGTCAGGAGGAATTTGTATTCTTGAGCTTGACGCGGCTACCGGTCAGCCGAAATATCCAAAAACTACAAGTGGTAACACAGACGGATATTTTGGTAAGAAAATAGCAGGCGGATATAAAAAATCAGGCGAAGCACCTTACATTCAGTACGATGCAGAGAGCGGTTATTATTATCTCTATGTAACATATGGATGGCTTGGGGCAGACGGCGGCTACCATATGAGAATGTACCGTTCAAAGACAATCAATGGAAATTATGTTGATGCCGCAGGAAATTCAGCAGTATTTTCAGCAGGAACAAATCAGGCAGACCGTGGAATAAAAGTTATGGGAAATTATAACTTTACCCCGATAATGCAGGGTTACAAATCAGCCGGTCACAACTCAGCATTTATTGACACGGACAATCAGAGATACCTTGTTTATCACACCAGATTTGACAGCGGAAATGAGTCCCATGAAGTGAGAGTACACCAGCAGTTTTTAAATCAGGATAACTGGCCGGTTACGGCAGTTTATGAGTATCTCGGAAGTACGATTTCAAAAACAGGTTATTCAGCATCAGATATGCTTGGAGAATATGAATTTGTAAATCATGGAAAAGATGCTTCAACAAAAAATGTCGGAATGCTCACAACACAGAAAATAAAATTAAATTCCAACGGAAAAATCACTGGGGATGTGACGGGAAGCTGGAGTTATATTAAAGGAACATATTATTGTCAGATGGTTATAGACGGTGTGATGTATAAAGGTGTATTTTTCAAGCAGAAGGATGAAACACCGAGCCACAATGAAGTTATGACATTCTCATTGATAGGAAAAAATAATCAGACGATATGGGGAACAAAAAATTCAGTTAAAGTAAGCAAGACGGAGGGAATATTTTATATAAGAAACAAGTTTTCAGGCAAATATTTAGATGTGGCAGACGGAAGTTCGGCAGACCATGCGAATATCCAGCAGTGGGCATATAATGGATTTGCATCACAGAAATATAAGATAGTATCAAATGGTGACGGATATTACTATATACTTACAGGAGCATCAAATTATACAAAGGCACTTGATGTGGCAATGGGAAGTGCTGCGGACGGAACCAACATTGTACAGTACAGTCTGAACAAAGGGACAAATCAGTTGTTTAAATTAAGCAAACAGTCAGATGGAACATATGCAGTATTGTCAAAGGCATCAAGCTGTAAATCAGGTCTTGATGTGTATGACTGGAGCAGGGATTCAGGCGGAAACATAAATCAGTGGAATTTCTGGGGCGGTGACTGCCAGAAGTGGATATTGGCTGCAGTAAAGTAAGAATGTCTGGATTTTAAAATAAAAAAGTAACAGGACTATCTCCGAAGAGACAGTCCTGTTACTTTTTCGATACTTTTAAGAACTCCAATTGTTAAATCATGTCCTTTGTGGTTCGGAACCGTAACAGAATTAGGGTTACCAATCTTTCTGTAATGAAAGTGTGAACCACACGAACTAATCTTTATCCAATTATCAGCATTCAAAATTTTCTCGACTTCACGAAATGTCATAAGCGACCTACTTATGTAAAAAAGTTAATAGTTGCATATAATCTACAATTTATATGCTACATATAAGGATACAAAAAAGATTAAAAACGAACTTAATAAGAAGTAAAAATAAAATATCTAGTAAGAATGAAAACACTCAGAGCATTTAGATAAAACTGTCTGAGTGTTTTTGAAAATCTATTATTTTAAAAGTGTTTTTAGATTTTTTATTTTTCATGAACTATCTTCCAATATTTTTCCTACAGCTTTCCCTTACCACCAATTCACATGGAATTTTAGCTTTAAGGGGTGTTTTTATGCTGAGATTTGAAGCGACGTACACAAGGTTTGCGCCATGTTGCCCCATATCGTATGCCGGAGCGTGTATGGTTGTAAGCGGAGGCTCAATGTAGGCGCTTGTTTCTTCGTCGTTAAAACCTATAACGGATATATCGTTAGGAATTTTAAAATTATTTTCGCGAATTGCTTTCATTGCTCCGAGTGCAATAACATCATTTGCCGCAAATACGGCAGTTGGAATATTATTTTCATTAAAAAGTTCATTCATCATATTGCAACCGGATTCAAAGGTAAAACTTCCTTCTTTAAAATAAGGTTTATAATCCATTTTTCTGTGATTCATATATTTTTTATAGGCAGTTGTGCGGGCATCTGTTATAAGTTCATGATTTCCGACATATTCTTTTCCGCCTAAGAATGCAATTTTTTTGTGACCAAGCCCTGTAAGATAATCAAGTGCGCTGTAAACAGCGTGTTCAAAATCCATTGATAAGGAGGTGATGTTAAATTCGTCTACAGCCATATCGAGGAATACAATATTGTTACATATATCAATGAAATTTTTGATTTCTTCACGGCTGAATTTACCTATACATATAAGTCCGTCAACATCGTTTAATTTTGAAAAGTTTTCGGAGTCTCCGGGAAATACACGGAGTACATTTATATTATTTTTTTCACAGAAATCTTCTACACCCTGTCTTGCTTTGAGATAATAGTTGTCTTTTAATTCTTCTTCGGCTGAAAACCATAAAACTATACCCATTGTAAAGGTGTTTTTTGCGGCGGGGGTATTTGCTCTCGGAAACTTTTTATAATTTAAATTTTTTGCAGTATTCAACACTTTTTTTCGTGTTTCGGCTGAGACATGAAGTGTAGTGTCGTTGTTTAATATTCTTGAAACTGCACCGGGAGAAACGCCTGCTTTCTTTGCTATATCACGAATTGTTGCCATATAACGCCCTCTTTCTTCGTTAAATTAGTTTTTATAAGTTTATTTGTAAAAAAGAAAATTGGCTGCTGGTCGCACAGTAGGTGTGACAGTAACAACAGTAACCAAAATTGTATCTGTTTAAATACACAAATGTTTACTAAACATATGGTAACACAATAAGCAAAGATTGTCGAGATTATTTATAAAAAATACAGTAAATATTTAGTAAAAATAATAGTAAACAATTCTTGACATTTTAGTAAACGGGTATTATATTAGACTTAAATAAGGCAGAGTGTTAATATATAAGAATTTTTGTTAATTGGCAGATAAATTTAGGAGGATTTTGTGCATGAAAAAGACAAGTGAATTAAAAGAAGCATTAAAAAAAGGTGATTATAAAGACTTATTGTCAGATATTTATGTTGATGAGAGCAAGATTAAATATCAGACAGAGCGTTATATTAAGGCAATTGAAAAGTTTGAAAAACTTTACGGTGAGGGAGAGGCAGCTATTTATAGTGCTCCGGGAAGAAGTGAGGTTGGAGGAAACCATACAGATCACCAGCATGGTGAAATTCTTGCGGCGTCTATCAATCTTGACGCTATTGCAATTACAAGAAAAACTGATGACAATATGATACATCTCATTTCAGGTACATATAAAGAGATTGTTATTGATGTCAGCAATCTTTCTTATAATGAAAGTGAAAAGGAGACTACAAAAGCTTTGATAAAAGGTGTGCTTAAAGGTGCAAAGGATCATGGCTTCAATGTTGGCGGATTTAAGGCATACATTACAAGTGATGTGCTGATTGGAGCAGGATTATCTTCATCCGCTGCTTTTGAGACAGTCGTAGGTACTATTATTTCATATCTTTATAATGAAGGAAAGATGGATGCCGTTACAATAGCCATTATCGGTCAGTATGCGGAGAATGTGTACTTTGGAAAACCTTGCGGTCTTATGGATCAGATGGCGTGTTCGGTAGGAAGTCTTGTTCATGTAAATTTTGCAAATCCAAAAGAGCCTGTTGTTGAAAAAGTTGAGTTTGATATGAATAAATATGGATACAGTTTATGTATCACAGATACAAAAGGTTCGCATGCAGATTTAACAGCAGATTATGCAGCAGTTCCGCAGGAAATGAAGGAAGTTGCAGCTTATTTTGGAAAAGAAGTTCTTCTTGAAGTTTCAATGGAAGATATTCTTGAAAATATAGCAAAGCTCAGAGAAAAGTGCGGTGACCGTGCAGTGCTTCGTGCAATTCATTTTATAAATGAGAATAAGCGTGTCGGCAAAGAAACAGGTGCTCTTAAAGCAGAACAAATTGATAAATTCCTGAGTCTTGTCAAGGAGTCGGGGGATTCATCATATAAATACCTCCAAAATGTTTATACCGTAAATGATATTAAACATCAGAATGTGTCACTTGCTCTTGCTATAAGTGACAGCGTGCTTGAGGGTGGAAACGGAGTATGCCGTGTACATGGCGGCGGATTTGCCGGAACTATTCAGGCGTTTGTTAAAAATGAAGCGGTGCCGGAATATCTTGAAAAAATGGATAAGGTATTTGGAAAGGGAGCGTGCAGCGTTCTTAAAATTCGCAAATATGGTGGAATGAAAGTCATTGATTAAATTAAGAAGATAAAACATATATAAAATTATTGGATAATAAATGAGAGTAAATATAGAAAAAACAACAGTGAGGTAAAAAAAGTGATTACAAAATATATCAGTGAACTTGTTTTATACGGAAAAGAAAATGGCTTGATTGAAGAATGTGATGAAATTTATGTTACAAATAGACTTTTAGAATTATTTGATGTAATGGAATACAGCGAGGATGATAAAGTCACATCGTTCAGACCGGTTAATGAAATTCTTGAAGATATGATGACATATGCCTTTGAGAAAGGAATTATGAAGGAAGATACAATCACAGCAAAAGATTTATTTGATACAAAGATAATGGGTTGTATTACTCCGGCACCAAGTATTGTGAGAAAGAAATTCAAAGAAAAATATGATGTTTCGCCAAAGGAAGCAACAGATTTTTATTATAATTTCAGTCAGGCAACCAATTACATAAGAAAAGACAGAATTGCAAAGGACGAGAAATGGGTAACTGATACGGAATATGGAGAGATTGATATTACTATAAATCTCTCAAAACCTGAGAAAGACCCAAGAGACATTGCAAAAGCAGGAAAAGCTAAAAAATCAGGCTATCCGGCATGTCTTTTATGTAAGGAAAATGAGGGTTATGCCGGACATTTCTCGCATCCTGCAAGACAAAATCACAGAGTTATGCCTGTTACATTAGATGGACAGCAGTATTTCTTACAATATTCACCATATGTTTATTATAATGAGCATTGCATTATATTTAATGCAGAGCATACACCAATGAAGATAGATAGAGCAGTATTTAGGAAAATACTTGATTTTGTAAGACAGTTTCCGCATTATATGGCTGGTTCAAATGCAGATTTACCTATAGTTGGAGGTTCTATTTTAAGTCACGACCATTTTCAGGGTGGCGGTTACACATTTGCAATGGCAAAAGCCGGTTATGACAAAACTTTTAAACTTCCGGGATTTGAAGACATAACATCAGGAATCGTGAAATGGCCTATGTCAGTAATTCGTTTACAGGGTGAAAATGCGGAAAAGATTGTGGAGGCAGCAGACCACATTCTTACAAGCTGGAGAGCATATACAGATAAAGATGCTTTTATTTTTAGTGAAACGGATGGAGTGCCGCACAACACAATTACGCCGATTGCCCGTATGCGTGATGGCAAATACGAACTTGATCTTGTTTTGCGTAACAACATTACGACTAAAGAAGCACCATGGGGAGTGTATCATCCATCTGCCGATCTTCATCATATTAAAAAGGAAAATATCGGACTTATCGAAGTAATGGGGCTTGCGGTACTTCCAGCAAGATTGAAAAAAGAAATGAGTGACTTGGCAGAAGCGATTTTAAATCACAAAGATATTCGTGCAGATGAGACACTTGAAAAACATGCCGACTGGGTAGACGAATGGATTGGAAATTATACAATCACTTCAGAAAATATTATGGAAATAATTCACAATGAAATAAGTAAGGTATTTGTCAAGGTGCTTGAATGTGCAGGAGTTTATAAGCGCACAAAAGAAGGTCAGGAAGCATTTATGAGATTTGTTGAGAGCTTGTAGTTTTTATTATATTAAGAAAGTTTGCAAAGCACGATTTTATCGTGCTTTGTAGCATTTATACACCATTTTTCTTGTTTATTTTTCATAAAATATGGGAATAGAAAGAAGCAAATTGCACAATACAGTTTGATTCATTAATTATAGAATTATTTTATTCGCAAAAATACAGACAGAAATTAAGCATGTTGCATATATTCTTCTTTTCGTGCTATTATATGAAACTGTACGGCATAAATAGCTTTTAATCTTATAAATGATATAATAAGATTAAATTACTGAATTACACGGAGGGAAATAAAAATGGACAATCAACAAAATTCAGTTCCAGTTCAGGAAAATAAAATGGGAACTATGTCAATTGGAAAACTTGTTTTTAATATGTCGCTGCCGATGATGGTTTCGATGCTGGTTCAGGCGTTATACAACATTGTTGACAGTATATTTGTTGCGAAATTATCTGAGAATGCGCTGACGGCAGTTTCGCTTGCGTTTCCGTTGCAGACGCTTCTTATCGCAGTAGGCACCGGTACAGGTGTTGGTATGAATGCACTTTTGTCTAAGTCTCTTGGGGAGAAGAATTTCAAGAAAGCAAATAAAACTGCAACAAATGCTGCTTTTATTTATGCACTTAGCTATATAGTATTTCTTATACTCGGTTTTACTATAGTTAAGCCTTTTTATAGAAGTCAGGTAGGGAGTGCAGATGCTGAAATTATGACGATGGGTGTTGATTATCTAAGCACAGTTATGATTTTCTCATTTGGAATATTTACACAGGTCTTTTTTGAGAGACTTCTTACATCGACAGGAAGAACTATTTTTAGTATGACGTCACAGCTTAGTGGTGCATTGACAAATATTATATTAGACCCAATTTTGATTTTTGGTATGTTTGGTTTCCCTAAAATGGGAGTGACAGGTGCAGCAGTGGCAACAGTAATCGGTCAGTGTGTTGCGGGTATTGTTGCGGGAACATGCAATCATAAGTTTAATCATGAGGTTAAGTTTGAATTTAAAGGATTCAGACCGGATTTAAAGATTATCGGAACGATTTATGCGGTGGGTATTCCTTCAATAATAATGCAGTCAATAGGTTCAATAATGACTTATTGCATGAACAGAATACTTATTGAATTTTCATCGACAGCTACAGCAGTATTTGGTGTTTACTTTAAATTACAGAGCTTTTTCTTTATGCCTGTATTTGGGTTAAATAATGGAATCACACCTATAATTGCTTATAATTACGGGGCGAGACAGCGTAAGCGTATGACAAAAACGATAAAGCTCAGTCTTTTTGTTGCATTTTGTCTTACATTTATCGGTTTTGTTCTTTTTGAGAGTATTCCACAGGTTTTGCTTGGAATGTTTAGTGCATCTGATGATTTGCTTAAGATTGGTATACCTGCACTTAGGACAATCGGCGTACATTATCTTATCGCATGGTACTGTATTATCGCCGGTACTGTATTTCAAGCACTTGGAAAAGCAATATTCAGCATGGTTGTATCGATTATGCGTCAGCTTGTGGTTCTTATACCTGCCGCATATCTGCTCGCAAAGTTCGGCGGGCTTTATATGGTATGGTGGTCGTTTCCTATTGCTGAGATAATGTCTTTTATCGTATCGACAGCATTTTTTATAAGAATATGGCGCACAGTTATAAAAGATATTCCGGAGGGACGGGAATAAAATCAATTAAAATTAGAAAAATTTGATGAGCGTAACAGCATATATAAAAATGCTTAAAATATGGCAATTCGTACTGTTAGCCGTTAGCAGCAGGCAGATACTTTTTGGCTGTAATTGACATTATGCATTTAAAAATATGTTAAGCAGCTCATCAATTTTTATATTTGTTTATTCTTTTTGTATTTGAGCTATTCTGATTTTGAGAAATTTCAATTTTAACCTGTGCACGTTTTTGTTCTAATAGTGGAATTATTATATAATACAGCCTGTCATCTTTGAATGATATATAGTGCGTTCAGTATATGCGTTTGAATTTATTTTGGCATTCCAGGCAGTTTTCTTTTTACGTGAGCTGTTAAATGAATTATAGCTGTATTGTTTTTTAGTGTTATATGTATCTTTTTTTGAGCGTATTTTTATCAGCATTGTGATTTAAACCGAGAATTTTATAAGCAGCATCAGTTGTCATAAAGTTTCTTTCCTATGCATTTTTATAATAGGTAATTATAATTTAATTCCTTTAAGCAGTTTTGCAAAAGGACTTTCATCTTTTTCTTCTTCCTTATCTGCACGAAACTCATCAGGAATTTCGTATGTATCTTCTTCATCATCAGGAATATCATCTTCAAGTGCTTTCATGCTGAGTGATATTCTGTCACCATCAAGAGCGATTATTTTAGCGGATACAATATCACCGAGCTTGACAATTTCTTTTGGGGATTTGATAAATTTATTTGTAATCTGTGAAATATGACAAAGTCCGATAAGTTCCTCGCCTATTTCGATAAATACACCGTAAGATTCCATACGCACGATTTTTCCTGAAACAGTTTCGCCGACAGCGAGTTTTGAAACTTTCTGTGAATGTTCAAGAGCGGCATTTTCTCTTGCGATTTCTTTTGCTGACAGAATAAGTCTTTTTTCAGTTGCATCAGCAGTGATAATAATTGCATTTAAGGTCATACCGACATAACTTTCAGTATCATCTACATAATCAAGTCCGATTTTTGAAGCAGGGATAAACGCTTTGACACCTTTTACAAAACCGGTTACACCACCTGAGTTTGCTTCTGTTATTTTAACGGAAAAAACAGTACGGTTTGCCATATCATTTTTAAGTTCGTCCCATACAAGTAGATTGTGAGCAGCTTTTTTAGATAATATGACAGCTCCATTATCACCCTCTGCATCAATAACCATTGCGCGAATCGTATCGCCGATATTGCAGTCATTTTTGATTGAAAATGCAGGATCGTCGCTGCATTCTTCAAGAGGAATAATCCCCTCCGTATAATAGTTTAAATCGACAGTCAGCTCAGTTTCTGAAATACCGATTACAGTTACATCTAAAATGTCACCTTCTTTTATTACCTTAAAAGAACTTTCAAGTTCCTTTTCAAAATCTTTCATGCTGGCAGCCATGTCTGTTACCTCCTTTACGGTTTGTTATATAAATATTTGGCGATGTTTGGATCAAAAGGTATTTTGCCCCTTGCATCATTTAGTTTAAGTATAGTGTTAAAAAAAGATATGTGCAAGTTTTTTACATTTAAGATTTTATCAATTTTATATTGAGAATGATTTGAGTTAAAAAGTAAGAAGAATTTTATCAATAACACTTATTATGGCAATGTGTGTAGCTGTATTTGGTGTTGCAAAGACAAGTGCAAAGAGTATTTATTTTTCAGGAGAATATCGCAAAAGTGATGGAGCAGAATTTATCTTAAATCAGTATTCATCTCCAGAAGGAAAGAATGTAGGAAATTTCAAAATAAATATTCCATATGCATATAACGCATACAGTGGTGAGCTTATGAAACAGGGAAAGGATAAATATTATTCAAAGAAAAAAGGTTTGACAATTAAGGTTTATAAGAAAAAAATTGTTGTTACCGTATCAGGAAAAAAATATGATAAGGCATTAAAAGGAACATATAAGTTGACAAAACGTTATCCTCGCCCATAGAGATATCAGTAGCAGAATAAAGAAAGTATTGCAGTACATCACCGATGAAAACGGTGGTGTACTGTTTTTGAGTTCACTAAATATAATATATAGTAATACAAAAGCTTCTCATTGTGGTAGAATAAAAACATGAGAGGCTTTTGTGCTGTGTAATATGAGAGGTAAACACATTGATAAAGAAGGGAAAATATGAATATACTGATTTCGATAGATTCATTTAAAGGAAGCATGACTTCCATGCAGGCAGGAAATGCAGCAAAAAAAGGAATTTTAAAAGCTGTTCCTGATGCAGAAGCAGTAGTATGTCCGCTTGCAGATGGCGGTGAGGGGACAACGGATGCACTTATAGAAGGCATGAGTGGCGAAAAGATTGAACTTGAGGTTACCGGACCTTTAGGCGAAACGGTCAGTTGCTATTATGGATGGCTTGAAGAGAGCAGAACAGCAGTTATGGAGATGGCTTCGGCAGCGGGACTCACACTTGTAAATGAAAAAAAACCGATGATGGCAACTACATACGGAGTTGGAGAGATGATTCTGGATGCAGCAAAAAGAGGATGTGAGAAAGTTATTATCGGAATAGGCGGAAGTGCGACAAACGATGGTGGTATTGGAATGCTTCAGGCATTTGGATATCAATTTCTGGACAAAAACAGAAAAGATGTTGGGAAAGGTGTAGCGGCATTGGGAAAAGTAGAGATGATTATTGCTGATAAAGTAAATCCTTTGATATCAAAAATCAAATTTCAGGTTGCTTGTGATGTTGATAATCCTCTTTATGGTGAAAAAGGAGCCACATATATATTTGGTGCGCAGAAAGGCGTGACCGATGAAATGAAGCCGCTTATAGATAATGATATGAAACATTTTGCAGATAAGACAAAAGAAAAACTCGGTGTGTCGTGTGAAGATATTCCGGGAGCAGGTGCAGCAGGAGGTCTTGGTTTTGCATTGCTTTCATATTTAAATGCAGAACTTACACCCGGGGCAGAGCTTGTAATGCAGCTTACAGATATGGAAGATAAAATTAAAAATTCAGATATAGTCATAACAGGTGAAGGACAGCTTGACAGCCAGACTGTTATGGGAAAAGCACCTATAGGTGTAGCAGGACTTGCAAAAAAATACGACAAAAAGGTGATTGCTTTTGCCGGAAGTATATCTGCTGATGCAGCAATCTGTAACGAAAACGGGATAGATGCATTTTTTCCGATAGTCCGGGGAGTGACTACGCTTGAAGAAGCAATGAAAAAAGAAAATGCAATTAAAAATATGGAGCTTGCAGTGGAACAGGTTTTCAGAGTAATCGTGTTATGAGCAAGCAGCAAAGCGGATTGCGAATATCCGCTTGACAGTGTTATAATAGATAATATATTATCTAAAAGTGGATAAAATAAGCGATTTTGGATAATATATTATCTATATTTGTTTTTGGGGGAAGATTATTATGGAAGGTCTTGTTTGGGAAACGGCAGAGGAACTTGATATGAAGCTTGCAGAAAGAGTAAGAAATATTAGAAAACGCAGGTCAATTTCTCAACAGAAGCTTGCGACGATGAGTAATGTAAGTTATGGATCTATAAAAAGATTTGAAACAAAGGGACAGATTTCGTTGATAAATCTCACAAAGATTTCTATGGCACTTGGAATTGCTGATGAACTGAGAAATGCATTTACACAGGTGCCATATAGAAATATTGAGGAGGTTATAAATGAGAGGAAATAAAAAAATAAATGTTTTATATGATGAAAGACTGGTTGGAACAATAGCTGAGATTTCTAACAGAAAAACAGCTTTTGAATATAGTGATGAATGGCTTGAAACTGGATTTTCTATTAGTCCATTTTCATTACCATTAAAAAAACAGGTCTTTATTCCTAATAAGGATTATTTTAATGGTTTGTTTGGCGTATTTGCAGATAGCCTGCCTGATGCATGGGGAAGATTGCTTTTAGAAAGGCTTTTGAAACAAAGAGGAAAGGAAGTGTATGAATATACATTGCTTGACAGATTAGCAATTGTAGGTGGTTCGGGAATGGGCGCGCTAACTTATGAACCACAATTAGAAATGACAATAGACAGTAAAACAGATGATCTTGATGAACTGGAAAGCCAGTGCCGGAAAATTTTAAATACAGAGTATTCAGAAAAACTTGACGAGTTGTATCGACTTGGTGGAACAAGTGGTGGAGCAAGACCTAAGATTATGACGAAAATAGATGATTCATATTGGATTATAAAATTTCCTGCACATGTTGATAAAAAAGAATCAGGAAAAATGGAGTACGATTATTCTATCTGTGCAAAAAAATGTGGAATTGAAATGAGCGAAACAAAATTATTTGAATCATCAAAATGTAAGGGATATTTTGGAACAAAACGATTTGACAGGCAGCAGATAAATGGAAAAACAAGGCATATTCATATGGTGACAGCGGCGGCATTGCTTGAAATAGACTTTGAACAGCCGAGTCTTGATTATCATAGTCTTATGAAGCTTACAAAAATAATAACTAATGATAATAAAGAAGACATTGAAAACATGTATCGTCGTATGTGCTTTAATGTATTTGCACATAATAGAGATGATCATTCCAAAAATTTTACATTTTTATATGATGATATAAATGATAGTTGGAGATTAAGTCCTGCTTATGATCTGACATTTAGCAACACATATTATGGAGAGCATACAACAATGGTTGACGGGAATGGACGCAATCCTGGAATGAAAGAACTTGTAAATGTCGGTGTGCAGGCAGGGATGAATCGGGATATTTGTTTGGGGATTGCGGAGAAAATAAAAAAATTGGTGTTTGCGATGTTAGGGGAGTATTTGAAATAAAGTTGGGTATAAAATCAGAGAAGGAGAATTGTTTATGACAAAGGAGAATGAAACAGAATATCCGATTTTAGCGATATGCTATGATTTTGATAAGACATTATCACCTGATGATATGCAGGCACAGGGATATATTCAGTCAATAGATTACGAAGTTGATGATTTTTGGAGAGAGTCAAATGAACTTTCGGAAGAAAACGAGATGGACAGAAATCTTGCATATATGTTTCTTATGGCAGAAAAGTCAAGAGGAAAGGTTCTTTTTACAAAAGAGACATTACATAGTGACGGTGCGAAAGTAAAGCTGTTCCCGGGTGTTGCAACATGGTTTGACAGAATAAATGAGTATGGTGAAAAGAAAGGTGTAACTGTTGAACATTACATAATATCTTCAGGTTTAAAAGAAATGATTGAGGGTACAAAAGTTGCCGGTAAATTCAAAAAAATATATGCAAGCTCATTTTATTTTGACAAAAGCGGTGTTGCCGTATGGCCGGCGCAGGTCGTCAATTATACGAACAAGACTCAGTTTTTATTTAGAATAGAAAAAGGAATACTTGATGTAAATGATTCAAGAGTAAATGATTATTTTAAACCAAATGAGTACAGGGTACCTTTTCGCAATATGGTTTATATCGGTGACAGTGAGACAGACATTCCATGTATGAAACTTGTAAATATAAACGGTGGTCATTCCATCGGAGTGTATGATGAAAAAACGAAAGACAAAACAAAAGTATTTAATATGCTTGAAGAAAACAGAATAAAATATTTTGTACCGGCAGACTATACTAAAAATTCTAAACTGGAAACTCTTATAAAACAGATAATTGACAGAACGGCTTCAAACGAAATTCTCGAAAGCTTTCATTTTGACTGTGTGAAAGAGAAAAATAATGTTAAAAATACTCTTGATTATTATAATTTAAATGCAGATAAATTTGTGGCGAGCACCTTGCAGGTGGACTTTGAAGCGACACAGAAAAGATTTGCTGATAAATTGGGAAAAGGTGATTTTATTCTGGACTTTGGGTGCGGTTCGGGAAGAGACACAAAATATTTCTTGGAACATGGGTACAAGGTTGATGCAGTTGACGGTTCTAAAGAACTTTGCAGGCGTGCGAGTGAATATACCGGGATTACAGTAAAAAATATGATGTTTACCGAACTTAGCACAAAGGAAAAATATGATGGAATATGGGCGTGTTCATCAATACTTCATCTGACACCGGATGAGCTTGAAAATGTTATGAATAAAATGGCTGCTGCATTGAAAGCAAACGGAATTATATATGCATCGTTTAAATATGGAAATTTTTCAGGAGAGCGAAACGGAAGATATTTTAATGATATGACAGAGGAGGCTTTTGGAAAATTTATTAAGAACATACATGGAATAGAAACAGAAGAACAATGGATAACATCAGATGTGAGAGCAGGCAGAGACAGTGAGAAATGGCTGAATGTGATAATGCGTAAAAAATAATGGATGAGCGTTGATTTCTTTACATTATATTATAAGAATGTTATGATAAGATGCGATGAAGCAAAACGTGATATTATGCTTATGATTTTTTTATTGTATTGCTTTTTATAACAAAACAGAAGGTGGGAAATATTATGAAGAAGATTATGAAAGTTTTACTGAAAACAGTGATTTCATTGATACTGCTTATTGCAATATCACTTACAGGTTCTTATGTGGTAAATACTTATGCGGCACAGCGTACGGTGGTAGACGGGCATTCGATGGATGATAATTTCTATGACGGCGAAAATATTATAGCAAATAAGATTATATATAATTTCCAAAAGCCCAAACGCTTTGATGTAGTGACGATATATCCGTATGGTCATAAGCACAAAGAGGATATTGTTGAATATACGCAGAGACTTGTAAACCAGTTGATAGCAATGTCAAAAAATAAGAAATTGGCACAGAGTTCTAAAGATGAGTATTATATAAAAAGAATAATTGCATTGCCGGGTGAGACAATTCAGGTTAAAGGTGAGGATATCTATATAAATGGAAAAATTCTCAAAGAAAATTACCGTAAAGATAAAATGGGCTATGCGGGTGTAGCCGAAAAACCGATAAAACTTGAAGAAGATGAGTATTTCGTTATGGGCGATAACAGGGCAGACAGCAAGGACAGCAGAGAGTTCGGACCGGTGAAAGTAAAGAATATTGCTTCAAAAATATACAAATAAATATGATATAAATGTTAAAATATTTTTTGAACCTTATATCATAAATATAAAAATAAAAGAGACAAAGAAGTCTGATTTTACAAAAGCTTCTTTGTCTCTTTTTTGTTGCAGTATTTTGTTTAAACAAGTACTAATCACAAATTAAAAATTGATGATTATAAATTATATTTAGAATTTGTCTGGAAGGAAAAACAAATGAGATATTTGAGAGTATGGGACAACAGAAAAATAATGATTGTATCGGTCACATTGTTTATATCAGTATGTGCTATTGTGATTTGCGGCTATAGATATATGAATGAATGTACACAGAATGAATCTATGGCACAAAATAACAGATATAAATTTACAAAGTTGAGTAATGATCTTGCAGAGACTTCAGATTTTCTGACGAATGAGGCAAGAAAATATGCCGTGACAGGGGATATATCCCATCTATATAATTACTGGTATGAGGTAAGGGTAAGCAGAACCAGAGATAAAGTTATCGGGCAGTTGAAAGAAGCGGACTTACAGAAAAAGGAAAAGAGAAATTTAAAAAGTGCAAAAAAATATTCGGATGAACTTATAAAAACAGAAGCGTGTTCAATGCGGCTTGTACTTGAAGCGGAGAATAAAACAGAAAAAGATTTTTGCAGTCATAGGAGGTTAAGGGAATATATAAGATATGTGCTTAAATATCAGATTCCACAGAAATATGAGAATTTAAGCAGTCAGGAAAAAAGAAAAATGGCTGTAGAGCTGTTGTACAATCAAAATTATGATGTTATAAAATTAAGAATTATGTCTCCGATTGAATTGTTTAATAAGAGGTTAAATCACCGGCTGGATGATGAAGTGAAAGCGGCGGTAAAAGGGTGCAGAAATGCGCTTGTGGTATTGGTTGGCTGTCTTATTGCAGCGGGCGTGCTTGTGGCATTTATTCTTACAATATTATATAAAAACTATGTGAAGCCGCTTAACAGTTACACAAATCAGCTTAAAAACAGAGAAAAAAACACAAAAGATAACGAATTGAATACTCTGTCTGAAAACCTGATATTGAGAATACGTCCTAAAGGGGCGCTGGAGCTTAGAGAATTTGGAAGAATATATAACAGGATGGCAAATGTTTTGGCATTGGAAATGAAAAAAAGTCATGATGCATGGACGGAAATGAAAAAAGCAAAAGAGGAGGCAATAGAAGCAAATAAGGCAAAGAGTGAATTTATGGCAAGGATGAGTCATGAACTTAGAACGCCGCTAAATGCTATTATTGGGTACATATATTTGCTGAGAAAAGGAACGCTTTCCTCAAAGCAGGAAAAATATTGCAACAGTATATTGGTTGCATCAGAAGATTTGCTTGAACTGATAAACGGAGTTTTGGATTTTTCTAAAATAGAAAATGAAAAAATAGAATTTGAGGAAATCTCATTTTCTCCGATTGAACTTTTGAAGCGTGTTTATGTCGTTATGGAAAATGAAGCGAGCCGTAAAAACATAAAATTAAACATAGATATAAAACAGGATATACCTGAAATGGTTGTGGGGGATTCGGCAAGACTTCATCAGATATTGATGAATTTAGTAGGAAATGCAGTTAAATTTACCGAGAAAGGTTCAGTTACAATAGAACAGAGGGTAGAGGATTGGAACGATGACAGTTGTGTGCTCTATTATGAAGTAAGAGACACCGGAATAGGAATTTCTGATGAGAAAAAGAAAGAAATTTTTGAACCGTTTGTACAGGATGATGTGTCAATAAACAGGAAGTATGGAGGAACAGGACTGGGACTTGCAATATCAAAACAATTGATTGAATTGTACAGTGGAAATACGCAGACACTCAATCTCGAATCAAAGAAAGGCGAGGGCTCAAGATTTTATTTTCGTGTACCGGCGAAGATTTCAAAAGAAGAGAAGAAAAATAATGATTTGCATACAGATAGAGAAAATGATATTGAGGAAGAACTTAAATTTAATGTACTGCTTGTAGATGATTCGGAAATAAATCTTGCTGTTGAGAAGGAAATTCTTGAGAGTTTTGGGCTTACTGTTTATACGGCTGATTCGGGAAAATCTGCTGTAAGATTTGTTGAAAAACAGGGAGTGGATTTGATACTGCTTGACCTTAGAATGCCGGAAATGGATGGTTATGAGGTGGCAGAATTTATTAGGAAAAATCATATATGTGATAATACCGCCATTATTGCACTGACAGCCGATGCCGCACAGGATGTTTTCGAGAAAATAAAAAAATCGGGAATGCAGGAATACGTTATCAAGCCTTTTAAACCGTATGATATGAGAAAGGTAATTGAAAAATATGCGGGAATAAATCTAAAGAATGAAGAAACGGTTGAAAATGAAAATAACAGTAAAAATAATTCTTTATATTTTAATGTCAGCGAGTGTTTAAAAAATATGAATAACAACAGCAAATTACTATGGGAACTTGCAGACAGTTTTGTGAAAAAACAGAGCAAAAATGTTGATTATATGAGAATACATATATCAAACGGGAATTATGGAAATGCGAGAGGAATAATACATGACCTTAAAGGGATGACAGGAAATTTGTGCATGACTTTAATGTATGAAGAACTTGTTGATATAGAGCAGAAGTTAAAAACGGGAAAACAGGTTGATTTTGAAAAATTTGATGCTTTGTGGAAAAAAACAAGATTTGAACTTGAGCAATACATAAAAGAATATAAACAGCCTGATGAAGAAAATAATGAAAAAATTGATTTTGACAATCTTGTAACATACATAAAAAAAATGAGCAGTGAATATGACATGCAGGCTGTTGATATGTTTTTGAAATATGAAACATTGTTTGCAAAAAATATGGACAGGGATAAGTTTTTGAATTTGCAGGATGCTGCGTTGCAATATGATTTTGAAAAAATGAATGAAATTTTGGAGGCTTGACATGTATAAAATTTTATTGGTAGAGGATGATATGGCACTTCATTATGTTTATAAGAAAATGAAAATATGGAGTGAAAATGATTTTTGCATAAGAAAAATAGCATCAAATGGAAAAGAGGCATTGGAAATGCTTGAAAATGATGAGTTTGACATGGTTGTTACAGACATAAGAATGCCTGTACTTGATGGAATCGGTCTTCTAAAAAAAATGTCAGAGAAAAAAATTGACATATATACCATAATATTAAGTTCATATGATGAGTTTGAATATGCAAGACAGGCAATGATATACGGAGCGGCAGATTTTATTGTGAAACCGTTGAAAGAAAAAGAACTTGGGGATGCACTTGTGCGTGCAAAAAAACAGTTTGAGGGAGATTCGCAGAAAAGTGACATGCTCGAAAAAATAAAACAGCATATTGTAGCTGATGGCGGAGAGATTGAAGATGAAATATTTCTTGGCAGGGTTTTAGAATATATCATGAAATATGTTACTGAAAATAAAACAATGGAAGATGTGGCAGAGTATATGGAACTTAGCAAAGATTATTTCGGAAAGATGTGCAAAAATAAGTTCAATATTACATTTAAACAAATCCAGACTATTACAAAAATGGAGTATGCAGGTTATCTTTTATGCAATTCTAATATTAAAGTTTATGAACTGAGTGAGAGACTTGGATATTCGACACCCGATTATTTCAGCAGAATTTTTACAGAGACAATGGGAGTTACGCCTAAAAAATATGGAGTATAACTTCTTTTTTATGGAAAATACCTTGTTTTTCATGTTTTGCTCATTTATAGCCTGTGCTAGTATATATGCAAGGCAAAGGTAAACAGGTTTTTGAGAGTATGAGGAGGTGTAAAAGGTGAAAAATTTTGTGATAACAATTGCGAGAGGTTATGGAAGCGGCGGACGAGTTATTGGTCGTGAACTTTCAAAACGTTTGGGGATTCCGTGTTATGATGACCAGATTTTGAAAATGGCATCTGAACTAAGCGGAATAAATAAAAACAAATTTGTTGAAGTGGATGAGAGACTAAGAGGCAGCAGCTTTCTTAGAAAACTTTCGGGAATACCTTCCGCAAGTATAGTGGGGCCGTCTGAGGAGGGATTTGTCTCAGATGTAAATCTTTTTAATTACCAGGCACAGATAATTAAGAATGTTGCCAACAGGCAATCATGTATTATTATTGGAAAATGTGCAAATCATATCTTGAAAGATTATGGAAATGTAGTCAGTGTTTACATTGAAGCACCGAGAAAAGCCTGCGTAAAGAGTGTTGTAGATTTGCTCGATGTCACAGAGGATGAAGCAAACAAAATGATTTATCAGACTGACAGGTATCGTGCAGATTATTATAAGTATTATTCAGGCGGTGAGGATTGGACAAATCCGGTTCTTTACGATATGACATTAAACAGTTATCGTATAGGAAGAGAAAGATGTGTCGAGGTAATAATCGATTATCTGAAAATTAAATATGGAGAGGATGTACTTAAATTAAAATGATATGTGCATTAAAACAATGACAAAGGAGTCAATATTTATCAATAAATATGGCTTCTTTTTTGATTTATGGGAAACAACTGAAAAGCAGTACAGAAATGGAGGACAGACTATGAAGAAGAAAATAATGAAAAGAGTAATAGCGGTGTTAACAGGAGCAACATTGATTTTGAGTGCTACAGGCTGCGGAGGAAGCAAATCTTCAGACAGCGGTTCAGATTCGGACACTGTAAAAGTAGGAATTTTACATTCACTTACAGGCTCAATGGCAATCAGTGAAAAGTCGGTTAGGGATGCAGAAGTTATGGCTATAGAAGAAATCAATGCGTCAGGCGGTGTACTTGGCAAAAAGATTAAATATGTAGAAGAAGATGGTGCATCAGAACCGTCAACATTTGCGACAAAGGCAGAAAAGCTTGTTGACAGTGAAGGCGTTGCGACAGTATTTGGCTGCTGGACTTCATCTTCAAGAAAAGCAGTAAAATCTGTCTTTGAAGATTATGATAATCTTCTCTGGTATCCGGTTCAGTATGAAGGAATGGAATCATCAAGCAACATAGTATATTGCGGTGCTGCACCAAACCAGCAGATAGTACCGGCTATCGAGTATCTTATCAAAAAGGGATATAAGAAATTCTTCCTTATGGGTTCAGATTATGTATTCCCAAGAACAGCAAACATGATAATCGAAGCTCAGGTTAAGGCAGCAGGTGGCAAGGTTGTCGGCGAGGAATATGCTGACATGGAGCAGACGGATTTTGCTTCAATAATTGCAAAAATTGAGTCTGCAAAGCCTGATATTATTATCAATACATTGAACGGTACAGGAAATGTCTCATTCTTCAAACAGATGTCAGAAAAGAATTATACAAGCAAAGATTATCCGACAATGTCATTTTCAATTGCAGAAGAAGAAGTTGCAACAATTGGTGCTGACATCTTAAAGGGACACATGGTTTCATGGAATTATTATCAGACAACAGACACAGAGAAAAATAAAGAGTTTGTTGCAAATTACAAGAAGAAATACGGTGAGGACAGAGTGACATCTGACCCGGCAGAAGCAGGATATGACGCGGTTTATCTCTGGAAGGCAGCTTGTGAGAAAGCAAACAGTTTTGAGGTGGATGATGTACTTGACGCAATACATACAGGAGAAATAAGCTTTGATGCTCCTGAGGGAACAGTAACTATTGACGGAGACAACCAGCATCTTACAAAACCTGTCAGAATCGGTGAAGTGGATGAAAAAGGTCTTATCAACGAGATTTATGCAACTGACAAACCTGTAAAACCGGACCCATATTTGAAATCATATGACTGGGCAGTAAAAGCAGGTATTCAGCCTTTAGAGTAAAAGAAAAAACAATCAGGAGGTTAAAATATGGAGCAGTTTATTACTACATTATTTAACGGTTTAAGTCTCAGTTCCATAATTTTATTGACATCCTTAGGACTGGCAATCACATTTGGACAGATGAAAATAATAAATATGGCGCATGGTGAATTTGTGATGATAGGTGCGTATACAACATATGTTGTTCAGAATGTGGTTGCCGGGATTGTTCCGGCATCCATGCAGGGAATATATTATATAATTTCAATTCCGGCAGCATTTGGCGTGACATTTTTGCTTGGCAGCATAATGGAGCGTCTTATAGTATCAAGATTGTATGGCCGTGAAATTGACAGTCTCCTTGCGACATATGGAATAAGTCTCATCTTGCAGCAGGCTGCGAGAAGCATATTCGGAACACAGGGTGTAAACGTAAACGTTCCGGCATTTTTGGAGGGCGGCTTAAAAATCGGAGGATGTACATTTTCTTACAATCGTATATTTATTATCACAATGGTTCTTGTCTGCCTGCTGATTATTTATTTTATAATGTATCGTTCAGGATTTGGAAAAAAGATGCGTGCAGTAATGCAGAACAGACCTATGGCACAGTGCATGGGAATCAATTCAAAAAGAGTGGACACAATTACTTTCAGTATCGGTTCGGGACTTGCCGGTATAGCCGGATGTTCGGTTGCACTTCTTGGTTCCATCGATTCGACAGTAGGTCAGAGTTATATCGTAAATTCATTTATGGCAATTGTTCTTGGCGGAGTAGGAAAACTGGCAGGAACCGTACTCGGCTCATCAGTAATAGGATTTTGCAGTATATTTACTGAAAAATATACATCAGCAACAATAGCTAAGGCGATTGTATTACTTGTTGTTATCGTATTTTTACAGAAAAGACCGCAGGGATTTTTCGTTGTAAAAAGCAGAGGATTGGATGAATAGGAGGTTTGTATGAAAATTATAACAAAACATGGTGATAATCTTTGTTTTATATTGATTGTAATTGCATTGGCATTAACTCCTATTTTATCCGGAGCAGGAATAATCCAGAATACTTCGACAGTGTTATTCCTTGGAAAATGTATTGCTTTTTCAATCGTTGCAATAGGCCTTGACCTTATATGGGGCTACACAGGCATTCTAAGCCTCGGACACGGTTTGTACTTCGGGCTTGGTGCATATGTCATGGCAATGTATCTTAAACTTCAGGAAACGGGAGGAAATATTACAGACTTCATGCATGTAGGGGGTCTTAAAAAACTTCCGCTTATATGGCAGATGTGTAAGCCTTTGGGAATGTCTTTGGTGCTTGTAATAGTTGTGCCGGGTGTGGTTGCCGAAATAATAGGATATTTTATTTTTAAAAGCCGTGTTAAGGGCGTATATTTTTCGATTATATCGCAGGCGATAACATGGGCGGCATATTCAATGTTCATTGCTTTATCACCATATACAAATGGAAATGTCGGAATAACAGAAATAAAATCAATTTTTGGAAGCATTAAAGGAAAAGCAAACGCAGATAATATGCAGATGTTGTTTTATCTGGCTGTAGCTATACTCGTTGTTATATATGTAATTTCAAAATATCTTGTAAACAGTAAGTTTGGAAAAATTCTTATAGCAATTCGTGACGGTGAAAACAGAACTTATTTTTCAGGTTACAAAGTAAGCAAATTTAAGACATTTATATATGTTGTGTCTGCTGTATTTGCAGGAATTGCAGGAGCTGTATTTGTTAATTTTAACGGAAGTATCACACCGTCGCAGATGACAATTGCATATTCAATCACGATGGTTATCTGGGTTGCGGTAGGCGGAAGAGCGTCAATCATAGGAGCTGTTATAGGAGCATTTTTGATAAATCTTTGTGAATACAATTTAAGCTCAGGAAGTCTTGTTGAGATATGGCAGTACATTATAGGAGCTATATTCTGTCTTACTATTATATTCTTTAAAGGCGGAATTGTCGGTGTTATCAGAGAACACATACCTGCACTGTTGAAGAAAAAGGGTGAAAAAGTGACAGGTACAAACTAATTGAAATCGGAAAATACGCACAGAAATGGGGAATATTATGGTAAATGATAATGCATTAGTAATAAAAAATATTTCAGTATGTTTTGATGGATTTTATGCACTTACAGATGTCAATGCAAATGTAAAAAGAAACAGTATTCATTTTTTTATCGGACCAAATGGAGCAGGTAAAACAACTCTGCTTGATATAATTTGTGCAAAAACAAGACCTACACAGGGAAGTGTGATTTTTTATCCGAAAAATGGTGACAGCATGAAACTCACAAAAATGAAGGAATATAAAATTGTACATGCGGGTGTAGGAAGAAAGTTTCAGGTTCCGTCAGTTTTTGTAAATCTGACTGTAGAAGAAAACATGATACTGTCTTTAAAGGGACACAAGGGAATATGGGATTGTATTTTTTGTAAGCCCTCGAAAGCTGAGATGGAATGGATATATGAAATCCTTGAGAGAATAGGACTTAAGGACTCTGCAAAGCTTCGTGCGGGTGCTCTTGCACATGGACAGAAACAGTGGCTTGAGATAGGTATGCAGCTTGTGCAGAAACCGGAGATAATTATGCTGGATGAACCGGCAGCAGGAATGGGAAAACCCGAAACATTTAAGACAGGGGAAATACTTAAAGAAATAAAAAAAGACTGCACCGTAATAGTTATCGAGCATGATATGGAGTTTGTAAAGCAGACGGCGGATGTGGTCACTGTTTTACATGAAGGAAAAGTGCTTATGGAGGGTGACATAGACAGTGTACTTGCCGACAAGACGGTACAGTCGGTGTATCTTGGAAGAGGCGGCGAGCCGGAAATGTGAGGTGTTGTATGTTAGAAATTCAGAATATAAATTCTTATTATGGAGAGAGCTGTGTGCTCAATGAGCTTTCATTATCTGTTCCTGATGGGGAGATTGTAGGATTGATAGGACGTAACGGTGTTGGAAAAAGTACAACGCTTAAAAGTATTATGGGATTGATAAAAACTACCGGTGGAAGTATTATATTTGATGGAAATGATATTATAAAGATGCCGACGTATGAAAGGGTAAAAAAGGGAATCGGATATGTTCCACAGGGTAGGGATATATTTCCGTATATGACGGTTCAGGAAAATCTTGAGATGGGATTACAGCCGTTAGGCGGAAAAGGAAAAATTCCTGATTACATATATGAACTTTTCCCAATAATTCCTGAATTTGCGAAAAGAAAAGGCGGCGATTTGTCAGGAGGCCAGCAACAGCAGCTTGCGATTGCGAGAGCACTGGCAGCAGAACCTAAAATACTTATACTTGACGAACCTACAGAAGGAATACAGCCTTCAATAATTCATGACATAGGAGTTGCGATAAAAAAAGTAAACGAGTGGAAACACATAACTGTTTTGCTTGTGGAACAGTATCTTGACTTTGTCATGGAAAATACATCGTATCTGTATGTTATGGAAAAGGGAGAGATAATTTACAAAAACAGGACTGCAGATGCAGAGAAAGAAGAAGTTCAGAAAATGATGACAAGCTAAAAGTGAGTGGCGGCAAAGCACTCAGATATGGAGAGTTTTATGAGGGTGGCAGAAATATTGATAGTAGATGATCAGCCTGATCAGATAAGATTTGCAGGAGAAATATTAAAAAGTGCCGGATACCGTGTGTATGTTGCAACATCCGGAAAAAGGGCACTCAATTTTCTTGAAACCAGAAAACCTGATTTAATAGTTCTTGATATAAAAATGGAAGACATAGACGGAATAACGGTTTGTGGGAAAATAAAGAATAATCCGGATACAAAGGAGATTCCAGTTATATTTTTAACAACGGAAAAAAGCCCGGAAGTTATACGCAAAGGCTTTGAGGCGGGGTGCAGTGATTATATTTGCAAACCTTATATAAGAGAAGAATATCTGGCGAGGGTACAGGTTCATTTGAAAATACACCAACAAAATAAAATGCTTACAAATGCAAATGAAGAATTGAATATGTTTTGCAGTGCGGTATCTCATGACCTTCGTTCGCCGTTACAGGTTATAGGAATGCTGATAGATGCGCTTAACGATGAGATTATAAATGAAAACAAGGAAGAAGTTATAAAAATATCAGATATGATTTCAACAAAAGCCGGTGAACTTGATACAATGATAAAAAGGCTGCTTGAGTTTTCGAGAATGTGCAATGCGAAAATGAACATGCAGCAGCTTGATATGGATGAGATATTTGACACAGAGTATGAAGAACTTGAAAAATTGGAAAAAGACAGAAAAATAAATTATTTTCATGGGGAGCTTGGAACCATATCGGGAGACGAGGTCCTCATTCGCATGGTTGTAAAAAATATACTTAGTAATGCTTTAAAGTATACAAGGAAATGTAATACGGCGGTTATAAGTGTCTCTATGGAATATGACAAACCTTTTAAGCGCATTTCGGTAACGGACAATGGTGCGGGCTTTGATGAAGAGTATTCAGATAAACTTTTTAATGTGTTTCAGAGACTGCACAGCAGCAGTGAGTTTGAGGGCAGCGGAGTAGGACTTGCCATAGTAAGAAAAGTGATGCAGAGGCATGGCGGAGCCGTGGCGATAAAGGGAAGTGTGGGAAAAGGAGTTACAATAACACTCACATTCAGAGAATGAAAAATAAAAAAAGTATTGTCAAATAACAATACTTCTGATAAAATACATATTTTAACAAAAATTCAAAATATTTCTTGACAAGTCAGTTCTTTAATGCTAACATGAAAAATGCACTATTGTGGCTGACTATACTTTTCTTATTTATTATATCACAGTTCGTTAAAAAAGAAAAGTCCTTAATGAAAAAAATAGTCAGACTGCAAAATACTCTAAAAAATTAAGGAGTGAACATCGATGGAGAAAAACAGGATACGCCCAGTAAAAGTAGGTAACGGTGTTAGAATGAGTTATGCCAAACAGCAGGAAGTGCTGGAGATGCCAAATCTCATTGAGGTACAGACTAATTCTTATCAGTGGTTCTTGGACGAAGGACTAAAAGAAGTTTTCCGAGATATTTCGCCTATCTCTGATTTTGGTGGTCATCTCAGTCTCGAATTTGTAGATTTTGTTTTATGCAGGGATGAGACAAAGTATGACATCGATCAGTGTAAGGAAAGGGATGCAACATACGCAGCACCTTTGAAGGTGAAAGTAAGGTTACACAATAAGGAAACAGAAGAAATTAAAGAGCATGAGATCTTTATGGGAGATCTTCCTTTGATGACTGCGACAGGTACCTTTGTAATCAATGGTGCTGAACGAGTTATAGTTAGCCAGTTGGTTCGTTCACCGGGTATTTATTATGCAATCGGACATGATAAATTCGGTAAGGAACTTTATTCATCAACTGTAATTCCAAATCGTGGTGCATGGCTGGAATACGAGACTGACTCCAATGATGTATTTTATGTTCGTGTAGATAGAAACAGAAAAGTTCCTATCACTGTATTCCTTAGAGCTATGGGTCTTGGAAGTAATGAGCAGATTAAAGAACTTTTCGGTGATGAGCCAAAGATTCTTGCAAGTATTGAAAAAGATACTACAGAGAATTATCAGGATGGTCTTCTTGAATTATATAAGAAACTCCGTCCGGGCGAGCCATTGTCAGTAGACAGTGCTGAAAACTTATTAAACGGTATGTTCTTTGACCCTAAGAGATATGATCTTGCAAAGGTAGGAAGATATAAGTTTAATAAGAAACTTCATTTTAAGAATCGTATTACAGGCTGCAAGCTTGCAGAGGATGCTGTAAGCCCTGCAACAGGCGAAGTATATGAAGCCGGCACAACTATCACAGAAGAACTTGCAACTGAACTTCAGAACGCAGCAGTTCCTTATGTAATGGTTGAAAAAGAAGAGAAAGTCACAAAGGTGCTTTCAAACCTTATGGTTGACCTTAAAGCATATCTTCCGGACGTTGACCCGGCTGAAGTTGAAGTACATGAGAGTGTTTATTATCCACTCTTAAAGCAGATTCTTGACGAGAATGATGATATAGAAGAAATCAAGGAACTTATCAGATTTAATATTGCTGAACTTGTTCCTAAGCATATCACAAAAGAAGATATTTTTGCTTCTATCAACTACAACATGCATCTTGAGTATGGTGTAGGAACAGATGACGATATCGACCACTTGGGAAATCGTCGTATTCGTGCGGTTGGTGAGCTTTTACAGAACCAGTACCGTATCGGACTTTCAAGAATGGAAAGAGTTGTGCGTGAGAGAATGTCAACACAGGATATCAACAGCATCACTGCACAGTCGCTTATAAATATCAAACCTGTAACTGCTGCAGTTAAGGAGTTCTTTGGAAGTTCGCAGTTGTCGCAGTTCATGGATCAGAACAATCCTCTTAGTGAGCTTACTCACAAGAGAAGATTATCAGCCTTAGGACCTGGTGGTCTTTCACGAGACAGAGCCGGATTCGAGGTTCGAGATGTACATTATACACATTATGGCCGTATGTGTCCTGTAGAGACACCTGAAGGACCAAATATCGGTCTTATCAACTCGCTTGCATCTTATGCGAGAATAAATGAATATGGATTTATCGAGGCACCTTATCGTAAACTCGACAAGACTGACCCGGCAAATCCTATCGTAACTGATGAGGTTGTATATCTCTCGGCTGACGAAGAAGACAAATATATAGTTGCACAGGCTAACGAACAGCTTGATGAGGATGGACATTTTGTAAGAAACAATGTTTCAGGTCGTTTCCGTGAGGAAACATCAGAGTTTGCAAAGAGTAAGATAGATCTTATGGACGTATCTCCTAAGATGGTATTCTCAGTAGCCACAGCCATGATTCCGTTCCTTCAGAACGATGATGCCAACAGAGCGTTGATGGGTTCAAACATGCAGCGTCAGGCAGTTCCGCTTCTCATAACTGAAGCACCTGCAGTTGGTACTGGTATGGAAATGAAAGCTGCTGTCGATTCAGGAAACTGTGTTGTAGCAGAGGAAGATGGTATCGTTGAGCGTTCAGCATCAAATGAGGTTATTATTAAACCGGCAACAGGAAATGTCCACAGATATAAACTTTCTAAGTTCCAGCGAAGCAATCAGGGAACAAGCATGAATCAGAAGCCTATCGTAAGAAAAGGTGATGAGATTAAGAAAGGACAGGTTATCGCAGACGGACCTTCAACATGTGGTGGTGAGATAGCACTCGGTAAGAACCCTCTTATCGGTTTCATGACATGGGAAGGTTACAATTACGAGGATGCCGTTCTTCTTAGTGAAAGACTTGTAAAAGAAGATGTATACACATCAGTTCATATAAATGAGTATGAGGCAGAAGCAAGAGATACTAAGCTTGGTGCCGAGGAAATTACGCGTGATGTTCCGGGTGTAGGTGATGATGCACTTAAAAATCTTGATGAGCGTGGAATTATCCGTATTGGTGCAGAGGTTCGTGCCGGAGATATCCTTGTAGGTAAAGTTACTCCTAAGGGAGAGACAGAGCTTACAGCAGAGGAAAGACTTCTTCGTGCAATCTTCGGAGAAAAGGCTCGTGAGGTAAGAGATACTTCACTTAAAGTTCCTCATGGAGAGTTCGGTATTATCGTTGATGCCAAAGTATTTACAAGAGAAAACGGCGATGAACTTCCACCGGGAGTAAATCAGTCAGTTCGCATATATATTGCACAGAAACGTAAGATTCAGGTCGGAGATAAGATGGCCGGTCGTCATGGTAACAAGGGTGTCGTTTCAAGAGTACTCCCTGTTGAAGATATGCCATTCCTTCCAAATGGCCGTCCTCTTGACATCGTGCTTAATCCATTGGGTGTGCCTTCTCGAATGAATATCGGTCAGGTCCTCGAAATTCATTTAAGTCTTGCAGCGAAAGTTCTCGGCTTCAATGTATCAACACCTGTATTTGATGGTGCAAACGAGAAAGACATTATGGATACTCTTGAACTTGCAAATGATTATGCAAATACACCGCTTAACCAGAAAGAACTTGCCGAGCAGCTTGCAAAGGCAGAGGAAAACGGTGACGAGAATGAGGTTGCACGCTTAAAGGAAATTGTTCCTTTTGAGGATAAATATAAAGATATTCTTTCACCTGATGTTATGGAGTATCTTGTTGAAAATGAAGCATATCGTGCTCAGTGGAGAGGTGTTCCAATCAACAGAGACGGAAAAGTTCGACTTCGTGATGGTCGTACAGGTGAGTATTTTGACGGTGCTGTTACAATCGGTTTCATGCACTACCTCAAACTCCATCATCTTGTTGATGATAAGATTCATGCACGTTCAACAGGTCCTTACTCATTAGTAACACAGCAGCCACTTGGTGGTAAAGCTCAGTTCGGTGGACAGCGTTTCGGTGAGATGGAGGTTTGGGCACTCGAGGCATATGGAGCAGCACATACACTTCAGGAAATTCTTACTGTTAAATCCGATGATGTTATCGGTCGTGTTAAGACTTACGAAGCTATCATTAAGGGTGACAATATTTCAGAGCCTGGTATACCTGAGTCATTTAAGGTTCTCCTTAAAGAATTACAGGCACTTGCTCTCGATGTTACTGTACTTGATGAGGAAGGCAACGAAGTAAAACTTGGTGAGGATGTTGACGAATCTGAAAATGATTCAATCAAATCACTTACTGATGATGATGAAACATATGACGCATTTGACAATGGTGAGTCATACGCATCAGCAGGTTATATCGAGGGAACTCCTGATGAACTTGAAGATGCATTTGGTGCAACTATGGTTGATACAGATTCAGTATTTGATGACTAAGGAGGTTACTATGTCAGAGACTAATAAAGCAGAAAAGCACATCACTTATGATGCTATTAAGATTGGTCTTGCTTCACCTGAAAAGATCAGAGAGTGGTCGCGTGGTGAAGTTAAGAAGCCTGAGACAATAAATTATAGAACCTTAAAACCGGAAAAAGATGGTCTTTTCTGTGAAAAGATTTTTGGACCTAGCAAGGACTGGGAGTGTCATTGTGGTAAGTACAAGAAAATCCGTTATAAGGGTGTAGTTTGTGATAAGTGTGGTGTTGAAGTTACAAAGTCAAGCGTTCGTCGTGAGCGTATGGGACACATTGAACTTGCAGCTCCTGTGTCACACATCTGGTATTTCAAGGGTATCCCAAGCCGTATGGGACTTATCCTTGACGTATCACCAAAGAACCTCGAGAGAGTATTGTATTTTGCGTCATATATCGTACTTGAGACAGCTCCTGATATAGGAATTCAGCAGAAACAGATTTTATCGGAAGCTGAATATCAGGAAGCAAAAGCAAAATACGGTAATGCATTCCGTGCAGGAATGGGTGCAGAGTCCATTATGGAACTTCTCATGAACATTGACCTCGAGGAAGAGTCCGTAACACTTAAAGCGGAACTTGAAAACGCATCAGGTCAGAAACGTGCACGTATCATCAAGAGACTTGAAGTTATCGAGTCATTCAGAGAGTCAGGAAACAAACCGGAGTGGATGATTCTTACGGTTATTCCTGTTATCCCACCGGATCTTCGTCCTATGGTACAGCTTGATGGTGGACGTTTTGCAACATCTGATATGAACGACCTTTATCGTCGTATTATAAATAGAAATAACCGTCTTAAGAGACTTCTTGAACTTGGAGCACCTGATATTATCGTAAGAAACGAGAAGAGAATGCTTCAGGAAGCAGTAGATGCTCTTATAGACAACGGTCGTCGTGGACGTCCTGTTACAGGACCTGGAAACAGACCGCTCAAATCCCTTTCAGATATGCTTAAAGGTAAGCAGGGACGTTTCCGTCAGAACCTTCTCGGTAAGCGTGTTGACTATTCAGGACGTTCAGTTATCGTAGTAGGACCTGAACTTAAGATTTATCAGTGTGGTCTTCCAAAAGAGATGGCTATCGAGCTCTTCAAACCATTCGTTATGAAAGAACTTGTTGCCAACGGAACAGCACACAACATCAAACAGGCTAAGAAGATGGTTGAGAAACTTCAGACAGAGGTTTGGGATGTACTTGAAGAAGTAATTCGTGAGCATCCTGTTATGCTTAACCGTGCCCCTACACTTCACAGACTTGGTATTCAGGCATTTGAGCCTATACTTGTCGAGGGTAAAGCTATTAAGCTTCATCCACTCGTTTGTACAGCGTTCAACGCCGATTTCGACGGTGACCAGATGGCTGTTCATCTTCCACTTTCTGTTGAAGCACAGGCAGAGTGCCGCTTCCTTCTTTTATCACCAAACAACCTTCTGAAACCTTCAGACGGTGGTGTGGTAGCCGTTCCTTCACAGGATATGGTACTTGGTATCTATTATCTTACACAGGAGCGTCCGGAACTTTCAAGAACAAAGCCGGCAGATATAGATGATCCTGATGCAGATAAGCATCCGGAGAGATATTATAGATTTTACAAATCTATAGAGGAAGCTATTACAGCTTACGAAAATCATGAAATCTGTCTCCATGAGAGAATAAATGTCCGCAGAACAGGCATAAATGCTCAGGGAGAAACAGAGTCAAGAATTATCTGTTCAACACTTGGAAGATTTATTTTTAACGAAATTCTTCCGCAGGATATGGGATTTGTAGACAGAAGTGACCCTGCAAACTTCCTTAAACTTGAAGTTGATTTCCATGTAGGAAAGAAACAGCTTAAACAGATTCTTGAAAAATGTATCAATGCACACGGTGCAACAGGTACGGCAGAGACAATGGATGCCATTAAGGCAATTGGTTATAAATATTCAACTCGTGCAGCAATGACAGTTTCTATTTCTGACATGACAGTGCCGGAAGAGAAAAAGACAATCCTTGCCGAGGCTGAAAAGACAGTAGAGCAGATAGCACGTAAATATCGCCGTGGTTTCCTTACTGAGGAAGAGAGATATAAAGGTGTTATTAAAGTTTGGCAGCAGGCCGATGATGAGATTACAAAAGCCCTTCTTACAGGACTTGATGCATACAACAATATCTTCATGATGGCGGATTCCGGAGCCCGTGGTTCTGATAAGCAGATTAAACAGCTTGCCGGTATGCGTGGACTTATGGCGGATACATCAGGACGTACTATCGAACTTCCTATCAAGTCAAACTTCCGTGAAGGACTTGACGTATTGGAGTACTTCATTTCTGCACATGGTGCCAGAAAAGGTATGTCAGATACAGCCCTTCGTACAGCCGATTCAGGATACCTTACACGTCGTCTTGTCGATGTATCACAGGATCTTATTATCCGTGAAATCGACTGCTGTACAAATAGAAAAGAAATTTCCGGTATGGAGATTTCAGCGGTTACAGACGGAAAAGATGTAATCGAGGAACTTCAGGAGAGAATTACAGGACGTTTTGCCTGCGAAGATATATACAGTGATGATGGAGAGCTTATTGTAAAAGCAAACCATATGATTACACCAAAGCGTGCAGCACTTGTATGCCAGCGTAAAGAAATTGCTGAAAACAGAGCAAAAGCAAAAGTTAAAATCCGTACAATACTTACATGTAAATCACATGTCGGTGTTTGTGCTAAGTGTTACGGTGCCAACCTTGCAACAGGTGAGCCTGTTCAGGTAGGTGAAGCAGTAGGTATCATAGCAGCACAGTCAATCGGTGAGCCTGGTACACAGCTTACTATGCGTACATTCCATAGTGGTGGTGTAGCCGGAGATGATATCACACAGGGTCTTCCTCGTGTCGAGGAGCTTTTCGAGGCTCGTAAGCCAAAGGGACTTGCAATTATTGCAGAGATTGGCGGTAGAGTTTCTATCCGTGATACAAAGAAAAAACGTGAAGTTGTAATAACAAATGATGAATTGAAGGATGAGAGAGCATATCTTATACCTTACGGTTCTCGTATAAAAGTAACAGAAGGTGAAATTCTCGAAGCAGGTGATGAACTTACAGAAGGTAGTGTAAACCCACATGACATCCTTGCAATAAAGGGTGTTCGTGCCGTTCAGGATTACATGATTCGTGAAGTACAGAGAGTTTATCGTCTTCAGGGTGTTGAAATCAACGATAAGCATATCGAGGTTATCGTTCGTCAGATGCTTAAGAAGATTCGTATCGAGACAGCAGGAGATTCTGAATTCTTACCGGGTGTAATGGTAGATGCACTTGAGTTTGAGGATGAAGTTGAGAGACTTACAGAAGAAGGAAAAGAAGCTCCTACAGGACAGCAGTGTATGCTTGGTATTACAAAAGCATCACTTGCAACAAACTCATTCCTCTCAGCAGCATCATTCCAGGAGACAACTAAGGTTCTTACAGATGCCGCTATCAAGGGTAAGATTGACCCGCTTGTTGGACTTAAAGAAAATGTTATTCTCGGTAAACTTATACCTGCAGGAACAGGAATGAAGTGCTATCGTGAAGTTAAGCTTGATTGCGATGAGTCAGCAGAGAAAATGATTGAGGAACGCAACAGAGCCAAACAGGAAGAGGCAGAGCAGGAAGCCAAAGAAAAGGCAAAAGAAAAAGCTAAGCCGGTTGAGAGAGAGGCAGAGCCTGCGGAAGATGAAACAGGCTCAATGCTCCAGTCAGACAATGACGGAGAACTTGTATTTTCAACAACAACTGAATTAGATGACTAAAATTTATAACATTGTAGATTTTGTTATCGTATATATTAAAAAAAGGGCAAAACCAGCGTTTTGCCCTCCAAGAATTGCTTCGCAATTCTTGTTGGCATCACACTACGTTACGAGCATTTTTCTATATATTAAAAAAAGCTGGTATCCGTTTTTGACGGGTATCAGCTTTTTTTGCGTCAGATATTTAAAAATAGTCAAAAATTTAAAAATAATTTTTGTACATCTTTTCAATCTCATTTTTCATATCTTCAACGAAAGTGTCCGGTTTCAATGCTCTCACCCACGAACCCTGGCTCAGCAGAAACATCCGAATGCCATCGCCGTAGGTATCCGCTTCAATTATTGTTTCGCCGTTTTTGACATCTATAACTTTTGATGATGGGATTTTATCAAGCACAGCCTGTACAGACGGGCCGGAAAAAGCAAAGCATATTTTCTGCGTTTTGCCGGGAAACATAAGCTGGTTTGTTTTTCTGATAATGCCGTCATCAATTTCCTGACTTTGTTTTAGGGAGAAATGTTCCATGTGAGCAATAATATTTAAAATGCGGTCAACACGAAAGAAATGCGGTTCATATTGATTAGCTGTATCACATTCGTAAGCAATAAGATAATAATAATATTCTGAAAACATAAGTGATACAGGCTTGATTTTATAATCTGCTTTTGTACGATTCATTTTAAGGTAAGTAATTGTAATATAACGGCGGTGTTCAATGTGCTCCGTTAAATCCCATATAAGACCGATAAGACTGTCACAGTCGTGGTAAACCTCTGTATAATGGTTTAATTCTTTATAAAGAAGATTATTAAGTTTATTGCGATTTTCAGGTGTGGTATGAGTTTTAAGTTTATCTATAAATGTGTGAAGTTCACGCTCTGAAAAAGCACGGCATCCTATCAGCAGTTTTGCGAGTGAAAGCAGTTCTGCATTTGTAATAAAACTGTCCATATTAAGGTGGTACGTTTTTGACGCATTATTATAGACAAGTTCGGGTTTTCCAAGCTTATCATAGTTTAAATCAAAAAATGTCTTTAAAGATGTAAAATCGCGCGAAATACTGCGTGGAGAAATATCATATTCAGTTGCAAGTTTTCGTGCACTTAAATCTTCGCCTTTCATGAGACGAAAAAATATTTCAAGCATTCTGTCTTTTTTGTCGGCTTCCATTCTGTTCCTCGTTTCTGATTGCATAGTCTTATTAACAATTCTGCAAACACCTCCAATCACATTGTCGGTGTTTGGTGGGTCAAGCCACCAGATAGCAATTTGTATGTAAACATACATTGCTATCTGCTTTTGACTCTTGTATCATATATATTTTAAAATATAACATCAAAAAAATATATATAAAATTTCAGTCAGACATTTTTTGTCTGATGAAAGGTGTATTATTAAGATAAATCAGGAAATATTGTTGGAAACAGTATAAATCAGGTTTTCACATAAGATTTGTGTCTGTGCACACCGGGCGCAAACCTGATGTATTGATGTATAAATGTGTGCGGAATGGAGGATTAAGATATTTAAATGGAATTTTGGGAGCAGTGGCAGCAAACCTGGAGAAAGAATTGGAAGGAGTTGAAACAGTTTATTCAATAGCAAGAAGAACTTCTAAAAGATATTCATTGGGTGAACATTATCCGAGAAAATGGTATAATCTATTATTGGATATAAAGGAAATTTATAAAGGGGAGTAGTTTAAAGATAAAAATAAAAACAATTTAAAAACGGTCGTGATGATGCTATTATAAGAAATATAATATGTGAAACAAGGGTAAAAAAATGGATTTAAGAGTATTACATTATTTTTTGACAGTGGCTAAAGAACAGAGCTTTACAAGAGCTGCTGCACAACTGCATATAACACAGCCTACGCTTTCAAGACAGCTTGCAGCTCTTGAAGATGAATTAGGGACGGTTCTTTTTGATAGGGGAGGGCGCAGTATTACCCTTACAGATGAGGGAATTCTGCTTAAAAGGCGTGCTTTGGAGATAATAGACCTTGAAGACAAGATAATAGATGAATTCAAAGGCAGCAATGATGTAGTAGAGGGCAAAATAACCATTGGGTGTGGCGAATTTGCGGCTGTTGAGACGATGGCTGAGATATGCGGGCGGTATAGGAAAAAGTATCCTATGGTTCAGATTGCGATACATACGGGCACGGCGGACATTATACAGGAGATGATGAATAAAGGGCTGGTAGATGTAGGATTATTTATGGAGCCGATTAATACAGAAGGTTGGGAATATATTCGTATTCAGGACAGTGACCATTGGGTAGTGGGAGTAAGACCGGGTGATGAGCTTGCCAAAAAAGAATACATAACAAAAAACGATTTGCTGGATGTTCCTCTTATTTTGCCGGAGCGTGCAGGTGTTCAGAGTGAACTTGCAAACTGGTTTGGGAAAGATGTAGACAAACTTCATGTGGCATTTACAAGCAATCTCGGAACAAATGCGGGTGTTATGGCATTGCATGGACTTGGCTATCCGGTATCGATAGAGGGAGCAGCAAGATATTGGAGCAGGGAACTGCTTGTACAAAAGAAACTTTATCCCGAGATAAATTCGAGTACAGTGCTGGCATGGCGCAGAAACATTCCTTATTCAAGAGCAGTCAATAAGTTTATTGAAGAAATAAATGCTTTTGAAAAATGATATGATCGGAAATAAGGTGACTATTTGTATTATGCGCAGCAACTTGTCAAAAATATACATATATGCTTTTTAAGCATAGAAAATAATGTAGTATAAGTATTAGACATACAAAAATAAAAAATAATATAATAGATGCACAGGGTATATTAAGAAAATATTCTGTGCATTTGTTTTATAGATGTTAAATATCTATAAAGCAGGAAACTTAGAGATTATATTAAAATTTAGGAGGCGTGATTAATGGCAAAAAAATTAGTTGCATATTTTAGTGCGAGTGGTGTGACAAAAAAAGTCGCTGAGATGATTTCAGAGGTTTCAGAATATGAACTTTATGAGATTAAGCCTAAACAGGCATATACAAAGGCTGATTTAAACTGGATGGATAAAAATTCAAGAAGCAGTGTGGAAATGAAAGATAAAAAGTTCAGACCTGAGATTATTACAAAAGATATAGAAATGTCAGACTATGATGAAATTATACTTGGTTTTCCGATTTGGTGGTATGTTGCACCTACTATTATAAACACATTTTTAGAGGCATATGATTTTTCAGGCAAAAAGATTACTTTATTTGCAACATCAGGTGGAAGTGGATTTGGAAATACGATAAGTGAACTTAAACCGTCTGCACCTAATGCTGATATAGTTGAAGGAAAATTACTTAATAACGCAAACAAGCAGGAAATAGAGAACTGGTTAAAGACAATATAGGAGGATATTTACTATGGCTAAAATTGTACAGACAGCGGGCAGAAATGCACTTGGAGAATTTGCACCTCAATTTGCACATTTTAATGATGATATTCTTTTCGGTGAAAATTGGAACAATACAGATATAGATGTTAAGACAAGAAGTATTATAACAGTTGTAGCATTGATGTCACAGGGGATTACTGATTCATCACTTAAATTCCATCTTGAAAATGCAAAAGCTCATGGAGTGACACAAAAAGAAATAGCTGCAATAATTACCCATACTGCATTTTACGCAGGATGGCCTAATGCATGGGCTGTATTTAATCTGGCAAAAGAAGTATGGGCTGTAAATGAAGGTGATTTGCCATATGAGGAAGAAGCTATGAGAGCACATGCTAAATCAATGGTATTTCCTATCGGTGAGCCAAACGATGCGTTTGCAAAATATTTTATAGGAAAAAGCTATCTTGCACTTGTATCAAAAGAGCAGGTGGGAATATTTAATGTGACATTTGAGCCGGGATGCAGAAATAACTGGCATATTCATCATGCGAAAAATGGCGGTGGACAGATACTTGTATGCGTTGCAGGACGTGGATATTATCAGGAAGAAGGAAAAGAAGCAATAGAAATGAAACCGGGCGATTGCGTTAATATTCCGCCGGAGGTAAAACATTGGCATGGTGCAGCACATGATGAATGGTTCTCACATCTGGCAGTGGAGGTACCTGGGGAGAACTGTTCAAATGAGTGGTGTGAACCTGTATCAGATGAGCAGTATAAGGCAGTAGTAGAGAAATAAAAGTTAATTGTAAAATAAACTTGACATAGCATATATGGTGTGATAATATAGTATTCGCTGTCGCACAGGAGACGACTGGAAAGTGAGAGCTCGTGCAGATAGCAAAGACTATATTATTATATGTTCAATCAAATTAAATGAAAAAAGTTCTTGACATGAAGTTGAGTATATGATAGTATTTAATACGTTGTCGCAATCGAGAGATCAGATAACAAAAAAGCTATTTCAGTTTTGTTTTAAAACAAAATGAAATAAAAAAGTTCTTGACAATGTCGGAAAGATGTTGTAAGATAAATATCGCTGTCGCACAAAGCGATGAGAGAATAAAGCTTGAAAGCAAAGGTTTTCTTATAAGATGCGAAAGCGGGAAATCTTAAAAGCTTCCGGATTTTATTTTTTGAAAAACTTCAAAAAATAAAATAAAAAAAGTTCTTGACAAGCTGAAATGAAAGTGATAAAATATATATCGCTGACACAAACAGCAAGTCAGTAAAAGCTAACGATAAGTTGTTAGTTGCAAAGGTCGGACAAAGACCTTGAACCTTGATAATTGAACAG
>ULQR01033133.1_pt1 | contig 61362 bp, 47 predicted proteins | sample 1954711 | NCBI WGS metagenome assembly ULQR01 (sample SAMEA4835661, study PRJEB28245) | human gut metagenome | biome: gut microbiome; material: fecal sample | place: Denmark | collected 2008
ATCTTCGGATAGTTTCCCACGGAACTTTGCAGGTGAGCCAGTATATTTCCTCGTTGACGTCTCTGAGTCAATGGTCGGAGAACCTATAGACCAGGTTCAGGAAGGAATGAGAAACATCATACAGGAACTGAGAACAGATCCTTATGCTCTTGAGACAGTCTTTGTCTCCGTGATAGCTTTTGCAGGAAATGCAAAGAGCCTCTCTCCTCTCACTGAGCTATATAAATTCTATCCACCTATCTTTCCTATTGGAGGAGGAACTTCACTCGGCAGAGCGATGAACTATCTCATGGATGATATGGACAGGTCGCTGCAGAAGACCACTATGGAAGTAAAGGGAGACTGGAAGCCTATCATATTCCTCTTTACTGATGGAACGCCAACAGACAACCCTTCTTCTGCATTCCAGCGTTGGAATAATAACTATAGAAGCCACTGTAATCTCATAGCCATATCTATTGGCCAGAACATTGACACTGGTATTCTTTCTCAGATTACCGACAATGTCTTGAGACTGAATGAGACCGACAAGACTTCTTTCACTCAGTTCTTTAAATGGGTCACTGCGTCAATCAGGACATCCAGCATGGCTGTTTCAGATACGGGAAAGGACGACATGAAGCTTGCTCCCGTTGACGGCATCAACCTGGAGAAAGTAGAGAATGCGGAGAACGTGAAGGTTGATGAAAACTTTGCAGTCATCATGGGTAGATGCCAGAGCATGAACAAGCCGTATCTAATCAAGTTCGCAAGGAAGGTCAAGGGAATGACAATGAACATCAATGGCGTTGAAGTAGCCTACGAAAACATTCCTGTAAGATATTTCAAGCTGATAGGTGGATACCCAATCAACGAGGAGGAATACAAATCTCTATCAGATGGCAATGGCAGCCTTCCAAAACTTCATACTTCCGAGATGCTTGGCAACCCGACATGCCCATGCTGTGGAAACCAATTTGGTATGGTTATCTGCGAATGTGGTAATGTATTCTGCGTCGGAGAAGACGGACACGCCAAGTGCCCTTGGTGTGGAATGGAAGGCACACTCTCATCTGTCGGTGAGGGTGGTATAGATGTAAACAGAACAAGAGGTTAATGCTATGTTAGGATTCAATAAAGAAAAAGACTACGAGCAGATGGATTCTATGATTTTGGAAAAAGTTGTCGAAGTTATCCAGGGCAAAGTATCCAACCTGTTTGAAACTGTACAGGAATTCGGGGTCAACTTCGCCTCTAAGGAGGAGAAAGCAGATTTCCTGAAGTTTGCAGTTATGAAGATTCACGAAGATTATTTGAACCACTGTATGGATAAAGAGAGATTATGTGCAACTATGGTATCAGACCTGAGACTTCAGGAGAAGTTCAAGAATGTAACAGCAAGAGAGCCATATTTGGCATCTTTTACCATTCCTGATGATATCGTAGATGGTTTTGAGGTCGAGATCAAGGAGAACTCAGTCAAGGGCCTTTCTGGACAGAAAGATGGTAACACCTACACGCTGTATGGAACACCTTTGCTTGAGAACCATAAGGAACCTCAGGAAGTCGAGCTGATTATCAAGTATAAATATAAAGGATGGGTTGAAGGAAAACCTGTCCTTGAAACAAGTGTGAAGTTCGCTGTTAACGCCAACTCAAGAGATTTATGGAACAACAACCCCACCCCTGAGGATATCGAATACTACAAGCCAGACCAGGAATGCATTTACGTAAAGGTAGAGGCAAAGGAGGGTGTCGAGCGGAAAGACATCGTTGCGGCTTCTATTCGTGGTCGTTCTCATGCTCACGAGAATCCAGGCAAACCAAGGGACGATGACTTCAAGGTATCATACTGCGAAGAGACCGGATGGTATGTAATGGCAGTCGCTGATGGAGCGGGTTCGGCGAAGTTCTCAAGACAGGGGTCAAAAATTGCGTGCGAAACCGTCCAGGATTACTGCAAGTCATGTCTCACAAACTCAGAGAATCTTGAAACTGCCATAGCTCGCTTCAACGAAGAAAACGCCAAGGAAAATAATGAGGACGCAATCAGAGATGCTCGCAAAGCTGTGGGCGATCTCATTTACGGAGTGCTCGGAACAGCAGCAGTGAAGGCACATAAGGAGATTGCGGCTGAAGTTGATGCATACAACAAAGCGAAGAAGGAAAAGGCTAACGAGATAGCTGAGCAAGCGAAAGCTCTCAACCCGAATGCAGAAGCGCCTGTGATCCCTGTTGTGGAAGTACAGATGAAGGATTATGCAACAACCCTTCTCATCGCTATTTGCAAGAAGTTTGAGTTCGGTTGGTTTGTCGCCACATGGTGGGTAGGAGATGGCGCTATCGGTCTCTACAAGCAGGGCGAGTCTATCAAGATACTGGGCGAACCCGACGAAGGTGAGTTCGGAGGCCAGACAAGATTTGTCACGATGCGCGACATCTTTGCTGACGCAGCATCTATCTACAAGAGACTCAGATTCAATATCGTCTCAGATTTCACGGCACTAATGCTCATGACTGACGGCGTTTCGGACGCAAAATTTGAGACTGATGCAAATTTGAACAACATCGAGAAGTGGGATTCTCTCTGGAATGACATACAGGGAGAAAATGAAGACAAATGCAAGGTCGATCTCGCAGACGACAATTCAGAATCACAGTACCAACTCATGCAGTGGCTGAACTTCTACACGAAGAGCAATCATGATGACAGGACAATAGCAATTCTTTACTAATATGGCAGATTATCGTTCAAGAAGATTTCTTATCGATGCTATTGACGAACGTCTAGGCAGTGTGGAAAAAGAGAAAAAGTTCGACATCTGCATGATTGTTTTCGGCATAGCATTGCTTGGTGGAGGACTCGCGATAGCCGCGACCCTCTACCAGGTTTATCCCAAAATAATCATTCTCAGTCTGATACTCTCAATGATGGGAGTCACCCTTAGTTATGTAATGACCAAGGAGTACATCGCTGACTGTAAAAAAGCAAAGAAACAGTAGGACCTATGGCACAAAAGATAACACTTAGAGCATCTGACGGTTCAACCGTTGAGTTCATTGACGAGGTTAAGGGCTCTGGCGCAATGAAGGATGTATACTTCAGTCCAGACAAATCATATGTAGTTGGTTTCTTTAGAGTAAAACAGGATGTCAATGCAAAAGCCCGTCTTGAGGACATCACAGGAAAGTTCAGAGAAAAACTCTTTAACCAGGAAGGTGGAAAGTATTGGGAGGATTTCTTCTGTTGGCCGACAAAAATGGTCGACTGGAATGGAAAGACTGGTATTGTATGCCCAACCTACCAGGCAAAATTCTTTTTCAAAGGTGGTCCATTTGATGGAAAGGAGAAGGAAGGAAAGTGGTTTGCTTCAGCAAAACTCTGGAACAGGTTTGTACCTGCAGATCAAAAAGGTGATTGGCTCAAGATGGTGAACATGTGCGGCAAGATTGCACGTGCCGTACGAAGAATGCATGCAGCGGGCTTGGCACACTCCGACTTGTCGTACAAGAATGTTCTCGTTGATCCACTTACAGGAAGCGCGGCAATCATAGACTGCGATGGTCTCGTCGTCCCAGGCAAATACCCTCCAGATGTAATGGGAACACCAGACTTCGTTGCACCAGAAGTACTTGAAACAAAGGGACTACCAGTGAATGATCCAAAGAAGAATCTTCCAAAGATATCAACTGACAGGCATGCACTTGCTGTTCTCATCTATATGTACCTCCTTCATCGACATCCGCTTAGAGGTGGAAAGGTATGGGATCTCGACCCGGCTAAGGACGAGGAACTCTCTATGGGTTCAAAGGCACTCTTCATAGAGCACCCTACAGACAAGACTAACCGTCCAAAGGTGGATCAGCTTGCAAAATCTGAGCTTCCTTATGGTGACATATCCAAACTTCCGTATACAATTACAGGACCATATTTGAAGCCTCTTTTTGACAAGGCATTCATCGATGGTCTCCATAACCCATCACTCAGGCCCTCTGCTAATGACTGGGAGGATGCTTTGGTCAAGACTACAGACCTCATGATTCCTTGCTCAAATCCAAACTGTCAGGAACATTGGTTCGTCTTTGACAATACCACAAAACCTAGATGCCCGTTCTGCGGAACCGAGTTTCACGGATACCTGCCTGTACTCAACTTCTATTACTCTCATAAGGCGGGAGCATTTCACCCTGAGAACTATCGCCTCATGGTATATAACAATCAGAGCCTCTATATGTGGCATGTGAACAGGAATGTAATCCCTAACGAGAAGATTGCACCTGAAAACAGAAAACCTGTAGGCGATTTCCATTTCCTTCAGGGCAGATGGGTCCTCATCAACAGGAAACTCAACAATATGTGGGACTACACGGATGCGGATAACAAGAAACAGATAAAAATCGGGGAGTTTGTAGAACTAAAGGAAGGAACCAAGATCCTTCTTGATAAGAATGTTGAACAGGGAGGACGACTAGTTATCGTCCAGTTAGTACACAACTAGGATATGGCAATAAAGGATCAGTGCTCAGGATGCTTGAGCTACAATACCGTAAATGGTACATGCCAAATAACAGGAGTTAAGCCATCCTTTGATTATCACTCTTGTGATAATTACAGTAAGAAGAGCTCCATCAATCTTGAAAAAGGAGATCCCGCTCCTGTAACACAACCAACAATGACTTCTCCTGGACCAACACAGGCACCAGTACCGTCATCGCCACAGCCCGTTCAACCATCGGCTAATAGTTCAACCGGGAGCAAGGGAATGTTCTCTCATCCTTTTTCTTTTAACGGAAGAATCAGGAGGCTTGAGTACGGACTTACATCCCTTGCACTTTATCTATACGAACTCCCTATGGAACTCATAAGTGAAGATGATCTATCAGCCGGTTTTGCCATTGTCTGGCTGCTGCTTCTAATTCCAGCTCTTTGGATTTTTTATGCTCAAGGCGCCAAAAGATGCCATGACATGAATAACTCAGGGTGGTACCAATTGATACCATTCTACGCATTATGGATGATTTTCAAAAAAGGAGACACTGGCTCCAATAACTATGGTGACGACCCTAAGGCATAGCGGATTATGTATTATATCAGCAGAAACGGACAGGACTTCGGTCCATACGACATACAAGTGCTGGCGGCGTATGTCAGGACTGGCCAGATTCTAAAATGTGACGAGGCTCGAGAACAGTCCACCGGAGAGGTGAACAGCGTCAGCTATTTCCTCAAGAAGAACAAAATTAAAGCACGTGTTCAGAACAAAGGAAATATATTTTCGCAGTTCAAGGATATCGGTTCCGAACTGATCTTTCCTAAGAAGACGATTGCATCTCGTTCTTGGGCAAAGGAGCGCACGCTGCTGATTCTCGCCGCAATCGGTTTGCTCCCTACTCTGCTCTGGGTTGTGCCGCTTTGGGATTGGGGAGTACACTATTTCATCTCTCTCTATTTTTCAGTAATATGGGGATTGTTCTTTTACTATCTATTCAAGACGAATCAGGTAAGTTTGAAGGCAACGCTCACTGTGTTCTTCTTGGAGCAGGCTTTCATTTTTCTTGCATGGAATGTCCTGGGAATCCCAAATCTTAATCCTTTCTATGCGTTCACGAAGAGCGTATTTCCTGTCAGCATCCTCGGTTTCGTATTTGGTGTAGGCATAACGGAGGAGCTGGCCAAACTCATTCCGCTGCTAATCATAGCCAGTATGTCCAAGAAACCGCTCATTCCGCAGGCTCTAGTATTCTATGGACTTATGTCAGGAATTGCATTTGGCGTCTTTGAGGGTGTGGAATACCAATTGAATACAAATGTCAACTTAGAATACACACAGTCATTCTTCTACAATATCTCACGATTGACAAGCCTGCCTTTCATGCATGCGGTATGGTGTGGAATAGCTGGATACTTCATTTCTTTTGCAAAGCTCTATCCTAAATATAGGATATCACTCTATGCTCTTGCCTTGCTTGTGCCTGCAATTCTTCATGGCATCTATGACAGCCTGGTTGGAGTAAATATAATATTTGTAGTTCTTGCGATTGCTGTAGCCTTCGTAGGCGTGATTATGCTTATGACTTATCTCAAGCAGGGAGTGAACTACCAGTCAAAGTTAAGGAACTAGCCTATGGGAGAATGTAGATTTTGTCATAAAGACGCCGGTCTGTTCAAGAGTGAGCATAAGCAGTGCAGACAGCAGTATGAGAATGACTGCGCACAGCTCAGAAGGATTATCGAGGCCTGTTTCTCTACTAAAATTGACTTCTATGCAAAGGCAACGGAAGTAAACACTATCATGTCAAGAGGCATGATAAGTGATGACAACAAGGCGAAGCTGTATACACAGCTGCTAGACAATGCAGTTGAGAATTACCTGAATGACGGTGTTATTGATGATAACGAGTATAAGACCATAATACGCTTCATTCAGTTCTCGGGGCTCCCTCAGACGGTAATCAATGCCAATCACTCACTTGACAAGGTCGTACAGGCACAGGTTCTCAAAGAGATTTTGAGCGGCAAGGTTCCCGTGCAGAGATTCTCTGTCGCTGGTGGCTTCCCATTCATGCTCGAAAAGACTGAAACACCTATTTGGTTATTCAGGAATGTTACGCTGCATGAACAGAAAACGATTCGTCAGACTGTAGGCAGACATAGCGGATTCAATATTCGCGTGATGAAGGGTGTATATTACAGGACCGGAGGTTTTAAAGGAACACCAGTCGAAACTACATCCATGCAGAAGGTGGGTATAGGAATGGTATGTCTGACGACCAAGAATATCTACTTTTCTTCTCCAGAGAAGTCCTTTAAGATTCCTTATGATAAAATTATCAGCGTCAATTCTTACTCCAATGGAATAGACTTGCAGAAAGATGGAGCTCGTGAAAAACCATTTTTCTTGGAAGGCGTAGATAGTTGGTTCTGTTATAATGTTATTGCAAATCTTAAAACAACGTAATATGGATACAAAACATCATTATTCCGGTTTGACCGATGCGCAGGTTCTTGAGAGCCGAGCGAAATATGGAGCAAACATTCTTACTCTTCCTGCAGAGGAATCTGTCTGGGAGAAGATAAAGAATTGTATGCATTTCTGGTTGTTGAAGGTGGATCTTGCAATCCTTGTTGTTGCAGCAATCCTTGCCTTTGGTCTTCCTGAAATAGGCGTTTATTCTCATCCCGGTCTTTGGGTTGCTCCTGTTCTTGCCTTCGTGCTTTTCTTCCTCACTTATCTCGTAGCTTACCTTGGGGGTGAATGGAATGACGAGGAGAAGTCATTTGACATTGATTCTTTGTTTACGATTCTGCTGTTTGCTTTGTTGTTATCCGGTGCTATAGCATTCTACAATGGAGTATATGGTGGAGTTGAGGGATGGAAGCCATACCTTGAGCTTGTAGGTATTGCAGCCGCAGTGCTTCTCGCTACTTCTGTCGCCCATATGCTTGAAGCACAGAATGAGAAGACATTCAAGAGTTTGAATACGGTAAACGATGACACTCTTGTGAAAGTTATCCGCAACAACAACGTATGTCAGGTCCCTCGAAAAGATATTGTTGTCGGTGATATCATTTTGTTGGAAACAGGTGAGGAAGTTCCTGCCGATGCAGAGCTGTTAAGCTGTATGAATCTAACAATGAATGAATCTTCCCTTACTGGTGAGCCACAGTGTACAAAAACAACCAATCCTGATGAATTTGATAAGGATGCGACTTATCCGTCCAATCATATAATGAAAGGATGTATTGTGATGGAAGGAGACTGCGTTGCAAAAGTCTTCGCTGTTGGCGATGCAACTGCTTGTGGAAAGGTGTTCGAAGCTGCTCAGGTTAGGGATGGCGAAGCCACTCCTCTCAGCAACAAGCTCGACGAACTTGCTGGCCTTATCACCAAGACGAGCTATATCCTTGCTATTCTAATCGTGCTTGGCCGTCTCGTTCGCCACGCTATCATTGTGCCTGGGACAAGTTACGGTTCGCTTGCCGGCTTCCTCATTGGATCGTTGGTGTTGGCCGTTCTTATATTCATTGGCCTTAACAAGAAGAAGAATGATGAAAATGAGGAAAGCATTGAACTGTGTCAGGTACTTGCATTTATGCTCTTACCAATCATTGGAGTTCTATTGTATTTTGCATTTGGTACTGCAAGCGGAACGGATTGGCCGCAACTTATCCAATATGCTTTGAATTCCGTTATGATTGCGGTTACGCTTATTGTAGTTGCTGTTCCTGAAGGCCTTCCAATGGCTGTCACACTGAGCTTGGCTTTCAGTATGAAGAGACTTATGAAGCAAAACACTCTTCCGCGTACTATGCATGCTTGCGAGACGATGGGTGCTGTATCTGTTATATGTTCTGATAAAACTGGTACTCTAACTCAGAATCAGATGAAGGTGGTAGATACTACATTCCCAGAACTTGGCAATAAACTTCTTGGTGACGATAAGGTATCAGCATTGCTAAAGGAGTGTATATCCGTAAATACCACAGCTAATCTTGACTATACTGATCCTAATAAGATAAAGGCTATTGGTAATCCTACCGAAGGCGCTCTTCTTCTTTGGCTTAACAAAAATGGTGTAAACTATCTTGATATCCGTGAGGCTGTCAATGTCATGGACCGGCTTCAGTTTACTACCGAACTTAAGTATATGGCAACGATTGTCAAGTCCGAAGCTACTGGAAAGCGTACAGTTTACGTGAAGGGTGCTCCTGACATTCTTATGGGTCTTTGCAATTTATCTGAGAGTGAAAGAGCTATTTACAATACCAAGCTTGCAGAATACCAGAGCCGTGCAAATAGAACTCTTGCATTTGCATATAAGGAACTTGAGGCGAAGGATGATGTCTTTACAGATGGTAGACTCAATATCAACGACTTGATTATGCTTGGCATTGTAGGTATTGAGGACCCTGTTCGTACTGATGTCCCTGCGGCTATTGAGGATTGCCTTAGTGCCGGCATTCAGGTCAAGATAGTTACAGGAGATGCTCCTGGTACAGCAAAGGAAATCGGTCGGCAGTTGGGTCTATGGAAAGCGGAAGATACTGAGGAGAATATTCTCATTGGAACTGAACTTTCTGCTATGTCTGATGACGAGCTTAGAAGTCGTCTTCCTCGTGTTAAGATTATCTCTCGAGCACGCCCAAATGATAAGGAACGAGCTGTACGTATTCTGAAGGAATTGGACTATGTCGTTGCTGTAACTGGTGATGGCACTAATGATGCACCTGCACTTAATGCTGCTAACGTTGGTCTCTCAATGGGAGATGGTACGGCAGTGGCAAAGGAAGCAAGTGATATGACTATCCTCGATAACTCTTTCAGTACCATTGCCAATGCAGTTATGTGGGGACGTTCCCTCTATAAGAACATCAAGAGATTTATTCTGTTCCAGATGACGGTCAATGTGGCTGCATGTCTTATTGTGCTCATTGGTGCATTCATTGGAGAAGAATCGCCACTTACTGTAACTCAGATGCTTTGGGTTAACCTCATTATGGATACCTTTGCAGCTCTTGCACTTGCATCGTTACCTCCGACAAGAACTGTAATGAAAGATAAACCACGTTCTGTAAATGAACATATTCTAAAAGGAATGGGTGCCGGAATTCTTGGTGTTGGTGGATTATTTACAGCAATTCTTCTTGGAATCTGTATATTCTTCCAGCACACAGACATTACTTGTCTGACCGATGTATTCACCGGTAACTTTGTCTGGGGTACTGGTTTGGGATTATCAGATTATGAACTAGGTTTGTTCTTCACAATTTTCGTCATGCTTCAGTTCTGGAATCTCTTTAATGCGAAAGCATTCATGACGGGGTCTTCTGCATTCAAGGGCCTCAATTGGAAGAATACACGACTCTTTATTATCATTGCAGGAGTCATTCTTGGCGGTCAGATTCTGATGACTGAAATTCCTGGTTTGCAGGAGATGTTCAATGTCGCTAATGGAGGTCTGAAGGTCGTTGACTGGTTAATCATCATTGCTGGAACATCGCTTGTTCTCTGGTTTGGCGAGATAGTAAGGTTATTCAAGAGAGATAAAGCCAAAGCGTGACAATTTGCTATCGGGGTGGGTATTTCTTTATGAGGCCCATCCCGATTTAATATTATGCCGTTTTATGCACTTTTTGTGATACTTTCACTATTAGTGCTAATGATTTGTTATCTTTGCAGTTACTTTTCAATCATTTCTTGTTAAGATGGCAAATTTTCTATGTTACAAATATCGGTTCGAGCAAACCGTGGAGCGGTCATTGTTTTCAGTGGACGGGAAGGAGGTGTCGGATTCTTACCTTAATGAGCGGTTCGCTGAGGACTTTGAGAACAAGTATAAGACTGTTCCAGAGCTTAATCTCTACGATATCAAGGAGAATAAGCAGAAAGAGGAGGCTCCTGAGATATACGTCAATAAAATCAAACGGTATGAGAAGGGGATTGTGCTGTTGGAGGTGCGTAACAACAAGCATAAAAAGGTAATGCCTATTGACAAGACTGAGGCGGTGGAAATTGATCATTTTCCGTTTTGCTGGGTCATTATGGATTGCCGGCCTGAGTCGCGGGCTATCCTGGTGCAGCAGAAGAATGATGCATTCAAGAATACTGATACGGTGGTTGGGCTTATTGTGGATTATTGTTCCCGTGAACTTGGGCTTGTGAATCTGAATTATCAAATGATTATCGACAAGCGAATGTGTCTGGGTTCCATTTGGGATATTGTGAAGATTCGCACGGCAAACGGCCAGGATAGAGTCAAGTCGTTGAGCATAAAGATTGACGGAAAGAAGCCTAACGACAAGAATGAGGTTGATACTGCTTTGCAGATGATTCTTGAGAAATTGGCTGCACCTGAGGGTGAATTGAAGCTGACTTCAGATGATAATGCCAGGAAGATTCTCGATGAAACGAAAGAGGATGTCCGCAACACTGTGGATATGCTTATCGAGAATAAGTATCGAATGAGAATCGGGTTTGACAAGTCTGGTACGGTTGAATACGGGAAGGAGGCGGAGGCGGTATATGGTATTGCAGATTCTGTATGCCAGAATTTTGACAGTGGACAGCTGGAAATGATGGATGATGGGAAGGAGGGATATGCGATAGAGGTTTGGCTTAATACGTTGGTGCCAGAGGACGATGCGCATACATACATTAAGACGGAGAGGGCAAAGAGAAATGGGCGAGGAAAGAAGAAATGAGCTGCTTGACTCTCCGCTTTACGATTTTGTAAAGAGGGGATGGGGAAAATGGTCCAGGGAGATTGTCTCTGTTCAAGTTACTGATGAGGATTTCCTTTTGTATCTTGTCTGGGCATTGGATACAATCAAGGAACAGGAGGACGGTGTTAATGTTGACTTGTGGACTCTCGTACATAGTAAGCTTCGCGCCCGTTTTATCAAGAGCCAATTCAACTCCAATAAGGATGATTTGGAGTTTATGGCAAATCTTGTGTGCGCTGCGGCAATGACGTGCTTCGGTCTTACCTTAACCGGGTCGATAGATAATCAGGAGATTTATAGTGAACTTGTTTCTGGCTTTGGAGAAGACTGGGCAAAAATCAAACAATTGAAGGATACAAAGGAAATGAACATCAGCGACCCGAATCTGAAGGAGTGGGCTGTTGAGTACCTTCAGAACGATTTGTTCTATACTTATAACGATGAAATTGATTGGAACGAAGATTATATGGCAGTAAATATCAGACTTAAGGAAAGTTTTGATAAGGTTGACTTTTTCAGGATCATAATGGCTCTGTATGAGATGAATGCTTTTGAGACTACAGATGGCACGAAACTTACCAAGATAAAGGTGTTTAAGGCATTTGGAGAGATTTTGGGTGATGCTTCATTCAAGACTTTTAATAACAATCTGTCATCAGGTAGCACGAATAAAGGTGATATCACAATCTTTCAGGATTTGGCAGAAGGATTTGAAAAGTATGAGGCGGAGAAGGATAAGAAACTGCAAAAGCAAGGAAAGCCTTTACGGAGAGTGAAATAAAACAAAGGGCGGGATGTTTTGAGTCTCGCCCTTGTTCGTTATTTGCTCTTTGCGTATTTGCCATGCGCCACATTCTCCAACTTTCCGCTTTCGCACCATTTTCGTACAGTCCGGTCAATGGATTTTGGATTAAGCCCCAAGCGTTCTGCCAGCTGTGAATATAGTTTGCGGTCGAAATTCTCAGGTAGAGAATCGTAAAACTCCTGCAGAAGCGTGGTTTTGGCGATATTTGACTGTGGCGTGTCTGGAGCGGTCGGCAGGGTGGAGAAGACCTTTGCGTTGTGCTGGATTAGTACGGAGGCAATTGCCTTTGCGGAGGCATAATCTTCATCAAGGCATACAATGTCGTCTTCAAAATTTCCGTTTTCAGCGAGGCGCAGTACTGATATGCACATTGCCAGACGAAATGTGATTACTCCAAGTCTTCGTACGGATGCTACGAATTCTTCTCCGTATATGGCCACGTACTCATCCTGCCAAGCGTCAAAGGTGTGGTTGAAGTCCTGTTGATGGTCGGCGGTAAGGCTGAATAAGAGTTCTTTTCCATCGTGGAGGATGTTATAAAGGTCCTGGTATTCGGTTCCCATTTTCTGGAATGCCTCGTCAAGGGTTGCGTCTGTGTCGGCATCGAATACGTTGTTCCAAACGATTCTTGTGTTGAGATAGTAGAATGCGAATCGGCTGAAAAGTCCGTTTTCGGCATCTGAGATGAGGTTGAGAATCTGTCTCGGAGTACCAGTGAGTAATGTTGAGAGTCTTGGATGTTTGATGTTGACATATTCCCGATCCTTGCGCCTGATGTAGGAGATCGCCTCGTGGTGAAAGGCTTTTCGGAAGCCGTCGGAATAGTTGCCGTAGTCTGAACCGAATGTATTTGCAAGTGTGTCTCCCTCTGTCTCGAACATTAGTCCTTGTCCTCCATTATCGTCAAGCACCTGATAGACGGCTGCCGCGCTACTGTTCGCCGGGATGAAGAGCATTCTGAGCGGTGGTTCGTCTGGCTTTTCCATCGTTGCTTTCTTCTTTCCGGCAGCATTGTATTCGGATAACTTCTGTTTGTATTCCATCATTTCTGCTTCGTTAATTTCACGCAGATGCTCGTGTATTGGTTCTACAAGGTAACGGCAAAGTGTCAGTCGTCCTTTACCGGAAGAAGCTCTTGCAGTGACGAAGAGAAAGAGGTTTGGATACACGATACGGCGGTCATAGACTCCGTGTATGTGGGGCATACAGGCAGAGAGTACAGTCAATGAACCGAGTAAAAGGATGTCGCAATCTGCATCTGATTTGCTTGTTGCCGCAATGCGCTCCAGAAGGTCAGGGAGGTGTCCGCGGATGTCCTGAGAGAAAGTTGGCATTTGTTCTTCGTTATCCATCTGGTCAATGATATACGCAGTTTTAGCAGAATACGCAATTTCTGCATTTGCGGATTTCGTGGATATTGCAGATGTTGCGGATTTCTGTGTTCGTGATGTGGAGATGCTGATTCCGGTATCTTTTGCCTTTTGGAAGAAAGATTTGATGGTAACTCCAGTGCCGTGAGATCTAAGGCATCTGTCATACTGGCGGTTACATTCATTCTCGTTGTAACTTTCGTTGAAGCGGCTTATTCGATGAAATATATCGCGGCCGTTTTCGCCCAAAGCATCACTGAGAGCAAATCCGATATCTCGCCAGTTGTCATATCCAGCAGTGATGTCTGCTCTCGCTGATTCTATACGTTCAGTAATTTCTTCAATGTCTTCTGCAATAGAGTTCTGTGGAAGAGTATCTGTTTTTATTGTTGAGCTGGAAGAGGGTGCAACTGCTGGCATCCATTTTTCCGGATTAAATTTTTGTTTTGCCATTTTTATACGTAGTTAGGATTTATGTAAGCATCTGGGTCGTAAGGCAGGAAACAGGCGCGTGCGATGTCTTTACCGGATGCGTCTGGTTTGATGCCGTAGGACTGCTCGATGTAGGAAGCGACTGCACGGAAATAGTCGCTATGTGAAAGTGAACTGCGTGTGGTCTCGATAATCCATTTCAGCCCGTCTCCTGAGGGACTGCGGAAGAGAAGTACTGTCTCGAAGTACTGGTCTTCAAGCAGATTGCTGAAAAGGGATTCAATGTTTTGAACGTGGTCAAAGTCAATACATAGTAGGCCTGATATTGTCTTGACCTTATTGTTGGAGCGCTCATCAAACTCCCCGCAGAAGGTAACATAGGCAAAATGTGATGCCTTGTAGATTCTGGCTTTCCTTGGATTATAGATGGAACGAAGCTGCTCTGTCTCTTTCTTTGCATACGGTCCTTTGATGTAGTTGTAGGCATCAAGGGCCGTGATGCTCTTAAATGAGAATTTGTTGGTCACTGGAGCTTTGAAAAAGGAGAATTTAGGGCCCTTTTCTACCTTGACTGGATGTGATGAACTGTATTGGACATTGTCTACATCGAGATGCAGGTATAGTTCTCGATTGATTGTCTGCAAGAGTTCCTGTCCGGACTGATGCCAGTATAGTTCTGCGAAGTCAAGTGCGTCTCCGTCCGGAATTGCTCCGAACTGGTCTTTGTGGTATGCAGTTTCATCGGAGAGCCTTGCATCAGGGTCATTCTTGGCGAACCAGATGTGTAGACTTTTTACGCCCCCAGCGAAGGGGTTGCGGACTATTCCGCAATCCCTGCCGGTGATGCGCATTACGACTTCTCCAGGGTAAAACTGTCTTAGGATGTGCGCGTATATGTCCACACCCCAGTTGGTCCTCCTCAGTACGGATTCTCGATTAATCGTCTTCTCCATAGCGGTCACGTAGTTTGAATTTTATGTAATTGGTACGGAGAATGCGCTCGATGTCGCTCTTGAGATACCAGATCTTGTGGCCAATCTTGGTGTATGGGATGGTGCCGTTTGATCTGAGAGTCTGGAGAGTACGCGGGCTGATATGAAGTTTCATCATAACTTCTTGACCGTCTATCCAGTCTTCAAGGAAGGCTTGTTCACAAAGCGTGTCAATCTGGTCATCTGACAAGTCATCAAGTGAAATGAGTCCGCGAGAAAGAAGTTCCTTTTGAATGAAAGGGCACTGACGGAGTACTTTGCCGAAATCGTCATTCGGATTGGAGGCAATCCTGATTATTACCTCGGAAATGTGTTGAGGCTTACTCATTTTCCTATCCTCCTTCTGTTTACGTAGTCAATTGCGTTGGCCTCCATCTCAATGTCAGTCTGCTTGCGACCCTCGTTTAGCCATTCCTCAATTTCGCTGCGTTTGAATAAAAGTTTTTTGCCCTTCTTGTAGTGAGGTATGAGCCCGTTGCGTACCCAGCCATATACGGTGGCTGGTGCTGGGTGTTCCGGATGGAAATCCCGGAATTCCTTCATTGTGAGCCAAGTAGTCTTTGGCTCTGTCTGAGGTGTTGTTGATAATCGTTCATCAACCAAGAGTCTGAGACTCTTGATTTCATCTGCCAGCGTTGCTACAACGCCGGGCAGGTCTTCAAATTTATATTCTGACATAAAATCAAAGTTTTATGTCGCGAGTCGTTTCTTTCTTTTGGCGCCTTATATTACAAAGAAAGCCCACGACTGTTATCGTGAGCAAATATCGATGGTTGTTATGGGATTATTCCTATACTACAATTGTAGTACAAGACGATTTTTTGTTAGATTTCGCGATTATACCTCTTTTATCTTTATAACCTCTGCAGCAGCCTTTTTCTTCTCGTTGACAAGGTCTGCGTAGATTTGGGTTGTGCTGACGTTTTTGTGGGTGAGCATTTTGCTTACGGTGTAGATGTCTGTGCCACCGGCTATGAGCAGAGTAGCGTAAGTGTGGCGGAAGCAGTGGAATGTGATGTATTTGTCGATGCCGGCTGATTTGATCCATGGTTTCAGGCGGCTATTGACAATTTGTCTTGTGAGACCTTTGAATATTCGTCCTTCTGATGGTGTGCCGCATAGTTCGAGTGCCTGGTCGCTGATAGGGATGGTGGCTTCCGTGTCGGTTTTCTCTGTTTTGATTCGTATGCATTTCCCTCCTCCCGGGTAGTCCTGAATATGGGACCATTCGAGCTGTAGGATGTCGCTTAGTCGGAGTCCGGTGAGGCAGGAGAAGATGGATGCGTTCTTGAGGACCGGGAAGTCGCATTCTGATTTGGCCAGAGTGGTCAGTTCTTCCATTGTCAGGTATTCTCGTTTTGTCTCTTGTGTGTCGAGCTTGTCGAGGTAGTCATTTACGTTCTCCGTGAGGTAGCCTTCTTTGAATGCTATGGCAAGGAATGCCCTGAATGTGCTCCAATAACCTGCAGCAGAGTTCTGGGAGAGTTTGAGTGTGTCGCTCTTTATCCTTTTGGTTGTGCTGAGGTATTCTCTGAAATTGTTGCAGAAGTCGACTGTGATTTCGTCAAATGTGCATTTGCCTTTGACGAAGATGTTGAAGTGTTCATATACTATTCTCCATTTCTTGTCGTGGCCTTGCAGGATGGAGTAGAAGTATTCGAGGACGCTCATTTGTCCTTTGGATTTGTCCAGGAATCCGTATTGTTCGTTGATGAGCGAGATTTCGCGTTGGGCACGGATGGCTTCGGCTTGTTTGAGTTTGGTGGCGTTGTTTCTGCGGTCGGCAGCTGTGCGAGGGCTTTTCATTATGTATATGCCGAGGTATTCCCGTCTTGTCATCTGCATTGTGCGTGGGTTGCGTATTGCAGGATAGAAGTCGAGATAGAGGGAGACTTTGCCGCTGGCGTATTCCCGCTTTCTGAGTGTCACTTTAACTGCGCCCATTTTGCTTTCTGTTTGTGAGAAGGGTACGGACCTCTTCTCTGTTGAAGTATACAAAATTACCAAATTTTACTCTTTCGATTCCGTTCTCCTTGAAAATTGTGTAGAGGTGGTTGCGTGAGAGACCGTAGGTAGCGGTGATTTCTTTCATTGTGATGTATTTGTCTGTGTCGGTATTCGTGCCTCTGGCATTATCCCATTGGCGTTTTGAGACGTATGTGATTCCGTTTTTCCGTTCTCTTTGGATTTTGTGGCTTTTGCAGAAGTCGCAGATGGATTCTGTGCGCATTCCGGTCATTTCTCGTAGTTGGTCGAAGGTGTACCATTGTTCTGTGTCGGAGTAATCGGTGCGTGTGAAGATGGCTTCCATCATGTCCTTTTTGTAGAAGTTGCGGTTGCCAATGATGCGTGGCTTGATTTGATGCCGTTTGATTGTTGATGTGAACCAACTCAGGGTGAGGCAGAATTCTTGCATTATCTGTTCTCGTGTCATCCAGTTGCTGAGGATGTCGTCTTTTTCTGATGTGCTGGTGTCAAAGGCCGTGGTTTGGCCTCTTGCTGCTTTGTCGAGGTCTTCGCGGCTGATTCTTACTGTGCGGTCTGTAAATTTGTGAAGCGGGATGCGGTAGAGGGTGATGATGCGGTAGAGGGTGGTGCGTGAGATTTGCATCAGCCTGGCGGCATCTGAGAGGGAGAGGAAGTTCTTGTCGAGAAGGGCGAGTCGTTTGAGCTCTCTTGTCTCAATGCTTGTGGATTTGAGCCTTTCGTCACGCTTTTTGTTCTTGAGTGCGAGCGAGGCACAGCGGTGAGAACAGTAAGCCGTGACGGATGTGAGTGCGATGAATTCTTTTCCGCAGTGTTGGCAGATTTTGCGGTAGGTTCTTCTTGGTGTGTCCATAGCGGGGCAATTGGGCTACATCTACGGTTTTCGGTGTCCATCTTTGTTCAAGGTTGTTCAACGTTGTCCAACCTGCGGAGTTCCTTGGCACGGTGGTCGGAAAGACGTGAAATCTTGTACCGCACAAGGTACAAATGCGGTACAAATTATGACAAAAAAGCGTAGAAATGCATTAAAAACCATTAAATTGTTAAACATCTGTTCCGGAGATAAGATGCTGATATTTAATGGTTTTGTGCTATATTTCGATGTTTGTTGATATTGGGCTATTTCCCGATGCAAAAATTCCGAAATATGTTGCCGAGGGTTTCGTCGGTGCTGATTTCGCCGACGATTTCGCCGAGATGGTAGAGGGCTTCGCGGAGGTCCTGGGCTATCAGGTCCGGAGGGAGGGTGGCGATATGGAGGCCGGCGCGGACACGCTCGAGAGCTGATGCGGCGCGGACCAGGGCTTCGTAGTGGCGGACGTTGGTCACTAGGGTCTCGTCGGTGCTGCCGGTGATTTCGGAACCTATTTCGCCGAGTGTTTTTGTCAATGTTGATAACCCTTTTCCGGTCTTCGCGGAGATTGGAATGACTTTGCAGTTATCGTATTTATTTTCAATGAGTGAAACAATGTTGTTATCGTGGTTAACATTTTTGTTATCACTGATCTCCGCCATGTTCTCACCCAAATCATTGCCTGAACCATAGCCAGTACCGTTATCATTCTTGTAGAAATCACCTGCAACATCGCATTTGTTCACTAGAATAACCACTTTCCTTTCCTGCCCGTCACCATGACCATGTTGGGAGGCCCCGCCCATTTCAGCCAGAGAAGTTCCGTCAGTTCCAACTAGAGGTGCCCCGTCCGTTTCAGCCGGAGAAGCCCCGCCAGTTTCAGACAGAGGTGTTCCGTCAGTTTCAGCCAGAGAATCTCCGTCCGTTTCAGCCTGAGAAGTTCCGTCAGTTCCAGCTAGAGGTGCCCCGCCCGTTTCAGCCACGTCGATCGCTAAGCCGACATTTTTCACACCGCCCATTTCATTGACCTTGGACAGAATGAAATCCGCATCCTCAAGCACAGCCGCCTCGCCTCGCGACAAATCCGTCATCCCCAGCACGACCGCCGCCTCGCCAAGTTTCTTGAAAGTCCGGTCAATGCCGATTTTCTCTATCGTTTCGTCTGTTTCCCTGATTCCGGCAGTGTCAATGAATCTGAACAGGATACCGTCGATATTCAGCGTTTCCTCTATAGTGTCACGAGTTGTGCCGGCAATATCCGAAACGATCGCGCGCTCCTCCCCGAGCAGGGCATTGAGAAGCGTACTTTTACCCGTATTCGTAGCCCCGACAATCGCCACAGGGACACCGTTCTTGATAGCGTTGCCACGGCTGAATGATGCGGTCAGACGTCCGATGTGTGTCAATGAATCGTCCACCAATTGCCCCAGTTCCTTGCGGCTTGCAAACTCCACATCTTCTTCGCTGAAATCCAGTTCGAGCTCCAGTAGGGAAGTCATTGTCAGAAGCTTTTCCCTCAGCACTTTCAACTCTGACGAAAAACCGCCCTTCAACTGATTCATTGCAACTCTATGGGAAGCGGCACTTTGCGAAGCTATCACATCTGCGACCGCTTCTGCCTGGGCGAGGTCCATCTTGCCATTGACAAAAGCACGGCGCGTGAACTCACCTGGCGCCGCAATACGGGCCCCGGCATTGACCAGAAGCTCTAGAATTTTATTGACAATGAATCGCGAAGCATGGCAGGAAATCTCCACTGAATTTTCGCCCGTGTACGAATGAGGAGCACGGAAAACGCTGACTATCACATTGTCCAAAACACTTCCGTCCGCCTCGAAAACCGTCCCGTAGCGCAGCCTGTAGCCTTCGGTCTCAGCAATAGGAACTCCCTTAGTGTCAATGACCTTGTCGGCTATCGCCAAAGACTCTTTTCCGCTGACTCTTATTATCGATATCGCACCTGTGCCCGGAATCGTAGCCGGCGCGCAAATGGTCCCGCCGGTAAACTGATAATTCGTCATAACTCTCTATCCCAGAATCTGTTCCGCGTGGTTCTTCGTGTTGACCTTGTCAATGATTTCCTCAAGTATGCCATTCTCATTGAAAATGAATGTCTTACGCAGAATTCCCTCGTAAGTCTTCCCGTAGAGCTTCTTCTCGCCCCATGCGCCGAAAGCCTTGATGATCAATGCGTCAGTATCGGCGAGCAGAGGAAATGGCAATGCATATTTGTCGCTGAAATTCTTCTGGGCCTTCACGCTGTCCTTACTTATGCCGATGACATTGTAGCCCAATGCCAAGAACCGTTCATAATTGTCTCTCAGACTGCAAGCCTCAGCAGTGCAGCCCGGCGTGTTGGCCTTCGGGTAGAAGTACACCACCGTCTTTTTTCCAATAAGGTCAGCAGACTTGACAATGTTGCCATTCTGGTCAGCCGCTGAAAAATCAGGCATTCGATTACCAATCTCAAGCATAGCAAATTCTCCTTTTGTTTCAAACAAAGATACGCAAAACTCTTAAATATATGGCTTGCCTTCCCATCTCTTTTTGCAGATGTTCGGACAAATCACTAAATTGCCGGAAAATGTGCAACGAAATTTGAAAATTGAACCCGGAACTTTATGAAAAAGATTTTAACTGTCATTACGCTGCTTGCTGCCTGCGTTTCTCACATCGATGCTCAGACATATATGGTCAATGCACTTGTCCCTACGGAGTCCAAGAAATGTTCCATATATAAAACCGGTGGCCGTTCTATGAAAATCGGCTGCTATGACATCACGGGCGGTTTCGCACTTGGTGCGCCTTTAGGCGGACTGATTTCTGACAATATCCCGGGAAAGGCAGTGTTTGCTCTTAAGGGCGCATACAGCAAGATAACATTTGTGATGGGGCCGTTTGCTGCCAGCAGTTCGCACAAGGAAAATTCCATCGTAACGGTCTCAGCTGACGGAAAGCGACTGTTGGATGAGGTCGTTTTCGCATACGACGCCCCACGGTTCTTGACCCTTGATGTCGCAGGGGTCAATGAAATAGTATTCTCGATTCCACGTGGCAGTACAGAAATTGTATTCGGAAACGTAAAGCTTTGGAAAGCAGGAGCAGCAGTTTCAAACCCGAACACACTCCTTTCCCGAGTGCCGGGTGGAACAGTCAATCTTATGCAGACCAATCAGTTATACAAATATAGAGAGGGAGGGTTCGTAAAACCCGTTCTCGGAGAAAGAGCCAAGGGCACCAGTCAGGAAAATACCATCAGCATCAACCGGAAGGAATACAATTCCGGCTTGAGCTTCTCTGTATCTCAGGCGCTTTCCGGAATAGAACATGGATTTGCATATTTCTGGCTGGACAAGCGTTATGACAAGGTTTCATTCGTAGTCGGACCGAGAGACAACCAGAGTTCCAATTCGAGCGCATGGCTTGTCGTGAAAGCGGACAAGAAGACCGTTTATGAGGGAATGGTGACACAGAAAGACCTTGCAAAACAGATAGTTGTAGATGTGAAAGGCGCTGATCAGCTTGGACTTTTCTGCGAATACCGAAACAGCGACTTCTTAGGCGGCATCACATACGGAGTGGTGGATATCAAAGCCTATCCGGAGGGTGCGAGCGTTCCGGCAGCAGGCATTGTCAATCCTAACCGGGACAGAATCGCCAAGCTTCCTGACATATGCCCTCTGATGTCCTCCATCAAGCCATATTCCGTTCGTGGAATAAGTTCAGCAGACAAGACATTGTTCACGGGTGAATCCAGGCACTACACCTTCTCGATGGGCGGAGAAAAGTATTGGGAAGGACTTCTGCTGACCACCGGAAACAAGCTTTTGGGCGACAAGGTGGCTTCTTATGCTGAGTTCGACCTTGCTGGCGAATATGACTGGATCAGTTTCGATGCAGGTTGCCTTAGCATGAATCACGTGCTGGATGATGACAATCTCCGCGTATATGCTGATGACAAGCTGATTTTCGACCATACCATATATTGTACCTGGCCGAACCAGCACTACGAACTGCCTGTAAACAAATGCCGCACGCTAAGGTTTGAGAAATTGGGTAATGGCAAGAACAAGCAGACTATCATCGGTGTAGGCGATATCATCCTCTATCGCGGCCAGCCTGTGCCGAATACGATATTTGAACACGACGTGCCTGATTGCCCTCACGATACCGATCTGATAGACGTCTGCGGAAAACCGTATTTCCACTATGTCGGAAGATATGTCAGCGACCTGACCAATTTTAACATGGCTGACTGCTTCCACGACGGCAGCACCATCACCAAATACTTCCAGATGAAGGACGGCAGACAGATCAACAAAGGATTCATGCTGGAGACCAATATTCCTCTCGGACTGGAGAACGTGACAGTAATGGATGCCGTATTCATGGCATTGACAGGAGTAGGCGCGACGATAAGCAGCTCAAACGTCTCCGCAGCCACCGGCATCAGCGCAGGCGTGTCAGGAACACCTACAGCCAGCATTTTCCTCCTGCTTGAGGACAAGAACAGCAAGCAGGCATCCGCGGCGGCATTCAATCCTTACGGACAGTACGAGAGCTGCACATTCACGGTCGCCAACAGAGTGGAATATGTGGACGCGTTCGATGATGTGTTCCAGAACAAAAGTCCAGAGGCTTTGCTCAATCCTGTGAAACTCAATGTGTTTGCTGACCAGGTTCTCGTAGGGGAGTACTGGCTGGACAACAAGATGCAGCCGCTCACAGTCACGGTTCCGATTTTCAAATGCCACCAGCTGATGTTCTGGCTGGAATGCGGCGACAAGCGCTCAGGTCAATATGTGTTCTATGACCTCAAGCTCAGCAAGACTCCTTGCAATATCCCGATTCCTACAGAATACACTTCATCTCAGGCTGCCAAAAAGTCGGAAGCGCAGTCCGCGAAGCAGACTGTAGCACAGGAGCCGGCGCCTGAACGAGCCACAGTAGTCCAGGAGCGCAAACCCGCCAAAAAGGACAAGAAAGACAAGAAGGCCAGGACGCGGATCGATTGGGAGGTAAGGGCTTATCAATCCAGCAGTTCTGCTGTCAATGAATTCTTGAGGGATGTCAATGCCATGTGGGAAAAGACAGCACAATACATGAAAGGCAACTATGACTTCCCGTCCGCTTCCCAGACTTGGGTTCAGAGCAAGGACGGCACAGTATATAAATGTCTGTCATTCATCGGCTCCAACGGCAACCGCCTGTCCATATCTTCCATGATTAAGACCCTTCAGGACCGGATAGCCCAGGGCAAGGACATCAAGTTCTCCATATCATTGGCAAAAATGGGCGTGGCATCTGCAAGTCTCGGTGTGACCTCGGTTACCAGCATCGAGGACATGGTCTATTTCGGCAAAAAGGTCAAGGAAGGATCCAAGGCGTTGGCCCAATGCAACGATGACATTTCAGACTGCGTGGCACTTGCACAGGCTCAGATAGATGCGTTCAATGCGTACCGCTCTTCATCCGTGAGCGCAGAAGGAAAGACCAGTTCCGACACGGTCCTGATTCTGCGGCCGGAGCCTGGCGACACCGTCCCGGGCAATCTGCAGCAGTTGGAGTATTACAATTTCTGACAAATGACAGAGTCTGACAATAGTTTTGTGGCGGTCAATGTGGATGAAGCCGCGTTCAGAAAGGTTTTTGACCGGTATTATCCACGGATACTTGCATTTCTGCGTTCATTCCTGCAGTCGGACGACGATGCAGAAGATGTGGCGCAGAATGTATTCGTAAAACTGTGGATGAAAAGAGAAGTGCTGCTCGACCGGGAGTATCTGGACATCTATCTTTTCAGGATGACGGTGAATTTCGCCATCAACTTCTCGAAAGTCCGGAAACGGCACGTGGGCCTGGAAGACATTGACCTTCCTGATGAACTGGATCCGGGACAGGAATTCGATTCACGCAAACGGCTCGACACCATTTTCAAAGCCGTATCCGAGATGCCGGAAAAACGACGTGAAGTGTTCATCCTCAGCAGATTGCACGGGATGAGCCATAAGGAAATCGCGGAGAAACTGAATGTTTCAGCCAAAACGGTCGAGAATCACATAAATTTTGCTCTCCGTGAACTGCGGAAGATAAAATATATCATAGTATTCTTCATATCAATGGTGTTTTCATAAAAATATCAAAAAACTTTTAGGGGATACGCACGGTTTGCATTGTATTATATGCAAAGTCAAAAACCGATTATGACGAACAAAGATTTATACGCCAAATGGACCTCTCAGGAACCGGTCGGGCTGACGGAAGAGCAGCTCGACAGCGCGTATTCTTCCGTAAAAGGCAAGATACGCAGGGCTGAGTCCGCTTCATTGGCCATCAAATTGTCAGAGGAGTTGCGTGTCCGCCGCCAGAAAAGGATCATCAGGATACTGTCTGCCGCCGTCGCTGCCGCATGCCTGATTCTGCCTGTCGTCATTGTCAATGTCTCAAGACATTCCTACGAGAAAGGCCTTTCGGCTCAGGTCAATGACGAGGCTCTGCAGATGCTCGAGTATTCTGCCAATGCCGGGGAAATGCGTCATGTGCTTCTTCCTGACTCTACATCTGTCACGCTCAATGCCGGTACAGTGCTGATTTGCCCTGCGGAATTCATTGGCGGGAAAAGGGGAGTCTATCTCAATGGTGAAGCCACTTTCGATGTGACGAGGAACGAGAAAAAGCCGTTTGTCGTCAGCACTTCCGTTATGGACATTACAGTCCACGGAACGAAATTCAACGTGTCTTCCTACAGCGACGACGAAAACGTGACCGCCACATTGTGCAGGGGAAGCATTTCCGCATTGACGAAAAATGCGGAGGAACCTGTAATTCTGACCCCGGGACAGCGGTTTGTCGTCGAAAGAAGCAGCGGCAACAGTTTCGTGGAGAATGTCAATGCAGATGAAGACGTGGCCTGGGAGAGCGGCCAGCTCTGCTTCCGTTCGAAATCCATACATGAAATCGTGAAAATCATCGAGCGCAGATATGCCGTGAGGATTTATGTCACTACAGGAAAATACGACAACGACCTTATAACAGCCAAATTTATCCAAGGATCTACTTTGGACGATCTGATGTTCGCATTGTGCAAACTCATTCCGGGAATGTCCTATCGGAAAGTCAATGCCAATATCTATATCAGATAATCCGGACAAATTATAATCACATAATCAATAATTTTTATGAAACAATTGATTGCAATGCTCGCTTGCATTCTCTTGTCTTCATCTGTTTCGTCAGGGATTTTTGCCCAGACCCAGAATGTCAGATTCAGTCGGGAACGGATGAAGATATCAGAAGTGTTTTCTGCCATCGAGCAGCAGACGGGCCTGACAGTGGCCTACAATGAAAGCGCTCTGGACCTTTCCGGAGTCGTGTCAGTACCATCGGAGACCAATGTCTCTGACCTTTTGGCCTCAGTATTGAAAAATACAGGCAACTCTTTTTACTTCCATGGCAAGATGATTCTTGTGTACAAGGAAAAGCAGGTAAAAACTTCCACTTATTCCGGTACAGTCGTGGACAAGGCCGGTCCTGTGACCGGCGCTGCTGTGATGGTGGAAGGAACTGACCAAGTGACAGTTACGGGTGTGGATGGAAAGTTCGCCATAAATGCACCTCAGGGCTCAGTGCTCAAGGTTTCCATGCTCGGCTATAAGGAATTCACTGCTACCGCAGGCCCACAGACCGACAACCTCAGATTTCTTGTCGAGGAAGACAACAGACTTCTCGATGAGTCAGTCGTGGTAGGTTATGCGTCAATGAAAAAGCGCGATCTCGTAGGTGCTGTGGACCAGGTGAAAAGTGATGTCATCGAGAACAGGTCCAACGGAAACCTTGCCAGGTCACTTCAGGGTGAGATTGCCGGTCTTAACATATCGTTTACTGACAGCAAACCGTCCCGTTCCGCTTCTTTCAATGTCAGGGGAACGACATCCGTAGGCGCTGGAGGTTCTTCACTTGTGCTTATCGACGGCGTGGAGGGAAGTCTGAATTCCATTAACCCACAAGATGTGGAAAGCGTCAGTGTGCTTAAGGATGCCTCATCTACTGCAGTCTATGGTGCAAGAGGAGCGTTCGGAGTAATTCTTGTGACTACCAAGAATCCTCAGAAAGGCCGCCCTGTCATCAACTACAATGGTTCAGTTACAGTAAACAGAAGAACCGTGGTTCCTGATGTCATCACTGACGGTCAGGATTGGCTCGACTGGTGGAAAGACTGCTACAATGGATATTACAACGGCTCCAAGTCATTGCTCAGTCACATTGACAGTACTGTCCCTTATAGCGAGGCCATCTACAGTGAACTCGTTCGCAGGAAGAATGATCCGTCTCTCTCCAAGACGACAACCCTGGAAGGAAACAGTATGTTCGGCTGGGCCTATATGGAGTCAACTGACTGGTATGACCTGTTTTACAAGGATTACAACTGGTCCACGGAACATAATCTGTCAGTTTCCGGAGGAGGCGATATGGCAGACTACTATATCTCAGGCCGTTTCTATGACATGGACGGTATCTATAAAGTAGGAAACGAGGATTACAAGAAATATGACCTGCGCGCAAAAGGAACGCTGAAAGTGCGCCCATGGCTGCATATCACCAACAATATCTCTATGTCGGTCGTGAATCATTATGAACCGAAACATTCGAGAAACAATTTCAATGTGCAGAAAGCCATCAATCACGCTGCCATGCCGCTCTCACCTGTAAAGAATCCTGACGGCTCATGGACTACGGCGGCAGCTATTTCCGGCTATGCCGCTTTCTCTGAAGGATCTTCCTGGCGCACAAATGATTACATGTATCTTCGTGAGAAGATTTCTGCGGATGTCATCATGATCAAAGATGTGCTCAAGGCCTCTGTGGATTATTCCTACAACTACACTAGCCGCAAGAGAGTCGATGTGCAGAATCCGGTGAAATATTCCAAGAAGCCGGGTGAGGTGCTGCTTGAATCGGCCTCGGCTGGCTCTTCTCGTCAGCAGGTGACCTATTTTACGAGATATCAGGCGGCCAATGCCTATCTGACTTTCAGCCCTAATCTCGGCAAGAACAACAGCCTAACATTGCTTGCAGGATGGAATATTGAAGAGCAGAAATATGAAACGCTCAACGTCTCAAGGTCCGGTATAATCACCCCGTCCAAACCGTCATTCTCATTGATGGACGGCACGACCACGGATCCTGTTGCAGGCGGAAATGCCTGGTCTTATGTCGGAGCATTCTACAGACTGAACTACAGTTACAAGGGACGCTATCTTGCCGAATTGAGCGGACGTTATGACGGCTCGTCAAAATTCCCGTCAAACTCCAAATGGGGTATGTTCCCGTCAGGTTCCCTCGCGTGGCGCATATCAGATGAGCCGTGGATGAAATGGGCAGAATCATTGGATAATGCCAAGGTCCGCATCTCAGCCGGCTCTATGGGCAACGGAAACGTGGCTCCATATTCATACACATCCGATATGAGCATCGGCACTGCAAGTGACATTGTCCTGGGCGGAAGTCTGCCGTCATACACTACGGTCGGCAGCATTGTTCCTGTATCATTGACCTGGGAAAAGGCAACAACCTACGATGTCGGCCTGGATTTGGATTTCTTCCGTAACAGACTGTCATTCTGCGGTGATATATACAGAAGATACACTTCCAACATGTACACCGTCAGCGAATCTCTTCCTTCAGTCTTCGGTACGGCTCCTCCAAAGGGAAACAATGCAGAGATGAAAACGGATGGATTCGAACTGACATTGTCCTGGAGAGACGAATTCAAGCTCTTCGGCAAACCGTTCAGCTACAGCGTGAAAGGTATGCTCTGGGACAGCAAGTCCGTGATTACCAAATATGCCAATGACACAGGTTCCCTCGGTACTCTTAAAGGCTATATCCAGAACGGAGGCTCTCCTTCCTCATATTATGTAGGAATGACACTGGGCGAAATCTGGGGTTATACGGTGGACGGACTGTTCCGTGACCAGAATGACATAGACAACTCCCCGATCCATAATTTCCAGCAGGCTTCGGACAAAGTCACCAGACCGGGACAGGTTAAAGTCAAGGACCTCGACGGCGATGGCGTCATCAGCCCAGGCAACTTCAAGGTGCACGACCATGGTGACCTCAGGATTATCGGAAACAGGTCTCCGAGATACAATTACGGTATCAATCTCGCGGCGAACTGGAATGGTATAGGCGTGTCAGTCTTCCTTCAGGGAGTCATCCACAAGGACTGGTATCCTGGTTCCGATTCCGGATATTTCTGGGGAAAATACGGCCGTCCGTTCTTCTCGTTCATCCCTTCCATCCACACAGACAGCAAGACTGTGTATAGCGAAGAGGCAAACAACTGGAACACAGCATATTGGCCGAGAAAGACCACCTATCAGTCCAATGCATCGTACAGCTGGACCAAGGTCCTGGAGATTCCTAACACGAGATATATTCAGAATGCCGGATATTTCCGCGTAAAGAACGTGCAGCTGGACTATACTTTCAATGAAAAACTCTGCAAGAAGATGAGACTTGCAGGACTGAAAGTTTATCTTACCGGAGAGAACCTGTTCACATTCACCCCGTTGCACAAGTATGCGCCGAATTATGACCCTGAGGGATTGTCCTACGACTCAGATTTCTCTGCGGCTGCTGACGGCTATACCTATCCGGTACTCAAGAGTTTTACATTAGGACTTAACATAACCTTCTAAGAGATTATGAAAAAGATATTGATACCTTTGGCGGTTGCGGCAGCATTGACCCTGCCTTCCTGCGAATCATTTCTCACGCAGGAGAACCCCAACAAGATAGAGAGCGGATTCTATTTCAAGGACGAATCCTCTCTGGAGATATACACCAACGGCTTCATCAGAAGTTTTGCCACATCCATCAAGAGCTTCATTGACGGGGACAAGAACGCTGATACCCACTCCTGGGATGGCCAGGCCGCATATTTTATGGACAACTATACGGCAGAGGACGCTTCTAACTGGTCCACGTCGAACTGGTCACAGCTCCGATCCATCAACTATTACCTCGACAATATGCGCAAGGCTTCTGCCTCTGACGCTGTGCTCGACCATTATGAGGGTGTCGGTCGTTTCTTCAGGGCAATGTTCTATTTCTCCAAGATGAGGACTTTCGGTGCAGTGCCATGGTATGACACTACCATTGACCCGACGGACAAGGATGCATTGTACAAAGGACGCGACAGCCGAGAATTCATCGCCTCCAAGATACTTGAGGACCTGAACTATGCCTGCGAACATTGTTCTGACGACTCCAAATACAGAATCCGCGCCTCGTACATCCACAAATACGTCGCTCTCGCGCTGAAATCCAGATTCTGCCTGTATGAAGGGACAATGCGGAAATATCATTCCGACGACCCTTCCACCGGCAAGCCTTGGACCAAGGATGAAAGTTCAATGTACCTGGAACAATGTATCAAGGCGTCTGAGGAAATAATGAATTCCGGCATCTATTCGCTTACTGACAATGCCGCTTCGCGCAAGACCCAGTACAGGGATATGTTTACCAATGCAGATGCCTGCGGGGTTTATGCCAATGAATTCATATGGGCCCGTGACTACGACTTGGATTTGCAGGTCACCTATGCCATAAATGACTATATGGTAAATCCTCAGCACGCGAACTATGCGTTTACCAGGCAGTTCATCAATACTTATCTGATGACTGACGGTACGCCATTCACGACCAAATATGCTGATTATAACAGTGTTGACTTCATTAACGAGTGCAAGGACAGGGATTACCGTCTCGCCCAGACCATCAGGACACCGGGCTTTACAAGAGACGGCGGCAAGACTTCATGGGCTCCTGACGTGAAATTCTCCAAGACTGGTTATCAGCCGGTAAAATGGCTTACGGATGATTCTTCGAAGGACAACAATACTGCTGCCATCGCTACGGATGTTCCGCTGATGCGTTATGCTGAAGTCCTCCTGAACTATGCCGAGGCCAAGGCGGAGTTGGGCCAGATGACGGAAGAGGTCTGGAACAAGACCATTAAACCGCTCAGGGAACGCTCCGGTGTCAAAAGCATTTATCCGACAGCGGCAGACCCTTATATGGCTGAATATTTCCAGAATCAGGTGACGGATCCGTTCATTCTGGAAGTGAGAAGGGAAAGAGGAATCGAACTGACTATGGAAAATTCCCGTTTCTATGACATTGTCAGATGGCATCAGGGAGAATTATTCGCCCGTCCGTGGATGGGACTATGGATTTTAGCCGTGGATACGCCGCTTGACCTGAATGGCGACGGTACACCGGAAACACTCGTGACTGCAGATGTCAAGAAGACCTCTACATTGAATATTCTGATGATAGACGCGGCATCTGAGGCCGGGCACAAACTGTCTGAGGGAACTCATGGAAATATCCTTCCTGCGACAGCACTTCAGCGCAATTGGCACGACTACAAATATGTGAAGCCGATTCCTAAGACGGCAATCCAGGAGAATCCGGCATTGAGCCAGAACCCTGGTTGGGATAAAGTGGATAAGAAAAACTAAAGAGATATGAATAGAACAATATATGGAATGTTGTCAGTGGCGGCAGCGCTCTTGACAATGAGCTGTTCCAGCGAGTCTTCTCTTTTCCAGAGAGAGAACGATGTCGTTACTTGTGACTGCTCCGAACAGATTATCAGCCAGTCGATCAAATGTGACGGCAAATGGACTTCAGACTGCTCTGGAACTGAATGGGTGAAGATTTCTCCGGAAAGCGGTGAAGGTGACGGAAAGTATTACAGTACCTATGATCTGCACATCGGCTACAATGCAGGTGCAGCCAGGAAAGCTACAGTTTATCTGATCTATGACGGCAAGAAATATCCTGTGACAGTAAAACAGGGCGAGTGCGACTTCGCTTTCGAGAGTCCTACCGTCTCGGGTGCGCTGTTTGACGGAAAAACATCTGAGGCAGTACTTCATTTGCCTTATGTAAAGGCCAATGGGACAGAATCTTACGAAATTTCATGTAATGTCGTTTCTGACAATGTGAAGGGTTTGTACGTGGAAACCAAGACCTACAGTTCATTCAACAAAGGTGCCGGAGTGCTGGATATACCGGTTATGGGAACCCCTGATGCTGAAGGAAATGTGAAGTTCGAGGTTTTCGCAAACGGAAAGTCCGTAGGGGAGTGTGAGTTGACGGTGTTTGATGCTGCCGGAGGTAAGCCTTCAGGACTCGATGTCGGCTGGAATTTCTATCTTTTGGATATTCCTGCAGCTGATTTGCGAGGCTCTGATTACGATTACAGCTGGACTGCCGATGCTGCACATTGGCCAGGACAGCCTGTTCCGTCCTCGGATCACAAAGTGTATCCGAATATCGGAAACAAGAAGGCATATCTTACCGCTGAATGCAAGGCGCCTACAGATTTTACATTCAATCCTTCCGTTCAGATCAGAGGCTTGATGCTCAATGACTATTTCATGGCTGTGGTTCCTGTCATGAACATCACACCTGATGTCAAAGTTTCAGTGGAGGCTTCATTCGGTTCGGCCGGTTCTGCCGCTGGTGTATTCTCGTTGGAGTATTCAGAGAATGGTACTCAATGGAAAGCGGCTCCGGGCGCACGTGATACGACTATTTTCAAGGAAACTGGAAAATATCATTATTACGTATCCCGTGACAATACTTCAGCTACCCGCAAGACCTATGACAAGGCTACTGACCAGAGTTACAGGAAATATACCTTCCCTCTCGAGGGCATTGAGCCGATAAAGAGCGGCAATATGTATTTCAGGCTCAGAGTGTCAATGAATGTACGTGCGGCTGCCAGTGAAAAGACATACGCAATCGCCGCGGATAAGTGGTGCGATTTGAAAGGACTGGAAATCAATATGGTGAAAGGAGAATGATTATGAAAAGAATGACTTCAATTATATTATTTGCGGCCGGTTTGGCTATGCTGTCCGGGTGTCTTGAAATAGAGACACCTGAAAACTGGACAGAGAAGCCTGAGACGGAGCAGACAGCTGTCTATAAGATCGTTGCGCACAGGGGAGGCTCGGCTGAGTGCAAACTCCCCGACTGTTCTGTAGCTTCGCTGAAATATGCCATCAGTCAGAACTGCTATGCTTCTGAGGCTGATATTGTTCTGACCGGGGACAATGACATCTTGATCTGTCATCCTGACGGAAACGGACAGGTGAATGGTCTCGATCCAGCTACACATACGGTAGCTCAAATCAGAGCGGCTGGAAATTTGTCTAACGGCGAGCCCATACCGACATTGACGGATTTCCTCAAAATCGTGATGGACAAGAAGCTGAACCCGAACGGCATGAAACTCTGGCTGGATGTGAAGCGCTTTGCGGATGCTGATCGTTCCATCAATGCCTGTCTGAGAGCTTCTGTGATCATTTCAGGAGCCAATGCCCAGAACTATTGCGAGTTTCTGATACCTACCGGCGAGGATATATTTATGGCGGTACGCGACAGGGTAATCAATGATTACAAAATCAATATAGCCTGGATGACATGTACGAATCCAGCAAAATATGCGGATCCGAAAGATTATGGCAAGGTATGGGCTCAGCTGGCTTACCGCAAGATTCTCGGTGACAATCCTGAGAGTAAATATCGTCCGTTAGATTATTTCAATGCCGGTCTTCCTCTTAGTATCTACGGACCAGATGACGACAAGACCATGGCTGATGTAATACAGTATTATCCTAAGCTCAAGGCGATTTTTACGAACTATCCCGCGAAACTGATATCCAAACTTAGAGAGCAGAAATACATTGACTGATAATTTCAAAACGGCTTCTAAAAAAATCCCCTGCACCGGTTGTGGCGCAGGGGATGATTTTTTATCAGTTGCCGGCGAATGTCACTGTCGCATGGGAGCTTATAGTAATTGTTTTTGTGTCAGGGTCAGTTATATATACGAGAAATGTTGCTTCTTTGTCCATTTTCTTATAGTACTGGCCAGATACTGTCATCGTCAGAGTAGGAGACGATGTGCCGCTTATGATATATTTGCCTTTTTCATCATTCACGTTTACATCTTCTTCAAATCCGGAGTACATGACACTTTGTATTCCGTTTTCCGGATTTGTAAGTATCTGTGCTAAGCACCAGGTATATGTCGCATTTTCCAAAACAGGATCCAGTTCTACTGACAAACTGAATGGAATACCGTCTTTCGCGGAAACATTCTTTGGCTGAGTCTTGATTTTCGGGGCCTTTTCACAATAGTACATTCCCTGGACGCGGCTACTTTCGTTGCCCGGAGTCATTAGCCAGCTGATACTTTTAGAGGTTATATTACTGTTGAAAATTTTTAAGACGCGATTCTCGCCAGGATTGTTCCAGTATAAGAACTGGTTGGCATTCATATCGACTGCATCAGTGATGTCAATGCTCTTGAGCTTATTGCCATTGAGCTGCAATACTTTAAGTTTGCTGCATCCTTTCAGGTTGATTTCTGTGAGTTCATTGTCCGAGAGATACAAATAGGTGAGATTCGGGAAAATGCTGGCGTCAAATTTCTTCAATTTGTTTTCTACCAACGAGATGGACTCCATGTTGTCATGCTTTCCAAAAGTTATGTTTGCTATCTGGTTGCTTTCCAAATCAAGCTTTTTCAAGCTGACGCAGTTACTCAAGTCAATTTGCGTCAGTTGACATTTATTGGCTATGAACTTTTGAAGTTTCGTGAGCTTGCTGACGTCCAATGTCTTCAGGTTCTGGCAGCCGGAAAGGCCCAGGTATTCAAGATTGTTCAGGAATTCCAGTCCTTTACATGACTCAAGATTCTTTTTGTAGGTGTCAGGCATCGAAAATGATGTTATCTTCGTTACTTCCGCATACATGATCTTGTCCGAATCCTCAATCAAATTCTCATACTCCAATGCAGCTGCAAAAACATAGTCAAATTTATCGGTAATGTCTTGATTCACTGTTACATCGCAGCTTCCTGTCACAAATCCGTCTGGAATAGAGGCTGAAATTGTCGCGCTTCCGTATTTCTTGGCCGTTACCATGCCGTTTTCATCTACGCTTGCAACTTCTTCATTGTCAGAATGCCACACTAACGTGGACAGGATTTTTTCCTTCTTGGTAGCATTTTCAGGAAGCGCAGAGACGCTCAGCTGTTTAGTCTCTCCTGCATTGATCATAAAAGAAGTAGGCTCGATGGTGATGCTTATTATAGCTACCTCCTCTGCTTTTTCTTTCTTGCAGTTTACCAGCAGGGGGATTGTCAATGCTATGATAAGCATGGTGGATAAAACTCGTTTCATAGTGTCCTTGTTTTAAATTGTTATTTGATATTTATTTGGTCTAAGTTTAGATTTTGCCAAAGATACACACGAAGTGGCGCGAAACAAATACGTAATTCTACGTATTTTCGCCATTTGGCAGCCGTTTTATGATGCGTACGTATATGTGAAATTTCGGCGTATTTTTACAAGTGTGGAATAAAAACTGGATTCTAATGAAAGATTTTCACGATTGGGGCGTATATTAGTAAAAGAAATACAAATATAATCATGAATACTACTTTAATTATTGCTGTCGTTGCAGTGCTTGTGGTGGCTGTTGTCGTAATCGTCTTGAATAAGGCCAATGCTGTGGTCAAGGGCGAACTGTCGAAGAAGGAAAACGAAATCCGGGAACTGACCGGAAAACTTGCGGAGCGTGACGCCGACCTTATACGCAAGGAGTCGGAAGTGCGTACTGCTGAGGCTCTTAGAGAGAGCGAGAGGAAGCAGTACGAACTGGCTTTGCTGGAGGTGAAAAGTAGTCACGAGAAGTCATTGGCCGAACTGAAGGCCGGGCAGGAAAAGGCTATAGAGGCAGCCAAAACTGCATTGGCCCTCGAAAATGAAAAGATTCTCAAGGCCAGGGAAGAGACTCTCAAGAAAGAGGCAGCCGAGACTATGAAGAATATTACCGGAGGACTGGACCAGACTATAAAAGGGATGACCGAGGCGTTTGAGGCACAGAAAAAGACGCATACGGAGGAGAGTTCCGCCATCAAGACCCAGTTCAATGAGACTGTAAAGCATCTTAAGGAGCAGACTGAGGCGATCGGCAACCAGGCCGAGGACCTGGCTAAGGCGCTTAAGGGTCAGAACAAACTCCAGGGTAATTTCGGAGAGACAATTCTCGAGAATATTCTCAAGGAACAGGGTTTCCGTGAGGGAACTGATTATGAATCAGAGATTTGGCTGCGAGACAAGAACGGTGGGCTTATCCGTAACGATGAGACAGGCAAGCGTATGCGTCCGGATTTCGTGCTGCATCTCCCGGATGAGACTGATATTCTTCTGGATTCGAAAATGTCTCTGCAGGCGCTTACTGACTATCACAAAGCAGAAACGGACGAGGCACGTGAGGAAGCTGCAGTCAGGAATCTCGAGTCAGTGAAGAATCATGTCAAGGAACTTATCAGCAAAGAGTATCAGAAATATGTGGTCGGCCGAAAGACATTGGACTTCGTGATTATGTTCATTCCGAATTACGGGGCATGGCAGCTGGCAAGGATGAAGGAACCCGCCATCTTCAACTGGGCGTTGGAACACAATGTGCTGATTACAACCGAGGAAACGCTTGTTCCGTTCCTGCGCCTTATCCATGGAGCATGGCTGCAGAAAGCTCAGATGGATAATATCGAGGAAATTGTAAAGGCTGCTCAGGACATGGTAGAGCGGGTGGGTATTTTCTGCAGGTGCAATGCCGAACTTGAAGGTAAACTTAAAGTCGTGCTCAAAGGATTTGAGGAGAACACCAGGCGTCTTGTGGACGGTAACCAGAGCATCGTGAAAGCGGCGGAGCGGGCTATCAGCCACGGCATCGCTGCCCCGACCGGCAAGAATGCATTGCCGCAGGTCAATCTCATTCCGCTCCCGGAATCCTCGATTCCTGAAGAATAGAGAAGCGGGGGAGAGTTCAGAAACAATAGTTGGTGCCGAGGGATATCCAGAACGGGTCGCCGATGCCTTTGTTGAAGTTGTGGGCAATCTCGGCGGAGGCGATGAAGTTCTGATTCCATGCAAGTTTCAAACCGAATCCGCCGGTGCTGATAAACTGGCTGGCCATATTGCGGATATATTTCTGTGCGTTTTCCGGTTTGTGGCCTGCTGCTACAGCCAGTGCCTGGATATCCGGCAGTGCGCTCATCTCACGGACACGGTAAGGCTGGACGATCATTCCGCAGTCGAAGAACGGATTGGCGGCTATGTAGAAATTCTGTTTCAGAAGTCTGAAATCCACAAACTTGATACGGAGTTCGAAGTTGCCCCAGAGGTAGCCGTCGCCGATCAGACGGTTGGCATGCGTGCCTCGGATCGTGTTTGAACTGCCGAGCCCTTCTGACATCATCTGCTTGAGGACCAGAGCTGAAATGTTCTGCTGCATGTAGAAAGGCGTTTCTCCGGCCAGGCTGCCCTGATATGCCAGGTGGTAGGCAAAGACGGGATCTCCGACTTTGAATCCGAACGGAATGCTTACATAATGCCGGAAATGTGCGTTCAATTTCAGATAATTGAATTCGTCTCCGAATACGTCCGGGGAGCCATTGACATAAAATTCAGCCCATAAGCCCTTGTTCGGTGCTGTCTCGAAATCCCTGCTGTCATAAACCAGTCCGGCCTTGATTTCCAGTCTGCTGCCACCTTTTGCCTCGGACTCCTTGATTACGCCGAACTGCTTGTAGTGATGGTAGAGCGTGGATGAAGCATCGTAACCGTATTTCTTCTCGTTGATGTCTTTCATCCGGAAATTCCAGTAGCTCAGACCGCCTGCCCACTGAAGATGTTCTGTTATATTGCCCTGAAAATCAGCAAGAACGCGTATGATGTCACGGTCAGTGTAGTAGTAGGAGACTTTTTTGAGCGGATCCACGCCCATACTGCCGAAAAATGCCGCATCTGCTGCCGGAATCGTTCCGTCAGAAATCTGTGACGCGTATGACTTGTTTGAGATCAATGAATTGAAAACCGGAGTTGCAGCGCCGTTGAATCCCCAGAAACTGTATAGTGGGTCATCTATATAGGTGAAACTCACCGATGACCTGACTTTGGGGATTAGAACTCTGCTGTCGTATGACAGGAACAGTCTGGTTCTGCCTTTCGTGAAATGAGATGCCTCGTAACTTATCTTATCCCTGTAGTTAGGGTACGTGGAACCGTCTCCATAATTATAGAGGTCGCCGAAAACGCCGTATTGGAAGCCCATGTCGGAAGAAAACGTGAGACATGGCAGGATGCCGAATCCCCATCCTGTTTTCTTCTCTGAAGGACTTTTTCCTGCTTTCTGACTTTTCTCTGTTCTATTGACGTTGCCGGCATAAATATCCGAAGGCGCGCTGCCCATAATAACTGCTGTCAATGCAATCAATATCGCTTTTCTCATCACTTTTTGTGTCGTAATCGGCTGCAAAGATAAATCAATTCTTATGAAATTTGAGTCCGGCATCGAATTATTGGCGGATTTTATGTAAGTTTGCAAAATATTATTGATAAAATCTATGGCTCTGCTTATAGCTTACCTGCTCGGAACACTCGGAATTTCGTTCCTTTGCTCACTTCTGGAATCGGTGTTGATGTCAACTCCGCTATCGTTCATAACAATGAAAAAGGAGCAAGGCTACAAACCGGCTGAGAAGTTTTTCAAATTCAAATCTGACCCGGACAGGCCATTGGCTGCAATCTTGTCATTGAACACGATAGCGAACACATTAGGCGCTGCGGCAGTGGGCCGCCAGGCGACGATTCTCTTCGGAAGCACCTGGTTCGGAATTATCTCAGCATTGACCACATTGCTCGTGCTGGTGTTTTCTGAGATTGTGCCGAAGACAATCGGAACGACATATTGGAAGAATCTGATGGGCTTCGTGACATCGGTCATTTCTTTTCTGATGGTGCTGATGTGGCCGCTTGTGATTATGGTCCAGTTGATTACCAAGATGTTGAGCAAGAATGATGACGAGGCGACAGTCAGCAGGGATGAAGTGACTGCCATGGCCAACATAGGTGCGGAGGAAGGAGTAATAGATTCTGACGAGAACAAGGTCATCCAGAATATCATGAAACTGGACAATGTCCAGGCCTGCGATGTGATGACTCCGAGAATCGTGGCGATGACAGCGCAGGAGAACATGACATTGAAGAATTTCTACAAGAACGAGACATATCTGCATTTCTCCAGGATCCCTGTTTATGCTGACTCACCGGAATACATTACCGGCTACATTCTCCTGAGCGATGCCCTCGAGGGGCTTGCTGACGATGAGTTCGACAAGAGGCTGGTGGAGCTGAAACGTCCGATTTCATTCTTCAAAGAGGAGGATTCCTGCGGCCATATCTGGGAGGAACTGCTCAAGAAGCACGAGCAGATGGCTCTCATCATTGACGAATACGGCTGTTTCCAGGGCATTATCACCCTTGAGGATATCATTGAGACCATCCTCGGACTGGAAATCATTGACGAGAATGACCAGGCGACTGACATGCAGCAGTTTGCGCGTGAACGCTGGGAACGTCGCCAAAAAAGATTCCGCCCTATCGTCCTTCCGAAAGAAGAAGAGAGCGGAACCCGTGACTAATCTTTGTCTTTCAACGTCTGTTTCAGTTCCATTCCGACAGATCGCCATGAAGGCATCTTCGGCAGAAATCAGATAATTGCTGCGATGACGTGGAAAACGTCAGTTGAAAGGTCGGACTTGGATTTTCTTTTCTGGGATTTTGTGCGCTGACTTCCATCCCTAAAGAATCATTCAGATGTTACACTACGAAACCATCTACCCAAACACAATTGATTATATAATTGATCATATAAGAGGCAAATTTCATCTTTCAGTATTTTGAAATTAATATATAATTGGTTAATTTTGAGAATATTAACTAATAATCAATTATATTATGCCAAAAGATCTGATGAAGTATGAATGCCTCAGATGCGGATGGATTTATGATCCGGCTGAGGGAGATCCCGATAGCGGGATAAAACCTGGTACACCTTTCAAAGATATCCCGAATTCGTGGAAATGCCCGGTATGCGGCGCATCGAAATCCGATTTCGCTCCATATCCGGAAGACTGATAACTTCAAGAAAGTCGATCGCGCCATGCGGTCGACTTTCTTTATTTCCGTCTTACAAAATGTTCAAATCTGTCTTACAAAATGTCTAAATCTTTCTACAAAATGTTCAAATCCATGCAAAATTAATAAAATCCACATTATTGCATGAGGTCACTTTTGCGTCATTTGATTATCTTTGTGTTATGTTCGTCATAACGTCATGCTGGACATCATAATCAAATATAACATACATCAAACCATAACCGGATGATACACAAAGGATTTTTCAGGAACGCTCTTGGAGCATTGACAGTTACATTGACATTGGGAATCTTTGCGGAAACAACAGCCTCTGCGGACGAGGGGATGTGGCTGCCGTCGCTGATTTCTGAGCGGATAGGGGATATGCAGAGCAAGGGATTCAGACTCTCTGCGGAAGACATTTACAGCGTGAACCAGGCATCGCTGAAGGATGCGGTCGTGCTTTTCGGACGCGGATGTACAGGTGAAGTCGTCTCTGCGGAGGGACTGCTTCTGACCAATCATCATTGCGGATACAGCCAGATTCAGAAGCACAGCAGCGTGGAACATGATTATCTGCGGGACGGATTCTGGGCATTGACCCGGAACGAGGAACTTCCGAACAAAGGGCTGACTGTCAGCTTCTTGGAAAGAATGGAGGATGTTACTTCGCGAGTCTTGGAAGGAGTGACCCCTGCATTGACAGAAAGCAAAAGGGATTCCATTGTCAAGGCCAATACTGTGCGGCTTGTTAAGGATGCGACATCAGAGGGCAGGGGACTGCGTGCTACTGTCGAGTCGCTTTACTACGGGAACCAGTATTTCCTGTTCCTCTACCGCGAATACAGTGATGTACGTCTGGTAGGTGCGCCGCCATCTTCTATCGGAAAGTTCGGCGGGGATACTGACAACTGGATGTGGCCGCGCCATACGGGCGATTTCTCCATTTTCCGCATCTATGCCGACAAGGACAATAATCCGGCTGAGTATTCTGAGGACAATGTCCCGTACACACCTAAGAAGTTTTTCAAAATTTCGCTCGGAGGTGTCCAGGAAGGCGATTTTACTTTCGTGTACGGCTTCCCGGAAAGGACTCAGGAATATATCATGTCTGAAGGAGTGAGGTATGTGTCGGAGGTGTCTGACCCTGCAAAAATTGCATTGAGGACAATGCGGCTCGACATTCAGAGAAAATATATGTCCCAGAGCCAGAAGGTCAGAATCCAGTACTCTTCGAAGAACGCCGGTGTGGCCAATGCTTGGAAAAAATGGCAGGGCGAGATGAAGGGAATCAACCGTCTTGGTACTGTAGAGGCAAAACGCGAGTATGAAAAGAGGTTTGCCGAGTGGGCGGCAGGGACTGAGTACAGCACCATACTTCCGCGTCTGGATTCGTTGTACAGGGCATTGGAACCTTACACCTTCGCCAAAGAGTATTATAGCGAGACGGCTGCGACTGTGGAACTTTGTCGTTTTGCTGCTTCTGTGGCCCAGGAGATTGCACGAGGGGACAATGAAAGTGCAGCGTCCATGTCAGAGGCTTTCTTCAAGGATTACAGTCTTTCCATTGACAAAGAGTCTTTCGTGGCGACAATGAGCGCTTTCGCCAAAGATGTTCCCGCTGAGTTTCATCCGGAATATATGGAAGGGGAGTTGGCCCGTTACGGAAGTGTCGGCAAATGGGCAGATGCATTGTTCGGCGAATCTGTTTTCGCAGACGCTGAGAAGGTCGCAAAACTTGAGGCGGCAGATTCGCTGGTTATGCGTTCTGACCCTGCAGTGCGGTTCGCCAATGAATTCAGAAAATGGTACGGGAGTGACGTATATCCTTATGAGAGGCGTCTGAATCAGGAGATTACGCTGCTTTACAGGGATTACATGAGGGGGCAGATGGCGTTTGAGCCGGAAAAGTCCTTCTTCCCGGATGCAAACCTCACTCTCAGAGTGGCTTACGGAAGCATTGCCGGATACTCTCCTGCAGACGGAGTCTATTATGAGCCTGTTTCCACGCTCGAAGGCATAATGGAAAAGGACAATCCGGAGATTTTCGACTATAACATTCCACAGCGGCTGCGCGATATCTATGTCGCAAAGGACTATGGTCAATGGGCGATTACCACTGCCAATGGCAAGAAGACCGTACCGGTCTGCTTCATTGCCACCAACCACACCTCAGGAGGCAATTCTGGAAGTCCTGTAATCAACAAGGACGGCAACCTGATCGGTCTGAATTTCGACCGCGTATGGGAATGCACGATGAGCGACATCGTCTTCGACCCTGACTACTGCCGCAACATCTCGCTCGACATCCGTTATGTCCTGTTCACCATTGACAAACTCGCCGGCGCAAGCCACCTGCTGAACGAAATGGTTTTCGTGAAGTAAGAAAGATGACTGACTATCCAAAATCCTGAACTTGAGTGTCACAGTATTTTGATTGCAATATGGGCACAGGCTTCGCCTTTCTGCTGATCATCGACTACATCACGCCGCACATTCACATCAGCGGAGAAGCGGAGGGGCCTCGAAGTCGCCTGTCCCGCACCGCCAAACTGGCATTGGCAGTAACAATTCATAATTTCCCGGAGGGAATGGCGGTCGGAGTCGCGCTTGCCGGGGCCCTTACGGCAGATTTCAATATCGCCGGAGCTCTGGCCCTTTCATTGGGAATCGCGATCCAGAACATTCCGGAAGGAGCGATTATATCAATGCCACTGCGTGCGGCCGGAAACTCACGCTGGAAATCCTTCTGTATAGGGACATTGAGCGGAATCGTAGAACCGATAGGCGGCGCATCTCAATCACCCCGACGTGTTAGCCCTTGATTTCGATTGATTTCGCAAGATGCCTTTTCGCAAGTTCGACGATTATTTTCGAGTCTTCGTCTCATCCCAGACGGGTTTTCACTGTCACCGGTTTTTTCACGGCCTCCACGACCATACGGGTGATTTCCACCATCTTGTCAGGCTCTCGCATCATCCCGCTCCCTGCTCCTCGTCGTGCGATTTTGTTCACCGGACATCCGAAATTGATGTCAATCACATCGGCCCCATGCGTTTCCACAAGTTCAGTGGCCCTGTCCGCCATCACTGCCGCATCCAGCATCGCCTCGGGAATGCTCCCGTAAATCTGAATCCCAATCGGAGCCTCAAAATCGTAGGTCTTGAGCTTCTCAAACGACTTCCGCGCATCCCTGACAAGCCCGTCCGAAGAGATGAATTCAGTGTACATCATATTTTCATCTTCTGATGATTTTTCAAACTCGCAAAGTTAGTATTTTTTCATCGTCATTTCGTGAGCGTTTCGTGAAAGAATGTTAAAAGTACAATCCCCCACAGACATCGCTCATCTGCGGGGGATTGAATACTATGTATATGTCCAGACTATGTTTTTGACGCGAATCTGCGTTACTGAACCTGGAAATATTTGTTTGTTCTGTATATGCTGCCGTCCGAATTGTATGATATTATCTTGAAATTACGGAACTGTCCCGTAGTGTTTGCAGTCAAATTGACGTTAACGTGCATTTCGGCGCCATTGTCAACAACAGGGGTGAATGATACGAATGTCTTCATTTCTTCCGCAGTGTATTGAGGTCCGACCTGATCGCCAATATCTTCCTTCTCCAAGTCAGTAAGTTTCAATGCGTGTTCAATCAGTGCATTCTGCAGGTCTTCAGGAATGTTCTTCATTGTTTCTGCCGGGTATGCAGTGCCATCGATTTTGATGTTTGAGAAATGATACAATGGCCATGATTTTGCGACATTTTCAAGTCCCGGTTTGATATTTTCCGGATAATCTGCTCTGACCACATATTCAAATGTGTGTGTCTCTGTTTCTCCCGCAGGGTTTGCTGCCTGAGTGAAAGAAGACTCTGCTGAGCCATCCTCTGTTTTTACAATAAGCTTGAACGATTTGGTTCTGGACGAACTGTTCTCCGGAACAGTAATGCTGACAATGCCTTCCGTGCATACGGCTGCTGCCCCTCCGCAAGAAATGGATATACCATATTTGCTGTCAGCAACGTAAGAATCGACATCTGCTCCCGTTACCGTTGTCCCGTCAACCTTCAGTTCGAGGGTGGCGGCTTCAACCGTTTCTCCTTTATAGGATATTTCTCCTTCAAACTTTGACGTGAGCGTCGGCGTAATCACAGGGAGTCCGTTGCCAGGGTCCTGGTGGACACTGATGAAATTTCTTGAACGGATGCCCTTGTATTCCATATAAACTTTGCAAGAACGGTCCGAAGTGGATTTGTTTTTGGCAATCGTTATCTGAAGGTTGTAATTATTGGTGTTTTCCCAAGTGGCTAAAGCCCAACCGGAAGCATCGCTGCCGTCAGGATTGACGCTCACAAGGACGCAGTCTTCCGGAGTCATTGTGACAGGCTCTCCTCCATAAGTGGCGGTGGTAGGACCGAGAAGTTGAATATGCTGATTCATGTCCACATTCTGAGGCGCATACGAGTCGCTGCCATTGTGATAGAAAACGACATCCTCTGCTGTTGATTGGAATACTCCCTTGTCGAGGTTGAGCGCGATATTGTGTATTGTGCCGGCCTTGAATTCCTTCTCTTTTGAAGACTCGAAACTATATGTTCCCTTGTCGGTGGTCACCACATAAGTGCAACCCGTGGTTTTCGCAGGGCAAACTCCCATATATATGCCGGAAGCATCATCTTTGCCAGTTACGCCCTCCAGATTGTAGGCAGTGCCCAGATTTACCGTGACTGATGATTTCTGATCACCCGCAATGAATGCGCGGGATTCTTCTCCGTTCCAAGGCTGTACGACAACCCACAATCCGCTGATCTTGGCATTCTCAGAGGTGGTGAGAGATACTGACTTTACAGCATCGGTAGAGCCCTTGGAAGAGTAGATGATAAATCTTACCATTGAAGATTGCATAGTCATTGCAGCAGAATAACTTGTTTGAGCCCCAAGATCAGTTGGGGATACTCCTGTAAGGGCAATCTTGTCGGCCGAAACGTCCACTTTCCCGGCTTCTGTCTGGGTTTGTATGGAAGCAATCGGGAAATTTATTGTAAGGTCACCCTCATTTCCACCGGCTGCTCCGACTTTGGGATAGTAAGGCAGGAATTTGCTTGCAGTCTCGGCTACGCTGCCTGTAAAACGGGCCGTTCCGTCTGTTCCGAGGGTGAACGATTCTGCATTATTGTTGCTGCCTTTGTTGTCGGCGAGTCCGAAAACAGCAGCTTCACCAGTGGCCCAGTGCAGTCCTTTGCCATCTTGCCAGGTGGCCTTGGAGACTGCTCCATTTGTATTTTCGTCGTTGATTTCGGTTTCTACCCGAACTTCAATAGTCCTTGTCTTACCGGGGACAATAGTGTCCTCAATCCTTTCTGTGCAGGCAACAAAAACAGTTGTTGACAGAAGTGCTGACAAAATAATTGATGTGTTCTTTTTCATAAGCCAATCCTCCTATTCAAATTCATCATCATAAACATTGGACAAGCCTGAAAAGTCAGCACTTGAATTGGAACTGTCGTTCCATTTTCCGGTCATAGATTGAGCAAAGCCGAGTTCGACATCCAGGCTCTGAACCAGGATCTCCGGGGAAATGTAGGTTTTCCCACCCAATAAGTGATTCTTTCTCATTTTCGAGTTATATTTTATATGGTTATTGTTTTTTCTGATATACGCGCACCCAATCGACAAACATTGTAGCGCTGTCACCGTTGTTCGGAATGGCAGTTATGCCTTCGGGCTGAAGGATGCCGGTGAAATAGCCGCCGACAGCAAGGTTCAGGATTATGAAGAAATTGTGGTGGAAATAGTATCCCACACCCCAGTCATCGTCTTTGTTTACGATGTCCATTTCATAATAAGGGGAAGCATTCGGATGAAGGTCCCTGTCGAGATACATTTTCACGGACTGTGGAGTCCAAATCAGTGTGTATGTGTGGTAATTTCCGTCCTGAATGCTATAGGAATTCGTAGTGGAGTGCGCATAATTGGGATAAGCGCTTCCTTTGTAGTATCCCCAATGGCAAGCTCCGTTGAAGAAACGGTCTTGTGTACCTTTCTTGATGCCTTCCGCATTGCCCATTTCCATAATGTCGATTTCACCGCAACGTGGCCACGAGTTGGTCTGAAAGTCCGCTCCAAGAAGCCAGAATGCCGGCCAAAGACCATTGGCTGTACGTGGAAGACGTATCCTTCCCTCCACTTTGCCATAGCAGAATTGGAAATGTCCGGATGTGTTTAGGCGTCCGGACACGAAAGCTTTGCCGTTTCGTTGTTCACGCTTTGCAGTAATTTTGAGGGCTGAATTGCCGTATTCGGAATCTTTTCCCAATGAAATTCCGCTCTCGTCATAATATTGCAGTTCGGCGTTACCTCCTCCGTTTCCATTGACTTCAATGCGCCATTTCCCGGTGTCAAGAGAGTTTGAGTCGAACTCGTCGGACCACATCAAAACATAGCCTTCCGAATCGGGAGTCTGTTCGTTTTCGCCCGGTTTGTTTTCGTCGGGCGTCTCGGTTTCAGAGCCGTTGCCTTCCGAGTCAGGCAAGACCGGTTGTCCAATCTTGGTCGAGCATCCACAGCTGACCATAAGGAAAAATGCCATCAAAAAAGCCGCGAGTATGCGGGGAGTTGTAGGGAATGTCCCTTTTTGTTTAGAGTGCATAATGATTATCAGTTTTATGTTCTGTTTGACCGATACAAAAGTATTTGTAAAATTCTTAAGATTGAATATATTTGTACTCACAAAAACTCAACAGCTCATTTTCATAAACTCACATCTTGGATGGTGAATGAATTTGAGTACAGAATGTTGACACTATAGCACATAATCATAGACGGAAAGATGAACAACAACAGAACAATGCTGGTGATTATACTCACCGTCGCCATATTTGTTGAGGGAACAATCGCGGCACATAACCCTTCAGTCAGATATTTCAGGAAAGATGTTTATCACGCGGCTACCCAGAATTGGGACGTGGCCTGCACTCCGGACAGATTTACATTCTTTGCAAATAATGACGGCGTACTTATGTTCGACTCGGGGGAGTGGACACTTTTTCGCAACCGCAACAGAACAAATGTCCGTTCGCTCTACTACGATCGTGATAATGCCGTTCTTTATGTCGGTTCTACGAATGAACTCGGCAAGATTGAATTTGGATTGGATTGTCGTGAGGCTCCGGTCTATCGTTCGATGCTTGATACGCTCGATGTGACAGCCACTGAAATTTGGAGTATTGGCAAAATCGGGGGAAAAGTTTGGTTTCAGGACGACAGGCACATATACATGCTTGATGGCAATGCTGTCAGAGTCTATGGCTTTGACAAAAGAATCTATTGCGCGTCTGTAATTGATGACAAACTCTACATCTATGTCAGTGGTGAGGGTTGTTTGTATTTCAATTCAGGAAGGTTTGAAGCCATCGAAGGAACGGAGTCTTTGAGAAAGAAGAGGGTGTGCGCGATTATGAAAATTGGCGACAATCTTGGTTTCGTGACGAGGCTTGACGGTGTTTTTATTCTTGATAGCGGTAAGCTGGTAAAGAAAGAGTATCCCTTTTCTTCCGAGCTTGGGAACGACAAAATCTATACGGCCGCCACTGACGGGGAGAACATTGCTTTCGGAACAGTCACTAACGGCGTCTTTATCTACAACAACAGGAGTGGTGAGTGGTATAATTTGAATACAGATTCCGGTTTGGGGAACAATACTGTACTTAGTTTGCGCTTTGATGGTCAGAAGAATATATGGGCCGGGCTTGACAACGGTGTTGCACATATAAACCTGTCTGCGGCGGAACGCGAATTGTTCGCGGGCAACGATGTCTTCGGGACGGGATATGCTTCGTGCGTGTGGAAGGGGAAGCTCTATCTTGGGACAAATCAGGGACTTTTTGTGACTGATAAATCTTTGACTGCGAAAAATATATATTCACGTTGCAATAATGGTATTAGTCAGGTTTGGGATTTGTCTGTCCGTAACGGAGAATTATTCTGTTGTCACGATTCCGGTATATATATAATGTATCCCGATGGCAGTGAATCTACAATTCCTCTAAACGGCACGTGGAAACTCGATGCTCCGACGGGCGAGGATGATTTGCTTGTCGGGAGTACATACGACCATTTCTTCAGACTTACAAAAACGCCTGGAGGAAAATGGAAATTCGCCGGTTTCATAAAAGGGGCCGATGATGCGAGTAAGTCGTTTTGTTTCGACGATGGAAAGATGTGGCTGGCGCATTGGGTTAAGGGCCTTTTTCGTCTGACTTTCAACGAAGAATTTACCGAAGCTGTTTCCTGCGAGTATTTTGGCGAACGGAACGGATTTCCTACATCATTCAACAATTATCCGAATGTTGTGGACGGGAAAGTGCTGTTTTCCACCGAGGGAGGCTTTTACGAATTCGACAACAGCCGCAATCTTGCCGTTCCTGTTGACAGTCTTAACAGACGGTTCAATTTCACTCCGGTCGCGATGAGGCTTTTCCCTTTACCGGACGGGGATGATTTCTATTCTTCCGGCACGGTACAGGCTTTGGGATATAGGGACAATGCGGGAGATTATCGTCTCGATTCCCTCTCGATTCGTTATATGGCTTCGCGTCGTCCATTGGGATTCGAGAATCTGCTTTATCTGGAAGAGGGGAAAGTCCTCATCAATACAGAAGACGGTTTTTCGGTTATAAACACCGCTATGCTCAAGAATCGCAAGCCTGAGGTTACTCCACTGATAATCAGGAGGGTGAGAGTGATAAAGGGAGGCAAGGAGACGACGGTGCTGGAGAATACATTCTCCAAAGAAACAGAATTAAGGACACTCAATCCGGACGAAAATACTCTCAGGTTCACATTCAGAATGGTAGAGTATAGACAAGAGCAGGCGATAATCTACAGCTGTTTGATGGAGGGGTACGACTCCGACTGGTCTCTTCCGGGAGTTTCCTGCTCAAAAGACTATACGAAACTGCCCTATGGACATCACATTTTCCGTGTCCGTGCCTATAATGCCGTCACAGGACAGAGTGATGAGACGGCATTGGATGTTATTATCAAACACCCTTGGTATCTGACAAATTGGGCGTACTTTTTATATGCCTTCCTGGCTATATGCCTGTTGGTTGCCTTGTATTATATCGCTCGGGCAGCATACCGGAGGCGGATTGCGGAAGTGTCGCGCCGTAAAGAGAAAGAAATGGAAGAGGAGCAGATGAAAAACGATCTGCTGCATAAAGCCAATGACCTTGCAACCTCAACAATGAATCTCCTGAGGAAAAATGAGGAACTTATGGACATTCAGGAAGGCTTGAACAAAACCGAAAGGATGTTGAGGAACGGCGAAAAACCGGAGTATGTAATCGGGCACATCGTCACTATGAGGGAAAATATTGACAGCAATATCCGCCACGATGACGATTGGAAAAAGTTTGAAAAGAATTTTGATATCGTTTACGATGAGTACCTCACCCGTTTGGGCAATACTTTTCCGGAACTGACAGTAAGCGACAAAAAACTTTGCGCATATTTGAAGATGGATTTGTCGTCAAAGGAAATAGCTCCTTTGATGAATTTGACATACCGCAGTGTTGAGATGACGCGCTATCGTCTCCGCAAGAAACTCAATCTTTCTCGGGAACAGAATCTTATCGAGTTTCTTCAACGCTTTTAGCGCCTGAGCAAAGCATCTCTCCCTCCTGCGAAACATCGCGGGAGGGTTATTTGTACCCTCGGATTTGTTGGTTTCTTTTTCGTAATTACTTAATACTCAATGGTGTGAGTTTTTGTGAGTTTGCTTTTTCGTGAAAATAGGATGTTTGTGATTATGAAAACATTACTTTTGCATATCGTCGTTTCGCAATCGATGAAGCATCGGTAGAAAGTACGACGTATCACATTGTATAGAACGCTAAAACGCAAGAAATCAAGAAATGAAAAAGTCTTTACTTGCATTCAGCATAATTCTGCTGATTTTCACTTGGGGGGGGCAGTTTAATGATGCTTTAGCCCAGAACATTACAATAAAAGGCAAGGTCACTGACGCCACTACAAAGTTGCCGATTGATTATGCGGCAGTTGTGGCGAGGGGGGCTAACCTCGCTGAGATGACAGATGCGGAAGGGGCTTACGAGATAAACGTTGCTCCGGGAACGACTCTCGAATACTCTTGTCTCGGCTACATCTCAAAGACAATCAAGGTCACGGAAGACGGTGTTCAAAATGTTTCGCTTGAGACAGATGCAATCTCTCTTGATGCTGTCGTTGCAATCGGTTACGGAACCACCAAACGAAGCGATGTGACTGGAGCTGTTTCTTCTGTCACAGCTGATGAACTCAAGGTGGCTCCGGTTGCGACTGTTGACCAAGCGATGCAAGGACGTGTTGCGGGAGTGACGGTCAATGCCCAGTCCGGACAGCCGGGACAGGCGGCGCAGGTACGAATCCGTGGAGTCGGTACAGTGAACAACTCATCTCCAATCTATGTGGTGGATGGAGTCATTACTGAGGATATATCATTTCTCAACTCGGCCGATGTCGCCTCAATGGAAATACTTAAAGATGCGTCTTCTTCGGCTATTTATGGTTCCCGTGGAGCGAACGGAGTCATAATCATCACCACCAAGAGCGGTGCGGAAGGCAAGGTCAAAGTTTCCTTCGATTGTTACGGCGGTGTCCAAAATATATGGCGCACTCTTGATTTGATGAAGAGGGACGAATATGTCGAAACTATGGTGAAAATCGGTAATTCCGATGCGGAACGAAAGGAACTCAAAAGAGGTTTCACCAATTGGCTCGGCACCTACCGTTTGGGACGTGATTATTACGCCACTCCGGAAACCTTCAGTTATGAGACGCAGGAAACTGATTGGCAGGCTGAGGTTCAACACAAGAATGCGGCTATACAGAACTATCACATATCCGTTGACGGAGGGACAGACAAAATCAAATATTCCCTCTCGGCAGGCTATTTTGCTCAAGACGGAACAATAAAGGAATCGTTCTATAACCGTCTCACTCTCAGAACCAACGCTTCTTACGAAATCACAAAGTGGCTAAAGCTCGGAACCAATCTTTCCTACATTACTTCGAAATCCCGTTCACTTGGCAATAACGCCCAATACAACGGTGTGCTTTTCCAAGCGATTTCAATGGCTCCGTGGGACCCTACTCACTATCCTGCGGGAACGCTTTCCAAATCGGGAGAGGATATCAGCGGAAAGATTGCAGCATCAACAAACTACACCAACGTGTACAATCCGTTCACTCAGCTTGAGACTTCGCACCCGAACAATACTGACGAACGCCTTCTTGCCAATGGCTATCTCGAAATCAAACCTTGGGAGTGGCTGACTTTCAAGTCAAGCATAAGTATGAATCGCTATAGTTGGCAAAACCGCAGCTATCGTGAGAAGTACCATTTCTCCGACTATGACACCAATGTCAAGAATTCAGTTTCTGCGGCAATGGGACGAAGCACCGAGATGTTTTATGAAAACACTCTCACTTTTGCCAAGAAGTTCGCCGGCAAGCACGACGTCTCGTTTATGGTCGGTCAGACTACAGAGGAGTACAACTACTATTCACTCTCAGGCAACGGCTCCACTCTTCTTGTGACCGACCCGAACAGATGGTATGTCTCCAATACAACGGAGGACAAAAACTCCAGCGATGCAGTTGCGAGGACAAGGAGACTGTCTTTCTTGGGCCGTTTCTTCTACAGCTACGACAATCGTTATCTTGTCACTGCAAATTTCCGTGCGGACGGTTCTTCAAAGTTCCCGAACAATACTTGGGGATATTTCCCATCTGTCGCTTTAGCGTGGAGAGTTTCTCAGGAGCATTTTATGGAGAATAGTAAGGATGTTCTGGACAATCTCAAACTGCGTCTCAGCTGGGGACAGATTGGAAACGACAAAATCAGTGACGGGGCATTCACGCAGTCCATTATGCAGGGATTGACCTTTGTCAGCTATCCTTTTGGCAACACCACCGCGAATTGGTCCACGGCATATGTTCCCGGAGCGGCAGTGACAACCTATGTAAATACAGGAGGTAAATGGGAATATACCGAACAGATTAACCTTGGAGTCGATTTTGGTTTTTGGAACAGCAAACTCTACGGAAATATCGACGCATACATCAGAAACACCTACGATATGCTCCTTAACGTAAAGGCGCCTGCTACGGTCGGAAACCTTTACTCAAGCACTATGAATGTCGGCACTGTAAGCAACAAAGGTATAGAACTTACTCTTGGTCACGCCAATGCCGTTGGAGATTTTCGCTACGACATAAATGGCAACCTCTCTCTCGTTAAGAACCGTCTCACCCATCTGAATGGTGGCGAGAGAATCCAGGGAGGCTTTACAATGTGCGATGAGGGACTTCCGCTCTTCTGCCTCTGGGGATGGGAATATGAAGGAATATATCAGTCCGATGAGGAAGTCAAGGAGCATCAGTTCGGTACTTCCAACATCACAGAACACGCGGGAGACGCCCGCTATAAGGATCAGAACGGCGACGGGCTCATCGACACCAACGACATGGTGAACATCGGAAATCCTTTCCCGTGGCTCTCTTACGGTCTCAATCTTACGATGAATTGGAAAGGATTCGACTTTTCGATGTTCCTTCAGGGAGTTTATGGCAATAAGATTTACAACGCACTTCGTCGTCAGACTGAGGGAGATGGAAGGCAATCTACGCTGAGTACAGCTATGCGTAATGTCTGGACTCCGACATCCACCGATGGCATAATTCCGAATCCTTCAGGCTCTTCCAGAAACTATGACGCGAATTCACGTTTCGTCGAGAGCGGATCCTATCTGCGTTTGAAGAATATCCAGTTGGGTTACACCATTCCGAACAATCTCACGAGGAAATTCCACGTATCGTCTTGGAGGTTTTATGTTTCCGCCAACAATCTGCTTACATTCACAAAGTACAGCGGATATGACCCTGAGGTCAGCGGAGGTGTAGATTGGGGAAACTACCCACAGTCACGTACAATTCTTTTCGGAACATCACTGAACTTCTAAACCACAACAATAATGAAACTCAGATATTTGATATATGCTTTGACTCTCGGTCTCTGCCTGACTTCCTGCAACAAATGGCTACGGGAAGAACAGCCTAACGAATCCAAGCTCGGCGACTTCTTCGTCACCAGAAGTGCTGCGGAACAGGCCGTGAACGGATGTTACGTTCCAATGACATGGAATCTCGGAGGAACCTACTGCAACGAATGGCTCATCGGGGACATCGCTTCGGACGACGCAATCAAGGGAGGAGAGTATCTCAAGGATATGCCGGCTGCATTCGACATCTGCAAATTCCAGGTGGTTCCGAGCAATGGACTTCTTGAGGCTTTTTACAATGCGCAGTTCATCGGCATCGGCCGCTGCAATCAGGCGATAGCCTCTATTCGTGAAATGACGCTTCCGGAAGATATGACGGAAACTGACCGTAGCCGTTTCATTGCCGAGGCCAGATTTATGCGTGCATTTTATTATTTCCGCCTTGTTCGTCTTTTCGGCGGAGTTCCTTACACTACTGAGCCGATTTTGGATTCTCGTGACTGGAAAAAACAGCGCGAGAGTGCAGAGAAAATTTATGGACTCATAATTTCTGACCTTGAAAGCGCTGAGGCTGTACTTCCGAAATGTGACGAATATGCCGCAACAGAACTTGGCCGTGCGACAAAGGGTGCAGCCGATGCTCTTCTGATGAAAGTGAATCTCTACAGAAAGAACTACGACGAGGTACTCAAATGGGGAAAGTCAATCATTGGTTCCGGGAAATATGACCTTGCACCCGATTATTTCTCCCAATTCCTTCCGGAAAACGAATGGAATATAGAGTCGGTTTTTGAAATCAACTATGTTGAGGATATGTACTCCGATTACGGGGGATTCGGTTTTACCAGGGGAACATTCTCCACTGTGATGATGCGTCCGCGTTCCGCTAAAGTCGGAGGCGTTTCCGGTTGGGGATATGATCGCCCGACTTGGGATTTGTATGCAGAATATGAGATCGGTGACCCGCGCCGTGACTGGACCATTCTCCAGCAGCTTCCTTCCGAGGTTGAGAACGAAACGGCAGAGATTCAATATGCAAACTATTTTTACAACAGAAAATATCAGCAGGAGCAGTATCCTGCATCGGCAGAGGCTGTTGCGAAGGGGTTGCGTTTCGACTTTCCGGAGCTCGGACATCCATCTCGTGCCGGCTTGAATTGGAAAGAAATCCGCTATGCTGATGTACTTCTTATGTATGCCGAAGCTGCGATAGAAAGTGGGAAAGAACTTGATTTGGCAAAAACATATATCAATAAAGTGCGTCATCGCGCAAGTGCTTCACTCCCTGAAGTAGAGGCGACACGTGAGTCTCTAAGGCACGAGCGCAGGGTGGAGTTGGCAATGGAGGGCCACCGTTGGTTTGACCTCTGCCGCTGGGGGATTGCCAAAGAGACAATGAATGCATATCGCGAGAAGTTTAAAATTGCGAATTGGAGTTCACTCAAAGCGGAATATCCTTTCATCAGCGGAATCGATGCAAGCAGGTTCGAACTCCTTGACGGAGATGATATGAACGAATTCAAGGATTGCCACTATCTTATGCCTATTCCTCAAGAGGAAGTCCGCATTGCGGGTCTGGAGCAGAATCCCGGGTATTAGAATACGGATGACAATAAATTAATTATAAACCACTTAAATACACGTTTTATGAAAAAGATTTCAAGTTTGCTGCTTTGTGCGGCAACTATTCTTTCTCTTGCGTCATGCAAGAAGTCAGAAGTCAAGGGTGATGCTTTCGACTGCATCGTAAAGACTTCCGAGGTTACGGAAAATTCAGTAAAGGTCAGCGTTGAGGTAAACGATGCTGCTGCAGAGTACAGCCTTTGGGTCGTTGAGGAGTCTGCCTACAAAGAAGCCGTTCCTGAAACAGCAAAGAAGCTCAAGGGCAATGCTGCTGAGGTTTTCGAGGGGCTCAATGCCGACACCGAATATCTGGCTGTAGTATATGAGCCTTCTTTCGGATTCTCGAAAAAAGGTTTTGTAACTTCAAAACCGAGCATGGTTTATCCTTGTCTCCAAGGTTCGGACTACATCATCATTTCTATGGATGAGACTACCACAAAGAAAATCGAGAAGAAGATCAAGTACTCTATGCCTGCTGACGGTGTGTATGGAGAACCGGATACCGGAACTCTCTTCTTTGACTGGTGGAATGGCGGAGCGGCTGGTACCGCTTCTGGTCCTAACTTCTTCGGAGTTGTTGCTGACTGGTTCTCAATTAAGACTGCCAGTGGCTGGTTCGGTTATGCGTTCCGTCTTGCAGAAGGTCTTACCGATGAGGAGAAGGCTGAGTCCGCAAAGCGTCGTGAAGTTCTTAAGGGAATTACAGCCGACTACACTCTCCATATTGCAATGAAAGGAACTGCTGTAGGCGATTACAGCCTCGGAATGCTTGACGGAGCAACTATTACCATTGGGGACGAGAAAGCTGCTTACGGTTTCAAAAGAGATGGCGAATGGCACGAAATCGAAATTCCTGTTTCAGCATTTATGGCGGGAGAAAAATATGATGCATCAACTGCTGTAAACGTTCTCCAATGGACTCAGGGAACCAATGGTTACCCTACCACTCTGGATGTTGACGCCATTTTCTGGTACAAAAAATAGTTGAAAAAGAATGAACAGAATTATCATTCTGTTGCTATCCCTTATCACTGCCGCGCCTGTTGTGGTGTCTTGTCAGAGTGAGCCTTCAATGGCGCACGAGGAAGACTTTAATGTCTTCCGAGTCAGGACAAAGCAGGCGCGCAGTGCCAAGAGGGGAGTCTGCGGCAATTTTCAGATTTCTTCAGATGCCCGCTTGCTCGCTCCGGGAGTCAGTTGGGACTATAATTGGTCCCACAACTATCCCGCGGATGCTTCAGCCATTTACGGGGCTGGAATGGAGTTTTATCCGATGGTTTGGAATGCCGGACTGAACAAGGAAAATATCAGTCGCCTCAAGAATGATTATCCTTCCACGGGATATATTCTGGGTTACAACGAGCCGAACCTTGTTGACCAGGCCAATATGGTGCCGTCTGTGGCTGCCAAGACTTGGCCGGAGTTGAGGGCGTTTTCCAAGGAAATCGGAATGAAACTGGTGTCTCCGGCATTGAATTACGGCACCCTCTCCGGCTATCACGACCCTGAGGTATGGCTTGACGAGTTTGTTGCCTGCGACGGAATCGGCAACGATGCCTTCGATGCGATTGCGCTACATTGCTATATGTCGAATGCGGCAGGAATGCGTTCAATGATACGAAAATTCGACAAATACGGCAAACCTGTATTTATGACGGAGTTTTGTCATGCGAACGGTAGCATCACAAACAGTGTCACCGAGCAGATTTCGTTCATGTCTGATGCCCTCAATATGCTTGAGGCTGACAGCAATGTATGTGGATATTCTTGGTTCATGCATCGTGCAACGGGTAAGTGGGGAGCCATATCATTGTTGAATAGTGATGTTTCCTCTCCCGAACTTACTGAGTTGGGAAGGGTGTATGTGAACTTTTCTTCATTCGATAAAAACTGTTGGTATGGGAGGCACGAAGTCATTCCGGCAGAGCATTATGTCGCCCACAATATGTGTGGAGTGCAGACCGGATGGAAGGATGTGTTCAAAGTGCGTCCGTGTACCGATTCTGCCGGTGAACTTATGATTCTTTGCTATCAGCAGGATGCGTGGGTTGAGTATCAGATTGAGGTTGAAAAAACCGGGACCTACTCGCTCGGAGCTCGCTACATATCAACTCTCCTTGGGGGAGTGATGGCTGTTTCTGTAGATGGAGGAAAAGAACAATTTGTCACTTTCGACAAGACTTCCGAGTGGAAATGCAAGTGGATAGATGGCTTGTACCTCGAGAAGGGTAAACACACGATTCGTCTCACACATAAGGACGGGCGAGTCGATTTTAATTGGTTCTATCTTGACTGACGTTCCTGTGATGCTCTTTTCTTTACCTGTCCCAGAAGTTGAGTTTTGCACGAATTTTGTTGCTTGCGTGGGCTCACTTTAATTGATTATTGCAAAGATTTCTACTTTGGGAGTGCTCACCTCCGGCGGAGACGCTCCCGGAATGAATGCGGCTATCAGGGCCGTCACAAGGGCTTCCATCTTCAACGGTTGGAAGGTTATGGGAATATACCGTGGTTACGAGGGCTTGATTAACAACGAGATAACGGAATTTACATCGCAGTCCGTCAGCAACACCATCTAGAGAGGTGGAACCATACTCAAGACGGCCCGTTCCGAAGAAGACAAATGGGCCGTCGTCAGAGGCTTTCAAGTGCTTGCTTGAAGTCTTCTTTGTCTGCAGTGAATACGTGATTCAAGATGCCGATAGAAACGATTTTGGTCTTTCCGGCGTACGTGATGGTCCCCACGCTGCAGACAAAGTGATTTTCTACTTTCAGCGTGTTGTCAAGTACAATTCCAGCGAGGCCGGTTCCCAACATTGACCCGAATGCCACAAATCCGGCGTCGGTTTCGCTTTCGCCTTCGGCCAGTTCTTCTGTCAATACCGTGTTTACGAGGTCCTTCAATGCTTCGCTGTGAGCCGCCTTGTCTGGGCAGGTGACCACGCATACGCCAGCGACTGCAGCCAGTATCAAAATGAACAGCAATAATTTCTTCATACTTTAATTTTTGTTGCAAGATAGACTTTTTTCTCGAAATAAGAAAGATGACTGACTATCCAAAATCCTGAACTTGAGTGTCACAGTATTTTGATTGCAATATGGGCACAGGCTTCTGCATCGGCCAGGGCATGATGGTGACGAGTCAGGTCATAACCGCAGGCTGCGGCAACCGTCTGCAGCTGATGGTTCGGCAAACCGCAGCCGAAATGTTTACGTGATGCCGAAAGGGTGTCATGGAACTCATACTCAGGATAATCCATCCGATACACCCTGAATGCCGCTTTCAGGCATCCTTCATCGAACCGGCTGTTATGTGCCACAAGCGGAAGTCCATCAATCTTCGGGGCTATCTTCTCCCAGACATACGGAAAAACCGGAGCATCTTCAGTGTCTTCTTCAGTCAGCCCGTGGACTTGCTGGCAGAACCACTTATAGTATTCCGGCTCCGGATGTATCAAGCTATAGAAAGAGTCCACGATCTGACCGTCACGGACGATCACCACACCGACGCTGCACACGCTGGACGGGCACTCATTGGCTGTCTCGAAATCAATTGCTGCAAAATCTGTCATACTCTACATATCTTTGTCAATGCAAATGTATGAAGATTCGCTGAAAAATACTGGCAGTCATCTTAATCGAACCTCTCACCTCTTGGCGCAAACGATGATACCGGTCACATTGCCACGCATATCATCATTGTGCGAATCGTCTTCGGAAGTGTTCATAGATATTTCTTTCGTTTCTTCGGCGTAGCGGGAACGGATGCGCCAGCAGGGCGTTGAAATCCGCCACAAGCTCACGAAAAAGTGGCTTGTTCTATTGTATCGTAGAGTGATTCTCAGTCGTTCTCGTCCAATTGGAAGATGGATTCAACCGGTTTCCCAAAATGGCGGGCAATCTTCAAGGCCAATACGGTAGAAGGGAGGTAACGCCCGGATTCAATGGAAATAATGGTGTTGCGGCTTACGCCTACTGCGTCGGCCAACTGCAGTTGGGTGATGTCCAGGATGGCCCTTTCTACGCGGACTGTGTTTTTCATAGAGCCTGTTCCTTTTTGGATTGACAAAGAAGTACGCGGAAGATCAGATAGTACAGGCCTGCGCCCGCTATGGGCAATATAATTAGGAACAACTCGCTCAAATAGAGACTCAGGGTTCCGTCATTATTCATAAACAAATCGAGCAAATGAAATTCCAGCGCAAGGCTCAGGAGCAGGAAAACTACGAAAAACACATAACCGGTTAGCCCCAGGGCCTTCAGCCGCAGGCCGGAGATCATTTCGTCTTCAACTCTCTCCTTGGAGAGGGTAATAAAGAACAGTGATGCAATAAGAATGAGGTGGGATGATTTTGCCAGATACCAAACCACATCAATACTATGTGTGGTATATAAGACGATAATCTTGGCTACTACAATGAGAACAGTCAGGAGAAGAAGCCACCAGCCAATCTTCTGGCAGGAGTGAGGCATAAGGATACTTTTGCTATTCATGACGATTACTTGAATTGTGTTCCGACTGCAAAGTTAAGTATATTTTTCATAATGCAAAATATACTTTGCATATTTTTTGTTTTCTTCCCAATTCAATATCTTCTGGCCATCTGCCTAAAGACAGTCTATGCATAGAGAGGTACTGCAGTATGCCATCGACGTGGAGATTAATGATGATCTTGGCACCTTCTTCTGATTCAAGGAAGGCCACATCCTCGCGGTTATCCATAAAGAGGTTTTCGGTCAGAATCTCCATCCACAACAGGTGGCTTTTCGCGGCTCAGTTTTTATCCAGTCATATTTTGCAGCCCGCGCTTCGTCTCTCGCCAGTTCTAACTATGCGTCTTGGCTTGGTACCAGTTAAAACGTTTTTGCGAGACCAAACGCTTGCGATTTGCCGCTTTGTACCGTATAAACGTTTTATTTGGAACCAAATCGGAATCACTTAGGACCTGCGCTGACCGCCTTTCCGAAACATGGGCTGTCACAGCCACATGGTTACGAATACCTGCGGCTGTTGCGGATTTTTACGCCTGAAATGGCGTCTGAAATGCTGGGATATTTGATTTATGACGAATGAATCTGTCGATCAGTGCGAGTAATGTGCAAACTCTGACTGCAGAATATCCGAGACCATCTTTTTGGCATCATCGAATGTAAACTGCTGATAAATTATATGTATATTCTGCAAGTCAATGATATGAGAAGCCATTAACTTGAACACGGCTAGTTTATCATCGTCAAACGAAAAGATGCTTAATATCTTCGCGCATTGATTGCATGAGTAATAGCAGCCAAGGCTGGCCACTTCTATCAAATCCTTCTTGTCTTTATCGAAGCTGGCATCGGATACTTTTTTATATAAAGTGGAAAAGTCTCTATCGTTCAGCCCGTGCAGTCCATGCGGATATACCTGCTGATTTATTCTTGGAACGCCATTGGAGTAAACCTGAGAATTGATTTCTTCCTGCCGGTTGGACTCAATTGTCCGTTCGTCACATCTGACGACTTTACCAGTCATATCGAACATTACATAAATCCTTACGTTTGAACCACCCACAAACGGTCCGCGCCATTCTTCATACATCCAGATGTCGCCTAATTCATCGAAACTGGATGTCAACGGGGTACCAAGCAAAGCTGTCACTTGCTGTTTGGTCATGCCGCGTTCTATGACAGGTTTTTTAATTCTCGCGATTGCAGAGATACTGAAGGTCAGCATAAGAATGCATGCGACCGTTGCTGCCGTCAATTTATTTCTGTTCATAATCAATTGGTTTTCGGATAAGAATCAATGTTGTACGCAGACTCGATAAGACAATCATCATGCCATGGCCGGAGTAATCTCCATGTATTCTGATATTCGACTGGACACATGGATACGGAAAACTTACTTGAGGCGGGCAATGATGCCGTCCCCGAGTGCCGACTTGCGGCGGATGTGGTCAATGACCTCCTGAACGAAAGGATTGTCATCGAAACCTCCGCCGCGGACGGCATTGAAATCTTCATCCCGGCGCGTCTTGTCGCCGTCGGCTCCGAAACTCGTCATGGTCGTCAAGTCGAATTCCTTACGGGCGTCCTCGTAGATCAACTTGTCCAGAGACACGACTGCATTCTTCCACTGTTTCACCATATCGGCGGCTTCGCTTCGTGTAATCTTTGCAAGATCAATTTTCCAGTAACGCTCGATTGCATCATAGGCCCATGTCCATTCATAATTGTAGTAATGCGCGAAAATGTCCAGAAATCTGTCTGAAAGGACATTGACATCCGCTATTTTCCAGGAAATCACGTCATCACAGATACTTTCGATTTCTGAAGCCGGGGCGATGAGACCCGAGATGTCCACCCATTGTCCTGAGCCCACGGCAGTATCTTTGCGCAATGCGAGACGGAGCCCCTCGTCCGTACTGATGTCGGCATCCTGAATCCTGGAAATCAGCGAGTTGCCCAAGAATTTTACGATAGCTGTCTGGTAATATTTGATACCTTTGAACAGCGCTGCATTACGGATTGTAGCTTTCTTGTAGGAATAATTGTCTGCCCGGAGGCCTGAAGCTTCCTTGAGGCGTTCCAGAATGTCAATGCCGGAGAACATTTTCTGCACCGTGAAAGGACTCAGATGGTTGAAATTTATGTGATCCAGACGGTGCGGGTCTTTCCGTTTGTCTCTTTCCGGCCATTTCTTGACATCACGTATCGTCCCGACAGACTTCAGGTTAACTCCAGGAACGATATATGTAGAGCCTTGTTGCTCAATCAGATATGAAAACGGCAAGTCGGTTGTGTCCAGATTGTTGACATGACGTCCCATTACAAGGGAAAACGCGCCTATCTTGGCAGGCCACAATATATATGAGTCAGATGTTGTCTTCGCACCTCTTTCGAGAATACCTTGGTGAATCGGCCCCAATTTGTACATGTGATTGCTCTGGTTGGACCCCGAACCTGCATTCATGAATGAAAACATTCCTGCAATCAGAAGTGTTGACTTGTGATGGGTAACCGTATATGGCCCGGCGAAAAGCGAACATGCCTCGCCGTTTTCTCCTTGGCAGTTGCTGAAGAACAATGATTCCGAAGCGCTGTAGCCATGTCCCAAGGCACAGGCTTGTCCGACAAAGCATTTGGAAATCATCACGCCGTCAGTAATCTTGCTTCCGCTTTCCACGATGAAATCATCGGCTATCACGTTCATGCCTATCTCTACAGGGTCTTCCTTGCAGGAAATGATCGAACCGTTACGTAGCCGGGAAACGCCCTTGATCCTGGCATAAGGGCCGATATTGACATTGACAATATGCATCGCGTCGAGGATTTCGACATTCTCACCGATGACGCCGAAGGAGGCAGTGACGCTCTGCACATATTTTCCGACCATCTTGTCGAGGGCTTCGGTCAATGCCGGCTTGTGTCGATAAAGTGCTGATATATAGGCTTCATGGGATGACAGATGATCATGGATGACGACTTCACGTCCGCCCGTTTCATTAAGGACATTGACCTTTATTCCGTTACCGAACGATGTCTCGCCATAGGTAATCAGGTCCGTCACATTCTCAAGATACGAGCCGTTGCCGATGACGTAATTTGCAATGTAGTTCCGGACATGTTCGATCATGCAGTCGTCTCCTACCACGACATTGTGGAGGGTAGCGTGGAAAATACCGCTGTGCTTCCGGATTCCTCCTGCCAACGTAAAGATTTTTTTGAATGCGCCCAGTTTGATTTGTCCGGAGAACGTCACATTTCTCACGTACTCTGTGTCAAATTCCGGGTCCACAATGACATTGTTCCAGTCCTCGCACCTGCAGGATTGTGCTTCCAGCCTCGCAATTTGTTCCGCTGTAATCAAGTTGTAGGTTTTCATTTTTCCGTATAATATTTCTGATAAACCATATTTCGGCGCAAAATACGAAAATAATTAGGGATTGTCGTTTAATGTTTTCAATATGAGCGAA
>ULQR01032737.1_pt1 | contig 44232 bp, 38 predicted proteins | sample 1954711 | NCBI WGS metagenome assembly ULQR01 (sample SAMEA4835661, study PRJEB28245) | human gut metagenome | biome: gut microbiome; material: fecal sample | place: Denmark | collected 2008
CCCTTCCCCGAGGGGAGGGATTTAGGGAGAGGGTAACGTGCGACTAAAAAACGTGCGGGGGCCTAAAAAAGGTTGATCGAAGAGACGAATCTGAGGTTTCAGACAAACTAAATAATAGAGACAAAGAATAGAACATGGAAAAAGGAATAATCGGGCAGGGTGAAATCACTGTCACCGCAAACGACACCGCCGAGGCGTTGGGAAGCGGTTCATTGGCCGTGCTTGCTACGCCGGCAATGATAGCATTGATGGAGAAGACCGCCAGACTGAGCGTGGCTCCATACCTCGAAGAAGGACAGAGCACAGTAGGAACATTGGTAAACATAAAGCACCTGTCAGCTACCCCGGTAGGAATGAAGGTAACCTGCAGGAGCGAGCTGGTGGACATTGACAGGAGAAGACTCGTCTTCCACGTGGAGTGCACAGACGAAGCCGGCCTCATCGGTGAAGGAGAACACGAAAGATTCATCATCGACGAAGCCAAGTTCATGTCAAAGACCGAAGGCAAACTAAACAAATAGTATATAATATCAATGACTGGAAACGAGACTTCATCCAACGGCAGACTCCTGTCGCTGGACGCCTTGCGAGGCTTCGACATGATGTTCATCATGGGATTCAGCGGAATCGTCATAAGCCTCTGCGCCCTCTTCCCTGACGGAGCGGACTGCTGGCTCGCCCAGCAGATGAAACACGTAAGCTGGGAAGGATTTCATCATCACGACACCATTTTCGCGCTGTTCCTCTTCATTTCAGGAATGACGTTTCCTTTCTCATTGGCCAAGAAACAGAGCAAAGGGCTCTCAAACGGGAACATAACACTGGATATCGTCAGAAGAGGACTGGTTCTCGTGTTCCTGGGCTTGGTATATCAGGGCCTCTTCCAGTTCAACTTCTCCACATTGAGATTTCCGAGCGTGCTTGCCCGGATCGGTATCGCATGGGCCTGCGCGGCACTGATTTACTGTTATACAGGACATAAGACCCAGTGGACCATCTTCGCCGTAATTCTCATCGGCTACTTCCTGCTGCTGAAATTCACATTGGCACCTGACGCCCCGGCCGGAGCCGACTCTTTTTCGAGAGACGGCAACATCGCCTATTACATCGACAGGATGGTTCTCGGCAAGCATGCCTACAAGCCTTACGGCGACCCTGAAGGATTATTGAGCACCATCCCTGCCATTACCACTGCCTTGCTTGGCATGTTCACTGGAAGATATGTAAAGGACTCCAGGGACAGCGGAGCCCGAAAGACATTGAAACTGCTGGCTGCCGCTGCGGTCATGGCAGTGGCAGCACTTGTCTGGTCCATCTGGTTCCCAGTCATAAAGAGCTTGTGGACAAGCACTTTCGTTCTCGCAGCCGGAGCCTATTCATTGGCAATGTTCGCTGTATTCTACTATCTGATAGACGTCAAAGGATGGCGAAAAGGCGTGGTTTTCTTCCAGGTAATCGGCATGAACTCCATAACCATCTACATGGTCCAGTGCTTCATCAGTTTCATGATGATTTCCAAGTTCTTCCTCGGCGGAGTAGCCAGCTTGTGCCCGGAAGTGTTGTCCCGCCTCGTGCTGCAGACCGGAGCTTTCGCAGCAGCATGGTATTTCCTTTATTTCCTGTACAAGAAAAAAACTTTCCTGAAAGTATAGGATTTAGTTTATAGAAAATATAAATTTGTCGCTGGGGTAAATCCTCTTAAACGAATTAACAAATAACGACTTATGGGATCAGACAGTTTCTCTTTATGCCGAGGATGCCGGAAATTTGCCTTCATCGCTCTGACATGTCTTCTTCTCCCTGCAGGTGTCACGGACGGCGTGCTTTATGCCCAGAACAGCAAGCAGAACAGCAGTTCGTCCTCAGCATTGCCCGGGACACAGAAAATCACCATCAAGGGTACCATTACAGATGACCACGGAGAGCCTCTCGCCGGGGCCAATGTGCTTGTGAAAGGTACATCAGTCGGTACTTCAGCCGACATTGACGGTAATTATTCCCTCACATTCCAGCGGAGCACCAGGAAAGCTGACGTGCTGGTATTCTCATTCATCGGCACTGAACCTCAGGAATTCAATGTCAGCAGTTCCACAAGACTGAACGTTACGCTGAAAGTATCATCTCTGGATGCGGTCGTGGTGAACGGCTTCTACACCCAGTCCAAGGAAACGTTTACCGGTTCGGCCACCACCATCAGCGGAGAGGAACTGGCGCAGCTGTCGCCTACAAACCTGATTGCCGGCATCACCTCCCTGACTCCAGGCATGGTGATGGTCGAGAACAATGCCGCAGGTTCCAACCCTAACGCCATCCCTTCCATCCTCATCCGCGGAGCCAACACATTGATTACCAATGAGAGTGAGGAGGGCGTAAACAATCCTCTCATCGTGCTGGACGGCGTGGAGATTTCCATGGAGGAACTCTATGACCTCGACATCTTCGACATTGAACGTATCGATGTGCTGAAAGATGCTTCCGCCACGATTCTCTACGGCGAAAAGGGCGCCAACGGAGTCATTGTCGTGGAAAGAAAGCGTATCGGCAACGAAAAGGTCAAGCTCAGCTACAACTTCGTTCCGAAAGTGAGTTATCCGGACCTGAGTTCGTTCAATCTCTGTACACCGGCCCAGAAACTTGAACTGGAAAGGCTTGCAGGTCTGTATGATACGGAAGACGGCTCGCTCGACGAGGCCTACGCATACAAATTGGAGAAAATCCGTCAAGGTGTCAATGACGACTGGCTTCACGCTCCGTTGAGGCTTCCGTTCAGCTACAGCCATTCACTTTCATTGACCTCGCGCGGCGAAAAGCTCAGTTTCAGGGCCAGCGCCAACTGGAACGACACATACGGCGTCATGAGAGGCGACAAGAGAAGTTCCAAGGGCATCAATTTCACTATCGGATACCATCTCAGGGACAAACTGACATTGACCTTCAAGTCGAGTTTCTCGATGAACGACTCGAAGGACTCGCCTTACGGTTCATACTCGCAGTACTCGAAGATGAATCCTTACGAACCGATGTTCGATGAGGAGGGCAATTATATCAAGACATATTATTTCAATCCTGTCGCCCAGAGCGGCAATGCTGATGTCAATCCGCTTTACGAGGCCACTTTGTCGAGTTTCAAGAAAAGCAGAACGCAGGCATTGAAGAACTCGCTGGACGGAAGGTGGAACATCACCAAGAACCTCTACGTCACAGGCCAGGGAAGCATCAATATGACCTGGGGCTCGTCTGACAGTTATGATTCCCCGGACAGGGTGACGTATGAGAAGACGCCTGTCACCGAGCGAGGAAAGTATTCATTCTCAAGCAGAAACGGAACCACGATGTCCGGAAAGATGGTGATCAACTACGGAAGGTCGCTGGACTCCAAAGGGTCAATGTTCAGAGTCAGCGGCGGTTCTAACATCCAGTATTCCCGCAGCCGTTCCGCATCGGGTGTCGGCATCGGTTTCCTGAAGGATGAACTGTCCGACTTGTCATTCGCGCTGAACTACCAGAAGAACGGCAGGCCTTCAGGCTCCGACAACATCTCGACCGAGGTGGGATTTTTTGCCAATGCCAATGTCGGCTTCCGCAACAGATATGTAGTGGACTTCTCCTATCGTACTTCAGGCTCGTCCAAGTTCGGCGCAAACAACAGTTTCGCTCCTTTCTGGGCAGCAGGTGCAGCTTGGAATCTCCACAACGAGTCATTCATCAAGAGGGCCAAGTGGATCAACACACTGTCGCTCAGATATTCGGTAGGTTATACCGGAAGCGTTTCGTTCGACTATTATCAGGCTAAGACCGTGTATGAATACAAGTCCGACAACAGATACTATACAGGTATCGGCGCGCTGCCCAAGCAGATGGGAAACCCTAACCTGAAGTGGCAGAGGACATTGAACAACAATATCGGTCTTACGGGAGCATTCCTGGACAGCAGGCTGAACTTCTCGCTCGACTTCTATTCGAACACCACCTACGATATGCTGATGAGCATAAATCTTCCGCCGTCAGTGGGTACGTCTTCGATGAAGGTCAATTTCGGAGAACTGAACAACAAGGGTATAGACCTTTCACTGTCCGCCCAGATTTTCCGCACGAAAGACTGGTTCTGGAGCGTGACATTGACAGGAGGACACGTGATGGATCAGATCCGGCACATTTCGAATTCCCTGAAAGGGGTGGAGAAGGACAATGCCATGGACTCCTCTCTCCCGAAGATTCTGTTCCAGGAAGGAGGCTCGCAGTATGATATCTATGCTATGCGCTCAGCGGGCATCGACCCTGCCACCGGCAAGGAAATCTTCATCAAGAAGAACGGGGAATACACTTTCAACTACTCTTCTTCCGAGAAGGTTGCCGTCGGAAATACGAATCCTATCCTGAGAGGATCAATGATGACCACAGTCCGTTGGAAAGGGCTTTCCCTCTCATTGTCAACATCTTACACATTCGGCGGAGACTATTACAACTCGACTATTCAGGACAAGGTGGAGAACATCGACAAATATCATAACGTGGATGCACGAGCCCTTACCGACAGGTGGAAAAACCCGGGAGACCTCAAGAGGTATCTGAGTATCACTTCCGGCGAAACCACCCACGATTCGGAAAGGTTCGTGGAGAAGAGGAATGAAATCTATTTCTCCAATATCCAGGTGATGTACGACGTGCCAGTCAAGCGGATCACCAAACTCGGCTTGAGGAAACTGGCTGTCGGCTTCGGCTTCTCGGATATCGGATACCTGTCCACAGTCCGTTTCGAGAGAGGAACTTCCTACCCTTATTGCAGGGGCATAAACATCACTTTCCGTCCAACATTCTAAACATTGACAGCAATGAAAAGAAGCATAATATATATAATGTCGGCCTTGCTCGCCCTGTCAGTATGCGGATGCAGCAAGTTCCTGGATGTCAATCCTAAAGGTGAGACATTCGACAATGACATGTTCACTTCGGCAGAGGGCTATGAAGATGCTCTGTACGGGATTTACAGCGAGTTGTCCGCCAAGGAGGACCTTTACGGAGGCAATCTGGTGTGGATGGCAGAAGTGATGAGCCAGAACACCACAGCATTGTCAGACAACACTTTCGGCAACCTGGCGACCGCAAACTGGAAAATCAACGGCCCGACTTCACTCAGAAAAAAGGTCTGGAGCAATGCCTACACGGTGATAAACCACCTCAACAACATCATCCAGCACGCAGAGAAGGGCGGGGAGAACGAGTTCAAGCACTCCAAACTGTATCTTGGTGAAGCGCTGGCGCTCAGGGCAATGATCCATTTCGACCTGGTGAGATATTTCGGAGCCCCGTTCTGGGCATCTGAAGACCTGAAAGCCAAAGCCATCCCGTATGTAAGCAGATATGCGTTCTCGGTCACAGATTATTCATCTCTTGACGAAGTGTATGATCTGATAACAGCGGAACTCACCAGGGCGGAAAGCCTTTTGGCCGAAGACAGTTCATTGATTCCCGCAGTGAGGACAAATTCGGCTTACGGATTCACCGACGCGAGGATCACTCACCTGAACCTGTATGCAGTGCAGGCGCTTCTCGCAAGAGTTTACTGGACACGCGGGGATCTCGGCAACGCCGCCATCTACGCACAGAAGGTAATCGACAGCAAGAAGTTCTCTTTCAGGCCGTTAAGCACATTCGTCCAGAGCGACGGCGGGACATTGGACCTGAACGAAACCATCTTCGGATTCTATTCCGAAAGTTCCCAATCGACGAACAGCAAGCGCTACGGCATCACGGGCACATCCGCCACATTCTCACTCGCTTCCGACTGGAAGAATCTCTATGAGGACAATGCCGGGGATGTCGCCGATTACAGAATCAATTCCTGGTTCGACAATACAGAGAACCGCCTCAAGAAGACCGTGAACTCGTCGGTGGCCAACGGCGCAGGCTATTCCGGAAAATCGATTGTCGGAATCAATGTCCTGAGACTTCCGGAGATGTATTACATTATGGCTGAGTTCTATATGACTTCCAATCCGCGACTTGCCGCTGAGTTTTTCAATGCAGTGACATCCACACGCGGACTCGAACCCGTAGCAGAGGGCAAACTCACCTATGATATGCTCTTCAATGAACGCAGGAAGGAGTTCTACGGTGAAGGCTTCACCTGGTTCGAGATGAAGAAACTCGGAAAAGACATAAAGACCGCTGCCGGACAGACATTGAGCGGAAGCGTACCGGGAAACTACATTGTCCCGATACCTGACGAAGAGGATGAATCAAGAAAAGATATGGAGATTTAGGTTATGAACAGAATATACAAGGCAATTACTATACTTGCGGCTCTCCCGCTTCTGTTCTCCTGCAAGGGAACATGGCTGATGTATGACACGGAGCAGACTCCGGTGGTCTATTTCATGGAGGGTATCCAGACACATTCCCATTCATTCGCATTGATTCCGGAGAATGACATCACAGTATCGCAGGAGGTGTTCACCATGGGCAGACCGGTGTCTTATGACCGCGCTATCGCGATAGAATTCGTGCCGGCTGCCGAGGGCGAGACTTTCTCTGCCGGCACCGTCACCTATCCTGTCATAACCGCGAGGGAAGGCATTGACTTCGAACTGGATTCGCTGTTCATTCCTGCCGGAAAGGTAAGCGGCAATGTCAAACTCACCTTCCACAGGCAGAAGGAGATGCAGGACACCTTCGTGAAAGTCAGATTCCGTCTGGTGGCCAATGAGAATTTCATACCTTGCGCTGCAGACAGTTCCGCGACACAGAAGATTCTCACTCCTGACTTCATCTATTACGTGTCGGACGGTGAACCGAGCTGCCCTCCTTGGTGGAAGGCCAATGCCAAGGCCGCCCCGGGATGGGACTATGACTGGGGAAATTTCTATCCTGAGAAATATCGCCGAATGCTTCAGTATTTCCAAGCTACGGAGGAGTCTTGCCCTGCTTTCTATGAATATGCGGTCACGAATTACGGCAAGAATCTGGACAATCCGGACGCCCCGATGAAGTTCTGGCGCAAGTCCTATATGGCAGCCTGGGCGAAATACGTGGCGCTGCCGCTGTACGAATACTATGAGAAATGGTATGCTGAGCATCCGGAAGACCCTAATTACGAACTCATGGGCAGCGAAAATGTGAATATCAATGCACGCAAGGGTTGGGGCAACCCGATGAGCGGCACTTACGGGTTCCTGAACTGATTCCGTCTGACATTTTTAAAATGAAGAACAGTATGACACGAACATATTACATATCGGCATTGGCGGGCATCCTGACTGCATTCATGCTTCAGGGATGCTACAAAGTGAGCCCTCACGGATACAAAGAGCTCGCTCCGATAACTATCAATGCCACTTCCGACACCATAAACGTAAATCTCGGAACAGAGCTGGTTTACAATGGACTGGACATCGTCAGCAGCAAGGAAACCACCTTCCAGTGGGCTTACGGTCAGGTCAAGACAGGAACGGTACCGGAGCAGCACCAGTTCGAGAAAATGGAGGTAATCTCCACGAGCAGAACCATCAACTATACGTTCTCCAAAGTCGGCTCCTTCCTTCTGAGGCTGAGAGTTGACAACGGGGAAAGCATTGAATTCAAATACTTTACGCTCAATGTCAATTCAGGTTACGATGAGGGCGTTGCGATTCTTTCCAATGACGGAGACGGCAACGGCTCACTCACCTTCGTCAAGACATTGACGGCAGAAGAGTCGGCCAAAGGCGAGCAGCAGGTGTTCACGAACATCTTCAGCGTGGAAGGGAAAACGCTCAAAAACGGCACGAGCCTCTACATCAGTGACAACACCTACAGCAAAATCACCTACTCCGGTTTCCTGATCGGCACCAATGACGAGGACGGCACCATCTATCATATGGACTGCAAGACATTCGAGCTGTACATGACTGCCAAGATGAAAGATTTCGGCTCATATTGCGAAGAATTCGGCGGGGAATATGCCGAAGACAAGGCCTCATTCGGATGCTTCTTCAAATCCGCTGACGGCAGGCTGTTCCGCTATGACATGAACGGCGGTTTCATAAGCGAGATAACCGATGCGCCATTCAAGATTACCAGGATCTTCGACGGCACTACTAAAGGCTCTGCAACAACCGCAAAGTCAACAAGATACCCGCTATTCTATGACAGCAGCACCATCGGCATAAGGAAAAGCGCGTCTGCCGGCATCCGGACCAATTCTGAGGAAGGTTGGGAAATCGTCAATGCCGGTGCGCAGCGGGTTTCATCGAATGCTTATATCCACGTGCTTTTCCGCAGCAAGTCAGACCCGACATCATATAAGACAAAGGTCACCTCTTCATCCTTGTCCGCATGGGCTACAAAAACAGAAGAAATCAACGGGGAAAGCGTGAAGATGGATGTAGAATATCCGTTCACCACTGCAAGCCTGAAGATGGACAGCCACTCCAAGATATTGGGAAACCGCGTTTCTTCAGACGTCTATTATACTTATGACAATGCGATTTACAGGTGGAGTCTGACGTCCGCGCCGGGAAACAACCCTGCCATCAAGCTTCCTGCCGGTGAGCAGATCAGGGACATTGCCACGAACTTCAAGGGCAGAAAGGCGTCTGACGGAGAGGACAGACTCTATGTGGCCACCTACAATCCTTCGAGAAGCGGCGACCACAAAGGCAGCCTGTATGTTTACAGATATTCCGACGACACTCTGGTTGCTTCCTATGAAGGAATCTGCGATGACCCCTCAAGTGTAATCTACAAATACAGAATCAATTAAATCCACCCTATATGAAAACGAAACTGACATTGGCGGTACTGACGGCAATTGCTGCGACCGCATTGACTTTCACAGGATGCGACAGCAAGAAAGATGTCGCCGTGGAAAAAGTCACCATCTCAGAGTCCAGTCTTTCCCTGAAGACCGGAGAAGAAGTGAAACTGACGGCGACAGTTCTGCCGGAGAATGCCACCAACACGACATTGGTCTGGAAATCAGGCAATCCGTCAGTAGCCTCCGTCACGGACGGTGTAGTCAAAGGATTGTCTGAAGGCACATCCACCGTCACCGTATCATCTGAGGACGGAAGCAAGAGCGCTTCCTGCCTGGTTTCAGTAAGCGATTACCATGCTGAAAGCGTATCCATAACTCCTGGCGGAGACCAGAATCTGAAGAAAGGTGAAAGTGTCCAGCTTTCCGCTTCTGTGCTGCCTGACAATGCTGTGAACAAGAATGTAGTATGGTCTTCTTCTGCATCTGCGGTCGCAAGTGTGGACCAGACAGGCAAGGTGACTGCGCTCAGCGGAGGCGAGGCCACCATCACGGTCTCTACTGTTGACGGCAACAAGACCGCTTCCGTAAAAGTTTCTGTTACAGTGGCTTGTGCAGGTATTGCCCTTTCAGAGAGCAGTGTGGAGTTCTATGAGGGCATTCCGTTCACCGGGCTGAAACTTACTTTCACTCCGGAGGACTGTTCCGACAAAGAGGTGGAATGGACGTACGACACCACTATACTTACCGTTACGGCCGGAAGCGACGGCACATTGACACTTTTAGGAAATATCGAGGGTCAGACCACGCTCAAAGCCACATCCAAGGATGGCGGTTTCACTGCAGAATGTACTGTAAAGGTCCTGCCTACCGGCACTACGGTACCTGATGACAACTATGGCAAATACGAATAATCCGGAGGAACAGTTATGAAAACAAGATACATACTTTATATTGGCGCACTTGCAGCGATCTTGTCCGGCTGCGCAAAAGAAACGGCGGTAGTTTCCGCTGAGGGTTCAAAAGCTGATGACGGTGTTCTCTACAGTTTCACTGCCACCGCTTCCGACCCTATGACCAGGTCTTTCTTCAAGGAAGAAGAGGCTCCGTCCAGATATATCTATTGGGAAGACACGGATGAGTTTGATTTTCACGATATTACCATCGGTGAGAGCAAGGAGAGCGTAAGCGTCACTTCTGCAAAACCTACGTCAATGGGCGCTTCCAAAAAGTCCGTCCTTTTCGAGAAGAAAGGCCACGACTACATGGTCATCTCCTACCCTAAGGGTGCGGTGACACTGCTGGACAGCACGTTCATAACCACGTACGTCACCAAAGCGACGACTGCCGATACGCTCGCCAACAATGCGGCCGTCAAGGTTTCCGTTCCTAAAGTGCAGGCATTGTCCTCAGTCCTTACTCCGGCCAATCTGCCTATGGTGTCTTCCAGACTTGCCCTTTCCGACAAGGCCAAAGACTTGATATCATCAGGTAAAGACACCATTTCCACAGATTTCGTGAATCCGGTGAAGCTCACTCCTCTTGCAGGACTTGCAAAGATGACCATCCTCGGACTTCCTGACGTGACGAATGCGAATGTCACCAAAGTCAACATACTGTCCGAATTTGATGCCAAAACCTATACCGGAATGCCACAGAGAGGCCTCCGCGGTGACAATATCATCAGTCTGAAAGACACTATGGCAGTCATCGGCAACTGGGTGTCCGGCGATTCCAGATTCGACATCTCACTCACCGGAGGCACAGTCGGCTACACGGCTGAAAATGGAGCCACCGTATGCTTCGTGGCCAACCACAGCGAGGCCGCCATGAAGACCATCCAGGTAGCAGTTTACACCTCTGACGGTGCAGTTTACAAAAAGACTTTCGACACGAGCAAGAAACTCATAAGTTTCAGCAAGTCCCGTGTTTCCTCATTCAGCCTGGACTTCACCAGCGGATCGGTTTCCAAAGCCGCATCATCCAGATTCTCGGTAGAATGGTCCAAGGGCTATCTGGTATATGACGGAGCAAACAAGTCATATAAGATTGGAGACAAGCAGGACATTGGTCTGTATTTCAAATTTGGAAGTGCAAATGCCATTGCCTTCTATGATTCCAATGAAGACTGGCTGAGCAGAATCAAGCCTTCCAAGCTCGTACCTATTCCTATCCCCGGAACAGACAAATACCAGGAAGGGACAGCCGACGGGCAGACAATGAAAAACGGAACAGACAATTTCTTTTCCACTCAAAGCAGCATGGCTACCTCTTGGAGAACCCGCAAGGCCTACACCGTATCAGGCTCTACCGTCACTGAAAGCGACATGACATCAGAATCCGACTACTTCGCTTGGCAGGGCTCCAGCTCATTTGCCGGTGCAAACGACCCTTGCTCCCTCGTAAAAGTCGCTGACGGAGAGAAGAAATGGAGAATGCCTACACTGGAGGATGTCAATGACCTGATTTCCGTCGGTGCAGCCGGTATCGAGTTCGGCAACTTCGACGGTTCGGACATCAGATCAAGTGACGGCAAGAGCCGCTTCATAAGATATACGGACGGAGAACAGGATTTCTATCTGATGTCCACAGGCTGTGTCAGCACCAAAATTACAAAAAAATACAAATTGATACAGATGACCTTCAGCCCTAAGTATGAGGTCAACTTCCCTACCGACAAGTACACCGGCACTGATGCGGCCCAGGCCAACACGTCAAAGAACTACTGCAGTACCTACTCGCTAAGTCTGTCAAGTGCCCCGGGCAAGACGACCGCCGCCAGGATAGACAAGGGCATCGCAAATACATACACAAGCGGAGTAACCGATACGACACCTCTGTGGGATGCATTCTGTGTGCGTTGTGTGAGAGACAAATAAAAACAACCTCAATAGATGAAATTAAGAAACATCATTATTCCAATGCTTGCTGCCGTTATGCTGGTGCCGGTCACCTGCGCGGCAGCATCGCCTGCTTCAAAGACCAGGAAGAAGAAAAAGGCCAAGACAGAAGTGGTGGCACAGGAGAGCAAACCGGCTCCCAAAAAGAAAGTGTCCCCGTATGACAAACTGATGAAAGACGTGAAAGTTTCAGCAAAAGGCGAGACATTCAGTCTTTACCGTACCGCCAAGGACAAAATCTACATGGAGATGCCCAAGAAATATATGGGCAGACGCATTATGGTCGGCGGCACCATCACAGCAGGAAGCAATCCTGCCTATGTCAATGTGGGATACAAGTACAACAAGCCGCAGTATTTCCAGATTGACCTCGTGGACAGCCTCGTGGTGCTGAGCCTGCCGGGCACTAACGCATCGACGTCAGACCCGCATATGCAGGAGGCGCTTTCCCGCAGCTTCATGCCGAAGATCCTCCGCCGCATCGCCGTTTCAGCACAGGGCAAAGACAGCTCTTCAGTAGTCTTCGACGTCACCGGACTTGTCAATGCCGCCGCACCGAAAGGCTCCGACTTCGCCATCAGCAAGTCCACCGAGGAGAAGACCACATGGTTCGGAGAGCTCAAGTCATTCAAGGACAATGCTTCCATTAAGGTTCATGCCAATGTCGATTTCACCAAATCCTTCCTCGGTTTCAAGGGCAAAGTCGGCTCAGGCTCCATCGAGTACACGGTTTCATTCCTGATGCTTCCGGAAAAGCCGATGCCTTCGAGAATACAGGACCTTAGAGTCGGAGTATTCCCTGTGGGTCCGGGCGAGGGCAGCATGAGATATGATGTTTCTTCGGCAGAAGACGGTTACAAAGGCTATGTCCTGGCCTCCAGATGGAGACTCGAACTGTCTGACACCACAGCTTGGCTGCTCGGCGGGAAGACGGTCACGGTAAAGAACCCGATCGTATGGTACGTGGACGACACTTTCCCTGAAAGCTGGAAAGAGCCGATCCGCAAGGGCGTACTCGCATGGAATGCCGCATTTGAGGCCATCGGTCTGAAAGACGTTATGCAAGTGAGGGACTTCCCTACACAGGAAGAGGACCCGGAATTCGACCCGGACAATCTGCGCTACTGCTGCCTCCGTTATGTTCCTGATGCGACCATGAATGCAAGAGGCCCGAGCTGGACAGACCCTGTCACAGGTGAAATCCTCAACGCTTCAGTCTTAGTGTACAATGATGTCATCAAGCTCATCAACAATTGGCGTTTCGTCCAGACCGCACAGGTGGATGAAAGCGTCAGAGCCATCAAGATGCCGCAGGAAATCATTGACGAGTCGCTGGTTTATGTAATCTCCCATGAAATCGGGCACACATTGGGTCTGATGCACAATATGGGCGCTTCGTCTGCCTATCCTACCGAATCACTGAGGGACAAGGCTTTCACCGCAGAATACGGCACCACGCCGTCCATTATGGACTATGCAAGGTTCAACTATGTCGCACAGCCTTCCGACAAGGGCGTGAAACTCGTGCCTCCGAGTCTGGGTGTGTATGACAAATATGCCATCAGATGGCTCTACACTCCGGTAATCGGCGCCAAGGATATCTGGGACGAGTATCATCAGGCAGAGAAAATCCTGGACGAGAAAACCGGCGACCCTATGTACCGCTATGGGGCACAGCAGGTTTCGGGCTATGCCTCTTATGGTGTTTACGACCCGAGCTCACGTTCCGAGGACCTCGGAGACAATCCTATAAAGTCCAGCAGCTACGGCATCAGCAACCTCAAATACATCCTGCCTAAAATGAACGAATGGATCGGGGCGGAAGATGCTGACTTCTCTCACAGACAAGACCTTTATACACAGCTGGTTGCACAATACAACAGATATATCGGCCACGTGCTGTCGCAGGTCGGCGGCATCTACCTGAACTATGTCAAGGAAGGTTTCAACCAGAAGCCTGCCGTTCCGGTAGATAGAGATGTACAGAAAGCGTCACTGAAATGGGTGATTTCCCAGCTCAGGAATTCCGCATGGCTGAATGAGCCTTCAGTCACTTCCAACTTCCCGCTCGCGACTCCGCAGTCGAACAAAGTCTGCGCTTCGGTTGCCAGGACATTGGCCTCGACCGTCCCTGAAAACGTGGTCAGGGCCGCTGCAGTCGCAGGTGCGAAGAACGTCTATACCGTCAAGGATTACTATGACGACCTCTATCGTGAGCTTTTCGCATCATCCATCGCCGGAAAGAGGCTTACTTCCGAGGAGAAGACACTCCAGCGTGACATTCTCATCTTGAACGCAAAGGAAGTGAGGGGTGCGATGACCAAGACGCTGACAGAGGAAGAAGGCAGCATTGACAATGAAGACTGGTGCGGCTGGGAACAGGATGGCCTCGGAGAGGGCAACAAACCTTATCAGGCTTCGGTCAGCATTATTCCGATCGATGAGACTGACAGTTATCGGGTGGCCTTCCTCAACAAGGTGAAATCACTCGCTCAGGCTAAAAAGTCCTCTGCCCCGTCGGATGACCGTGCCCATTACGAATACATTTACGCAAGATGCTGCGCAGCATTGGAAAAATTTTAATAACATACTGAACCACAACACATTGAACCACTGACTATGAATATCAGATTGATTCTTGCGGCAGCGGCCGCCACTATGCTTGCAGGGTGCTCATCTCTGAAAGACGGAGAGTACAACCTGTCACTTGTCACTACCGGAGACGGCCACGGCTCCTGGTTTTCCAAGCCATTCTCCGAGAAGGGCTCCGCAAGGAGTTCTCTGATGGCCCAGAGCCAGTATATCAATGAGTTGCGCTCGGAAAGGGGGGCGGGCAATGTCATCCTCGTGGATGCCGGCGACAATTTCCTCGGGAGCAACGCCACGTTCTACTATGATTATGCCGATACATTGTCCCCGTACCTTTACCCGCGCCTCGCAGCATATATGAAATACGATGCCGTGGCAGCAGGACATTGCGATTTCGAGGCAGGCCACAGAGTCTATGACAGGGCTGCGGAGACGTTCCGTAAAGAGGGCATTCCGTTCCTCGCCGGAAATGTGGTCCGGACTGACAACGGCAAGAGATATCTCCAGACCGGCACCATCGTGAAGAAAAATGGAGTGAAGGTGGCGATTCTCGGCTATACCAATGCTGACAATGCTGCACTGATGGACAAAAGCGCCTACAGCGGGCTGGAGTTCAAGTCGCTCATACCGCTTGTACAGGAAGACGTGGACGCTTTCCGCAAGAAGCACAAGCCTCAGGTGGTCGTGGTGGTAGCGCACACCGCCATCGGAAAAGGCGAGGGCAACAATGCCGAGAAACAGGGTCTGGACCTTCTCAACAGTCTGAGGGGCGTGGATTTCCTCGTGACTGCCCACGACCACTCGAGCAAAGTGATCAAACGTGACAGCATCGTGCTTGTCGGCTGCGGAAAGGCAGGCCAATATGTAGGCCTCGGCGATATAAAACTACTCGTCAAGGGCGGCAAAGTAGTCAGTCGGGAGCTTGACGCCAAGTCCGTCAGCATCAAATACGACGCGACTGATACGGCGATGGAAGAAGCATTCGAGAATGAGTTCAATGATGTCAAAGCATTCTCCAACAGCAAGTTGGGCACAGTGAAGAAGGATATGGTCTCACGGGAATTCTATTCAGGCCAATGTGATTATCTGAATTTCCTTCACGCTCTGGCGCTCACATACTGTCCGATGGACATATCATTGACGGCAACTCTCCTCATCGACGGAAAAGTGCCTGGGGGAGATGTCACTTTCAATGATTTGAAGACAATTTACCCTTACGGGAACAAACTGATGGTGCTGAAACTTGCCGGAAAGGAAATAAAAGAGTACCTTGAGGCGAGTTATGACTTATGGGTAGGAACCGTAAGCGGACCGGATGCGGAGCACATTCTCCGTATCAAACAGACAAAGGATTGGAAGACAGGCCAGATGGCATGGAAACTCGCCAAGAGTCCGGCCAATTTCGACAGTGCTGCAGGCATTGACTATACTGTGGATGTCACCAGGCCGTATGGCGAAAGGGTGAACATTCTGAGTATGGCAGACGGCAGAGCATTCGAGATGGACAAGATGTACACTGTAGGCATCACCTCATATAGGACGAGCGGTGCAGGCGGACTGCTTAAGGCAGCAGGACTCCTCTCCGCGGAAGATGTCGAAGCCCGCACGCTGTTCAAAGGCCCGGAATTCAGGACTATCCTCTACGAATACTTCCTGAAGAACGGAAGCATTGACCCTGAGGTCACCGGCAAGAAGGAACTTGTCGGAAGGTGGAAATTCGTGCCTGAAGGCGTGAGCGAAGGCATTGTAAAGGACGTTGAACTATTATATGGAGAATAAAGAAGTATGAACCTATCCGGCAACGCTGTTGCGAAAACATTGACAATCACCGCATTGTGCCTGTCATTCCAGATAACTGGACTGGCGCAGGAGGTTTCCGGACTCGAGAAGAGGAAAGCCATCGAGGCGGAATATGGCGTAAAAGAGGCGGTTACCAGGTACGACACCAGAACCGAACTGATGGAAAATCCGGCAGGGCTCTGCTCGGACTACTGCATGTATTCCTTCGTGGAACACGAGATCAGCCCGGCTCCGTCCGGTTACAAGCCGTTCTATATCAGCTATTTCGGAAGACACGGTGCCAGGTTCGCCCTCTCCGATGACATATACGAGAAGATCCACAAGGTTCTGCTCGACGCCCACAATGCAGGAAAGCTCAATGACCGAGGCGAGAGGCTTTGGAAAGAATATGAGGAATTCTACCCTTCCGTAGCGCACAGGGGCGGAGACCTGACTCCAAAAGGTCAGGAACAGCTCAGGCGTATCGCCGGTATAATGTACCGGAATTTCCCGCAAGTGTTCAAAGGCCGCACGGTAGCTTCCATACTCTCTACCCCGATACCGCGCACGATGCTCACGATGTTCTCATTCGTGGATGAACTCAGAGGTCTGGACAAGGATTTCTCTTTCACCGTAGATGCGGGAAGGTGCTATTTCCCTATTCTCGAGCCTAACAAGTCCATCAGTCCGATCAAGGTAAAAGTACCTCTTCCTGAGGAGGCCGTGAAGTCTGCCGAGAAATTCGCTGCGGACAAAATCGACGCCAAGACATTCTGTTCCAAGTTCTTCAATGATACTGACTACCTCGAAGCCACTTACGGAATGTGGAAATTCGAGTCGGACATGAGAAATATAGTCTGCGATGTCAGATGCCTGAAGGACGTTCCTGAAGACACTTTCTCCGATGTCTTCACCACTGAGGAACTTTTCGGAATCTGGGAAGTCAGGAATTACAACGGATACATCTACATGGGCCGCACTCCCCTCTCGGACAACAAGAACTGCATCAACAATTCATCCATTCTGAAATCCATCATTGAACAGGCCGATGCGGATATCGCATCCGGAGAACGCCAGCTCTGCCTGAGGTTCTCCCATGACACGGCCCTGCTTCCGCTGATGTGTTTCATGCGACTTGACAATTTCGGGGCGGTAGTGGATGATCCGGAAGAGGTGAAGAATTATTGGCGCTCCGATTTTATACCTATGGCAGCCAATTTGCAGTTGATATTCTTTCGAAGCAAGAGAAGTGCCGACATACTTGTCAAGGTGCTGTACAATGGCCGTGAGGCCTCCCTTCCGCTTCCGGAAGCTGCACCTTCGTTCTATAAATGGACAGAGTTCAAGGCTTATTATCAGGCACTTATGCCGGGAGGGAACAACTAAGCATATAAGATGAAACGACATACTTACCGCATTGAAGGAAAATTCGATTTTGAGGCTGGAGGAAGTGTTTCCTCATTGGAGGTTGCTTATCATACATCCCCTATGGATTACCATAAGGGGATGAAAACTATTTGGATATGCCATGCTTTGACATCAGATTCAGATGCCGAGGAGTGGTGGCCGGAACTTGTGGGGCCGGGAAAACTTTTCGATACTGAGAAGTATTTCGTAGTCTGCGGCAACATGTTGGGTTCCTGCTATGGCTCCAGCGGGCCTTCAAGCATTGACCCGGAAACCGGCAAACCCTATTACTTCAGTTTCCCGAAAGTTACCGTGCGCGATATCGTGAACGCCCTGGACGCGGTCAGAGAACATATCGGAATCGGGCACATAGATTTGCTTGTGGGAGCGAGCATCGGAGGCTTCCAGGCGCTTGAATGGTCCGTGAAATGCCCCGACCTGTTCACCAAGGCGGTCTATATTGCGACCAGTTCGAGAATCAGTCCGTGGATTACAGCCTTTGAGGAGTCACAGAGAATGGCATTGGAGGCTGACCCTACTTTCAGGGCCTGTGAGAGTCTGGACGGCGGCAAGAAGGGCCTCGAATGTGCCAGAACCATCGCATTGCTTTCGTACAGATGCGAAGACGGCTACAACCTCAAGCAGCAGGAGCCTTCCGACGACACGCTGTTTGCAGACAGAGCCGGTTCATATCACAGGTATCAGGGGCACAAGTTTGCGGAAAAGTTCGATGCGTACTCGTATTATTACCTGTCGCTAAGTGTGGACAGCAACAATCTGGGACGCAATCGTGGCGGAGAAGCGGCGGCATTGGGCATGATACGTGCGGAAGCCACATTCATCGTCATTGACTCAGACCTCATATTCCCTCCGTACAGGATGAAATGGATGTCCGGACAGGTGAAAGGCTCGAAATTCCACGAAATCAAATCCCACTTCGGGCACGACGGCTTCTTCCTTGAATGCGCACAGCTGGATGAGCTGATACGCCCGATAGTAAACAGTCTGACAGAATAAAAAACATATATTATGAAAGTAGCAGTTGTAGGTGTTACAGGACTGGTAGGAACCAGGATGACAGAAGTGCTGGAAGAAAGGCATTTTCCTGTAACTGAATTCATTCCGGTTGCCTCAGAGCGTTCCGTGGGCAAGAAGGTGATGTTCAATGGAAAAGAATACTCCGTAGTAAGCGCCGAGGACGCCATCGCAGCCAAACCGGACCTTGCGATATTCTCTGCAGGCGGCGGCCCGTCCAAAGAGCTTGCTCCGAAATTTGCGGCCGTCGGTTGCCGCGTGGTGGACAATTCATCCTGCTGGCGTATGGACCCGACCAAGAAGCTTGTCGTTCCCGAGGTCAATGCAGATGTCCTCACAAAAGACGACTACATCATCGCAAACCCTAACTGCTCCACCATCCAGATGCTCCTTCCTCTCGCACCGCTTCACAGAAAGTACCGCATAAAGAGAGTGGTAGTGTCCACCTACCAGAGCGTGACAGGAGCCGGCAACAAGGCTGTGGCCCAGATGGAAGCCGAGCGCGGCGGTGCTGTATGGGGTGAATACCCTGCCAAGTTCCCTCATCCTATCGACCAGAACATCATCCCGCACATCGACGATTTTCTCGAGAACGGCTACACCAAGGAAGAGATGAAGATGGTCAATGAGACACACAAGATATTGAATGACGACACTATAGGCGTTACGGCGACAACCGCTCGTGTACCGGTTATCGGAGGGCATTCCGAATCCATAAATCTGGAATTCGAGAAAGAATTCGACCTTGCTGACGTGCGCAGAATATGGGAAGAGACACCGGGCATCACGGTTCAGGACGACACGGCCCATAACGTCTATCCGATGTGCCGTTTTGCGCTCGGACACGACGACGTTTTCGTGGGACGTCTCCGCAGGGATTTCTCAGTAAAATCAGGACTGAATTTCTGGTGCGTTTCTGACAACATCCGCAAGGGTGCCGCCACAAATGCCGTACAGATTGCAGAAGTGCTTCTCCAGAAAGGATTCCTTCCTTCCGAATAATTATGGCTGACAATTATCTTGAGTCCCGTTACGAGGAGGTTTTCGGCTCAGGAGCACGGAAAAGCGTCATCAAGCGCACCAATCCGTCGCTGAACACGCTGCTGGTCAAAAACCGCACGATCCGCCGTTTCCGACAGGACATTGACATAAACGCTGAGCAGCTGCACACTATCGTCAATGTCAATTCCTCGCTCGCCAGCGCGATGAACCGCCAGCTTCTCAGATTCAGACCTGTCGATTCGTCCGATATAGACAAGGTCAATGCATTGAGGCAGATTCTTTTCCGCGAGCCTGTGCGGGAAGAGTCCGCACGTGCGTTCATCATCGTTTACAGCATCCTTCCTGAAGAAAGATACATCGACATTGACCTCGGCATTTCTCTTCAGAGTATGGCGCTGAAAGCGGTGGAACTCGGCCTCAACTGCCTGATAAAAGGCAACTTGGACAGAGACTCTCTTAGGGCTTTCTTTAGAGAGGATGACGAGCGTATCATCGCTGAGAACGGATATGATGTCCTGGAACCTGTAGCTGTGCTCTGTGTCGGCAAGAGTGCGGAGAGCGTATTCCTCAAGCCGGTAAATGCCGGGGAAGACCTCACTCCCTACACCAAGGAGGGGGTTCACTATGTCCCGAAACTCCAAAACGAAAAATTGACTTTAAAATAAAATTCTATTATCCACTGATTATGAAACACATTCATCTACAGATTGCCTTGGCGGCACTTTTCATCTGCGGCGCAGCGCACGGCCAGACTACTTCAAGAGCCGCAGACTCCACCGCTTTTGTCAATGCTGAATGGAACTGGAAAGACCTCGGCAAGGGGGCATTGGCCGGTTCTGCGCACATCTCCATATTCGGAGGAGACCAGACTGTCTCCATCGTAAAATACCCCGCCAGGAAGTTCCGCACTTCCATCGAGGAATCAGCGGGAGATTTGTGCGTGACTACCGATTCACTGGCCAAGAGGACTGAGGCGCTCGCTGCGATAAACGGCAGTTATTTCAATGTAAAGACACTTCAGCCTTGCACCTTCTTCGCATTGGCACACAATGAGATAAGCCGCACTGCCCAGTCAGAGTTCTTCAGGACCAATGCTTTAGTGGCCTTCAAGAACAAGAAGGGCCGCAAGATGGATATAATACTGTGTGACACAACTCGTTACGAATACTACACAAAGCATTATCATGCGGCATTGGCTTCAGGCCCGCTGCTTATTCAGGACGGCAAGATACCTGCTTTCGCCACTGACAGGAAGTTCAGCAACGCACGTCATCCGAGGACATTGATAGGAAAGGACAGCCGCGGCAACTATTATTTCGTCACCATCGACGGACGCGCAAAGGATCACGCTGACGGGGCTACATTGACCGAAAGCGCTCTGATTGCGCTCTGGGCCGGTATGGACAATGCCATAAATCTGGACGGAGGCGGTTCAACGACGATCTGGACTGCTGAAGACGGCGTTCTGAACCATCCGACCGACAACAAGAAATTCGATCATGCAGGCACCCGTCGGGTTCCGAACATAATCATAATGAAGTAAGTTTATGCTTTCTTCTTGTAGAGTCCTGACCAGGTGATGAGTGACCAGATTCCGTTTACGAGATAGAGTCCGCAGACAATCGGCATAAACACGTGTCCCACAGAGATATGCATTGCCAGCTGGAAGACATTGACCAGAAGCCAGGCTATCCAGCAGTCCCATTTCTTGAGAGCGGAGAGGAACTGTGCAACGAGGATTAGCACGGTCACGCAAGCATCCAGATACGGTATAGGGTCTGACGGGATTTTGCCCGGGAAAATGGCATTTCCTGCAAGGCTGATGAACCAGCCCCATCCTGCCGCAATGACGAAGACGGAAACGATGGCGAGAATGCGCTGTTTCCAGCTGAGCATGGTCACTTTAAGTGCGCTGCTGTCCGCAGAGCTCTGCTCGTCCTTTCGCGGATGTGTCCATCTGTAATGTCCTAAGACATTGATTCCTAAAGATATAGGCTGAAGGAGCAAGTTGGCGTAAAGGTTCTTGTTCCAGAACATCAGGAGCAAGAGGAGGGAATACAGGTATCCCACCCAGAAATTGTATTTGCTGTTGCGTCCGGCAAGGAATACGCATGTAAGGCCTACTACGGATGTAAGCAGGTCAATGAGAAGGACAGGAGTGTCGCCTCCTATTGTAAACAGAGTATAGTTAATAAAGTTCATTGTCTGAGATTTAAATTTTCTTCAGCGAGGTCATGCGACTAACCCACTGAGCCTTCGAGTGATACCTGAAGCAGTTTCTGCGCCTCCACTGCGAATTCCATAGGCAGCTTGCTCAGCACCTCGCGCGCATAGCCATTGACAATCAGTCCCACAGCATCTTCCGGACCGATTCCGCGCTGGTTGCAGTAGAACAGCTGGTCCTCACTGATCTTGGATGTGGTCGCCTCATGCTCCACGACTGCTGTAGGGTTCGCGCTGCGCACGTCAGGGAAGGTATGGGCACCGCAGGCGGAACCTATCAGAAGGCTGTCACACTGGGAGTAGTTCCTGGCTCCGGCAGCTCCCGGAAGCATTCTCACAAGACCACGATAGCTGTTCTGGCTGTGTCCTGCGGAGATTCCCTTGCTGACTATCCGGCTGCGTGTTCCTCTGCCGATATGTATCATTTTCGTGCCGGTGTCGGCCTGCTGATAGTTGTTCGTCACGGCTACTGAATAGAACTCTGATGAGGAGTAATCGCCCTTTAGTATGGTGCTCGGATATTTCCACGTGATGGCAGAACCTGTCTCGACCTGTGTCCATGAAAGGTGTGCGCCTTCCATGCATATTCCTCTCTTGGTCACGAGGTTAAGGATTCCTCCACGACCGTTTTCATCGCCCGGATACCAGTTCTGGACTGTGCTGTATTTCACGTCTGCGTCCTTGAGCGCCACTATCTCGACTACTGCCGCATGAAGCTGGTTTTCGTCACGCATCGGTGCGGTACAGCCCTCCATATAACTTACTGTCGAGCCCTCGTCAGCCACGATTAGCGTCCTCTCGAACTGCCCCGTGCCCTTTGCATTGATACGGAAATAACTGGAGAGTTCCATCGGGCAGCGCACTCCTTTCGGGATGTAACAGAATGAGCCGTCGCTGAATACAGCTGAGTTCAATGCCGCGAAATAGTTGTCACCGGACGGGACTACGGTCGCAAGATATTTGCGCACCAGGTCAGGGTGCTCCTTTACGGCCTCGCTGAACGAGCAGAAGATAATGCCACGCTCTGCAAGCTCTTTACGGAATGTGGTAGCGACTGATACTGAGTCGAATACGGCATCTACGGCCGCTACGCCGGCAAGTACTTCACGCTCCTTGAGAGGAATGCCGAGCTTGTCGAAAGTTTCCGCCAGTTTCGGGTCGATCTCTTTCGGCCTGTCAGAGTCTTTCTTCGGAGCCGCATAATATATAATATCCTGATAATCAATGTGTGGCATATCCAGATGCCCCCATTCCGGCATCTCCATCTTCTGCCATTTGCGGAAAGCATCCAGTCTGAAATCCAGAAGCCACTGCGGTTCGTCTTTCCTCTTGGAAATCATCCTGACAATGTCTTCGTTCAGTCCTTTCGGTATGAATTCCTGCTCCACGTCGGTCACAAAACCCTCTTTATATTCGGATTTCGTAATGTCGTTCAGCAGTTCCTTTTCTTCGTTTATATCCATAATTCGAAATTATAGTTTTTACAGCGCCATCAGGTCTGCCAATACCACAGCAGTCATTGCCTCGACCACCGGCGGAGTCCTTAGCGCAAAACATACGTCGTGACGGCCCGGAATCTCCAGTTCCGTCATCTGTCCGGTAGTAAAATTCAGTGTTTTCTGTGCCTTTCCAATACTGGATGTCGGCTTGAACGCCACCCTGAATACCAGAGGATTGCCGTTGGTTATGCCTCCGTTTACTCCTCCTGCCCCATTCTTTGCCGGATGACCGGTCCTGAATTCTCCGTCTGCCGGAACGAAAGGGTCATTGTGCTGCGAACCTTTCATTCTCGCTGCCTCGAAACCGTCTCCGAATTCTATGCCACGCACACCCGGTATCGAAAATATTGCGTGAGAAATCATTGACTCGACTGAGTCGAAAAACGGCTCTCCTATGCCTGCAGGGACGTCGGAGACTGTACATTCCACTATTCCGCCGACCGAGTCTCCTTCATTTATAGCCTGGTCCAGCACATCTTTCCATATGACGGAAGCGGCAGCATTTTCCTCTCCGGAAGCCGCCACAGCATCCTGTCTGCTCACTCCGCCTACCTCTATCAGTTCTGCCTTGATGCTACACACGCACATCTTCTTGGCCACGACTCCTGCCGCAACAACAGGCAATGTGAGCCGGCCTGAAAAGTGTCCGCCGCCACGCGGATCATTGAAATCCAGCCACTTGACGCTTGCAGTATAATCAGCGTGCCCAGGGCGCGGGACATCATTGAACAGTTTATAGTCGCCTGAACGGGTGTTCCTGTTGTGGAAAATCACAGCAAGGGGCGCTCCGGTGGTATGTCCGTTGTGAACTCCGCTCAAAATCTCCGGTTCGTCGGTCTCTATCCTCGGCGTGGTGCCTTTCGGGCCGCTTTTACGTCTCAGGATATCCTCGACGAAATCGTCTTCGGTCAGCGGAAGGCCTGGCTGCACGCCATCGAGAACGACACCGATTGCGGTGCCGTGGGACTCTCCAAAAATGGAGACGCGGAATTTTCTGCCAAAAGAATCCATTCTTTCAAGTATTTAAGATTCAACGCCTGTCAGGCGCGAAAACAACTTCTGAAAATCCGGGAAAGATTTCGCCACGCATTCCATGTCATCTATCAGCACCGGTGAATCCGCTCCAAGTCCGGCCACCTTCAGCGCCATCACCATCCTATGGTCGTGGAAGGAGGAGTATTCTCCGCCCTTCAGAAGACGCCCGGTCAGACATCTCTGGGCCAACGAATGCCCTTCTATAATCATCTCGTCGCCAGAAATCCTCGCCTTCACCCCCATCTGCGTCAGCATTGACAATATCGCCTGTCCTCTGTCGCTCTCTTTATTGGCAAGGCGGCCGACTCCTGCAATCCGGCTTGTTCCCTGGCAGAAAGCGGCCAGAACCGAGATTATCGGGAACAAATCGGGGCAATTGTTGGCATCCACCTCGAAGGCATTGAGCGGCGCCCTCTGCACATGCACCAGTCCCTTCGAGTCATTGTACCCGTCCTGAGACAGACTCGCTCCCGCTTCCATCAGAATATCCATAACGGACAAATCCGCCTGGAGGGAACGCGTATCAAGTCCGGCGAGGTCGGCTTTACCGAAAACTGCGCCTGCCACGAGGAAACATGCCGCCGAGCTCCAGTCTCCTTCTATCTCCATCGACGACGCCTTATACGACTGCCGTCCTTTTATATGCAAAACAATCTCTGTACAGTCATTCCAGTCCTGCGACTCCGCGAATTCCGGACCGCCTTCCATATCACAGCGCACCTTCACGCCGAATGCTTTCATAACATCCATTGTGATAAACAGATACGGGATGCTCTTGGGGCTGAGAATCCTCACTGTCGAGTCTTCTTCCAGCAGGGGCAATGCCATAAGCAACCCCGAAATAATCTGTGACCCACCTGAGCCTGAGACATTTACTTTTCCACCTGTAAGCTTTCCGGAGACCTTCAGCGGCACGAAAACGTCTTCAGCGTTTCGCTGCACCGCTTCTTCCTGCGGAAGGTTTTCCAGACTCACCCCGAATGACGCCATAATCTCGCGGGCGCCTTTCAGCGGTCTTCGGGTCAATGTACCTTCTCCCACAATCTCCGTCTCTCCCCCGCCAAGAGCCGCCACAAGAGGTATCATCAGTCTCGTCAGCAGACCGGATTCACCGGTTTCCAGTCTTGTCAATGCCAATCCGCCCGCTTTCGCGCCGATTCCTTTGATTGTCAATGCAGATGTATCCTTGGTTACCTGCCCTTTCTCATAAGACAAGCCTACCGTAATGTCCGCGCCCAGCGAACGGGCTACGGAAATGGCCGATTCATTGTCCCCGCATGGGGAATATCCTTTCAATGTGGTAGTTCCTTCGGCCAATGCGGCTGCAATTATTGCACGCTGCGCAAAGCTTTTGGAAGAAGGCATCTGGATAATATCGCGGTCTGCCGGCATTGACGGTAACCTGTTGCCATAAACGAGCTGCTTCATCCTGGCCGTGGTCATCTGGCCCGGCGCGGCCGCTTCGCTCTGATTCAGAGCGGCATAGGTGTATGGGGCGCCTTTGGCAAGGCATTGTATCCTGGAATCTCGTCCCGGCTCGCCCATTGCGAATGCTATGAGTTTTGCGGGATCGAATGTGTCATAGAGTGACAGGAGTCTGGTGACGGAAGCATTGACCTGATCATCGTCTCCCTGGGCTGTGGTAACGATTTTGGCGATGTCGGCACCTATGGCGAAGCATTTCTCTGTCAATGCTTTAAGGGCCTCAGTCGAGTCTGTCCCGTTATAATCGTGGTAGGACCGGACATAGACGGTTCCGTTTTCACGGGTTTCCCGACGCAGGCGCTTGGACATCATCGCGGGCGCTTCGATTTCGAGATCCACGAACGCTGCTCCGGAATGTATTGCAGTAATGAGTTCGGATTCGGCTTCCTGAACTGCCCTGGTGTCGATTTTCCTGTCATCCATGTCTGGATTCGCTGCCACAATACGCTTGCGCACCTCGCTGATGCGGCAAGTGGCCACAAGAGGTACGTCCGATGTGGAAAACAGTTCCTCTATGTCCTCCATCGACAACGGACATCTGTCCAGTCTGATTTCAGCCATCTCCACGGTCCCGCTTTCCAGGATTCCCAATATCTCGTCTATCGTCTTATTCTGTATTGTAGTACAAATCATTATCTGCAATCTTTCCAACCTACAAAGATAGTGATTTTTTCACCGATAATTTTATTACGGCACGTAAGCACCTCGGTCAATGTCGTATTGCCTGAAGTTTTTATGGCTTGAACATAATGTACGAATTTTGATATATCAGAAAATGTACATATTTTTATATCAAAATTCAAACATTATGGCAGCTCCATTTATTTTCGGAAAAATTGCAGAAGGCAACAATTTCATTGATAGAGAGAATGATACCAAGAGGCTGGCGGAAAATTTCATGAGCCTCACGAATACAATCCTCATTTCACCAAGAAGATGGGGTAAAAGCTCTCTTGTCCATAAAGCCGGAAAAGAAGCCATGTCCAAAGACTCAAATCTGAAAATCGTGTTCATTGATATCTTCAATGTCAGAACTGAGAATGAGTTTTACAGCAAATTTGCGTCAGAAGTGCTCAAACAGACTGCTTCCTCCCTGGACAATATTATGACTGCCGTTAAAAAATACGCATCTGCAATTGTTTCCGGACTCAGCTTCGGAGATGCCGCTGCTCCTACATCCATTCAGTTTCAGATAAGGGAGCCTAAGATGAGCATTGACGAGATTCTGGATCTTCCGGAAAAGATCGCTGCTGACAGAAAGATGAAAATTGTCATATGCATCGATGAATTCCAGCAAATCGGCATGTTCGAATCCCCTAAAGCGTTCCAGGCGACACTTAGAAGCAAATGGCAGCTCCAGCAGCATGTTTCGTACTGTTTGTATGGCAGCAGAAGGCACATGATGATGGAAGTGTTCGGCAAAGTATCCATGCCATTCTATAAATTCGGAGCAATATATTTTCTGGAAAAGATCGACAGATTATTCTGGCCGGATTATATTTCCAGAGAGTTTCTTAACACCGGCAAACGGATTACCGAAGGACAATGTGAAAGAATAGTGCAGCTTGCAGACAATAATCCGTATTATGTGCAACAGCTTGCCCAAACCACATGGCTTCATTGCCAGAGCGATTCTTGCACAGATTCGGATATAACAGATGCTTTCGAAGATATTTTGAGGCAGCAGGGCGAACTCAACCGGGCCTTGACGCTTTCTCTGACCATATCCCAGCAGAATCTTCTTCATGCAATGTCAGCAGGAGAGAAGAATCTTTCATCACAGAGAGTTATGAAAGAGTACCGCCTCAAGTCCAGTACCGAGGTATCCAGAGCCAGGAAAGCATTGATAGCCAATGATATTCTGGACGACTTCGGTAAACAGTATTCATTTGAAGACCCGATATACGAGTACTGGCTGAAAAATGTCTTTTTTAAAGATTAACCGCGCTTCCCACCGGAAGGTCCACGATGCGGACATCGCCAATGGCGCGGATCAGGACGAAATGCACTATACCGTTTTCGGCTTTTTTGTCCTTTTTCATTGCCCCGGACAGGGATTCCGGCGGGAACGGACACTCGGTCGGCAGGCCGCATCGGCTGAAATCGCGTACAAATCTTGCTCTCAGTGATTCGCCTTCTGTATCTTTCTGTCCTGCAATATTTTCCGGCCGCAAAGAGTTCTCCGGAGCGGGATTATAGTACCGTTCGGAAGCTTTAGCCGCCATAATCATCCCCAGTGCCACAGCTTCGCCATGTGAAATGCCGGATTCGGCGCCGTAACGCCTCGACATTGACACGGACTCTATAGCATGCGCGAAAGTATGCCCGAGGTTCAGTTTCCGCCTCTCTCCGCACTCGAATTCGTCACGCTCGACAATCCCGGCCTTGATTTTCGCAGCAGCCGCCGCAAGTTCCTCAATCTCAGCCAGATGCAAGGCTATCGCCTGTTTCCGGTCAATGCTTTCGTGTATCTCGGAGAGAACTTCGACCGCCTTTTCGTAATTGTTGCCAGCATTGTCAATGATGAAGGTCTTCAGGAGTTCGGCAGCACCTGACAGGAAGTTTCTATATGGCAATGTACCAAGAACTTCGGGGCAGATATATGTGAATTCCGGCTGCCTGATCACGCCCAATATATTCTTGTAATTTTCGAAATTGACGCCTGTTTTTCCGCCGATTGCGGCATCGACCTGCGACAGGAAGGTGGTAGGAACATAAGCGAACCGGATTCCTCTCATGTATATGGATGCGGCGAATCCGGCCATGTCCGTGGTTATGCCGCCGCCTATCGCAAGCAGCAGCGCATTGCGGCCGGCGTCATTGTCCATCAGCCACTTGCATATTTCCAGGACAGTGGACATTGACTTGTTTTCCTCTGAGACATCAAGCAGGAGCAGGTTCGACGGATGCGGCAAGGCGCCTTTAAGCTTTTGCTCCTCAAGTGCTTTCACGACTTGCTCCGCACTTGATTTTACCTGTCTGTCTGCGACCACGAAAACAGCTGGATATCCTTTCAGGTATCCGGCCACGTCCGTAATCTTCTGTCCGCTATATATCTTGCATTTCATAACTACTAAGTTTCTGCCATCGCGAATATAGCAAAATATCATAATTCCCGAAAAAGTCCATGTTACATTATGCTGACACGCACTGAAATATTTGGTATTTCGCCAAAAAGTCCTAACTTTGCCATTCCGATTCCAATCGATGCCCGAATGGCGGAATTGGTAGACGCGTTGGACTCAAAATCCAATGTCCTTTAAAAGACGTGCCGGTTCGAGCCCGGCTTTGGGCACCACAAGAAGCCTCTCCAAACACCGGAGGGGCTTTTTTTGTCACCCAGTGGAAGTACCCTAAACAAATTTGGCCTGTTTATTATTTGGAAATTCCAATACAGACACTAGAAATTCATCCCTAAAGAATTCAAAGAGGCTCCATCATGCTACAAACATTAAACCCCATCAATCACTAATAGCCACCCAAGTGGAACTTAGGTCTTCGTGATTAACAGGGTTTAATTCTCCGGCAAATGTAGCAGTTTTTTCACATTTCGACGCAAAATGTGAAATCATTTTTCGAAAAGCCGCCGAGTAGTCTTTTGCTGTCAAGGAAATTCCTGGGCAACATCATCCCATGAAAAACATATACCAAGTATCAAAATATTTGTTACATTTGCATTAACGGCCTTACACAGCCGCCTTCAAGATAAGCGAAAGTTGGATCCTCACTTTTTATCCTCAATTGGGTATTTTGATGTAGATGACAGACAGAAAAGAATCGTCAGTACACTTGAATAATCATTTTAGCTATGAGAAAGAGTATATTAATCTGTTCTTTACTATGTTCTCTAACCACATTTTCCTGTGGTACTTCGAGCGATGAGATTCACCGAATTACTGCCGAGAACACCCAACTCAAAGAAGCAAACATGGCATTAAGTGCCGCTTTAGAACAATGTAAAAGTGAGTTAGAGACACTTAAAAACAATAGCATCAAAACAGGACCTTCGACAGTCAAAGGAAAAGAAGTATTAGGAAAGTGGAACGTCGCTTTTTCTTTCGAGCCGAACAAATACTTCACGATTGAGATTATTAAAGAGAATGGAAAGTATCAATCCAAACTTGAGTTCTCCGATTCGGATAAGGTTAAGATTGAACAATTAGAGAAAGATGGCGATAAGTTATATGTTGTAGAAAGTAAAACTCAAGAGTACTATCGAATTATTGATGGTAATTTGCATTTATATGATAAGGACGGAGACTTTACTACAGGTGCCGGCTATAAAGTAACAAAAATAAAATAAAGCTATCTTCATTATGAACAATCAGACAACGAGAAAGAAGAAAGGAGGATTCTTTTGGTTTATCATTATTGTTGCAGTGATTCTCGGTATTATTTACCATAGCGGAGGAAGTGATCACTCTATCACAAACTATAATGATAACTCTACCACTCACCAAATTCTCGCAAAGAACTACTTAAAGGACTACCTGAAAAATAATTTGAAGGATGCGAAATCCTATGAAGAAGTTAGTTATACCTCAAACTATAACTCATCAAAGGGGTGCTATGAAGTGACACTTAAGTATCGAGCAACAAACTCATTCGGTGCAAAGGTACTTGAACAGGTATCAGGTGATGTGTATTTTACCGATAACCAAGTTTCCATTAGGAATGTTCAAACAGATTGATATACTTTAAGCAGACTCTTAAGGTGATAGTGTATCACCATGTTTTATGTCTTAAAGTGATACGGTTGAGATTGTGATACAGCGGCGGACAGGATGTATAATCTTTCAATCAATTTTCGTCGGCCACGTGCGAAACGGATGCTGGCCGACAGAGTTCAAGTCGATATAGCCACTTCGATTTTCCTAGCAATCAAGGATATACCTCTTGTCGGAGTGGTGATCTATCTCCGCTTTTTTTTGTCGTATACCGAAACTGAAAGGCAGTAATGCTTAACCAAGTATGATTAAATTAGCACAATCTCAAGATAACACATTATAAGCATCGAAATTCAAAATAATTCGTATCTTCGCGATATCATTGTTGGTAAAACAACATTGTTGAGAAAGCAAGGCAGGTATCTATCTCTTAAATGGGTACCTGCTTTTGTCGTATAGAGGGGAGGTTTTCAGGCTTGTTTGGGTGAAGGCGCACAGACGGCTTCGCTTCGGCAAGATTGAAAGGGTGAAAGGACACTATCGCAGATATTAAGGGTATCGGCGGTTTTTGAGACTTAGCCCTGTGTCCGAATACGGACACTCTACTCTATCCCCTCTTTTTTTTACTATATTTACCGAAGAAATTTGGATGACTAATACTGTTGAGATCATGGAAGGATTTATTTATATATTGCTTTGGCTGGTGACGGGGGTTATTTTCGGTGTAATGAGTATCGTGAGCTGGGCTGTAACTACTGTGGAAAACGAGTATAAGAACCGAAGCATAAGATAAAACCTTTCTTTGATGGAAAATAATTATCATTGTCGGAAAAATCGTATTCGCCATGAAGGAAAATAGAACAGTTGTCGGAATTGGAGAGGTATTGTGGGACATTCTGCCGGACGGAAAGAAAATAGGGGGCGCTCCGGGCAATTTCGCATATCACGTATCACAATTCGGGCTGCAGAGCCTTGTAGTCAGTGCAATAGGCGATGATGTTCTTGGACAGGATATAATCGGCACATTCCGGGACAAAGGCCTGAACAGCATCATTTCCACAGTACCCTATCCTACCGGAACAGTACAAGTAGAACTCGACATGGCCGGCATCCCACAATATATCATAAAGGAGGGCGTCGCATGGGACTACATTCCATTCACGCCGGAACTGGAAGCCTTGGCCCGCAACACCTGCGCAGTATGTTTCGGTTCACTTGCACAGAGGAGCACGTTATCCAGCAACACCATCAATCGATTCATTGACACAATGCCGAAGGATAACGGCACTCTAATTGTTTTCGATGCCAATCTCAGGCAGAGTTTCTACAGCGAAGATGTCTTGGAGCAGTCTATGATGCGGTGCAATGTCCTGAAAATCAATGACGAGGAACTCCCGACAGTCTGTCGGATATCAGGCATTACTGAGTCGGATCCGGAGGACCAATGCCTTGCATTGTTGAACCGCTACAATCTGAAGATTCTCATTCTGACTTGCGGAGTAAACGGCAGTTACATTTTCACGCCTGACGCGAAGTCGTTCTTGCCGACGCTGCAAGTAAAAGTAGCTGACACCGTAGGAGCAGGCGACTCCTTCACTGCCGCCTTTACCGCAAGCATCTTAAGCGGCTTGCCAGTTCCCGCAGCCCATAGAAAGGCCGTGGATGTTTCCGCCTTCGTCTGCACACAAAACGGTGCAATGCCCGTCCTTCCCGCCGAACTCCTCTCATGTAGCGCAACCCGTAAATAGCTGTGTGGCAGCCATTTAGCCATTTTCAGAGTTATGCTTTTGGTAACTCTGAAAACGTTCAACTATATGATATTCAGCGACTTACAGGTCGCGCAAGCTGTATCGTCCTGAAAAGAGTTTACCGAAATTTAACAACAAGTAGTTAGGATAAAAGTAGAACAACCTGACTTTGCGCGAGCAGCATAAAACATTGACACATAGCACATTAGCAATTAAAGTCAAAACCAGGTTACATGAAAAAATGGGTAACCTGGCTTTCACAGACCTCCACAATCAATTGACAATCAGCAACATCAACAAAATGTCAACATGCAGGTTGTTCGAAAAATTCACAGCGACGTCACGGCAGTGTTTAGGACAACCCCTAAACAAAGCAAAGAGGCCAGTCCGAAAGAGCGCCTCGAAAGGGTCACCAAGGATCAACAAGGCCTCCTCAGTTTTCCGATAGGTCGCAGGACGGCCCATCTTGACACCTTCCTTGCGGCTCTTGGCGATATATTGGTCAGGGCCGCTTGCCATTCTCGTTGAGGACTTGGATGACCTTCAAGGACTCCAAGGTGTTACTACCGAGACGGCTGATGGAAAAAGAAGCAAGGCAGGTATCTATCCCTTAAATGGGTACCTGCTTTTGTCGTTTAAGAGGGAGATTTTCAGGTTTGTTTGGGTGGAGGCTTAAGGCACAGTCATCTTGCTACGGAATAATGGAACCAATGAGCATATCTCATAAACCGCATAATCACACATAACTCATTGTGTTACAGATAATTATGCAGGTTTAAGATGGCGTTTTAATATGCTCACTGCCATAAAAAAACAGGGTGATGAGCATCTTTATGCTTCACCCTAAATCCACCTAGCCAATTGATTATCTGTATATTACATAGATATTTACACGTTAATCTTGATGCTCATTGGTTCAGAGAATACCTGTATCTGCGTTCTTGTCATCCTCTATGAAGTTCTCATCAGAGGCAATCACGCTGGCGGCGGCAAAGTTCTTCTGAAGAAATCGTGTCACGAAATCACGCCGCCAGCGGCAAAGGCCCATAAGGGACCACAAACAAGCCTGCACAAATGCGTGAGCGATAAAAATCAGCACCGCGAACGACAAAAACAGCCCGGAGGGCTATCTTCCCCCGTAATATAGTGCATATCAGGAGTTAGTGGGATTTAAAAATCGTCATCAGACGACCGGCCGGGTCCGGGTATTTGCGGCAGCAAATACGTGGAGGACGCAAAGGCCGCGCGGAGCGTCCTTATTAAGGCATCATCAGATGCCGGGCCGGAGTTGGCGGGCAGGGCAGCCATTGCGGCGATGGAAAGCCCGTAGGCCCTGATCGCTCCCTTGAAAAGGGAGTTGGAGGGTTTAAAACCCTTGGGACAGAGTCCCAATATATAGACGAAGTCCCCCCAAGGGGACCACAAACAAAAAGAGCCCACACGAAAGTGTGAGCTCTTTTTGTTTGTGGTCCCAACAGGGCTTGAACCTGTGACCCTCTGATTATGAGTCAGATGCTACTAACCAACTGAGCTATGGGACCAAATTTACAAAACCGGTGCAAGACCGGTCTTGCAAATATAGTTATTTTTCCCGAGTTCCGAAACAATTCCAGCACCCGGGATGCTGATTTCTATCAGACTTTGATTTCAACCTCTACTCCTGAAGGCAGTTCGAGTTTCATAAGAGAATCGACTGTCTTTGCATTGGACTCATCGATGTCGAGGAGTCTGCAGTAAGAGTTGAGTTCAAACTGCTCACGAGACTTCTTGTTTACGAAGGTGGAGCGGTTCACAGTGAAAATCTTGGTGCTTGTAGGAAGAGGAATCGGTCCGCAAACCTTAGCGCCTGTAGAAGTCACTGTTTCAGCGATCTTCTTTGCTGACTTGTCAAGCAGCATATGATCGAATGATTTGAGTTTTATTCTGATTTTCTGACTCATATCAATACTCTTTTTTCCGTTAATAATTATTCGTCGTCATCGGATGCCTTGTAACCGCTCTTCTCGATAACTTCCTTAGCCAAGCTAGCAGGAACCTCTGAATAGTGGTCGAAAGTCATTGTGCTGGTAGCACGACCAGAAGAAAGGGTTCTGAGGACAGTCACATAACCGAACTGCTCTGAAAGCGGAACGAATGCCTTGATGATTCTTGCGCCGTTGGCGGTAGAATCCATTGCATTGATCTGGCCTCTACGACGGTTAAGGTCACCGACGATGTCACCCATGTACTCTTCAGGTGTAACGACCTCAAGGCTCATGATAGGCTCGAGGAGAACCGGATGCGCCTTAGGGCAAGCGTGACGGAATGCGTTGCGGGCACAAATTTCGAATGAAAGCTGGTCAGAGTCCACCGGATGGTATGAACCATCGAGAAGGGTAACCTTGAGGGAAGGAACCTCATAGCCGGCGAGAACACCATTGGCCATAGCTGATTCGAATCCTTTCTGTACGCAAGGAACGTATTCCTTAGGCACGTTACCACCCTTGACCTGATTATCGAACTGAAGTCCGGTAACGCCCTCATCTGCAGGGCCGATTTCAACGATGATGTCTGCGAACTTACCACGACCACCAGTCTGCTTCTTGAAGAGCTCACGATGCTGAACAGTAGAGGTGATAGCCTCTTTGTAGTTAACCTGAGGAGCACCCTGGTTAATCTCAACACCGAACTCACGTCGAAGACGGTCAACAATGATATCAAGGTGAAGCTCACCCATACCGCTGATGACAGTCTGACCTGTCTCGTGGTCTGATTTTACTGTGAAGGTAGGGTCCTCTTCAGCAAGTTTGCCGAGAGCGACACCGAGTTTCTCGAGGTCTGACTGAGTCTTAGGCTCCACAGCGATACCGATAACCGGATCCGGGAATTCCATAGCCTCAAGAACAACCGGATGATCTTCAGCGCAGATGGTATCACCTGTACGAAGGTCCTTGAAACCTACTGCTGCACAGATATCACCTGCCTCAACGAACTCGATAGGGTTCTGATGATTTGAGTGCATCTGGTACAGACGGGCAACTCTCTCTTTCTTTCCTGTACGTGTGTTGAGCACATAAGAGCCTGCATCAAGATGTCCCTGATAAGCTCTGATGTATGCAAGACGGCCTACGAACGGATCAGTAGCAATCTTGAACACAAGACCTGCAAACGGCTTGCTTGCATCTGGTTCTACCTTTACATCCTCACCTGTCTTAGGATCTGTACCTTTGACAGCACCGATGTCGATAGGTGAAGGCAGATAACGGATAACTGCATCGAGGAGGAACTGGACACCCTTGTCCTTGTATGAAGAACCGCAGGTGGCAGGAACAATCTTCATGGCGATGGTACCCTTGCGGATAGCAGCGATGATTTCATCCCTTGTTACTGACTCAGGATCCTCGAAGTATTTTTCCATAAGAGCGTCATCGCACTCGGCAGCAGCCTCAACAAGTCTGTCTCTCCAGAGCTCTACCTCACCCTTCATATCTTCAGGGATAGGAATCTCGTGATAGTTTACAAGCTTGGTGTTGTCTGCCTCGTATTCGATGGCTTTTCTGTCGATAAGGTCAATGATACCGACAAATTTGTCTTCTGAACCGATAGGAAGGGAAATTGGAACAGCAGTTGCTCCAAGTTTGTCCTTGATATCCTTGACGCAACCGAGGAAGTCCGCACCGACGCGGTCCATCTTGTTCACGTAAGCGATTTTAGGCACACCGAATTTGTCTGCCTGACGCCATACGGTCTCAGACTGCGGCTGTACTTTGCCGACAGCATCGAAAGTTGCGATAGTACCATCGAGCACACGGAGTGAACGTTCAACCTCAACAGTGAAGTCAACGTGGCCCGGAGTGTCGATAAGGTTCAGCTGATAAACATTCCCGTCGTAATGCCAGAAGGCGGTGGTTGCAGCAGAGGTAATGGTGATACCACGCTCCTGCTCCTGAACCATCCAGTCCATAGTAGCGCCTCCATCGTGCACCTCTCCAATCTTGTGGGTCTTACCCGTATAGAAAAGGATACGCTCTGAAGTTGTCGTCTTACCGGCATCGATATGCGCCATAATGCCGATATTTCTGGTAAATCTAAGATCTCTTTTTGCCATTGTTCACGGGAATTAGAAACGGAAGTGCGCAAATGCCTTGTTGGCCTCTGCCATCTTGTGCATATCTTCTTTTCTCTTGAATGCGCCACCTTCATTGTTATAGGCAGCTACAATCTCGGCACAGAGTTTTTCTGCCATAGAGTGGCCGGAACGTTTACGTGCATAGAGTATCAGGTTCTTCATCGAAAGTGAAATCTTTCTCTCCGGTCTCAACTCTGTTGGCACCTGGAAGTTAGCTCCACCAACCCTGCGGCTCTTAACCTCAATCTGCGGGGTTACATTTTCGAGAGCTTTCCTCCAGATATCTAGAGGAGCCTTGTCAGAATCTTTCATCTTCTCGCCTACCATGTCAATGGCATCGTAAAAAATAGAATACGCGATACTCTTCTTCCCCTGCAGCATAAGGTTATTCACGAAGCGTGTTACATTTGCATCGTGAAACTTAGGATCAGGAAGTAGAATCCTCTTTCTAGGCTTCGATTTTCTCATTTTTGTGAAAAATTAAAGTGAAAATTGGTAATAAAAATTACTTCTTAGATTTCTTTGGCCTCTTGGCTCCGTAGAGAGAACGGGACTGTGTCCTGCCTTCTACACCAGCGGTATCCAAAGCTCCTCTAAGGATGTGGTAACGAACACCAGGGAGGTCCTTTACACGACCGCCTCTAACAAGCACGATTGAGTGCTCCTGGAGGTTGTGACCTTCGCCTGGGATGTATGCGTTGACCTCTTTTGTGTTAGTGAGACGTACACGGGCAACCTTACGCATTGCTGAGTTAGGTTTCTTAGGTGTGGTTGTGTACACACGCACGCAAACGCCTCTCTTCTGAGGGCAAGCATCCAGCGCACGAGACTTGCTCTTCACAGCAAGCACCTCGCGTCCTTTGCGAACTAATTGTTGAATTGTTGGCATAAATGATTGTAAATCTTTAATTTATGTTACTTTCCCCAATTTTGGGGGCTACAAATTTACACATAATTTTTTAATTGACAATAAAATACTTGATTTTTACAGTTTTACGTCAATGATGTTAGGATAATGGTCAGTCAGCTTGACGGTGTACTCCTCCATGATGCAGTCGAAGACGCGGACCTCCACAGATGCGGAAGGGTCATATATGAGACAATGGTCTATCGCCCCCACTTCACGTTCCGGGCCACGCCTGCGGCTCACAGTAGAATAGCCGTCCTTAGGACTGCAGATATGATGGCCGTTGTGAGTGTCGCCATAGACCGTAGCCACCTTATAGCAAGGCTTGTAGCCGCCCTGAATCATCTGCTGAATCGGAACCGTGCACTCCTCGCAATTCATGTCACCGACCACGAAAACCGGGACGTCACCGAACTTCGCACGGATAATCTCAGCCTCAGCCATCACAAGACGCAACTGCGAAGCCCTCGCCATCGTGCTGCCGGGCTGAGCCTTGTCACTCTTCCACCACAGATGCGTTCCTATTACCGCGAACACCTTGCCGTCAGCCTTTCTCCTGAACACGGCCGAAGTAAATGACTTGGAACCATGATTGCACCACCTTGCCGGAGTGTACATATTATAATATACGTATATAGGCTCGAGAGTCCTCTTATTGTAGAATATAGGAGTATTGTTCCAGTATTCCTTTGATTCCCAGGCTATTACATAACCCTTCTTCTCCACCAGCGGGTAAAACTCATTGTGCATATGCTCAGAATACTCCTGGAAAGCGAAAACGTCAGGCATATAATCCTTCACCAGACGGGCGAACTGCGGTGCCCTCTTAAAATCACGAGGGTCCTCGCCTATCTCCTTCCATCTCGGAGGAATAGTGTCCTGGCTGTAGTCCCAGATATTGTCATCCAGAATGCGGAGATCCGCGCCCTCGGCAATCTTGAACTTCGCTCCGAAAGCCGGACTTTTCTGCGCCGATGCCGGCTGCCGGCTGCCCATAAAGGTCAATGTCAATGCAGATGCAACTAACAATCTGAGTATCCTGCTCATAGTCAATGAATTGATTTGATGGTGTATTAAAAAATGTGTCAGTCAGGGACAATCCATTGTCAAGGAAAGTTCCCCTACAGATGGGCAAAGTTATGATTTATTCCGTTTATTTTACCTAAATTTGGAGACCTTTTGAAAAACGACAGGATATTATGGCAAAAACATTGACAAACAGGAAATTGGTCTGTGCGGCAGCATTGACACTCTTGGCAGTCTCCGGAATGGCGCAGAGCCGTCAGGAGAGGATGGTGCGCACGCCGAACTACGAGCTAGCAGAGAGATTCTCCGCCAAACGCATTGGCCAGATGGTTTTTTCCACTTCCGTAAGACCGGTCTGGTTCCGTAACGGAGATAAGTTTCTGTACGCATGGAAGACATCTGACGGGACACAATATTATATAGCGGACCCGAAAGCGGGAAAGACCGAGCCGGTATTCGACATGGACAAGCTCGCGATGCAGATTACCGAAATCATGCGTGACCCGTTCGATGCCAAGCACTTGCCGATAAGCAACATCAGCATTGACCCGGAAAACGACGGCATCCTGAAATTCGATATCAAGAGCACCAAGGAGAAAACAGATACGACGGGAAAAGCCACAGGAGAGAAGCTGACATATCATTTCCGCTATGAAATCGCCGGAAAGAAGCTGACATACGACACCGCCGACAAGAAGGAAAAATATCCGGACTGGGCAAATGTGTCTCCGGACGGCCTGACAGGTGTGTATATGAAGAATTCCAACCTCTTCTACATGGACACCCTGAACCTGCGCAAGGCAGCCGAGAACCCGAAGGACAGCACGCTGGTCGAGCACAGGATAACATCAGACGGATACAAGGACTTTTGTTACGGCATAAACAACTACAGCGGAAACACCGAGACAGACACGACCAAGAGGGTATTTCCGTCGGAACTGGTATGGTCGCCGGACTCCAGGCACATTGCCGTGATGCGTTGGGATATGGCGCCGCTCAAGGACTTCTGGGTCATCAATTCATTGACTCAGCCACGTCCGACACTGGAGACTTACAAATACCAGATGCCGGGAGAGCCGGGGCCTAAGGGCCACCTGTACGTATTCTCCACCTCTGACTGGACCTCCAGACAGGTAAAAATCAATGCATTCAAGGACCAGGACCTCATCATGCAGCCGGATGTCCGTACTACCGACGACCAGTTCGACGAGTTCTACAGTTCGCGTTGGCTCGGAGATGACAACGGGTTCTACCTTACCCGTATGAGCCGTGACTTGAAACGCATGGACATCTGCTACGTGGGCGTGGACAGCGATTCGACCAGGACCGTTATTTCCGAGAGGATGAACACTTACGTGGAAAGCAGACAGACAAGGCTTCTGGACGGCGGAAGGAAACTGATTCATTGGTCCGAACGCAACGGATGGGCGAATCTTTATCTCTACAATGCTGACGGAACATTGATAAGAAACCTTACCGCAGGTGCATATCATGTGGACGACGTGCTCGCAGTCAATGAAAAGGAAGGCTATGTCCTGTTCCGCGCCTGCGGTAAGGAAAAGGGCGAAAATCCATATCAGATGCATGTTTACAGGGTAAGTCTGCAGGGCGGTGAACCGAAAATGCTCGACATTCCGGACATGAACATTGACGCGATAGCCTCTGACGACGGCAAGTATTTCATTGCCAATTATTCCCGCGTGGACTGCAAACCGGCTTCTGCGCTTTTCGATGCGGCCGGCAAGAAAGTGTGCGACCTCGGCGAGGCTGACTTCTCGCTTCTTTTCGCTGCGGGTTACAAGTTCCCTGAGAGGTTCAAGGTCAAGGCGGCAGATGGTATAACAGACCTCTACGGAGCCATCTACAAACCATTTGATTTCGATTCCACAAAGGTCTATCCTATATGTGATTACGTATATCCGGGCCCTCAGGTGGAAGCCAACAACATTTCGTGGAGCAGAGGATTCACGAGAACTGACAGGCTGGCTCAGCTCGGGTTCATTGTCATTACCGTGGGCAACAGGGGCGGCCATCCGGACAGGTCCAAATGGTACCACAACTACGGCTACGGCAATCTCCGCGACTATGGCCTCGAGGACCAGAAATATGCAATCCAGCAGCTGGGGGCAAGATACAGCTGGATTGACCTGAACAGGGTCGGCATCCACGGACACTCCGGCGGCGGTTTCATGTCCACAGCAGCGATGCTCAAATATCCTGACTTCTTCAAGGCTGCCGTTTCCTGCGCGGGAAACCATGACAACAGCATCTACAACAGGTGGTGGAGCGAGCAGCATCACGGAATCACGGAGAAAGTGGAGGCAGGCGATACCACATTCGTATATTCTATCGAAACGAATCCGGAAATCGCTTCCAATCTGAAAGGCCACCTCATGCTCGTGCACGGTGACATTGACAACAATGTCCATCCTGCCAATACCATTCGCGTGGTCAATGCCCTCATCCGTGCGAACAAGCGTTTCGACATGCTGATTCTTCCGGGACAGAGGCACGGATTCGGAGACATGAACGAGTACTTCTTCTGGAGAATGGCTGACTACTACTGCGAATGGCTGATGGGCAGCAGCAAACGTGACGAGGTGAATATCAAAGAAATGAACAACGACTGATTATGAACAAGATTATATCATCAACGGGCTTGTCGCTGTGTATCGGCGCGGCCCTTCTCCTCGCTTCCTGCAATGACCAGGAGGTGAAGGTAAACAGTGTCAATGTCAATGTGACAGAGGCACTTTCTCCTGAGCGGAGCGACTCCGTCCGGGTCAATGTCAATGCAGAATATCCTGTAGATGGTCTTGTGGACAGTGTAAAGAACTCTATCTGCGAGATTATCGTGGAGGCCACTTTCGGCTCTGACTACTCGGGACTTTCTGTGGAAGATGCGGCCAACCGCTGGGCAGGCGATTTCGTGGCCGAGTACAAGAAAGCCAACCTGGAGCTGCTCAGTGAAGCCCAAGGCGATGAGGCCAATGACATGGGAGCGGGTTTCTTCTCCTGGGAGAACAAGCTGGAAGGCTATTTTTCCGGAAGGCACGACAACATCATCACATACACAGTTTCCAACTACGTGTTCGAGGGTGGCGCACACGGCTCCACAGTCGAATCGTCAGTAAACATTGACCTGAAGACTGGCAAGCAGGTGACAGAGGAGGATTTCTTCATCCCTGGCTACAAGGAGGCGCTTTCCGCATTGCTCTCCGCCCATCTTCACGATGAGATGCCTGACCAGGAGTCTTACGACGCGCTCTTCATCAAGGACCTTGAGCCGAATGGCAATTTCAAGGTTTCGGAGCAGGGTGTGACTTACGTTTACGGCCAGTATGAAATCGGGCCATATTATCTCGGAATCATAAAGGTTACCATTCCTTGGAACGAACTTGGGGACCTTGTCAGAGAACATCCGACGAAATAATCTTTCACAAACAAATAAACATAAAAATCTTTTATGAAGACATTGCGAATTCTTACAATGTTCGCCCTCTCTTGTGCGCTGCTCTCATGCGGCAACGAGAAAGACGGGGACATTTCTCAGCTTCCGTCACCAAAGGTAATTCAGGACGAAGCCAAGACCACCAAGACATCAGTAGCCGCTTTCTGGACCGAAGTTGCAGGAGCAGCAAGCTACAATGTCATTTTCGACGACCAGGACGTGGTGTCCACTACGGAGAAGGAGATGGCATGGGACAACTTGGAGACCAACTCCACCCATACGCTCAAGGTTCAAGCCGTTTCTGCTGACAAGAATGCTTTCAAGGATTCAGAATGGAGTGTTGCTGTCCTCACCACCACCGAGGACACGGAACTCGACACGCCTTTCACCATGAGTTTCCACGATGTCACATTCTACAATGCGCAGGTGACCGTCAATGCCGGCAACTATACCGACAAGTATTTCTTCAATGTTACACCTAAAGTGCTGTTTGACCAGGACTACAATGGCGATGTACGAGCATTTGCAGAGGATTATATCGCCCAAGTCAAGCAGTTGGCTGAACTCAGCGAGAAGACCTTCGGGGATATGTATCTCATCCTCAGCTATTCCGGCAAAATGGAAGGAACAGTACCTTCACTTGCTTCCGAGACTGAGTACATCGCCATAGTTTTCGGTGTGGACATCAACGGTCTTATCACCACTGGAGTAGCATCAGAGACATTCAAGACAGAGAAGGACCCGGGTGTACAGAAATCCGATATGACATTTGAAATCAATGTCGAGCAGCCGACAGGGACCTCCGCAATAGTCGAGGTAACCCCGTCAAAAGCTGACGAGTATTATTTCTTCACTGCGATAAACAAGTCCCAGTTATCTACGACTGTGGGTGGGGACACCGACGAAGCCATCTTGAACTACTACTCCAAGTTGTTCGACGCTCATCTGAAAGACGAATCCTTCGAAGAGTTTGCAAGCAAGAACTTCTCCAAAGGGAAGGATTCCTACAACTTTGCAGCCTTGCCTGACAACAGTGACTTTCTGGTAGTTGCATTCGGCGTGACATACCACGGTGAAATATGTATGGCGACCACTGACCTTGCCAGGAAAGAGTTCAAGACAGGTGAAGGCGCTCAGAAGCCGGGCGAGAAGGACATTGAAATCGTAGTGAACAAGCTCACATCTACAGACTTGGAGTTCACAGTCGTTCCGTCTGACGACAACATCCACTTCGTATATGATTGGCGTTCTTATGACGAATTCAAGGGCCTCACGGATGAGGAAATCATGACAAGAGCCATAAAAGAAAGAAGCGGAGACGGTTATTTCTGGCTGACTGCCAGCAAGGGAGCCATGACTGGCCATAACGTCAATCCATTGACCACCGGCAAGGAATATATCATCTATGCTTTCTATGTGGAAAAAGACCCGGATAACGCATACAGTGCCCTTCCGGCAAGCGGTCTGTTCAAGAAAATCGTGGTTCCTGGAGAAGGCGAGGCTCAGGAGCCGGCTCTTTCTTTCACTATCTCCGAGGATGAAGTGACCACTTCATCGCTCAAGGCGACGGTAACACCTTCCGATGCGACAGCCAAGTATTTCAGCTATGTACTGGAAGCATCCAAATGCAGTGAAAAGACTGACGAGGAAATCGTCAAGGCTGTGAAAAACGAACTTGGATACGAGATCTACGGATACGAGAAGACAGGTGCTACCGCTGTTTCCAAGAGTGGACTGAAATCCAATACCGAATACTACGTGGTAGTCTTCGGAGTGGATCCGGAAAAGGATTACGCTGCTACCACTTCTGTGACCAAGAGGCTGTTCAAGACCAAGGTCGAGAGCACTACTCCTCCTTCCGGAGAAAAGGCTATCGATATCAATGTCAAGGAACTTACAGCAACCAAGATCTCTGTAGATTTCATACCTGGAGATCCTGATATGGAGTACGCGGCAAATGTCTATAGGGCTGCCCAATTCGAAGGAATGAATGACGAGCAGATCATCAAGACTGTCATAAATGATTTTGGCTATGAAATATATTATGGTCTTCCTAAAGGCAACTATAATATCACACGTGATGCATGCAGCCCTAATACCGAATATGTCATCGTGGCTTTCGGCGTAAAGAACGGCAGCGTCATCACCGGGCTCTTCAAACAGTCAGTGACTACCCCTGCCGAATAACATTTCGACACACATATTGAAAGATTCAGCCCGGCACGAAGATGTACCGGGCTGATTTTTTTAGAAACGATATGCAACAAATTCAATCATTGCCCGTCAAGAGTATAGAAGATTTGATAGATTTGCAGTGCAAGCGGTGAAAAGGATATGGGCATTGATGACAAAAAAGCGACGGAACTGTTCCGGCAATACGGTAAAAGGCTGTACAATACGGCCTTGCGCATCACATTGTCATCAAGCGAGGCGGAAGAAATCATGCAGGAGACATTGATCCGATTTCTTACGGGCGGCAGGAGACCTGACGATGAATGGGCGTGGCTGCGGCGGATGTGCATAAACAGGTCGATAGACTTCCTGCGACGCGAAAAGCGCTTCGTGAATATCGACGACGCCTTCGCTTCTGCTGAACCTGTTCGGCTCACCAGCAAATATCCGTGTCTGATATGATAAAAG
>ULQR01024890.1_pt1 | contig 41658 bp, 37 predicted proteins | sample 1954711 | NCBI WGS metagenome assembly ULQR01 (sample SAMEA4835661, study PRJEB28245) | human gut metagenome | biome: gut microbiome; material: fecal sample | place: Denmark | collected 2008
TATCATATACTGAAAGACTACAGTTGGCCAACTTACAAATTAAAACTTATCAGAAATCTGTGCATGTAATCCCTGTAATGAATTCACTTCTTCATTTTGATCCTGATGTGCTTTTACATAAGCGATTCCTTCAGCTGCTGCTTTGGCTGCTGCGATCGTTGTATAATATGGAATCTTCGCTTTGATCGCACCTTTTCTTAGATAACTATCATCGTTCACGCTGTCTTTTCCGACTGGAGAGTTTACAATAATATCGATATTACCATTTGTGATAAGGTCAAGGATGTTTGGTCTTCCTTCGCTTAATTTATTGACTTTCTCAGCTTCAATTCCAGCTTCTTTGATCAGTTTACATGTGTTTTCTGTTGCAAGGATCTTGAATCCGTCGTCTGCGAATGCTTTTGCTACTTCTACAACTTCTTCTTTATCCTTGCGATTTACAGAAATCAGTACCGTTCCTCCTAATGGAAGTTTCGCTCCAACACCTTCCTGTGCTTTGTAGAAAGCTTCTCCATAGGATTTGGATAATCCAAGAACTTCTCCTGTAGAACGCATTTCTGGTCCTAGAACTGGGTCTACTTCTTGGAACATATTGAATGGGAAGGCTGCTTCTTTGACTCCATAATATGGAATTGCCTGTTCTTTTAATTCTGGTACTGGTGATGGTTTTCCTGTTAATTCAGATGTGATGATCTGTGTTGCCAGTGGAACCATTCTCACGTTACATACTTTGGATACCAAAGGTACTGTACGAGATGCACGTGGGTTTGCTTCTAATACATAAACTTTATCATCTTCGATCGCATACTGCATATTCATTAGTCCTTTGACATGCATTTCTTCTGCGATCTTTCTTGTGTATTCTTTGATCGTTTCCAGGTTTTCTTCTGAAATATGAACAGATGGAAGAATACAAGCGGAGTCTCCTGAATGAACTCCTGCAAGTTCGATATGTTCCATCACTGCTGGTACAAATGCGTGTGTTCCGTCACTGATCGCATCTGCTTCACATTCCATCGCATGATTTAAGAAACGGTCGATCAGGATTGGGCGGTCTGGTGTTACACCAACGGCTGCTTTCATATATCCTGCCATGCTTTCGTCATCATAGACAACTTCCATTCCACGTCCACCAAGAACGTAGGAAGGTCTTACCATCACTGGATATCCGATCTTTCCTGCGATCTCTAATGCTTCTTCTACCGTTGTTGCCATTCCTGATTCTGGCATTGGAATCTCTAATTTATCCATCATTTCACGGAACAGATCACGGTCTTCTGCAAGGTCAATGACAGATGGAGATGTTCCAAGAATCTTCACCCCATTTTTCTCAAGTTCGGCAGCAATATTCAGTGGTGTCTGTCCACCAAACTGAGCGATCACTCCTAATGGTTTTTCTTTATTATAAATACTTAATACATCTTCCACTGTTAATGGTTCGAAATATAATTTATCGGATGTATCGTAATCTGTAGATACTGTCTCTGGGTTGCAGTTTACGATGATCGTCTCGAATCCCATTTTCTTCAGTGCCTGAGATGCATGTACACAGCAGTAGTCAAATTCGATACCCTGTCCGATACGGTTTGGACCTCCACCTAAAATCATGATCTTTTGTTTATCTGTAGATACTGGGTTCTTGTCTTTTGCATTGTATGTTGAATAATAATATGCACTGTCTGGCGTTCCGCTTACATGAACCCCTTCCCATGCTTCTTCGACACCGATTGAAATACGTTTATTTCTGATATCTTCTTCTGGAATCTCTAATAACTGACTTAAATATTTGTCAGAGAAACCATCTTTCTTCGCTGATGTTAACATTTCATCAGATGGCATGTTTCCTTTGCATGCAAGAAGCTTTTCTTCTTCTTCAACTAACTCTTTCATCTGCTCGATAAAGTATGTTTTTACTTTTGTCAGTTCAAAGATCTCATCGACAGTTGCACCTTTTCTTAATGCTTCGTACATGATGAAATGACGTTCGCTTGATGGTGTCACTAATTTCTTTAATAATTCTTCTTTTGTTAAAGTATCAAAGTTGTTCGCATGTCCAAGTCCGTAGCGTCCTGTCTCTAAGCTTCGGATCGCTTTCTGGAATGCTTCTTTGTATGTCTTACCGATACTCATAACTTCACCAACGGCACGCATCTGTGTTCCAAGTTTGTCTTCGACACCTTTGAATTTCTCAAACGCCCAACGTGCAAACTTGATAACGACATAATCACCGTCTGGTACATATTTATCTAATGTTCCGTATTTTCCACATGGAATATCCTTTAATGTTAAACCTGCTGCAAGCATTGCAGATACTAAAGCGATTGGGAATCCTGTCGCTTTGGATGCTAATGCTGAGGATCTTGATGTTCTTGGATTGATCTCGATAACAATAATACGGTCTGTCACTGGATCATGAGCAAACTGTACGTTTGTTCCGCCGATAACCTGTACAGAATCTACGATCTTGTATGCCTGTTCCTGTAATCTCTGCTGACATTCTTCAGAAATCGTGAGCATCGGTGCGGAACAGAAAGAGTCTCCTGTATGCACTCCTAATGGATCGATATTCTCAATGAAGCAGACTGTGATCATATTTCCTTCTGCATCACGGACAACTTCTAATTCTAATTCTTCCCATCCAAGAATGGATTCTTCTACAAGTACCTGTCCAACTAAACTTGCCTGAAGTCCTCTTGCCATAACGGTCTTCAATTCTTCTTTGTTATATACCAGTCCTCCACCGGCTCCACCCATTGTGTAAGCTGGACGAAGTACCACTGGATAACCAAGCTTATCAGCGATCTTCAACCCATCTTCTACGCTGTAAGCAACCTCGCTTCGAGCCATCTCGATTCCAAGTTCGTCCATTGTCTTCTTAAACTCGATACGGTCTTCTCCACGTTCAATACTATCTACCTGTACACCAATTACTTTGACATTATACTTATCTAAAATACCCTTTTTATATAACTCTTCGCATAAATTTAATCCGGACTGCCCACCTAAGTTTGGAAGTAAAGCATCTGGACGTTCCTTTGCAATGATCTCCTCTAAACGTTCTGCGTTCAGCGGTTCAATGTAAGTTTCGTCAGCTGTCTCTGGATCTGTCATGATCGTTGCTGGATTGGAGTTGACCAATACGATCTCATATCCAAGTTTACGAAGCGCCTTACACGCCTGTGTCCCCGAATAGTCGAATTCGCATGCCTGACCGATGATGATCGGACCAGAGCCAATGATCAACACTTTGTTAATATCTGTTCTTTTTGGCATAAAAATAATTCCTCCTTTAGACTTTATTATTATTATATAAGAAAATCAGTGAAATCGGAATCATTTTGTGAAGTTTTTTTAACTATATTAACTTTGGATTTTCTTACCAATTCGTAAGAATTTCTTAATGACAATTTATAAATCGTTTATATTTGTTTATATTCTGTATATTGAATCTCGAAATGGAAATGATTATACTATAACCATACCTCAAGGAAAGACCTAAAAGATAAGACAATAAAAGAATTTCAGGAAACATCCTACAGGTATAGTTTTTTCATATATATTTTTAATCCTCTCTTTTCAAAAAGGAAACCATCACACCCCAGATGGTTTCCTTTTATTTTTGTCAGATTTTCCCGCCTTGCTTTTCATTTTTGCCTATAATATAATGATGTTTGTTACTTTTTTATAGATTTTCAATAAAGAAAGAAAGAAAGGAACGTATGTTTTTACATACGGAAAAAAACTATGTTGGAAAACTTATTTAAATTAAAGGAGAATCATACCTCCGTAAAAACTGAAGTCATTGCTGGTATTACTACATTTATGACAATGGCTTACATCCTTGCGATAAACCCAAGTGTGCTTTCTGCAGCTGGTATGGACCCTACTGCTGTCTTATTAGCTACATGTATCGCTTCCTTTATCGGAACTTTATGTATGGGACTTACTGCGAACCTTCCATTCGTACTTTCCGCTGGTATGGGATTAAATGTTTATCTTACCTATACCGTTGTTGGTCTGATGGGTTATCACTGGCAAGTTGCTTTACTTGCTGTATTCGTTGAAGGTATCATCTTCATCGTCTTATCTTTGACAAATGTTCGTGAAGCAATCTTTGATGCGATCCCTTTGAATCTTAAGAAGGGGGTTTCTGTCGGAATCGGTATCTTTATTGCCTTTATTGGTCTTCAGAACGCAAAACTTGTTATTGGAAATGACTCTACATTGGTATCTATCACAAACTTCACAAAAGATTTCCATACTGCTGGAATCTGTTCTTTACTTGCAGTTGTTGGATTACTGATCACAGTCATTCTTTACATTAAAAAAGTACCTGGATCTATCCTGATCGGAATCCTTGCTACATGGGTGATCGGAATGCTCTGCCAGGTAACAGGAATCTATGTTCCTGATTTCAAAACAGGTTATTACAGCCTGTTCCCTACATTTGCAATGACAGATTTTTCAAAATTAGGAGAGACTTTCGGTAAATGTTTCCAGTATGACTTGGGCAAAGTCGGAATCTTTAATTTTATCACCGTTGTATTATCTTTCTTATTTGTCGATCTGTTTGATACACTCGGAACTTTAGTCGGTGTCAGCACAAAAGCCGGAATGCTTAACGAGGAAGGTAAACTTCCTGGAATCAAACCTGCATTAATGGCAGACGCCGTTGCTACAACAGCTGGTGCGGTTCTTGGTACTTCTACTGTTACAACATTCGTTGAATCTTCTTCTGGTGTTGCTGCAGGTGGACGTACTGGTTTAACAGCTGTTGTTTCAGGATTCTTATTCCTGATCTCAACATTATTTGCACCGCTCTTTACAGCAATCCCATCATTTGCGACAGCCCCTGCGCTGATCATGGTTGGGTTCTTAATGTTTGGAGCAATCTCTGATATCAAATTTACAGATGATAATATGACAGAAGCCGTACCTGCTTACCTTTGCATCATTGCAATGCCATTATTCTACAGTATCTCTGAGGGAATCTCTATCGGGATCATCTCTTATGTGATCTTGAATGTAGTTTGTGGTAAAGCAAAGAAGATCACTCCTTTAATGTACGTACTTGCAGTATTATTCATCCTGAAATATGCCGTTTTATAAGTATAGAAAAACAGCCGTATCATGATCGATACGGCTGTTTTATTCTTATCTCATATTAAATTAAAATGCTTGTCCTACTGAACGATTCTTCTGACACCCCATACAGCTCTGTAATCAGCATTCCGCACATTGATTCCTGTGTCTTTGCTTCCTGCATGAATGATCTGGTTATCTCCAATGTAGATCGCTACATGTCCTACACCGTTCACTACCTGATAGCAGATCAGATCTCCTGGCTGCTTCTCATTCCATGATACTGCTGTTCCTTCATATCTCTGTGCTGTTGAACTGTGTGGCAGTGAATATCCAAAATGTTTATATACCTGCATCGTGAATCCAGAACAGTCAACTCCATTCGTAAGGCTTTCTCCACCCCATACATAAGGATTGCCTCTAAACTGCATTGCGTAGTCTACAACACTTTGTCCTGTTGCCGTTCCATAAACTTCCCATGTATCTTCTTCCGGTTTTGACTCAGATAGATACTGTGAACTTACATAACAATAAACTCCACTATATCTTACCGTTGTCCATCCAGACCGTTCTCCATAACAGGTGATCTGCGTACCTTTCTTGTATGATCCTGCCTTTGCTGCACTTGTCGACGCTTTCTTACGGATCGTCAAAGAACTTGCCGTTACATATCTTGTATATGTATCTGTTGTTATATTCGCTGCTTTCTGTGCTGTTACAACAACTGGTTTCTTCTTTGACAGATATCTTGTTGCGATATATCGATAATATCTTCCATATTTGATCTTCGTATAAGATCTTTTCTTCTTGTAGCAGCGAACCTTTGCTGCTTTCTTGTATGATCCAACGATCTTTCCCTTATTTGATGCTTTTTTACGAACCACTACGTTATTGGCTGTTACATATCTTGAATAGGAAGCATATACATCATGTGTATGTGAACTCATGGATAAGACCACCATACAACATATACTTACTACACAGGAAATGAGGATTCCAGTAGTCTTTCTCTTCATATTTCCTCCCTTTAGTTCCATTTTTTACCGACTACTTCTAGTTTACTACCTCATTTTTCATATGTAAACCATTTCGTAATATTTTTTTCATAAATTCTTATGAAAAATGTACCTATTTGCAACATTTTTCATCGTTTTGAATCAAATCTTTGATCGTCTGCATGCCTTCTTCCTTATTATTTTTTAACTACATTATCTTACAATTCTTCGAACACAATTTACTGATCTGTAATTTGCTACTGATGTATGTATTCCTGTCGCCGTGCTTCCTGCATGAATCACACGATTATTTCCAATATAAATTCCAACATGCCCGATTCCATTGATCGCATTATAGCAGATCAGATCTCCCGGCTGCTTATTCGCCCATGAAACTACTGTTCCATAGCTTCTCTGGGAAATGGAACTGTGTGGAAGATAGTATCCAAAATGCTGGAAAATCTTCATTGTGAACCCAGAGCAGGCAACACCTGTTAACAAGTTTTCAAATTATAGCAATATTGACATATACACATAAAAAATAGCACCTCCACTCTAGCAAAGTAAGGTGCTATTTCTATAGTTTCATACTCGCCGGAAACAGATAGGTTTCGTCTATCGTGCCGACTTCCTTATTATTTTACTTTTATTACTTTTTTCACTTCTGGACCGTTTCCGTATCCTTTTCCTAATGCTGTACTAATTCTGATCGTCAGCTTTTTACCTTTTCTTGCTCCATTAGGAACCCATACGGTATAACTCTTCTTGCTTCCTTTTACCCAGTTGCCAGCAACCCACATACCGCCAACTTTTGGTACTTTTTTCTTTAAAGTTACTTTTACTTTATATCTGGTATAAGTATAAGGTGGTACCCATTCATAACGTGAAACGCGTCCGCCGATCCAGTGTTTTCGCCACCAGCCTCTCACTGTTACCTTTTTCCTCTTTACAACTTTTATTGATTTCACGGCTGGTTTCTTGCTAGATCCTGTTTTCATCGTTACTACGTCAGATGGATCTCCTGTCATACCATTTGCATAAGACTGTAAACGGAACTTGTAATTTGTCAAAGGCTTTAATCCTTTTATCGTAACTGGATTACTGGTACCGCAAGAGTTGTATCCTATTGTTTTTGCTGTCGTCCATTTACCTTTTTTCAGGACCTGAATTCTTACGGAAGTGTTCCGTTTATTCGGATAATCTATCCAGAACTTCGCAGAATTATAACCAGTAGCCACACGTGGTTTTTTCAATTTCTCTGCCGGACTGATCACGTAAGTTGTAAAGGTCTTTCCATTTGTTGTCTTAAATGTGATCCATGCATGTCTTCCTGGTGTCGTAGCTTTTGATGGGATTCCATCATAATCAACTGTGTTGGAATTATACCAATCCCATGTCTTTCCACTAAGGTGATCATATACCTCGATGATCTTATCGTCAGAATTCGCTGGCATCGTCTGTGCTATAACTTTTTTCTTGCCTATATCCTCAAGATTGATCTCACTTGGTGAACAAGTAACTCCATTAGCATAAATCCAGTTGTGACCGTTTAGGTTGAACATGAATGTTGCCGGATAATAAGCTGACTTATCAACAGATATACATACATAATATGTATCCTTTGTTAAAGTTATCGGACCTGGATTCCACTGTTCTACCTTACTACTCAAGTCACTTTTTGCTGTAGCTTCTTTGTATATCATTTCACCACGAGAATTATACATTCGAATATAAGTATTGTTAAAACCAAAATGACCGCTTCTTTCTTTTTCAGCCAACTCAAACGTTGGATTGATCACTGCTCTATCACTAACATTAAACTTATACCAACGCTCATCTTTTCCTACCTGGGCTGTAACACCTTCAAAGAGACTGTACTGCATACCAGATAATGGAATTTCTATTGCTGTATCTTGATTAAGACCAATGGCTTTCTCTTTACTCTTTACTTCTTTATTGAGATACTCTGATTTCATAGTAATCGTAGCTGAAGTTGAAGAATCAAAAATAACTTCACAAGCATTCTCCATTGTCTGCCCTGGATACAGATAAAGTATATTTGCATCAGCCGGCACTGCATTTTCACGGCTAACACACTCATGACCTCCCACTTTTATCCGCATACGATAATTCTTACTCTTTGGTGTGACATTATTATCCAATGTTATTTTCACTGGTTTCGCTGTTTTATTAGTTATCTTAAAAGAATGCGTAGAATCTGATGATTTAGACACGGTAATAGATGATGATGGTTTTATACTTCCTGATTCATCAACATAAAAACTATGTTCCCTTGCGTTAACATCAACACCTGCTATAAATCCGAATCCAAACACCAAAGCACATAGCAGCAATGCCTTCATAAAATAGTTACATATTCGTCTTTTTCTCTCTTTTTTCATAATTCGCCCTCCTGTTTATTCTCCAACGAAGTTGGGTGGGTTTCCGTTCTAAAACCATTAAGTTTTCTATGAAAATTATAACAAATATGTTCTATTTTTACCCTGTCCTTAAGTACAGGTTTCTTGTTTTCGTTGTATATACAGACTGAATTATCACATATATTTTTCTGGGCTGCTTGGAATAATAAAGTTCTTATTCGTGACTGCAATCGCAAGCCTTGTTTTATTGGCATATCCAGTTTTGGATAAAATATTGGATATATGAAACTTTACCGTTCTTTGGGATATGTGCATGCGTTCAGCAATTTCACTATATTCAAATCCTTCACATACAAAGCGCAGCACTTCGATTTCTTTTGCGGTAAGCTCTGAACTATCAGCAAGCCCCAGCTTTACACTCGGTGTCTTATCCGGGAAAATGCTTTCTCCTGCCATTGTTCGTTCTATGACATCGATCAGGTTCTCCGGGCTGATATCTTTATACCAGAAGCTGTCCACTTTCGCTTCCTTGGCTCTCTTTAAATATCCGACTTCTACCATTGAAGTTACGATAATTATTTTTATGCCTGGGAATTCTGCTTTAATTTCTGTTGCCGCTTCTATGCCGTCTTTATTCCCCGCTGTGCATACATCCATCAAAATCAAGTCGATCTGTTCCCGTCTACATACGGCCAGCGCAACATCTGCTCCATTTACACTGGCAGATAGTGCGTATTTGCCACTATCTACAAGTATTCTTTCCATATTTTCACGAGGCATCCTCTGATCCTCTACGATCAACACTTTCTTCATTTTTCCTCTCCTTCTTCTGAAATGTTATTGTCAATGCAAAATACGGAATAGACTGTATCTGCATTTCCCCGCCATGGTCAAATATATGCCTGGAAAGATTATATAGTCCCCCTTTTGGAACAACTTCTTTCTCTGGTGCTACCCCATTATTTGTAATGCGAATACGATAAAAATCATTATTTTCCTGCATCGTTATAAAAAGTTCTGTCGCACCAGCATGACATACACCATTCGTCAGGCACTCTCTCATCGCAAGTATATATATATTGGCATAATCTTCGTTCTTAGGCAAAGAGCCAAGGCATTCTATCTTCACACCAAGAGTTTTCGCATCCTGCAGAAATTGTTCAAATTCTCCTTCCCCAAAAGGCTGCTGATTATCATTCCAGATTGCATTTACCGCCTGACAAAGTAATCTGACCGCATCGCTGTAATCTTCACTTCCCTGCAATAAATTCTGCCGGATTGCTGTCAATCCCGCACCCATCTGATCATGCAGTTTTGTCTTGGCAGCAAGCACTTCCCTTTCTCTTGTCAAGATCAATACATTGTCAGAAAGATATCGAAGTTCCCTTGATATTTCTTTCAGCTTCTCCGTCTGCTTTGTCAAATTTATTTTCTCATGATATTGCTTTGTAACATCCATAAAAACAGCTTCTATATAAATCTTACCATCTCTGTCTCTGACTTCATTTTCCCGATAATCCCATACCTTCCCATCTGGGAAAATATAAGTGTCTTTTTTACCTGCAAGCCTGATCACACCGTTTTGTATACTTGTATGAAGTGCATCTCGTAACTCACTGAATTCTTGCAGATCTTTATGCGCAAGAATCCTAAAAAGCTGATATATCTGCGTATTGGCAAGCTTCACTGTTCCATCAGAATTAAAATAGCAGATGCCTGTCGGAAGAAGATTCATCGCTTCTTTGATCGAATTCCGATTAACTTTTTCTTTTGATATCCTTTTTAATCTGATGCCTTCCCAAATAAGCAAAAAATCAATGGCACCGACAATACACCAGATAACCCATATCGGAACAGGCAACACTTCATAATAGTTTGCTCCCTTATCGATCTGTCCGAACGAATATACCAGATGATTCAACAGGAAAAACAAAAATAAAAGAGCTAAAATATTCCAATTCCATTTCTCCAGGCGCATATCATAAAATATAATAAGCAAAAATAAAGCACCTGCCAGACTGAGCAACACCATCGTCATCAACAATGTCTGCATTACTTTTCACCTGCCTTTTTTATGGTAAATGTAAATTTCCATATACCATCTTCACATTCACCTTGATCCGTCTTGTCAAAAAATGAGTTCAGATCGTCTTCACTTTCTACTTCCATACAAAAAACCATCTCTTCTCCACACGGACGGATCTTTACCCACATAAATTTAATGGAATCTACACAGGCTTCTATTATTGATTCAAAAAAGCTATAAATGCGAACCGCATCCCTCACATAAATACGCTCTCCTGCTAGGGCTGTAAGAGCACATTCTATCCCCATCAGCCTCAAACTGCTAAAAGACTCCTCAAGACAGGCTCCAAGCTCTGCAACATCTGATACTGCTTCTCTTTCTCCAATAAAGATCAAATTCCCATATCTTTTTATGTATGTTCCGATCAAACTGATCTTAGCCAGCAGCCTGCGGCTCTCTGCAAGATCTTCTTCCTCTTCGTATCGAATCAGCAATTCATTCAACAGCCCGATCTGTCCAGCAGTCTGTGTCTGCAGTTTGTCATATAAGCGGTTCTTTTCTCGCAACATATAAATCTTTGCCTTTGTCTGATAATTTTCCTGTTCCAGACAATTACTCTCTTCGATCGTCTTTCTATTTTCTTCCAATCGATCAAGCAACATCATGATATCTTCAATATCTTCCTGCCATAAAATATGTCCGCCCTGAATCGGCCTGTTTTTGATCATTGTTTTCTTATCAATCCTAACTTCTTCCTTCTCCGCTTCCCTCATCACCATTTCTGAAAGCTTCATTGCATTAGCAGAAGTATATATGACATGATAATCCTGGCCTGTGATCTGCGCTCCCATTGTACATACTTCAAATAGCTGTTCATATCCTGTATTTGTCTGAATCAACCCGCAGTGAAGGCAGCTCTCAAATATGCACATAAACATCAGACATAACGCCGCTGTGATATCTCCACCAATAACCTGCATCCACTCTGCACCACTTGCATAAATAATGGCATAAATAATAGAAATACAAATCCCTATGATCGGCAAATACTTCTTTCTCCGAGATGACCTGCACTTATAAACCATTAAAACAAATGCCGATACTGCACAAATAACATCCCACAACAGTACGATATAATATCCCCACGCATAACTGTAACCTTTATCCGTCCATACTTCACCTGCCGAAAAAGAAAACACGAGCTGATGAAAATCATTTGTCAAAACAAGCAAGGAGCAAAGCGTTGTAGGAATATATAACAACTTTGACCATTTCGGTAAAGTATACTCTTCTGGCTGTCCAAGAAGAACTGCCATCTGTACCGCCGCCTGGGGAATGAACAACATCGGCAGATAATAACTGTACCATGAGTAACGCTCTACATTTACATCCATCGCGAAAAAGTACTTTATACTACGCACAATAAACCAGAAGATCATTAGTCCTGATATAAAAAGCAGTGTATTTTTTGCGGCTTTTTGAACGACTCGCTTATTAATACTGATCCCCCATCCAATATATAGTCCAATATAGATCAATGTTCGTAAAACCCCAGCGATAATATAAATATATCTTGAACTTACCTTGCCTAAAATACGGCATATTATTGCAACGATCACCAATCCTGCAATAATAACTTTATTCAGATTTCTATTTTTCTGTCGTTCTTTTGTATTACAGCGCACATGCCACTTCCTTTAGTTGAATGTTTATTTTAACACTTACATCATAACAATTAATATTTTTATTGTCCATGTCTTTGACATATACACATAAAAAATAGTCACCCTGATTCTTGGCGGAACGAGTGACTATTTAAACGAATTTTGCCCGAATCGGATAGGTTTCAGCTATCCTTTCCAGTTACCTTGTTAAGTATATTATAATCATTTTTCTTAGAATTATCAATATTTTTTCAACTTCAACTAAAAAAGCCCTAAAACCTAGGTAACTCTTAAGTTCTAAGACCTTTTATCAAATATCGCTGTCCTAAAATCTCTTACAAAGGCGGTACCCCCTCACTATACTTGTGATGAGCCTTGTTCTGACACAAGGTCTATAAAAGTGCGTCAATTTTCATCATTTATTACTTTTCATATCCTTACTAACAATAAAGACAATCCCTATTGGTATTTTCACTTTTCCTGTTGTAATTTTATCATCAAAAAATAAGTCTTTTTCATAAAGTTGAATACTATAGCTTTGATAAAAAATACATGCTTTGATATTTTTCTTATATCCATTTTTCACATTGACATATTGTGAGGCAGAAATAAGTACTTTATTTTTGGGATGAATATTTTCTTCAACAACTTTTTTTAAAATCCTCAGATTTTTATTATTATAATCTTTATTTACTTGGTATTCTATTGATAATTTTTCACGAAATTGCATGCCACCTTTCGGTGCCTCATACCAAGATGAATAACTTGGTTCTTGTAGTTCCCTTTTTTCATCTTTAGCTTTAATATAATATTCTCCAAATCCAATATCTACAACATTTGATTTATCCGTTATTCTTTTATTTCCTATGATTTTTTTATCCAATGGAATATATCTAATGCTTTCAACGTTTGATACATCTTTTATATAGAAAGATAATAAGCTATTTTCCATATCTTTTGATTTTTTATCATTCGCAAATACATTTTCTGTCTTTCCACTTAATATCAACATACCTAATAAACATATAATTACAACTACATATTTTTTTATCTTGTTTTCTTTTATCATGATTTTTTCATATCCAATCGTATGTTATCAAGCAGAAAATATCTCAAATAAATTCTCTGCTTGATTAAAATCCTTTTATTATCTATTTTTTATAAACCTTCTAATATTTTCCTCACATCTATATCCTAAAACACAAAATAATAATGCTTGTATTCCTCTTCCTACTGCATTATTAATGTCTGGAGTTAGAACAATAAAAAATAAAATAAGATAACCAATTCCTATAATTAAATATCTATTATTTTTTTTATTTTTCAATTCATTTCACCTACCTAAAACAAAACAAATACAATTAATCTTGCTCCTATTCCAGCAAATGTTTTTGGAATTCCTACTTTTTGTAATGCATGCTGAATTGCGTCTGTAATTGTCCCTCTTCCATAACCATTACTCACATTGATATTATCTTCCTTTAATGAAAAAGTCCCGAAACCCACATAAATGCGTGGTTTCGAGACCTTTAACCGAAAGCGATAGACGGGGCTCGAACCCGCGGTCTCGACCTTGGCAAGGTAATGATAAGAGTATTTCTATTGTTTTTCCTTGTTTCTATGTGTATTTTATAGTATCTATTTCTATTATTTATCTCTATTTTATGTAGTTACTTCCTCAAAACTTCCCCAAAGTCACAAATATTTATTTGCTAATGCACGTATTTTATAGTTTCCTTTTAACTTACTAACAGTATTTGTTGTTTTTGCGTGTACCGCTTGATATGAAATACCTAAACGTTCAGAACATTCTTGTAAAGTCAATTTTTCTATATATCTAAACTTTAGTACTTGTATTTGTGTATCTGTTAGTATGTTTTCTAGTTCTTTCCACAAATCAGACTTTAATTTTTTACAATCGTATTTATGTTCTATCTCCTGTAGGTCGTTATTGCAATCTTTGATAGTATCGCCTATTGTCATATCGTCATTTATTAGTTTGTCCATTGATGAGATACTTACCATATTTACAGCGTCTTTTACTGTTTTTAATCCGCTTTCTGATATACCTAACCTTTCAATAACTTCTTTGTCTGTTGGCTGTTTATCATGCTCTTTTGTGTATTCTTCTAAGAATCTCATATATTTACTAATATCAGTATATATATATTGTGGAAGTTTTATAGCACGTTTATTCCTCATATCTCGCCCTATATTCCATTTTATACTATTAGTTAGATATGTTGTAAACTTAACGCCCTTATCGACTTTATATCGGTTCACAGCTTCATACAGATAGATATATGCTTCTTGCATTAAATCATCTTTATCAATTATGTTACCATATCCATTATAACACTTCAATAATCTGTATAATAGACCAGTATTCTGGTTATATAGTTGCATCATGTTATCATTGACATTCTCGCCTTGCTGTATCCTTTTCACTAATGTTTCGTTGTCTATCATCCTTTTCACTCTCCCTGTACACAAAAAGAAGCCCTGTTGTGGGTATTAACAAGGCTTCTTTTCTATTAAATTATCAAATTATTTTACTGTGGTTTAATCGCGATCTCATCAAGGCTTTCCAGTGCTTCCGCTCCTAATCTGTCTAAACATCCCGCGTTAGCTCTTCTAACTGCATTATCTGTAGCTACTGCGTTCATACAAAAATGCTCGAAGCGTTCAAATGCTTTCATTTCGGCTGTTCCGTTGCTCGTTGCTCCTAATCTGTATGTTGTCAATAGATTTGTGCCTTTCTTGTTCTTGCTTGCATAGTTACTTATCATTCTAATCATCGTTGTATTAAATCTGTTTTTAAATAAAAGGCTGTCAATTTCTTCTTCTGATACATCAATACCGCTATTTAGCAATGCCATTGTATTATTATCAATCCTATCTGGTGTAACTGTGTAGAATCCCTTTAAATGGATATGGAACTCACTCTTTAAGGCTGTAAGTTTCTGTTTTAGATCGTTATAGATTTCCTTACAGCTCTTGTCATATTCTTCATTAGCAAGTAAATAGTCTGTTTTTCTTGCACTGGTCCATGAATCACTTACATTAACTGCACTTTTCGCTTCTTTCCATGCCTTTTCTGCTTTGTCGTGCTTGGCTTCTACTTCATCCCTCTGTTTGCTTGCTTCTTCTGTCAATCTTGCCATTTCAAGGATATATTCGTTAAATGTTTTGAATAAATAGTCGCCGTTATCCATCTTTTTCAACATTTCATCCACTTCACTATTGACTTTATCAACGATTGCCTTAGCTTCTTCATTTCCCTGTTCTGCTAATCCCTCTAACTGTTCAATATTGTACATAACTTTGTTCCCGCTATAGTCCAGTTCATAGCGTTCAGCCTTTACAGTGTTATATAGGTCCTTATCAAAGATTTTATTTAAAATTCTACTCATTATTGTCCTTTCTGCTTTCGCTCATTTTTGAGCAAAAGGCTTTATAAACTGTTTTACTACACGCGTGCGTATCGTGTAGTGATATTGTTCTCTCACGCGTGTATAGTGTCAAGAAATAATGCTATACGCTGTATTTCAACGTCATTCCACGTTCTTTTGTGACACTTTTTTGATACTTTTCTGCTCTGTCCAACTTTGGATAGTCAAATAATGTGCCCTGCGTACTTAATTTGAGTACGTAGGTTATTTTTATCTTCTAAGGTGGCGATTTACAACTTTAGAATTGGTATCTCATTTTACTCATTTTTGAGTAAGTTCGAACCCACTCAATTTTGAGTTGGTTCTATTTATCATTTGCTAATTTATTGTATTGCCCGATATCGTTCTGCCTTAGTAACATCTTTTTACTTAAAGACATACTATTCAGCTTATCAATACCTTTTTCTTTCTGCTCTGGTGGCTGATTCTGATTGAATTTAGTTGTAAAGGCGGGTATCGCTCTATCACTTACAAATACACTTTCTCTTAGCTCTGGTGGCACAATTTCGTCAAACACTTCTTCAATGCTTCTTGTGTTATCTTCTTCTAACGCTTCTAACATTTGTCTGTTGACTTCATTTTCTGTAATGCTATTAATAAACTTTTTACCAGAAAAGAATTTTCTTAAATTTTCCTTGTTGGTTTGTTCATTGATTAGCTTTATTCTTGCGTCCTGTACTTCCTGTAGCTGTTGCTTTAATGTTTCAGCCTGTTCTTTAAGGCTTACCGCTTCTTTAAGCTCTGCTTGTTTCTGTTCTAGTGTTCTTTTCGCTTCTTCTACCTCACTCTTAATTCTTTTCGCTTTCTCTACCTGTTTATTATAGTCTGCGATTGTCTTATAATTCTGATTCCATGCCTTTCTTAGTGGCTCTTTTTTATCTTCTGGGATTTCAATTTCTAATTCTGCTAAAATCTGCTCATAATTCTGCATTGTCTACCTCTCTTTCACAATATACTTTAGCCAACTCTGCAATCTTTATCATGCTATTGGCTGTATTTTCTAAGTTTCTGACAAATTCTTTAACTTCCAGACTGTTTGACGGCTTATAATACCCGCCATCACTAGAACTGATTATAATTTTGCCATTTAGGCGTTCTCTTTCTACTTGCTTTCTTAATGATCTAACATTGCGAAAACCTAACGCCTGTTTTAAATATTCTGTAGATAAGGCGTTTTCTTTGCCTATATCTAATAATTCGTAAATTATTTTTCTCACCAACTTTCTAATTTTTTGTTGTGTAACAATGTCGTTAAATAAAAAATTTTTCATGTTGGTTTCCAATTCCTTTCCTTATTTTCCCGCTACGGTATCAATGTACTTTTTGACTTTTTCCATCGAATTTAACTTTCTGCCGTTAACTCTGACGACTGCGTCCGCCTGTTGTGCTATTGCTTTAGCGGTTTTTCTTCCAACCCCTAACACACAACGTAACTCTTCATCCGTCACTAGTAATCTGTTTTTTAGTACTTCTGTATCATTGCTTGCATACTTTGTTTTTTCCAACTAGTACCACCTCTTCCTTTCTTCCCCTCTTTTTACAATGTTTATTCCTGCTATAACCATCATACCACATCAACAAACGTTTTTGGGTACACTCTTTTTTTCAGTAAATCACTGCTTGGTTTGCTTGTCATTTGCCTGTGATGCTACTATGCAAAAAGTCTGGAAAACCGCATAAAGCCATAGGTTCTAGCCTGCGATTTGCCTGTCATGCTGTATGATTAAACGCAAAAAAAGAACCAGACCTAAGATATATAAGTCTGGTCCTTTGTATTATTTACTTGTTACGCTGTAAATCCGTTCTTTCTTAGCTCTCTCGCAATGTCAAATAGATTTAAATAATAATTATTACAAATCATTCTTTCATTGTCTGGAAGTATTTGAATTTGTCGCATCATATCAACGACCGCCTGTTCAAATTCTTCATTGTTTAGCTGTGTAAGTTTAAGAAGTAAGTTTGCTGTGGCTTTGTTTAGCTTGTCAGCCTTATCACTTCTGCGACACTCTACATTGCTTGCATTTTCAATTTTATTATTCTGCATGATAAAATACCTCGCTTATTTCTTAGAATTAATTTATGGCTATTCTGTTGCGTTCTGTGACGCTTTGTGTTATGGTTTGGTTGCACTATCTAAACCTTTTTGTTATAATCAAACAACAACAAGGTTTTTGTATTGGTCCATACATGGGTTCGCTGTTCATGTATGGACCTTTCTTTTTATAACTGTGATAACCCAGACAATATGAAAGCTACTGCTATTACTGGACTTATTAACTGCGTCAGCATTAACAAACACCCAATAACTATGATCACTCGCCCTAAATGTCTATCTTGCATGATTCCACCTCTTTCTTTGTTTAACAAGTGTACCTTCGGTACAGATTGTATTGTTTAGGCTGTTGCTTTCTCCTCTGCTTTCAACATTCTGTTTAATATAAATTCAAGTTCGTTTATACATCCATCTTTCTTTGATGATTTTTTTATTTGTTCACTCATACCCTCGGCAGTTTCAAACATTCTCTTAAATTCACTTGTTGTTATCGTTGGTTTAGTTATTGGTATGCACTTGTTTATTGCTTCATACAGACCTTTATATTTTCCATCCCATTGTTTAGATATTTCCTCAATATTTGGCGATGGGGTTAACGATGTACAAGTATTGTTATACATATCAATCAATTCTTTTGGCTGTGGATAACTGGATTTTGCACAATTATTATTTATTTCTTTATCTATCTCTTTATCTTCCTCTTTATCTTCCTCTTTCTCTTTCTCTGTGTTGCACCCTGTTTCACTTGCAACATTAGTTTGTTTCACTTGCAACATTGGTTTGTTGCACCCTGTTTCACTTGCAACATTAGTTTGTTGCGTGTTGTTGCATTCTGTTGCATTCTGTTTCGCTTCTCTAAGTTCTTTAGCTTTTTTTCTTGCTCTAGACTCCTGTGATCTCATCGTACTTTCTGCAATAGATCCAACAAATTGGTTAATTTCATCAAAATAACAACCATCCTCGCTGATTTCTGCAAGTTCTAAGTTGCTTAATGTATCTAACGTGGCTTTTACAAGTTTTGCATCTTCGTTTATTTGTATTGCTATTTCTTCGCTTATACTTTGTGTTGCGTGCTGAAATAGATAAAAACCATCAGTATTTTTTACTGCATCTAGCATTTTAAAATACAAAACTATTTTTGTATCTCCGTTTTCTGTGTTTCTGATAATTTTTGTCTTAACCCTGTCAAAATAGTTCTCTGGTATATGTATCCAGTTGTAACGCGGGTCTTTTTTATCTTCTTTTTTATTTGCCATCTTCTAACACCTCGCTTTCTGCCTTAATACCCATTCTTTCAAACAAATAAGCTCTGTTGACGTTTCCAGAGATAGTCATATAGCCTTTTTCTTTCAGCTCATTGTTTAACTGTCTCATGATTTTGTACGCTGTGGACTTTCCGCAGTTCAATAGTTCGCTTACCTCGTCAGCTTTTGCAAATACTGTCATATTCTTCACTCCCTTTCATAATCTACATAGCTACATAACGCTTTATTAAGGCTTTCTAGTGCTGTTTGTTCTCCTAGAACGCCGTAATTGGTGTGGAAATGTATGTCGTCCTGTACGTTCTGGATTGTACAGTTATACAGCACATAATACTTGATAAATCCTTTAATGATTTCCAGATCACTAAGGTTTCCGTGTGCTAAATCAAACAACCAGAACTTCATATTATCGTTGTACCTCATATCTCACCGCCTTTCATTCATTCTAAAGCCATGCCACGACCTTTATTATTCTTCTGTTTCAATAATTTCTGTTACATTGGAATTTAACGCCTTTGCAATTTTTCCAACTGTCGCTGTTTTGCAATCTTTGTTATGATTTACAATTCTTAAGTATGTTTGATATGAAATATCAGCTTTTTCACATAGCTCCATTGGATTCATGCAAGCGGACGCTAAACAAATTTCAATTTTTGTTTTGTTGATTTTCATTTTTTCTCCTTTCAATTAACTACTTTTGATTGTTACATCGTTATTATATTACTACCATAAGTTGTTTGTCAATTATTTTTTACAATTATTATTTGTTTAATTATTATTGTTTCACTATTTAAAATTGTTTTTAATATTTTTTACATTTTTTATTTGTTATTGTTTTGTCATTATGATAAAATTAAAAGAAAAAAAGGATTTTTTACAATGAAAAACACTATAGACGAAAATTTGTTGAACAATTTGTCTATGGATAAAACTATAGGCGATAACATAAAACAATTCAGAAAAGATAAAGGATTGTCTCAAAAAGAACTTGGTAAAAAAATAGGCTTATCACAACAAATGATTGCACAATATGAAAGCAACAAAAGAGAACCCAAATTGCAAACACTTATCAAAATTGCAACCGCGTTAGATATTCCAATATTTTATTTACTTTCTAATTGCAGTGATGTTGTACTTGATGAAAAAGATTTGAAATTTTTAAGAGAAAATAATAATTCAATTGAAATTAGGACAAAAAGTTCTGATTTTGAAGAATCTTTTTTAAATTATTTAACTTCTATAGGTCTCAACATTGATATATATGACGATCCATCTAATTTTGATATGTTGAAATTAAAAAAAAGGGATGATGATGATTTTATCGTTGCTATTAGTGATCCATCACGCGATACTATGATATTTTTGCGAAAAGATAGATTCAATACATTTATGAACAAAATAGAAAATTTTATTTATGCAGAAATAAGCTATTTATATAAATTAAACTTGTAAAAAAATAACCGCCACTTATCAAAAGTGACGGTGTCCGTTTTACTTTTTAGACAAAAGTAAAAGAGAAGAATTTAAAATTAATACAATTATTATACTAATAAAATACACATAATGCAAGGGATATATAAAAATATTCATTCTAAAGCCATGCCACGACTTAGAAAGGATTTTTATATTATGAGTGTACAAATAGCAACATGGACAAACAAAAAAGGGATTCAAACAAGATATTATGCTGTTGTCTGGAATCCTACCACACACAAAAAAGTACGTGGAAAGAATCGCAAAAAGAAAAAAGACGCTGTACTTGATGAAGCTAAGATAATAAAAGAGCTTGCTTCTGGAAGTCACAACGTCACAGATCATGAAACATTCGGTCGTTGTGCTGAATTATGGCTTGAAACTGCCCCAAACTTATACAGACCTAGCACACTAAAGACATACAAATATTATTACCATAATTATATTAAGAATGTCTTTGAGAGCTTGCAGATTGACCATATACAACCTTTAATGATTCAGAGGTATGTTAATACCCTTAGTGCAAATTATAAGCCCGAAACGGTAAATAAATGTATTAACATACTATCAAACATTTTTAAATTTGCTATACAGACATTAAGGGTATTAGCTCCGACCGATAACCCAATGATCGGAATTAAACGTCTAAAAAAACAATATGAAAAAAAAGTAACATGGACAGACGAACAAATATCAAGATTCTTGAATAATCCAGTTATCAAGGCGAACCACTATTACCCAATGTTCTGTGTATCGTTATTGTTAGGTTGTCGCCCTGCTGAAGTCTGCGGTCTGTGTGACGATGATCTAATAAACGAATATCAAGAAATAACCATACACCGAACACTTGATAAAGACGGCAATACAAACGACACGAAAACAACCGGTTCAATACGTGCTTTATATCTGCCCGACAAGCTGTATTGCATCATCAAAGACACACAGACACGCAAATTACAGCTTAAAAGCTACCACCCCGATTATCAGCACGACTTTTTATTTACAACTGTTAAAGGGCGACCAGTGAACCCAAACCGCTATTCTATGTACTTTAGAAAAGCATTAAAAGAGTTTAACAATAAGGAAGTTGAACCCTTGCCACTAATTCCATTATATAATTGTCGTCATTCATTTGCAACGAACAACTATGAACGTGGTGAGAGTGACAAGGTGTTATCTGATATTATGGGGAATAGCCCAAAGACGTTTATACAATCATACGCCCACATTAGACGTAGACAATCAGACAAGGCAGTTATTGAGTATGTTGAAAAAATATTTTGAAAACTTCCTCAAAAAACTTCCTCAAAAAATAACACGACACGAAACCAGAAAACCAAAAAAGTACTGAAACCGCATAAATACGTGCTTTTCAGTACTTTTTATTTAGAGCGATAGACGGGGCTCGAACCCGCGGTCTCGACCTTGGCAAGGTCGCGCGTTACCAACTACGCCACTATCGCATATAATGACTGTTCCTTTTTCAGAACAGTCATTATTTTACCTTATTCACAGTTTATTGTCAATCATTTTTTACTAAAATTCCGCAACCACTGTTTTTCCTGCAACTGTTTTTTCTCCAGTTTTATAAGCTACTTTTGGCAGATTAGAATCTTCTAAGACAACAACCATAACATCTGGGCTACATCCTTCTTTCTTGATCAGATCGATATCAAACTCTACCAACTTATCTCCTGCCTTTACTTCTTGTCCACTCTTGACAAAAGACTTAAATCCTTTTCCATCTAATTTGACTGTATCAATTCCGATATGAATTAAAAGATTTAATCCTTCTTTTGTCTCGATTCCAATCGCATGTAAAGATGGTTTCATTAATGCTGTGATCTTTCCATCTGCTGGTGCAACAACGACACCTTTTTCTGGTTCGATTACAACACCATCTCCCATAGCACAAGTTGCAAATGCCTCATCTTTTGCCTGTGTCATTGCAAAAACTTTTCCTGTTGCTACCGCAACTAATTTACCATGTCTGATTTCTTTTTTCTCTTCTTCTTTGGAGGAAACTATGGGTGTTACCTCTTCTTCTTTGGAAGGATCTGTTCCATGCTGTGCATAATATCCCACATATTCTTCAAAATTACTCTTGATCACAGATACCTGTGGTCCATAAATAATCTGAATTCCTGTTCCTTTTTTGATGATTCCTTTGGAACCAGATTGTTTTAAGTACTGATCTGTCACCTTAGTTTCATCTGTTACTGTAATACGAAGTCTTGTAGCACAGCAGTCAATATCTTCAATATTTTTGATTCCACCAAGTCCTTTTAAGATCATAAAGGAAATTGGATCCTCTGGTGCGTCTGTATCTTCATTTGCTGCACCTTTTTTTGCCTGGTAATCAGCTTTTGTATATAATTTTACCTCTTCTTCGTCATCATCTCTACCTGGTGTTGGAAGATCAAATTTCTCAATGACAAATTTGAACACAAAGTAATATAATACTGCATAAACTGCAAATACTGGAAGGATCATCATCCAGTTACTCTTTGTCTGTCCCTGTAATACACCGTATAACATAAAGTCGATCAATCCACAAGAGAATGTTGTTCCGATACAAATCTTTAAGATATGCATTAATGCAAATGACAAACCTGCTAATCCACAATGTAAGATAAATAATCCTGGTGCAATAAATAAGAATGTAAATTCAATCGGTTCTGTAATTCCTGTAAGGAATGATGTTAATGCTGCTGAGAATAGTAATCCTCCAACAATTTTTCTTTTTTCTGGTTTTGCACAACGATACATTGCATAAGCTGCTCCAGGAAGTCCCGCCATCATGAAAGAATATTTTCCTGTCATGAATCTACATGCTTCTACTGCAAAATGTTTTGTATTTGGGTCTGCCAGCTGTGCAAAGAAGATATTCTGTGCACCTTCTACCATCTTTCCAGCAACTTCCATTGTTCCTCCAAGAGATGTCTGCCAGAATGGTAAATAAAATACATGATGTAATCCGAATGGAATTAATGCTCTCTCTAAGAATCCAAAGATTGCTGTTCCAAAATATCCAGAATGCATAACCAGATTACCAAGTGCAAAGATTCCACTCTGAATCGTTGGCCATACAAAGAAGCAGATAATACCTACACCGATATGTGCGATTACACTAATAATTGGCACAAAACGTACTCCTGAGAAAAATGCTAATGCTGCTGGTAATTGCTGTTTATAAAAGCGATTATGTAATGCTGCTGTTACAAGTCCTACGATAACTCCAGCAAATACTCCCATCTGAAGAGAATCAATACCACAGACACTCGTGATCTGTCCGTTTAAGACACTCTTTGCATATGTTCCGTCCGCTAAAATCTTTCCTGATAATTTTAACATCGCATTAATTGTTGAATTCATTACAAAGAATGAAATACCTGCAGAAAGTACTGCGACTGCTTTTTCATTTTTTGCCATTCCTAATGCTACTGCTAATGCAAAGATCAATGGTAAATTTCCAAAGATTGTATTACCGACCTGTGACATGATCGTTAAAAGCGCATTCAGAATAGTTCCCTCTCCCATGATTCCTTGTAAATGATACGCTGCGATCGTATCAGCATTAGTAAATGAAGATCCCAGTCCTAGTAAGATACCTGCAATTGGTAACACAGATACTGGAAGGAAAAATGATTTTCCGATCTGTTGTACTACCGCAAATGCGGAACTTTTCTTTTTCTTTGCCATTTTAATCCTCCTTTGTGACAAATTGATACATGGTTACTGTCTGATACACTTCTCCTGCGTCAAATACTGGTGCATCAAACTCTTTTGTGTTAATACTGTTTGGGAAATAATGTGGTTCCATGCAAAATCCACATCCTTTTCCATAAATCACTCCCCCTTTCCCTTTTGTTGATTTCATTGTATTTCCAGTGTAAAACTGTAATCCTGGAAGATCTGAATAAACTTCCATTTTAATACCCTGTTCTTCGTCCAATGCTTCCGCCATTTTTCGGAAACCACAATCTTTATTCCGAATTACAAAATTATGATCATATCCTTTGCCTTTTTCTAGTTGTTCATCTTCGTCATATAAATCATTCTTGATCTTTTTCCATTCACGGAAATCCATCGGTGTATGTTCTACTTTTCTGATTTCTCCTGTTGGGATCGTATCTTCATTGATCGGTGTAAATTCATCTGCATAAATCCTTACTTTTGTATTTTCGATCGTTCCGCTTTCATGTCCACCCAAGTTAAAGTAATTATGATTTGTCAGATTGATCAGCGTTTTCTTATCGCTGACTGCATGATAGGAAACGATCAATCCATTTGTTTCCGTTACCGTATAAATGATATTTGTTACCAATGTTCCCGGAAATCCTTGTTCCCCATCTGGACTTACATAAGTAAACTTCACTGCATGATCATCAATGATCTCACTATCCCATAAGACTTTGTGAAATCCATGTTCTTTGTCACTGTGAATGTTATGTTTTCCACGATTTTTTGCTACATGATACTCTTTCCCATCAATTTCGAATCTGGCATTTGAGATACGGTTTACATTCCGTCCGACAGTTGCTCCAAACATAATTCCATTCTCAAAATATTCTTCCAAGGTGTCATATCCAAGGGCTACATCTTTGATGTTTCCCTCCTTGTTTTTTACAAGGAGAGAAACAATATTTACACCAAAATCAGTAACTTTAACTGCAAATCCATTTTGATTTTCAATCGTGTATAGAAATGCTTCTCTTTTATCTTCTAAAAAGCCAAAACTTTCTTTTGTTACACCCATATCAGCCTCCTGCTTAGTGTCCATGTTCCATTAAGTCCATAACAACAGGATCTGTAAAATGAACTCCTTTTGCTTTAAGTTCTTCAATCTTTTCTTTAAACTGTGGCAGATATTTTGCATGTGCAACTAACAGTTCATCTAAAACTTTTGTTGTATTTTCATTATTTTCTACTAATGGATTTAATACGAATGCTTCTAATGCTTTTCCGTAATCTCCTGTCAATGCCGCTTCAATTGTACATTCTTCCATTGCTTTCATCATCTGAAGCCATCCTTTTTCTGCTGATGGAAGCTTTCCAAATGCCATTGGCTGTGCTCCTGTCGCTGAAATGATACTTGATACTTCCACGATAGAGTCATCATCTAAGCATGAAATTGCTCCATTGTTTTGTGTACTTACTACCATATGTATCTTCTTATTTGCATAAATTGCACGGATACATTCGCAAGCTGCATCGCTGTAATATGCTCCTCCACGTTTTCCAAGTTGTTCTGGTTTTTCATGAAGTTCTGCATTTTTATAAATTTCAAACAACTCATGTTCCACCTGTTTCATTTGCTCTGCTCTAGTACCACCTTCATTGAATTCTTCAATCGCATGCTCAAGCATTGCTTGTTTCATGTAGTAATATCTGTGGTATCCACAAGGCACCATATTCATGCTGTGAAGTAATTCCAATGGAAATTCAGCTTGATAGATATTGGCTGGTGTTCCACCACCTTTTTCATTGATATGATCGATCAAAATTGGTGTCATATCATTTCCATTTTCATCAAATACTTTATGCCAGTGAAAATGGTTAATTCCTGCATATCTGTAATTTAACTGGCTGATATCCTTCCCAAGGAGCTTTGGTTCTGCCATCATTGCGATCGTTGGCACGTTGCAAAGTCCGATACATTTTTTCCATCCAAAATGTTTAATTACAGCTTCTGTTACCATTCCACTTGGATTTGTAAAGTTAATCAGCCATGCATCTGGGCATAATTCTCTCATATCTTCTATGATCTGTCCGATCACTGGAATGGTTCGAAATGCTTTAAACATTCCTCCCGCTCCATTTGTTTCCTGACCAAGCATTCCATACAATGATGGAATTCTTTCATCTTTAATTCTGGCATCTAAAAGGCCTACTCGAAATTGTGTTGTAACAAAGTCTGCATCTTTTAATGCTTCTCTTCTGTCTAATGTTGTATAAACTTTTACATCATATGGAGATGCATCCCACATTCTCTGTGCCAGTGCTCCTACAATCTCTACTTTTTCTTTTCCATCTTCGATATCGACCAGCCAGATTTCTTTAATTGGAAGTTCTTCATATCGTTTGATGAAACCTTCCATCAGCTCTGGTGTGTAACTACTTCCTCCACCAATCGTTACGATCTTCACTGTACCTTTCATTGTTCTATGCCTCCTCAAATATGTTCGTTTTCTTTGTTCTGTTTACATCATATAGAGTCAGCTTTTTTCTCACAATGGATTTAGTAGATGCGGATATTTTTTCCCAAAAAAAGTTTCAGAATCATGAAAATTTCTGAAACTTTTTGAAACTTTATTTCAATTCCAGCCAGTATTCTTTGTTTGCTTCGATCATTTCATCTAAAATTTCTTTTGCCACATTTGCAGATGGAATTGTGCGGTTTAAAGTAAATGCCTGCAATGCTTTTTTATATGATCCTTCGATCACTGCTTCTACGACCAACCCTTCACAAGCATCCTGCTGTTCGATCAGTCCTTTATAAAATCTTGGAATTTCTCCAACTCTTACTGGTTCTGGTCCGTCTTTTGTAATATATGCAGGAATTTCAACCATGGCATCATCTGGAAGATTCTTGACTGCTCCGTCATTTTTTACGATGACAAGCTGCCTGCTTCTCGTGTCATATGCAAGTGCTTTTACCACTTCTACAATAAATTTCCCATGAACTCCTACATAAAATTGTGTCAAATCGATTTTTTCTCCATTTTCTAGTTTCTTAACTGCCTCACGAATCTTTGTTTCTCTTCCATGAATAACCTGCATTCCCCTTGTATTATTAATATCCATGTAATCTACAATGTCATCTCCAAGAAGATAATACTGCCAGTATGTATTTGGCAGATAATCTGGAAAATAGTTGACGATCTTCTTTGCATTCGTAAATGTATGTAACCAGTCTGGATCTTTGACCAAGGCATCTTCATAACTTGCCTTTGATACATAACCATACTCTGCCACATGTTTCTTTAATTTTTCTGTGGCATCTTCGCCATTACACTGTACTTTTGTAAACCATCCATAATGATTCAATCCAAAATAATCCACTTCCAGATTGCTAAGATCTGTGTCTAGGATTTCTGCCATTCTTGCCTCTACCTCAACTGGCATATCACAGATATTTAAAATTCTTGCATTTGGACGTAATGTCTGTGTTGCCTTAGCAACAATCGCAGCTGGATTTGAATAATTAACGATCCAATAAGTTTTTGATGCATATTTCTCACAAACATCGATCAGATGTACCATTGGTCCGATCGTTCTCATTCCATATGCCATTCCCCCGGCTCCACATGTTTCCTGTCCAATGCATCCATGTTTTAATGAAATCTGTTCATCTTTTACTCGCATTTTCAGTCCACCGACTCGCATCTGTGCCATAATAAAGTCTGCATCTGTAAATGCCTCTTCTTCATCCGTACTAATTTTCAATTCCAAAGAAGGTCTTAAATCTTTTACAACTTCTTTTACGATCAGTGACACTTTTTCTTGTCGTTCCTGATCAATATCATATAACCATAATTCTTTGATTTTTAATTCTTCCTCTTCCAAAAGATTTTTTACAATCCCTGCGGTATAAGTACTTCCACCACCACATATCACAATCTTAAATTCTTTTTTCATTGATTTTTTCCTCCATATCCGTCATATTATTTCATGTGCCCTGATTATATTTCTTGAAAATTTCAGGCTCAATAGTTCACGCTATTTTTGGAACATCACAACTATTTCATGGACAATCTGCATAAATTTATTCCGGTTATTTGTGCAAATTCACAATAAAAAAAGAAATATTTGAAAACTATACTTTTTTAGGAGAATGATTGATATGATACTAGAACAAATTAAAAATCCTGATTTTTTTAATAATTCTGAACAGAATATGATTTATTTTTTACAAAACAATTTAAACTCTTTTGATCAAGTCACTTTAAACAAAATGGCAAAAGAATCCTTTTCTTCGACTTCTTCTGTTTTACGTTTTTGCAAAAAATTAGGATTTGATGGATTTAAAGATTTCAAATTACAACTGATCCGAGAATCATCTATTTCTGGTCAGGATCTTAATTTTAATCTACCTTTTTCTCCAGATGATTCTGTTGAAGATATCGGTCTTCATTTATCTGAAATTCTTGCAAATGGAATTAAAAAAACACGGAATCTGTTAGATCCCGTGCAATTAGAAATGACTGCTTATAATATAAAAAAGAGCCACCGTGTATTCCTGTTTGGAAAAGGTGACTCCAGAATTTCTCTTGAGAATTTTAAAAATAAAATGATCAAATTAAATGAATATTTTATTATTGGTGATGAATATCAGAATAATTTTTATACAGTCGGCAATATTACCTCTAATGACCTTGTGATCTTCTGTACTTATAGTGCTATGCATCATGATTACAATTCTTATCTTCCAGTTTTAAAAGATCATAACGTTCCGATCATTACGGTTACAAGTAATATTCATTCCAAACTGGCTGTGAATTCTGATATTGTATTACAACTTCCTGATGATGAATCCTTTGATGAAAAAGTTGCCAGTTTTGCCTCTCAAACAAATATGGATTTTATTTTTGATTACATCTATTCTATCATTTTCCAGAAAAATTATATGGAGAATTATCATTCGAAACATGCTAAAGATGTATATACAAATTCCATGATCTATAACAAACTATAATTTAGTATCATTCATCCTGAATATCTCGATCATCCATAAATCCTATGGATTCTTTGAGATATTCAATATTCTTTTCACGGTCCATATTGTAAATACAGCCAAAAACAACATCCATCATATACTGCATCGCAATATGAGATGAGAACTGAGAGATACGATCTCTTAAGTTTTCTCTGCTGCTGATCGTTAATGCACCGGCAACATACTGTGGATATAAATTCCCACCTGCTTTCCCAACATACACAACAGGCACCTTCTTTTGATGCAGCACCTTTAAAATTGGCTTTACAAAGGTTGCTTTTCCAGAATATGAGAGAATGATCGCTGCATGTTTCGGATTACTTGCTAATGCTGTCAGTCTTTGTTTATAAAATCCATGTGGACATTCTACACTACTTTTGCCTGCTGTTAACATCTTATCCTGAAAATTTTCTGCAACATTCATGTTATGTGAATGGGTATAAATGTCTATAACTTCCGCTTTATGTAATAATTGTGCCACTTTATGCAATTCTATAAAATCCATATAATCATAGGTATCATAGATTGCTGTTTCATATAACTTACTCAGTTTCTTTGCGATCATCTGTGGTCCATCTTTTCGTTCAAATGGATAATTTACATCGATCATCTCAATATCTGATTTCATTTCTGAGATATCTTTTGCCAATATGACTTTCAATTCATTGAATCCTTTTAACCCAATCTTTTTGCAAAATCGATGAATGGCTGATTTTGACACAAATGTTTTTTCTGCTAATTCAATAACCGACATATCTAAGATATCTTCTTGATTTTTTAGAATATAATATCCTATTTCTGTTTCAATTGGTGTTAATCCATCTGCTAATTCAATCATATTTTTAAGTGTCATAGGTAGCACCTCTTTATTTTTGATTTATTTCAGTGTTCCTTATTATTTTAACATTGCTATTTTATTATCTCAAATAATTTATTACTTCTACCCAAAAACTATATCTAATTATCAAAAACCAAACATGCAGCTCCAATCAAACCGCAATCTTCTCCCAACGCCGCTGGCACAATCTTCACATTGCTTTTTAGCGCATCATATACTTTCTCTTTTGCGCGTTTTTCAATCTCTTCGATAAATCCAGGAATCTTTAACGCAACACTTCCACTTAGGACAAATAGCTCTGGATCAAGTACACCATAAAGTGTTGCAATGAAACTTGACAGATATTCATAAGCATCTTCCATGATCATTACCGCAGTTTCATTTCCTTCCTGTGCAAGTTGATACACTTCTCCTGCATGGGCAGCTTCTAACCCTGCATCATTTGCCCTCTTTGTGATGGCTGTTCCACTGGCAATTGATTCAATGGAACCTTTCTTTAAATCTCCCTGTGATGGACCATTTTTCCATAAAATGCAGTTTGCTACTTCTTGTGCAAATCCTTTTGCTCCACGATAGATTTGTCCATCAATACATAATCCTGCACCAACTCCTGTTGAAATGGTCAGAAATTCTACGATCTTCTTTCCTTTTCCAGCCCCGATCACAGTTTCTGCAAGTCCTGCAAGGTTCGCATCATTTTCTAACTGCACAGAAATACCTGTAATCTTTTCTAATTCTTTTGTCAGTTCAAAATTATGCCACCCTGGAAGGTTTGGTGGTGTTAAAATAATCCCATTGATCAAGTCTAATGGCCCTGGACAAGAAATTCCAATCCCTTCGATTTTTTCTCCAAACCCTTTGATCACATCATTGATCTGGTTTAATGTTTTTATAGGATTTTTTGGATCTGATCCAAACTGAACTCTTTCTTTGATCTCATATTTCTCGTTGATCAGCGCAACTCTTGTATTTGTTCCCCCAACATCAATTCCTACTGCATATTTCATGATTTTCTTTCCCTCCTATATAAACGAAAAGGGAGACAACCGAAGCTGTCCCCTCTTTATGTTGTTGTTTGTAAATATCTTATTCGTAGTAATATTTAACTTTGTCTGCAGAATCAAATAAGTTAACTTTGTGAGCAATAACTTCTCTACAAGCTTTGATTGGTTCTGGATAGATTTCAAGAGGCTCTCTGTATTCTGGATGAGCATTCAATACTTCTCTACATTTATCATAGAATGCAACCTTGATATCACTTGAAATGTTAATCTTAGAAATACCGATTTTAACTGCTTTTGCGATTTCTTCATCTTTGTTGCTTGATCCACCGTGTAATACTAATGGAATATCAAGAGTATCTTTTAATATCTGTAAGATGTCAAGACGGAGTTCTGGTTTCATATCGCTTGGGTAGATTCCGTGAGCTGTTCCGATTGCTACTGCTAATGTATCAATTCCTGTTTTTTCAACAAAATCTTTTGCCTGATCAGGATCTGTATAGATAATTCCTGTTGTTCCACCTTCGATAGAGTTTCCTGTTGTTCCGATTGTTCCAAGTTCACTTTCTACAGATACGTTTGCAAGATGTGCAACTTCACATACTTTCTGAGTGATCGCAATATTTTCTTCATATGGTAGTTTAGAAGCGTCGATCATAACAGATGTAAATCCTGCCTGAATTGCTCTTACAACTGTTTCATATTTATCACCATGATCTAAATGAATAACAACTGGTACATCTGTTTTAGATGCTTCATAAATCATGCTCTGTATTAAACTGTTTTCAACAAAGTTAAATTCGTCTGGAGACATCTCTAAGATGACTGGGCTCTTCATTTCTTTTACCTGCTGCATAACAGCTTTTAATAACTGATCACTACCGATATTGAATGCTGGTACTGCAAATCCTTTTTCATCTGCTACTTTTAAAAGTTCTTTCATGTTCATTAACATAGTTCTATTTCTCCTTTTTGATGTTGATATCTTATAATGATTTTCCTTCTGATCCAGACAGGTGGATATATTTTTTTACTAATTCCTGGCTATCAATCTCCACCTGATGCATCATTACCCAATAATTGATGTCTGGATCTTTTTTAAGATGCTGTTTAATGCTGTCTACATTGGCATTCATAAAATCACATCCTACATTGATCTTATTGATTCCAAATTCAACACATCTTTTAATATTTTCATCACCAGAACCGCTTCCCCCATGCAGTACCAGTGGCATCTTTGTTTTTTCTTTGATTTCTTTTAGTCTCTCAAAATCAAATTCTGGTACATATCCTTCTGGATAGTTTCCATGAGAACTTCCAAAAGAAATTGCTAATGCATCAATTCCAGTTTCTTTTGCAAATCGTAATGCCTCGTCAGGATTAGTTTTCATATCATCGTCTGTATAATTATCGCCTTCACTAGCACCCATACATCCGATCTCTCCTTCGACACTTGCATCGAACTGTTTCGCAAATTCCACGATTTCTCTTGTCATTCGGATATTACCTTCCAAGCTGTATCTGGAAGCATCTACCATAACACTGGAATATCCATCAACTAATGCTTTCTTTAACAATCCGATTTCTTCCCCATGGTCGAAATTTAAAGCTACTTCAACACTTGCTCTTTGTGCCAGTTTCTTGACGATCGGTGCGATCAAATTGCTGTCACAATGATTTACCATATGTTCCTGTACGATATTGATGATGATCGGTGCTCTTAATGACTGAGCTGCATTGATCACCGCTCTTGCTGTCTCAATGTTAAAGCAGTTGATTGCCATGACTGCATAATTGCCTTCATTCGCACGTTTTAACATTCCCTTCATTGATACATACATAGCTTATCTGTCCTTTCTGATTTTATGAAATAGTGAATCCTGATAAATCAAGATCTTCTTCTTTTTCGTCAACCATTGGTTCGTCTTCTTCTGTTTTCTTTTTCTTGATCAGTACAAGTAAAACACCTGTAACTGCTGTTCCTGCTAACAATGCGATAAGTGCTGCAAGTGGATTTGACATTGCTGGGATTACAAATACACCACCTGATGGTACTTTACTTCCTACATCAAGACTGAAACTGATCGCTCCTGTAACACCACATCCTGTTGCTGTACAGATAACTGTACGAATGATATCATTCATAGCGATTGGAATAACTCCTTCAGAGATCATGCAAAGACCCATTGGGAACGCAACTTTAATATTTTCTTTTTCCTGTGCTGTATAAATGTTCTTTTTCAGTAATTTTGATAATACTAATGAGAATGTAATTCCAAGTGGTGGAACCATAGCTGCTAATACTTTGATTGCTTCTGGTCCTGTGATTCCTTCTAATAGTAATCCATCACAGATTAAGTTAGGTACTTTACTGATTGGTCCACCAAAGTCAATGCATCCAAGAGCTCCGATGATAAATCCATAAACTGCTTTTGAAGACTGATCAAGTCCTGTAATGAAGTTTGTTAAGGCTTTTGTTGCCATTGTAATTGGTGTTCCTACTACGAAGAACATGATAAGTCCAGCAATGATCGCTGATAATGTTGGTACGATCATCATTGGCATTAATGCTTCTGCCCATTTAGGTACTTTTAAGTTATTCTTAATGAATAATGCGATGTAACCTACTAAATAACCACCAACCATTCCTCCTAAGAATCCAGCTCCTAAGAATGAAGCTATCTGACCCATTAAGAAACCAGGTGCAATACCAGGTCTATCAGCAATTGAGTAAGCAATATATCCTGCGATAAAGGATGGTAACAATCCCATACCCATAACACCAAGTGTTGTTAATGCACTAGGAAGTGTCATCTTAGATAATTCAGTTACGTTTTCTCCTCCCATTAAGTTACCGATCGCAATCAGTAATCCTGATGCTACGACTAAAGGTAACATATAGGAAATGGCCGTCAACGCATGACGTTTTAATTCCGCTCCAAGTTTTTTCATTGTTCTCTTCTCCTTTAAGTATAGTTTTTTGTTTCTCTCTTATTTACCTAATTCATTTTCGATCTTTTCGATCAATTTCTTAGGTGCTTTTACACAAACATTTGTAGGAACTTTGATCGTAGGTTTTCCTTCAAATCTTTCTGTTCCTGTAATAGCAATATCGACTGCAAGGATTACAACATCTGCTTCTTTGATTTCTTCTGCTGTTAATTCATCCTCTGTTCCGATTGTTCCCTGTGTTTCCACTTTGATTGTGTGTCCCATGCTTTCAGCTGCACGGATTAATTTTTCTTTTGCGATGTAAGTGTGCGCGATTCCTGATGTACATGCACATACAGATACGATTTTCATAACTTACAACTCCTTTCTTATTTTTCTTTTGGTTGTTTATTACCTCTTTCTTTATGTTCTAATCATACACCAGCTTTCATTACTGTGTTCATTAAGAGAGGGCTTTTTAATGTGGCATTTTTTCCATTTAATTATGACATTTTTTCAATACGGGCATTTTAATTAGGGTAGTTTTTTGTTTCACATTCCACAACGGAAGTATTTAAATGCGGTAATTTTTTATTTATTTTTAACATATAGAAATGCAAAAGATCCCTGCTCCTATTGGAACAGGGGTCCTAAGAATTATATAGAGTGTTAGGAAACTTATTTATGCAAATACAGCTTTTAGATCTTCTACTGTGCTAGCATTCAGCAGAGCTTCTACTGCATCGTCATTACCTAAGGTTCTTGCTACTTCAGCCAATAATCTTAAATGTGTTTTTGCATTCTCATTATCATTTCCAACTGCGAATAAAAAGATCAGTTTTACACCATTTCCATCCAGTGTCTCCCATTCGATCTCATCCTGAACTTTACCAATCGCAATTCCTACCTGTGTTACAGAATCACTTTTCCCATGAGGAATTGCGACATAGTGTCCAATTCCTGTCTGTCCCTGTGATTCTCTCAAATAAATATCTTCTATATAAGAATCAACATCCGCAATATATCCGGCATCTTTTAATTTTCCTGCAAGATGCTCTATCGCTTCTTTCTTATTCTTTGCTGTCATATTTAAGTCGATAACTCTTTCATCTAATACACTTTTAATATCCATTTTTAATTCTCCTTTTAACTTTTCTTTTTACTTATTGAATCAGATACTTATATAACTCAATGTTTGATTTCATACTCTTTAATTTCTCTAATTTTTCCTCTGAATCGATCAATGTTACATATTCTTTATAAAACATCTGAATCCTGCTGATCTCATCTCTGGTACTTAAACGGAACGCCAGTAAAAATACGACCTGAACCTGTTCATTGTCCCACATGATCGGATTTTTTAAGATTGCTATCCCAACTTTTGATTCATTAACCGCTGTCGGTGAACCATGCGGGAGACTGACCCCATTTCCAATCGTTGTTGTTGTTTTACTCTCACGATCCATAACTGAATCATAAAAATCTTCTGTAACAACATGCTTTTCTTCCATTGCCTGGCTCATTATTTTTAAACATTCTTCTTTTGTTTTGACTTCCAGATCAGTAAATATAAATTCCGGTGAAAATAAAATAAAACATTCTGGTGAAAATGGTGTTGCATTTTCTATCATTATAGAATTCATATTGTCTAAATGTGCCCTCAAAGTAGAAATTCCTGTTTCATTTAAGATATTTGGAATGACTACAATTCTCTTATCTTTTTCTTTTCTCTCTTCTGTCGAAATGATAATATCATAATCTTCATAATCCGCAATCTTAAAGTCATGAATACTTACAAATTTAATTTCATCAATCTCTGGCACAGATTTTTTAATCTTTTCTTTTACTAATTGTGTATGACCCATATTAAAATTAGAAACCATTACCGTGCGGTACTGATGTTTTTTTCTTTCGATCGCTGCCTGAATATATAACACGATATATCCAATTTCATCTTCTGTAATCTGAAGTCCATAATATTCTTCAAACAAAATACTGATCGCCCAGCTTGCACGAAATACATTCTTATATTCTTTTTTTATAAAATCAATCAATGCATTTTTTTGTGGCGTTCCATAACGAAGTCTGAAAATTGTTGGTCTTAAATGAATGATCAGGCTTTCTTTTACTTTCTCATCTGAAGTGAGATCAACATCTAAAATATCTCTGATTACCTTTAACATGCGATCTACAAAATCAACCAATTTATTGTCATATTTCTTTACCTGACTTAATGTCACATCTACATCTGATATTCCAATAAACTTTGAACACAAAATCTGAATTGATAAAAACAAAACATCTTCTATCAAAAAATGTACATGAAATACTTCTTCTAATTTTTCAAAGATTGCTACCGTAAATGCATATTCATTATATTTCTTAAGGATTTTTAATTCCTCTGGAAAATAATCGCTGACTAATGGTAATGCAAGCTCTTTTCTCTTATACGCAATGCAACAATAAATTAAGATCTCATAAAATGATTCATCTGTGAAATGGTAATCCCATTCGTTTTCTGTTTGAATGATACATTTTCTGATCGCAGAAACATCAATGTTAGAAAAGAAATAATCTATATTCTCTTTGATCTCTTCTCCTGGTTTCTTCATCATGATCAGATTCTTTAATGCAACCCTGTATTCATTTTCTTCACTTTTGAGCCGATATCCCTTTCCTCTTTCATTAACAAGAGAAATGTGGTATACTTCCAGCCATTCTTCGCATTCCTTTAATACTTTCAGCATTGTTGGGACACTTAAGAATAACTTCTCAGCTAGTTTCTGTGTTGTCATTGTCTGCCATGGACGCAGATTAAAAAATACCTTTAATGTCTCATTTACTCTATCTCTTGGATCATAATTTCCTACTTGCAGATTTTCATCTGATAATATTTTCTGTATTTCTTCTTTTTGATTTTCATTTGCTTCTAGCCAAATTCCAACTCGTGGTTTCCGCTGTATTTCTCCAAGCTTATTTTCTAATAGGAAGTCACTCAATTCATTTAAGCGATTTCTAACTGACTTCTCAGACAATCCGATTTCTTTGGCAATCTTTCCAGTTGCAATGATCTCTCCATCTGAAATACAATCAAAAATCTGTTTCATATAAAATTTGTCTTTTGAACGTTTCATATTGTTTATCCTTTCAAATTTAATGACTTTCTTTTTTGCACCTCCTGTTGTTTAACTTGAATTTAGTATAGCACGAAACGATTCTTCCAACTTATCAAGAACAGGCTTTTTAATGTGGTACATTTTATCTATTGCAAAAAAAATACGGTAAAAATTCTTTTTTGAAATGTGGTAATTTTTAATTAAAAAAGAAGAACTTCTGTTTATTTTCTAGTTCTCCTTTTGTATAAAATATAAGGGGCAGAATTCTATCTTCTACCCCTTATATTTTTCTATTAATATTATTGCACCGGGCAAGCCGCCCCGACATATTCCATCCGATTTTCTTTCACGCTCGTAATATCCGCATGTTCTCCACAGACACGGCAGTTCTTATTCTTTGATGGGAATTTAACTACTCTTGTATTCATCGTTAATCCATCCATCACAAGCATCTTGCCTGTCAGCAATTTCCCGATTCCTAACAGATACTTGATCGCTTCTAATGCCTGAATACATCCAATGATTCCTGCGACTGCACCGATAATTCCTGCCTGACTGCAGTTTGGCACAGAACCGCTTTCTGGTATCTCCTCAAAGATACATCTGTAACATGGCTGGTCTTCTTCTGGAACATAGGTCATAACCTGACCCTGAAACTGCAAGATTCCTGCATGGCAAAATGGTTTCTTTAACAACACACATGTATCATTGATCAGGAACTTTGTCTCAAAGTTATCCACAGCATCAATGATAAAATCGTATTCTTTGAACAATTCTTCTGCGTTATCCGCATATAAATATTCTGGATAGGTATTTACCTTGATATGCTCATTTAATTCAAGCATTGATTTCTTTGCTGATTCTGCCTTATTTGTTCCTTCTCTTTTGCTTGTGTGAATGATCTGTCTCTGTAAGTTTGACACGCTGACATCATCTGCATCCACAATTCCGATCGTTCCAACGCCTGCTCCTGCAAGATATAAAGCCGCTGGTGCACCTAAGCCGCCAGCTCCGATGATCAGAACTTTTGATTTCTTTAATTTCTTTTGTCCGTCACTTCCTACCTGTGGCAGGATGATCTGACGATCATATCGTTTAACCTCGTCTGGTGTTAATTCTTCTGTAGACGAAAACAGATGCAGTCCGTCCTTTGAAACGTCCTGCATCTGTTCTTTTTGGGATGTCACATGTAATAACCATTCTCGGTAACCGCCGGATAAGTTCAAAGCTTCATACCCTTCTTGTCTTAACTGTTCGGCAATTGGGGCGCTTTTCTCTCCATAGTTGCAATATACGATCAGCCTCTTATCCTTTGGAAGTTCCTCGATGTGAGAGAAATCACCAGCCCATTCGTAAGCCTTCGGTATATGTCCATGCTGGTATGCGATCTCACCTCTTACATCTAGGTAGATATAATCATCATCGGACAGTAATTCTACTTGCTGTACCGTGATTTCCATATTCTTTCCTCTTATTCTAGTCTTCAGCGAATAATGCTGTAGATAAGTATCTGTCTCCTGAATCTGGAAGTAATGCTACAATTGTCTTTCCTTTGTTCTCTGGTCTCTCTGCAAGGATCGTAGCTGCTTTTAATGCTGCTCCTGAAGAAATACCAACTAAGATTCCTTCGCTGTGTGCGAATGCTCTTCCTTCTGTAAATGCATCTTCATTCTCGATTGTGATAACTTCATCATAAATCTTTGTATTCAGTGTGTCAGGTACGAATCCAGCACCGATTCCCTGAATCTTATGTGCTCCAGCTGTTCCTGTTGATAATACTGGAGATGTTGCAGGTTCAACTGCTACTATTTTAACATCTGGGTTCTGTTCTTTCAAGTATTCACCAACACCTGTTAATGTTCCTCCTGTACCAACACCTGCTACGAAGATGTCTACTTTACCGTCTGTCTGATCCCAGATCTCTGGTCCTGTTGTTGCTTTGTGTACAGCTGGGTTTGCTGGGTTCACGAACTGTCCTAAGATGACTGCTCCGTCAATCTCTTTTGCGAGTTCATCGGCTTTGGCGATAGCGCCTTTCATTCCTTTGGCACCTTCTGTTAATACTAATTCTGCACCATAGGCTTTTAATAAGTTTCTTCTTTCAACGCTCATTGTGTCAGGCAGTGTAAGGATCGCTCTGTATCCTTTTGCTGTTGCAACTGCTGCAAGACCGATTCCTGTGTTACCACTTGTTGGTTCGATGATTGTTGATCCTGGTTTTAACTGACCTTTCTTCTCCGCATCTTCGATCATTGCCAATGCGATACGGTCTTTGACAGATCCTGCTGGATTTAAGTACTCAAGTTTTGTAAGGATTGTTGCGTCTTTCACTCCTGCTTTGTCTGCATATCTATCTGCTTTAAGAAGTGGTGTTCCTCCGATTAATTCTAATGCGCTTGCTGTAATCTTACTCATAATTTTAAACCTCCATAAAAAGTTGTTGTTTTCATTCCGTTTTATTTCCTATTTTTCTACTAGGTTTTCTATGTTTTAGATTATACAACCACATATCTTTATTGTCAACATCTTTTGCATTATTTCTGTTATAGGTTTTTCTTTTGATTTGCTATAAGTTCTCTTTATATTTTTAATCCCCAGATTCTTATGATCTAGAAATCAAATGTTCTTGCAGAAACACTCCAATTCCATCGTGATCATTGTCTTTGGTAATATGATCTGCAACACTTTTTGTTTTTTCACTTCCATTTGCCATGACGACTCCGACTCCTGCATGCAAGGTCATATCATAATCATTATCTGCATCTCCAAATGTGCAGAGATTTTCCATCGTAAATCCATGCATCTCCATCAGTTTTTGTAATCCAAAGGATTTTGAGATTCTAGGATCCATAAATTCAAACAGGTGTTGCGTCGTTTGAAGACTTGCACATTTGAAACGTTCATTTTTAAAGGTTTTTGCTCTCTCAATAACTGCCGGCATAGTTTCTGGTTTGCAAACAATAAGAAGTTTTAAACGATCTTCTTTTAAATACTCGTCAAAATCAATGACTTCATATGGAAGCTGATCACCTTTAGATAAAATTTTAATAAGTTCATCTTCTTTCGGAGTATACAAAACTCCATCCCCATGAATTGCAAAATTCACATCCATATCTTTATAGTGCTCCATGATATTTGCGATCAGGTTTCCTGGAAGGGCAAAATTTTCTTCATAATAATCGGTTTTGTAATCATAAATCTCACCCCCGTTGCTTCCAACGACCATATCAACAAGTCCGCCAATTCCCCATTTTCCAAACAACCTTTTTACACTTGGAACGTCTCTTCCTGTTGATATTCCAAACAAGATTCCTTGTTCTCGAACTTTCTTTATCGCATCAATTGTTTTTTGGGTAACAATTCCCTTGCTATTTAACAGTGTTCCATCAATATCACACATTATAACTTTTATATTTTTCATAACATTTCTCCCTTGATTTCTGTCTCCATGAATATTATTTTCTATCTTTTCTACCAATTTAACATATTCTTTCAAAACAAATAAGTCCCAGAACAAAACTTTACGCTTTTTTCTGGGACTTATGAATTTTACATATTTAAAAGTCAGATAACAATTATTTTAATTGTAACATCGCAAACATACAAATTCCAGCAAAAATTAGAACTACGATACTTCCTGAAATATCTCTCAGAAAATGATTTTTTAGGCTTTTTTCTACAGAGTCTTTCACTGGAATCTGATATGTTTTAACCGTTTTATATAGAAGGAAAGCTAATGCGGCTACATATAAGAAGTTCTGAAGCATTACTTCTGCAACGATCATCAATGCCATATTCACAACCGCATATCCATAATCAGCTTTATTCAAATGCTGTTGTAAAAAGCCTAACAAGTATGCGATAAATGGATTAACCATGGCAACTAAGAACATAACGGTATAATGTGGATTCTGACTTAGGATCGTCTGTAGATTAGCACCTGCAGTTCCTTTGGCTGTAAGATAACCTAATGCCATAAATGGACTTACTGCCAATAATACTTTAATGATCGTAAATATGCGCTCAATTGAAGAATTTACTGTTACATTCTTCTGAATCGTTTTCATCATGATTCTTTCCTCCTGTACTGCAAAATCTTTATTACTTTAATTCTGGCCAATAACCTTTGTTCGCTTCAATCAGGTCATCTAAGATCTGTTTTGCTACTTTTGCACTTGGTACTGTCTTAGATAATGTCAGTGCCTGCCATAACTTCTGATAGCTTCCTTCGATCCATGCTTCTACTGTCAGTTTTTCTACGCTTACCTGCTGTTCCATTAATCCTTTCTGGAACTGTGGGATTGCTCCCTGACAGATCTTTTCGTATCCGTTGCTTCCTACGATACATGGGATCTCTACCATGGCTGTACGGTCAAAGTTCTCAACTGCTCCTTCGTTTGGTACGATCAGTAAGAATCTTTCCTGTGTATTTTCTGCGATCGCACATGCTAAGTCTACGATATATGTTGCATGTGCATCTGGTTCGAATGCACTTCCGACTGCTGTTCCTTTTTCGATGATCTTTCTGCATTCTCCGAAGATGAACTTCTCTCTTCCATCCATAACTTCGTTCGCTCTTGTGTATTCTGGATTTGATGTCTCTACAACATAATCTGGGAACAGGTAGTATTTTAAGTATGTATTTGGAATTGTTTCTGGATCAAC
>ULQR01006899.1_pt1 | contig 40165 bp, 30 predicted proteins | sample 1954711 | NCBI WGS metagenome assembly ULQR01 (sample SAMEA4835661, study PRJEB28245) | human gut metagenome | biome: gut microbiome; material: fecal sample | place: Denmark | collected 2008
TAACCTGGCTTTCGCTTTATCTACTAACTGGTTGTGAATCAGTACTTTCATCAGCTGTGCCAATTTCAGGTTGTTCGGGTTTCTCGTAAGCGTCTCCGCTGTCTCGTCAGCTTCTTTCTTCGACTGTGGATACGCCTTGTAAAGTTCGCCGTTGATACTCTTGAACTTTTCCTCGAGCTGCGTGCGAATGGAAGAGCATGGTATGCAAAAACCCCTCGGGCTCCGGGTGGAAACCGAGGGGTATAATACAGTATGATTCTCAAATCATCAGATCAATGGCTCTGCATCCATGTCGGCAGGCTGTGGAAGACCCATCAGTTTCAGGATGGTAGGAGCCACGTTGCAGAGGGCACCGTCCTTCACGCTCTTTACTTCGTCACCGGCATTGACAACAATGAACTGAACCGGATTGAGTGAGTGGGCGGTGTTCGGAGTGCCGTCCTCATTGACAGCGTGGTCGGCATTGCCGTGGTCTGCAGTGATGAGAATTACATAGTCATGCTTGATGGCCTCTGTGACAACTTTCTCGACGCAGCCGTCAATGCATCTGACAGCCTTCACGATAGCGTCATAGACACCGGTGTGGCCGATCATGTCGCCATTTGCGTAGTTGAGGATGATGAGGTCTTCCTTGTCGCTGTCGATAGCCCCGATAAGCTTCTCGGTTACGATAGGGGCACTCATCTCAGGCTGGAGGTCATATGTAGGAACCTTAGGAGAAGGAACCAGGATTCTGTCCTCATTCTCGAAAGGAGTCTCGCGGCCGCCATTGAAGAAGAATGTCACGTGGGCATATTTCTCGGTTTCGGCGATGCGGAGCTGGTGAAGACCGGCCTTGGATACGATTTCTCCGAGGGTGTCCTTCACGATTTCCTTGTCGAAGAGAATGTGCAGACCCTTGAATGCGGCATCGTACGGAGTCATGCAGCAGTAGTAGAGGTTCGGAATGACGTGCATGCCCTCTTCCGGCATATCCTGCTGGGTGAGAACGGAAGTGATTTCACGTGCGCGGTCATTGCGGAAGTTCATGAAGATGACAGCATCGCCTTCCTCTATCTTTGCGAGAGGTGCGCCTGCAGCATCTGTAACAACTATAGGTTTGATGAACTCGTCGGTGACATCTGCATCATAAGACGCCTGGATACCTTCGGTTGCGGAGGTGAAAGCGGCACCTTTGCCTTCAGTGAGAAGGTCATAAGCCTCTTTTACGCGTGCCCATCTCTTGTCACGGTCCATTGCATAGAAACGGCCGCATACTGTGGCAACTTTTCCGGTGCTCTCTGCCATGTGCTTCTCGAGATCAGCCACGAAGCCCTTTCCGCTGTGCGGGTCTGTGTCACGGCCGTCCATGAAGCAGTGTACATAAACATTCTCCAGGCCATATTCTTTGGTAACGTTCAGGAACTCGTAGTAATGGTCGAGTGAGCTGTGCACGCCGCCGGTAGAGCAGAGACCCATCAGGTGAAGTTTCTTGCCGCTCTCCTTTACATAATCATACACGCCCTTGACTTCTGCACGGCTGAGAAGCTTGTGGTCACGGCAGGTCTTATTGATTTTCATAAGATCCTGATATACAACGCGTCCGGCGCCGAGATTCATGTGGCCTACCTCAGAATTGCCCATCTGTCCGTCAGGAAGACCGACAGCCTCGCCGCAAGTGAGAAGGTGGCTCATAGGATATTTGGCTCTGAGAGAGTCAATGAAAGGTGTTCCGGCTGTGTAGATGGCGTTCGAGTGGTCATGCTTGCCCTCGCCCCAGCCATCAAGAATCATAAGAAGAACTTTTCTATTCATATCTGTTACTATTTGTTTTCCGCGCGCAAAGATACAAAATCCCTACCTCTTTTTGTGCTAATCATAATGTTTTATTTAATTTTGCATATTGGAATTTAAACAGATAAGAGAATATGGCATTCGACAGACGAAAACGCAGCGGCGGAAAACGCGAAGATTCAAGAAGAGATGGAGGAAAAGGACGCATGTCCGGTCGTAGAGGCGACGCTTCCGGAAAAATGAGCAGAAAAGATAATGAAAAGCCTCTGAAGGAATGCCCTGACTATACGGGAACTGTCCAGATGACCAGGGACGGATTCGTTTTTGTCAAGGTCGAAGGAATGGAGGATGACATATTTGTCCGCAACGGAAAGACCAAGGGCGCATTGAACGGTGATACCGTGAAAGTGGCCGTAACCAAGGAGAAGACAGACAGCAAACGTCAGGAAGGCGTAGTCATCTGCGTCCTGGAGAGGTCCAGAAAACCGTTTGTGGGAGTCCTCCACGTAGTCGGTAACCAGGCGTGGGTCCTCATGCAGAGCCGTGTAATGCCATATGACATCAGCATTGACATAACTGACGAAAAAGGTCGTCCGCTTATGCGGCGAAAAGGCGCCGTCTCGGAGACGGGATATCTCAAGTCTCTGGGCAACAAGGAGTTTGCTGTGGCTGGAGTTACCGAAACGGTGGATGGAAAAGACAGCGAACTTAAGGTCCACACAGGACTTAAGGTGGCAGCGCTTGTGGACAGTTGGGACAGGGGAGAGCCGAATCCGCATGGCTATATCGTGGATGTTTTGGGCGAGCCTGGCGAGAATGATACTGAAATGCACTCGATTCTGGCCGAATACGGATTGCCTTACAGGTTCGAAGCGGAAGTGGAGAACGCTGCAGACGGCATCTCAGATAAAATCACGGCGAAGGACCTCAAGGGCAGAAAAGATTTCAGAAAGACATTGACCTTTACCATCGACCCTGAGGATGCGAAGGACTTCGATGATGCGCTTTCATTCAAGAAACTGGACAATGGAAACTACGAGGTCGGTGTACATATTGCCGATGTTTCGTATTATGTCACTCCGGGATCTGTCGTGGACAAGGAGGCCCAGTCGAGAGGCACATCCGTGTATCTGGTGGACAGGACAGTCCCGATGCTTCCGGAAAAGCTTTCCAACAAACTCTGTTCGCTCAGGCCTAACGAAGACAAGCTCACTTTCTCGGCGGTGTTCGAGATCTCGCCTCTTGCCAAGATTGTCAGCCACTGGTTCGGAAGGACAGTCATCTGCTCAGACTACAGATTCGCTTATGAGACTGCCCAGCAGATTATCGACAATGGTGAGGAATCCTACAATATGGAACTCAGAGGCGGTACGGACGGAATACATTCTGTAGTCAAGGACCCTATTCTGGAGGCTTCACCTGAAGCTGCGGCTCGTCGCGCTAAGACAGAGGCAATGATGGGCGCAGGCGTGTATGAAGGCTGCCTGATTCCACGTGAACTGAAAGAGGCAATCCTGACATTGCACAAGATCGCGTCGATTCTCCGCAAACGCAGATTCGCTTCCGGTGCTATCAGTTTCGAACGTCCGGAAATGAAGGTGGAAGTGGACGAAAAGGGTCGCCCTGTAAGAGTATATCAGAAAATTTCCAAGGAGGCCAACTGGCTTATCGAGGAGTTTATGCTTCTGGCAAACCGCTCTGTGGCAGAATTTATCGCCACGGACGGCAAGATGAACGGCACGGCCAAGAAGAATGCCAAGACATTTGTGTATCGTATCCACGATGTGCCTAATCCGGATAAGGTGAATGGCCTGAGAGATTTTGCAGGCAATTTCGGATACAAGATGGAGGACGCCGACGACGGCAGGAAACTCGCAAAGGCATTGAACACGCTCTTGGCCGAGGCCAAGGACAAGCCGGAGTTTGCCGCGATAGAAATGCTTGCGCTCAGGTCAATGGCGAAGGCTTGCTACAGCACCGACAATATCGGGCATTATGGCCTTGCATTCAAGTTCTACACTCATTTCACATCGCCTATCAGACGTTACCCTGACACGATGGTGCACAGGCTGCTCGCGATGTATCTGGACGGAGCCGACTCTCAGAACAAGGCTTATTATGAGGAACAGTGCAAGCATGCATCTGAACGTGAAGTAGTTGCAGCAGAAGCCGAGCGCGCCAGCACGAAGTACAAGCTCGTGGAATTTATGCAGGACAAGGTGGGCGGAGAATATGAAGGACATATTTCAGGACTTACCGAGTGGGGAATGTACGTGGAGATAGAGCCGACAAAGATAGAAGGTATGGTGGCTCTGCGTGACATCCAGTCAGACTTCTTCGAGTTCGACCAGGACCATTACCGGATAGTCGGAAAACGTACCAAAGTGGTTTACAGCCTCGGTGATCCTGTGAAAATACGCGTGAAAGCTACTAATCTGGACCAGAAGCTGCTTGACTATGAACTGGTTGAGACCGGAAATGAACGCAGAGAGGACTCAGTTCCGGATATTCCTGGCCAATATGAAGAACGTCGTCCTGCGGCAAAGGTCTTCGACAGCACTTCCAGAAAGAAAGCCGCTCCTGGAGAAGGAGACAAAGCCGCACGGAAAGCTAAGGTAAAGCAGGCCATAAAGAGGTCCAAGTCAGTTTCCAAAAAGAAATCCTGAGATGGGTAAGGGAATTGACAACCTGCGCTATCGGGAGATGGAAGTCGAGGAAGGCTCCTTGCCGTAAACAGTGTCTTTAGTACTCATAAGTTTTTTAGTAACATGAAAATAATAAGTTGCCTCAGATTAAGAGAAGATTTTCGAGGATAGATCTGTTTTCGAAGAAGGAGTGTGCCGGTGGCACATGACTGATGAGAAAAAAGATATAGACCGAAAAGATTCCTTAAGATGATGCAAGTTATTTTTTGAAGGTTACTTAGTTGGGAAATGCCCGGATTGTTGCCGGGCGTTTTCCAGATTTAATATTTGATGCGGGGTTTTGTCAATGCCTCATGCAGCTGATTGTCATATCTCAGACGAACTTGCACGCCTGCTTCCTGATAATAATATCTCGTAGCGATTTCCTCCTCTATGAACGGAATTATTTCCTGTTTCTTGAGAAGAAGGAACTGCTCTTTCTCCATGTCCAGCTTTTTCGCGAGCGCATCGAGCTCATCCTTCATTGTTCCGGCCATTCCATCCTTCTCGAGTTCTTTCTTCATCTGGTCGTACAATGTCTTGGCTCCTGACCTGTAATCGAAATCCTGTCCCTTTGCGTACTGGATAAAGTCCTCATAATCAGCGTCTGAGAAATGGAAATCTTCCAGAGCCGGGAAACTCTCGTGCTTCTTCACGTACTCCAGAGAATATCTGTCAATGATGCCGTTGAGGACCAGCGAATACACTAGTCGGCTGTACTGTCTCTCTGTCAATGTGTCGTCAGGCATGATGCCGCCGCCGTCGCGGACAGGACGTCCGTGCGCAGTGAAAAACTGATGTGTCAATGAATCCGGAATATGACCCACGCTTCCGTCGGATTTGCGGTGGCTGTAGTCAATGGCCTGAATGCATCGTCCGCTCGGAGTGTAATACTTGGCCGTGGTTATTTTCAGCTGTCCGTTATAAGGTAGCGGGCGGATGCTCTGCACAAGTCCCTTGCCGAATGTCCTCGAGCCCATTACAGTGGCCCTGTCCATATCCTGGAACGCTCCGGACACGATTTCTGCAGATGACGCAGTGCCAGAGTCCACCAGGACGATTATCGGAATCTGCGTGTCCACCGGTTCCGTCAATGTGCGGTATTCATCTTTGGTCACGTTTCCGTTGCCCTTGGAAGTGACGACGAGGGAGCCCTTCGGGACGAATAGAGAGACAATGTTTACTGCTTCCTGCATCAGACCGCCTACGTTACCCCTCAAGTCTAAAACCAGCTGTTTCATCCCCTGCTTTTTCAGATGGAAATACGCATTGCGCACATCTCCGGATACATTTTCCGTGAAACCGGTCTGGAGAATATAACCGGTCGTGTCATTGATCATACCGGCATATTCCACGTCAGGAAGGTGGATTCTTTCACGTGTGACAGTGACCTTGACAGTGTCCCCGGCTTTCCACGACTCACCGCCGCGGAGTTTTTTCACGTCGAAAACGACAGATGTGCCTGGCTTTCCCTTCATCTTGGAAGTGGACTCGCCGGCATCCAGCCCGATGACGGACAGCCCGTCTATCGCCGTGATTTCATCTCCGCATTTCAGCCCTGCCTTGCTTGCAGGGGAGTTCTTGTATGGTTCATTGACGACAATGTTGCTCTCCTTCGTAGGCTTGTAGATGATGGCTCCGATACCCTCGTAGGTCTTGCCGATCATGAATTCGAAATCGTCATTGTCCTCCTCCGGAACATAGATGGTATAAGGATCGAGCGACTCGAGCATCGCATTGATGCCGGCTTTCTCAATTCTGTCAATAGGAAGAGAGTCAACGTATGATTTGTTCAGTTCTTTGAGGATAGCATTCTGGATTTCAACCCATTGCCCCAATTTGAAACTTTTGGACTGCCCGAAAGAAGGGGCTGCAGATATGACCAATGCTGCGAGTGCAGCTATCAATTCAGTGCGTTTCATTATAAATGAATTATTTTGTTGCAACTGACAAAGATAGCAATCTATTTTGATTTCCTTTTGTGATTGTCCGTGAAATTGATACCTTTGCACCCGAATATATAAGGTAAAATTAAAGCAGTATGACGATTATTTTTGCAACGGGCAATAGCTGTAAACTGCGTGAAGCATCAGAAATTTTAGGTGGGGGCTTTGAGCTCGTTACCCCGGCCTCAAAAGGGATTACGGAAGATATCCCTGAAACCGGCACGACTCTGCGTGCCAATTCTTTACAGAAGGCGCAATACATCTTCGACCACACTTCAGGTGCGGATTGTTTTGCGGATGATACCGGACTTGAGGTGGATATTCTCGGAGGTGCTCCGGGAGTCTATTCGGCCAGATATGCCGGTCCGGACAAGAGTTTCAGCGCCAACATTGACAAACTCCTCGATGAGATGGCCAGAAAAGAGTATGAGGCATCTGTTGCCAGAGAATATGGCATCGCTACGCCCAAGGCCACGAGAAGAGCAAGGTTCAAGACCGTGATAACCCTGATTCTGGATGGCCAGAAGTACTTTTTCGAAGGTGCTATGGAAGGCCGGATCTCTTATGAGAGGGTAGGAAACGGAGGCTTCGGCTATGATCCGGTTTTCATTGCGGACGATTATCCTGACGTGACGGTGGCCGAACTTACAGAAGACCAGAAAAACGCGATTTCCCACAGAGGAAAGGCGTTGAGGTCAATGGCACAGTGGCTTCAGGAGCACTCGGCCAAGTAGCCCTACCGGTGACAATGCCATGGATGAGCAGGTTATAATACTGAATTACACGAAGATACGGGACAATTCCATAGTTGTCCATACATTGAGCCGGACTTATGGCCGCAAGAGTTTTCTGGTCAGAACCGGAGCGAAGGCCAAGATGGCATTCTATCTTCCGCTCAATATCCTGGAACTTTCAGTCACTGAAAACCCCAAATCGGATTTATGGTATGCCAGCCCCGTGGCGGCGAAGTATCCTCTGCTCGGAATCAGGAACAATGTATTCAAGAATGCAATCTCCCTGTTCATGGCGGAGGTGATTTACCGTACAGTAAAGGACGGAGCGGCAGAGGACGGCCTGTATGAATGGTGTGAGCATCAGATATTGACCTTGGATGCCCTGCAGTCGGATTTCAGCAATTTCCACATCTATTTCCTGCTGGAGTTCTGCATTGCCCTCGGCTTCCGTCCGGAAGTGGCTGACCTGCTGCCTTTTACTGATGAGAACCAGGCTGTTGTGGCTCAGTTCATGCGTTCTGACCTGGCTTCGGCAATGCTGATTCCGCTCACCGGCCGCGTCCGTGGCGACATAGCCTCCTCCATAATCCGCTACTTGGAATTCCATACCGAGTCCGCCATCAACATCCGCTCCCTGCAGGTTCTCCATGAACTGTTTTCGTAAAGCGTAGGGTTCGTTGAAGCCAATATGATATTGCCAGCCGAAAACCGCTGGTTGGCTGAATAATTTTTTAAAGTAGAGCGACCGATACTAACTTTGCCGATGCCAATGATAGGTTTCATTTGGACGTGTTTGCAGTGAAATGTCAAGTTTGGCACGATAAATGCAAATAGTCGGTCAAGTGAATAATATTATTGGTTGGTTATTATAATGGTTAGTTAGTAGTGTTTAGTTATGGTATCGCGTTGTACTGCCAGATGTGAGATCTCGCCAAAACGCAGATACGAATCTACAGAGGCCCGTTCAGATTCCTGAACGGGCCTCTCGTTTGATATCTGATATCGCCTTGCAGCAGCGGCAAGAGTCGGGGCAGGGGGCATTGCCCGAATTACATTCCACGAGCGGGTGTCCGGGGCTGCAGGCGGATGAGACAATACAAAAAAACACCGCGGCGGATGTGCTGCGGTGTTTTTGGTGGGAGCAGAGGGAGTCGAACCCCCGACCCTCTGCTTGTAAGGCAGACGCTCTGAACCAACTGAGCTATGCTCCCAAACAAACTTGCTCCTGAACCAGGACTTGAACCTGGGACCCTCTGATTAACAGTCAGATGCTCTAACCAACTGAGCTATTCAGGAATGTATCCCTGTTGTTTCGTAACGGGATTGCAAAGGTACAACAATTTCTGTTTCCTGCAAATTTTTTTCTGCATTTTTTTGCTAACTTTGTCAAGATATTTTAGGACATCTGTTGGACTTATTTTGGAAGATGCTGATTTTCAGTTTTTTAGAGGATATGTGCCAGCCAAATAAAGAATAACCTTATTTATATGGATATCGATCTCTTATCAAAAATGGTTAAAGAACTTATCCTTGACAATGATGAAGTGTCATTGCCGGGAGTCGGTTCTTTCGTGGCAGAACTTGTTCCATCCTCATTTTCGGATAAGGGCTACACTATCAATCCTCCATATAAACGTCTGAGCTTCAGAAAGAAAACAGACGCCTCTGACAATGTTCTGATAGATTTCTATGCGAAGTCCAATAATGTGGACAAGGAAACTGCTTCGAAGATTGTCATCGATTTCCTGTCGGAGATGCAGAAGGTCCTCGAGCTCAGGAAGTCCATTGTCTTTCCGGGCTTGGGAAAACTGAGGGCGACCAAGGAGAATATTTTCTTCTTCGTGGCCGATGAAGATCTGGACATTTATCCGGAAGGGTTCGGGCTCGAGCCGATTTCCCTTAAGACTCATGAGGAGACACCTGCAGAGGTTTCAGCGACTATCGCGGCGCTTCAGGATATCCTTAATCCGGAGGAAACGGAAAGCCAGTCCGGCAGTGAAGAGCCGTCTGAATCGGTGTCCGGCCTGGAAGACGCGCCTGAAGTGACCGGTGGCGGACAGCCTGAGTCCTCACTTGAGGCAGAGGTCGAGTCCGACAGCGAACTGCAGCCTGAGCAGCAGGCAACAGCCGAAGAGTCCGACCACCAGTCTGAGAACGAATCTCAGCATGAGGCGAAAGGCGAACAGGAGACAGTACAGCACGGAGAAGCTTCAAGTTCGGAAGACGCGCCTGAAGTGACCGGTGACGGGCAGCCTGAGTCCTCACTTGAGGCAGAGAACGAGTATGACAGCGAACTGCAGCCTGAACAACAGGCAACAGCCGAAGAGTCCGGCCACCAGTCCGAAAACGAATCGCAGTCTGAGGCGGAAGGCGAACAGGAGAATGAGCCGCAGCAGGAACCGGAATCTGACAATGAACCGGACGTGCCGGTCGAGCAGAATAATTCGAATGAACCGGAGCCGCCACGGACAGAGCCTGCGAAAAAGAGCAGGAAGGGATGGAAAGCATTGATCTGGACGGCGGTAGCCATCGCGGCATTGGCCGTGACCTTCATTGTCGGCTTCGTCATCCTCGCGCATATCGCGCCGGACTTCATTGACTCGATCCTCTATACACAAGAAGAGCTGGAAATCATAAATCACTGATTCCCAGCCCTTGTATAGTAATCCGCACGCGCTTACCGTACTCTGATTGAGCGCCCGATTCTCAATGTGGTCTTGGCAGAAATTCCGTTCAATGCACAGAGTTTCTTGACTGTCGTGTGATACTTCACGGCGAGTGAACCGAGAGTGTCTCCCGACCTGATCTTGTGGTATTGGGCCTTGGCCAGTTCAGCCGCCTTGCGCGCTTCCTCTTTCTCCCTCAGCTCCTGCTCGGCAGCTCTTGCGGCATAATACGTGGAATCAGCCTTCATTATCAGGTAGTCCTCCTCGTCGCTTTCCGGGATATACTTGCTGCTTGCATCCAGGAACCGCTTTTTCAAGATGAAAAGCCTGTGTCTCAATGTGCCGCTCTCGAAATCGATAAGCCACTGCGGGTCGAATGCGAAACCGCAATACCTCGTCTCGAAATGCAGATGCGCTCCCGTAGAACGTCCCGTGGAACCGCCCAGACCGATGGTCTGTCCGGCAGTCACCCAGTCGCCAGGGGAAACCAGACGCTTGGACAAATGCGCATAGAAAGTCTCCAGACCATTGTCATGACGGATGACCACCAGATTGCCATAGCCTCTGTAATACTTTGACAGTCTGACCTTTCCGGTGAAGGCTGCCACGACCGGTGTGCCGGTCTTGAGGGGCAGGTCCACGCCCATGTGCCTGCGCCCGTGACGGTATCCGAAAGGAGAGTAAACCTTTGTCTGATAAGGACAATGATATTCGCTCAATGTATCTACTACCCACAGCGAAATGTCATCCTGCAGGTCCTTCGTGTCCAGCCTGTACGGATTCGGAAGCTCTTCGTTCCAATAATCCTTGTAAATCTGGGCGGAAGCCGCCACGTTCGGGTCTTTGTAGTACTTCCAGGTATAATCCTCCAACAACAAAATTTTCACTGCCGGATTGCCCGTGTCCAATGTGTCAATCGGATAAGCAAATGACTTGTCAATCGATTTGACAGGCTGAAGTGCTGTCCGTGGTACGAGCAGAGATGCCCTGCTCATTGTCATCAATGTATCTTGTGCGGCTGCACGCTCGCTCCGGAAAGAAACCAGAGCGAGCAATGTCGCTCCGGCAGTAAGAATTTTATTGAAGTTCATATGATTATACTGTTGATTACTCTGCACCGAATTCTGATTTGAGCAGAGCTTTCGTTTCGTTGATTTTTTCTTCGAGTAGTTCCTTAGAAGTGGCTTCACAGATAAATCTGAGATAAGGCTCTGTGTTTGAAGGCCTTATGTTGAACCACCAGTCCTTGAATTCTACGCGGTATCCGTCGAAATCCATAAAGGCTGTAGGAGTCTCCTTCGCTGTGAAATGTGCCTTGATCGCATCCATAGCGCCCTTTTTGTCCTCGAGACGGAAATTGATTTCGCCTGAGTTCTGATATCTTGCGATTTTTCCGATAAGCTGGCTGAAAGTGATGCCTTTTTTCTTCATGTTTGCAAGCACTCTGAGTACCAGGATGGATGCGAGGAGACCGCTGTCGGAATAGAAGAAGTCCTTGAAATAATAATGCCCTGCGAGTTCGCCGCCCCAGACGCCGTCGATTTCTCTAAGCTTTCTGGCTGCGTTTGCCCTGCCGACTTTCCATGTGAACATCTTGGCCCCCATAGGCTCGAGATATTCGCCTACTGCTTTCGAACTGCGGATGTCCTGGATGACGATGCCCGGTTCGTGACGCTCGTCGATGAAATAGTGTCCGAGCAATGCGATCATGAGGTCAGGAGAAACGAAATTGCCTTTCTCGTCCACGAACATCACGCGGTCAGCGTCGCCGTCATAGATGACGCCTGCATCAGCGCCTGATTTCTTCACGAGCTCTTCCAGTGCCACTACGTTCTTGTGTATCAGCGGGTTGGGTTCGTGATTCGGGAAAGTCCCGTCCATCGTGTCGAAAATATACTCAGGGCCTTCTCCGAAAATCTCCTTCGCATAGAGCGAACTCATTCCGTTGGAAAGGTCGAACGCGAGTTTCAGGTCACTGTAGTCTCCTTTGTATTTGAGAAGGAAGTTCAGATAATCCTGATGAATGTCTTTCTGATAGACTTTGCCTCTTTCGGCAGCTACAGGAGTAGGTTTGTTCTCTTTGATCCAGGCCTCTATCTGTCCAAGTCCCGTGTCATAACCTACCGGCAATGCGTTTTCACATGAAACCTTCATTCCGTTGTATTCTTTCGGGTTGTGGGACGCCGTAATCTGCACGGAAGCCTTGAAACCGTAGTTCGCCGTGCCGAAATATACCATCGGCGTGGTGCTCAGGCCGACATCGTAAACATCGGCGCCTGCGTCATTGATACCCTTCAGAAGGTACTCGTGGATCTCGTCAGATGAGACTCTGCAGTCTCTTCCGACAAGCACCTTGTCAGTACCGAGAAGTTCAGGAAGAAAATATCCTACCTTATAGGCAGTGTTTTTGTCGAAATCCACGTTATAAATTCCGCGGATATCGTAAGCGTGGAATGCTCCCATAATCTATTTTATTTTAGTGTTGTAATGTGTCGATACCTTGCCCTTGGCAATGTTCTGCAATTTCTTGGAAATCATCTTCTTGCGGATAGGGGAGACGTGGTCCACGAACATGTCGCCGTCCAGATGCGACATCTCGTGCTGGACCATGCGGCAGGCGAACTTGTCGAACTTCTCCGTCACCTTTTCTCCGTTTTCATTATAGTACTCCACAGTCATTGACTTGGGCCTGCTTATCTCGCAGTAGATTCCCGGGATGCTCAGGCAGCCTTCCGAATAGTCGGTCTCCTCCTTGCTCTGTTCGAGAATGACCGGATTCAGCATGGTGCGCTTGAAATCCTTGAGATAGTCATAGACGTCGGTCATGCCGGTGCCGTCCACTATCAATGCCCTTTTGCTGACGCCAATCTGAGGTGCGGCCAGACCGCAGCCGTCGGAGTGTTTCAATGTATCTTTCAAATCCTGGACAAGCGAAGCAATGCCTTCCTTGTCCTCAATGTCGATTTCTTCAGCTCTTGCCCTGAGGACCTCCGAGCCGTATAAATATATAGGTTGTATCATATTCTGAATTATTTTTTCCTGCGGCGTTTCCCGGAAGCGTTTCGGGACAATGTCTCAGGAATCTGAATGGCGGCGGGGTTCGCCGCAAAAGATATGCCACCGTTCTGTGACGCATTTTCGCGGTCCAGCCAGCTCTGCAGTATTATGGCGGCGCTGATTTTGTCCACGGAAGCCTTGTCCTTTCTCTCGGACGCCTTCATTCCGCCGTCAATCATTGCCCTATGTGCCAGCACCGATGTAAACCTCTCATCTTCAAGCGTTACGGGCACGTCCGGAAAGGCCTTGGCGAGCTGTTTCAGGAAAACATCCACGTCCGCTGCAGCCTCTGACGGCTTACCGTCCATATTGATCGGATATCCGACAACGAACCGGACAATGGTCTCGCCGGTGGAATAATTTTTAAGATAATCTATTATCTTTGCACTTTGTACGGTTTCCAGAGCGGATGCGAAAATTCGTAAAGGATCGCTTACAGCCAAGCCGATTCTCTTTCGTCCATAGTCTATTCCGATAATTCTCTCCATAATCGTGCAAAGTTAACAAATAATTTTTATAACAGGGTTTGCAGATGGCCTCACAGAAACAGTCCAAGGCACCGAAGGTCGAGCACTTCAGAATGTCTCTCATAGATGACATGACTCACAAGCGGTTGTGGGTGATGAGATTTACCCGTACTACTTTTTTCGTGTCCATAGTTTCTGTCGTCATGGTGATAATGGCATTGTCCTACTCGCTCATTGCCTTTACGCCTATCAAGACCTTCATTCCGGGCTATCCGGACGCGCACACCAAGCGTGCGGCGATAAACAATGCATTGACGATAGACTCTCTTCAGAATGTCATCTATACATGGAAATTCTACACTGAAAACCTGAAGAAAGTCATGGAAGGAGCTGATCCTGTGCTGATTGACAGCGTGATACGCACTCAGGACGCCACGGCGGAACTGTCTGCGACAGAGCGTAAGGAACTCGACAGCAAGGACTCGCTGCTCCGGGCCAATGTCCGTGCGGAGGAGAGGTTCGGCTTGTCCGGGGCCAATGAAAGGAGACTCCCTATCGAGGGCGTTCATTTCTTCACTCCGCTGAAAGGAGTGGTCTCACAGGGATATGACCAGCTTCTGCATCCTTACATTGACATAACCGCTCCTGCTAATTCGGTCGTATTTTCGGTACTCGACGGTACGGTAATCGGGGCCGGGTGGAGCGATGATTCGGGTTATACACTTCAGATACAGCATACCGGCGACATAATTTCCGTTTACAAGCACAACCAGAAGCTCCTCAAGAAGACCGGGGACAAGGTTACGGCCGGAATGCCTGTGGCTATCGTAGGAAACACGGGCTCATTGACCACAGGTGAGCACCTGCATTTCGAGTTATGGTACAAGGGGGAGGCTGTGGACCCTACCAAATACATTAATTTCTAATGACAGAAAAGCGTCGCATAGCGATTTTGGGCTCTACCGGTTCCATCGGCCGTCAGGCTCTGGATGTAGTAAGACAGCACAAGGATTTGTTCGAGGTTGAACTGCTTACGGCAAACAACAGTTCGGCTCTTCTGATAGAACAGGCGATGGAATTCCGACCTGGAAGCGTAGTCATATGCAATGAAGCCAAATACCAGGAAGTGGCGGATGCTCTGCAACCTAATGATATAAAGGTATTTACGGGCATGGATTCGGTCTGTTCGCTCGTGGAGGCGGAAGACATTGACATTGTCCTTACTGCACTTGTCGGGTTCAGCGGGCTCAGGCCTACGATTTCCGCGATAAAGGCGGGCAAGATAATCGCTCTTGCGAACAAGGAGACTCTGGTGGCCGGCGGGTCTGTGGTCATGGATCTGGCAAGGAAGTACAACTCGCCGATTCTGCCTGTGGATTCAGAACATTCGGCCATATTCCAATGCCTTCTCGGGGCGACTGGCAATCCTATTTCGCGCATCCATCTCACTGCATCCGGCGGGCCTTTCCGTACCTGGGACAGGGACAGGATCGCTGCTGCTACGAAGAATGAGGCGCTGAAGCATCCGCAGTGGACAATGGGAGCGAAAATCACCATTGATTCCGCCACGATGATGAACAAGGGATTCGAGATGATTGAGGCCAGGTGGCTGTTCGATACGGCTCCGGACAAGATCAATATCGTGGTCCATCCGCAGTCCATAATCCATTCCATGGTGGAGTTTGCGGACGGCGCAGTTATCGCTCAGCTCGGCAATCCGGATATGCGGGAACCGATACAGTTTGCGCTCAGCTTTCCGGAAAGACTCACATTGAACAATAAGAAACTGAATTTCGCTTCGCTGCAGGGGCTGACTTTCGAGGACCCCGATATGGAGAAATTCCCGTGTCTGTCGCTCGCGTTCGAGGCTATCAGAAAGGGAGGCAATGTCCCTTGCGCCATGAATGCTGCCAATGAAGCGGCTGTGGCTGCGTTCTTGAAGGACAGCATCCGGTTCTATGACATTCCGGAGATCATATCCGCTTGTATGGCTGGAGCGAATTTTGTAGAGAAGCCGACGGTGGAAGATCTGCTCGCCACCAACGCGGAGGTGTACCGTGTCGCGGCTGAAATGTGTGCGGAACTCGCACGGTAACAGGTAGTTGAAAACGAAACTTGAGCATTTGGAAACAGAATGGTAGTATTGATGAAGACACTCCAGGTGATAATTGCATTGTCCCTGCTGATAGCTATACACGAACTCGGTCATTTTATTTTTGCCCGCATCTTCGGAATCAAGGTGGACAAGTTCTTCCTGTTTTTCGACGCTGGTGATGTGAAACTGTTCAGTACGAAGACAACTGGCTGGTTTACAAAGCTTTTCCCGAAAATGAAGGACGCGGATACCGAATATGGCATCGGCTGGCTTCCTCTCGGCGGCTATTGTAAAATCAATGGAATGATAGACGAGTCGCTGGATACGTCCATGCTCGGCAGCGAGCCGAAACCGTGGGAGTTCCGTTCCAAACCGGCATGGCAGAGGGCGTTGGTGATGGCTGGAGGCGTGCTGTTCAATTTCCTCTTTGCCATCTGCGTCTATATCTTCATGTTGGCACATTGGGGAAGTGACTATTTGAGCAACGAGCAGAATAAGATTTATGTCAATGAACTTGCTTATGAGATGGGTTTCCGCAATGGGGACCGGATCCTGAAGTTCGACGATTATGAGCCCAAGGATTTCTCAATGCTGCAGGCGGATCTTGCAAGACGCTCCGTAAGGACAGCCACCGTGCTGCGTGGAGAAGATACCGTGGTGCTCTATATGGACAAGCGCATGGTGGGCGAAATGCTGAACTCTCCGGGGATGTTCACGCCGGCGATACCGTTCGCAATCGATTCATTGGCAAGGGGTTCTGTCAATGCCGGCTCAGGGTTGAGGCATGGTGACGTGGTCATCGGCATTGACACGGTAGCTGTCGCTTATGTCCAGGATGCATGGAAGCTTCTTGCCGCGAAGGCGGGCGGACAGATCACTGCGAAAGTGCTGCGCGGAGCTGATACATTGGCAGTTCCGTTGCAGGTTGACTCGGCAGGACGTATAGGAGTGATGCTGCAGGTGCCGGGCATGCAGAAACGTGAATATACATTGGCCCAGGCCATACCGGCAGGCGTCGAATATACATGGAATATGGTTTCCGGCTATGTCCGTGATTTGAAGCTTGTAGCTACACCGAGCACGGGGGCGTACAAGTCTGTCGGCAGCTTCATCGCGATTGGACAGGTGTTACCGTCGCATTGGAACTGGCTGATATTCATTAACTTGCTTGCGATGCTGTCGATAATGCTCGGCGTTATGAACCTTATCCCGATACCGGGTCTGGACGGCGGTCACCTGCTGTTCCTGATAGTCGAAATGGTTACCGGCCGCAAACCGAGCGAGAAGTTTATGATGGTAGCCCAGATATTGGGTATGTTCCTGCTGATGGCGATAATGGTTTTCGCCTTCGGCAATGATATAATGCGATTGTTCCGTTAATGTAAAATTTACCTGTTATGAGAAGATTTTATCAGATAAAAAATGTCATTGCATTGTCAATGCTTATGGTCCTGGCTTCTTGCCGCGGCGGCTCTGACAAGCCTCTTCTGCCGAATGTGAGCGGAAAAGCCGGCGAAGTGATAGTGGTGATGGACAAGAGCGACTGGGACGGCAACCTCGGCGGAGAAACCCGTGGCGTGCTTGCGGCGGACTATCCTTTCCTGCCTCAGAGAGAGCCGACTTTCTCCATTGTCAATGTTCCTCCTACGGGATTTGCGGACCTTTTCAAGATACACAGGAATATACTTATATATAATATATCACAGGATGTGAGGAAGAGCGGCGTGGTCTATCGCAATGACCAGTGGGCCTATCCTCAGTGCGTGATCCAGATTTCCGCACCGTCTGCCGATTCTGCCGCCACATTGCTGCAGAAGAACAGCGAGCGCATAGTTTCGACCATCGAACAGGCCGAGAGGGACAGGATTATTGTCAATGCCAAGAAATATGAAGCTCCGGGCGTACAGCCTGTGGTCAAGGAGATGACCGGCGGTTCACCATGCTTCCCGATGGGTTACAAGGTCCGCAAGAAGACGGACAATTTCATCTGGATTTCAGACGACAAGCAGTACACTACTCAGGGCGTATTCGTGTACAAGTATCCTGCAGCGCAGGTGGAGAACTTCACTGAGGAGAACATCATCGCGCACAGAAACCAGTTTCTGAAGGAGAATGTGCCGGGAATGTTCGACAATACGTATATGATTACCAATGAGATAGCCACTCCGGAGGTGAAATTCATCCGTTTCCGTGGCCGTCAGTTCGCTGAGACCCGCGGACTGTGGGAGGTCTTCGGAGACTATATGGGAGGCCCTTTCGTGTCACATTCCTTCTACAGCCGTGACGGTAAGGACATCATTGTCCTTGACGGCTTCGTCTATGCCCCTAAATATGACAAGCGTCAGTATCTCAGACAGGTAGAGGCAGTTCTCTACTCATTTGAGTGGGCTGACGACCCTTCCGGAAACAAGCAGTCTGAGGAAGAAGTGATACCTGCTTTGACTACTAAATGACACATTGATCAGTAACTGAAGGTGGCTGATTCCAACAGCGGTTTCAGCCACTATTGTAAACAAAAATTGTATGAAATTCAGAACAATTCTATTATTAGCGACAGTCTCATTTTTCACTACGCTCTCCTGTGCAACGAAGACATCGGAATGGACAGGATGGACAAACCCGCTTTTCGAAGGGCAGTATGCCGACCCTGAAGGGATAATGATCGGTGATGAACTGTGGATATATCCGACTGCATCGCATCCATTCGAGGAGCAGCTCTATATGGACGCCTTTTCCTCCAAGGACCTGAAGACCTGGACCAAGCACAGCAACATCATCACCAACAAAGAGATAAGCTGGCTCCGTAAGGCCCTTTGGGCTCCGGCCATCGTGCATAAAGACGGAAAGTTCTTTCTTTTCTTCGCCTGCAACAATGTTTATGAAGGAGATACGGGCGGCATTGGCGTAGCTGTGTCTGACAAGCCTGAAGGCCCTTTTCAAGACCTTCTCGGCAAACCGCTTCTGAACGACATCGTCAACGGGGCCCAGCCTATCGACCAGTTCGTCTATCAGGACCCGGCATCCGGTGACTGGCTGATGTTCTACGGCGGCTGGGGACACTGCAATCTCGTCAGACTCGCTGATGATTTCAAATCCATTGTCCCGTTCGAAGACGGAAGCCTTTTCCGGGAAGTCACGCCTGAGGGGTATGTGGAAGGGCCGTTTATGATTCAGCGTGACGGCAAGTTCTATTTCATGTGGAGCGAGGGAAAATGGCGTGAGGACAACTACCGTGTCGCCTATTCCATTTCAGACACCCCTTATGGTCCGTTCAAGAGAATCGGAACCATCCTGGAAAGTGATCCGGAGCACGGAACTGGCGCAGGACATCACAGCGTCGTGCGGCGCGGCGATGATTTCTACATCATCTACCACCGCCATCCGCTCGGTTCGACTGACGGGGATAACCGCGTAGTCTGCATTGACCGTCTCGAATTTGATGAAAACGGCTTCATCCTTCCTGTGAAAATGTCTTAGGAAGGACGAAGAATTGCGGTTTGCCTGACTCGATTTGAGGAGGGAGTAAAGTGGCCGCGAGTAAAAAAATGCATAATCGTAAAGAAAATATTTTGCGATTTAGAAAATAATACATACCTTTGCAATCCCTTAAAATTTCTTAACGAGATTGCTGGGTAAGTCTGGTGGGTTCGTATAACGGTTAGTACTCGAGATTTTCATTCTCGCAATAGGAGTTCGATTCTCCTACCCACTACTAAATATTAAAAAATAAAAACAATGGCAAATAACGCATCTGCAGAAAAGTGCATTCGCCAGAGCGAAAGGCACAGATTGCATAATAAGTATTATGCAAAGACCACAAGGAATGCTATCCGTGCGATCAGAAATACGACAGACAAGAAGGCTGCCGAGGCAAATGCCCCTAAGGTATATGCAATGATCGACAAACTTGCTAAAGTTGGCATTATCCACAAGAATAAAGCTGCCAACCTTAAGAGCGGAATTTCTGTTTATATAAACAAGCTCGCGTAAGTTTAGAAAGTAGCGGGATGTAGCGCAGTTGGCTAGCGCACTACGTTCGGGACGTAGGGGTCGTGCGTTCGAGTCGCATCATCCCGACTTGCAATAGAGAAGTTCAGAAATGGACTTCTTTTTTTGGTTCGTCCAGCACGAACATACTCTAATGGGTGCAAGTCCCTAAACCGCCCTGATAGTGGGAAGGTTACAGCCAAAGGCAAGGGTGTCCGCCGCGAGACGGAATCTGAAGGAAGCCGGCGGCAAACATCTGGTCTGACGGACAGAAATCCGATATGAGGCCTAAGGGTGAGGATAAGATTGCCAAAGAAATCGAAGTCCGATAACTATCCGAAATCGCCCAAGGTAAATCGGGCAGACATAAGATGGAAAGAGTATGTCCATAACTGGAGAGGTCTCGCAGGCGAGCGAAAGCGAGCAGTAACAACGAACTGCGAGAAGTCAGCAGAGGCCATAGTACCTGCCTAATATCGACACGCAGGAAAGGGCCGAACTTTATCTGAAGTAAGTCTAAAGAAGAAACTCTATGGAGGAAAGAAAGCAGAAAACGAATGAGGGCTGCCCACGGGAAGATAGGCTGGAAGCCGAAGTCATCGAGGGAGCGCAGACCTATATGGAGATAACGGAAGGCAGACTTGCGGAAGTGCAGATAGATGAGAAACACCTGATGGAACTCATCCTTTCTCCCTATAATATGAACCGAGCATATAGGAAGGTAGTATCGAACGGCGGGAGCGGAGGTGTCGACTCGATGGAGGCAAAGGACTTGCTTCCATACTTGAAACTCCACAACGATGAACTCAGGAACTCCATCTTGAACGGGAAATACAAGCCTATGCCGGTGCGCAGGGTGGAAATCCCGAAAGACAATGGCAAGACGCGCAAACTGGGCATACCGACCCTGGTGGACCGCGTCATCCAACAGAGTATAGCGCAGGTACTGACGCCAATGTATGAGCCGCAGTTCAGCGAGGGAAGCTACGGCTTCCGACCGAACCGCAGTGCACAGGGGGCGTTGAAACAAGCGCAGAAGATACTCGACGAAGGTTATGAATATGCCGTAGGCATAGACTTGGAACGCTTCTTTGACACCGTAAATCAGAGTTACCTGATAGAACTGCTCTCACACACCATAAAGGACGGCAGGGTCATAAGCCTGATACACAAATACCTTTATGCTGGCGTGATGGTTAACGGAGTATATCAGCCGACAATGGAGGGAACACCACAAGGCGGCCCGCTCAGTCCGCTGTTGAGCAACATTGTGCTCAACGAACTGGACAAGGAACTGGAACGCCGCGGTCATCCGTTCGTGCGTTACGCAGATGACAGCCTAATCTTCTGCAAAAGCAAGAGGGGAGCGGAGCGCGTATGCGAGGGCCTGACCAAGTTCATCGAAAAGAAACTCCACCTGAAAGTAAACCTCGACAAGACGGAAGTCGGCTATGTCCGTGGGATGAAGTACCTGGGACATACCTTCTACAAGACAGGAGAGGGCTGAAGGCTGTGTGTCCATTCCAAGAGCCTGCTCAAACTGAAAGCAAAACTCAAGATGCTGACGGGCAGGAGCAACGGGATGGGATATGAACGCAGGAAGGGTGCGCTACACCAAGTCATACGCGGATGGGTATCATACTTCAAATATGCAGATGCGAAAACATCACTGACAAGCATTGGCCAATGGCTTCGCAGACGGATACGTATGTGCATATGGAAAAGTTGGAAGAGACCTAAGACAAGGATAAAGAATCTCATACGATGTGGCATCAAGCCATATTGGGCAAGAATCTATGGCAACAGCAGCAAGGGATGTTGGGCAAATGCGGAAGGCATAATGCACCACGCCGCGTCCAATGATAAACTCCGTGCCGCCGGTTATCCTTGTCTGATGGACTACTATGTCAGATTGCACGTTAAATAAAGAACCGCCGTATGCGGAACCGCACGTACGGTGGTGTGAGAGGTCGGAAAACGAAAGTAGGAAGAAAACTACTTCGTTTTCCTCCTACTCGATTGCCCGGCCGGTCCGATGATTTTATCCTACGGATGTACTATAAGTGACTTATAGTTGTATTTTATTCGCAATCGGCATGGTTCGGCTGTCCGTTTTGTATCTTTTCCATATTTCGTTTTCTATATTTGCGGCACTTTTGGTTAAACTTGGTTGAGGTTGACAAGAACTTCGCAATACATAAAAACACTTAGTATGGAATATTTTGTAAAGACATTCGAGAATACGGTCAAAAGGTGCTGGAACTCTCCGGCGCTGGACGAGTACAGGACATCGAGTGAAACATATGGACAGCTGGCGTCAGACATTGAAAAGATTCATACCTATTTCGAGGCGGCAGGTCTCAAGAGAGGCGACAAGATTGCCATCAATGCGCGAAGCAGCGCGAACTGGATCAAGACCTTCATGGCAGCAGTGTCAGGCGGTTATGTGGCAGTCGAACTTTTCAACGGTTACACGGCGCGTGACGCACAGGCCCTGGTGGACCATTCCGACAGCCGTCTGCTGTTTACGGAAAAGACCCTGTTCAAGGATATGGATTTCGAGTCAATGCCGAAATTGCTCGGAGTCATTGACCTGAAAAGCGGGGAACTCCTCGCATCCAGAGGCTCTTTCGGTATGGTCTATGAGCAGCGCGACCGTATTTTTGCTGAGGCATATCCCGGAGGAGTGAAGCCTGAGGATATCTGCTATCCGGACAGACCGTTGGACGATCTTTGCGCGATAATGTACACTTCCGGCTCGACCGGATTTCCGAAGGGCGTCATGCTCTCGGTCCGCAACTTCAGTGCGAATATCGAGATGATTCCGATACATTGTCCGTATAAGGAGGGAGACAATTATGTCAGTGTGCTTCCTTATGCACATATTTTCGGTCTGACATTCGACGGAGTTGCCCCGTTGTGCCTGGGTATGCACCTGGTGGTGCTGTATGTGCCTCCTGTCCCGTCCAACCTCAAGCCGGTGCTCCGCGAGTTCAAGCCGAGAGTGTTCTTCGCAGTGCCTCTCATCTTGAAGAAGATGATAGACGATACTATCGGAGAGTTCGTGAACAGCAAGACCGGCAAGGCTAAACTTGAAGACTGGCAGAACAATCCTGATTTCTGTGATGCCCTCAAGACCATATTCATGGAAGGAATGGGCGGCGGAATCGAGGAGTTCGTGACCGGCGGCGCGGCCATCCCTGACAAGATCGAGCAGCTTCTCGCGGTAAAACTGAAAACCCCGTTCGTGACCGGTTACGGAATGACTGAGACGGCCCCGCTTATCAGCGTCGGAAAAGTAGGAAGCTACAAGCTTAAGTCTGTCGGCGAATATGCTTCGGAATATGTCAATGTCAAGACAGATTCCATTGACCCTCAGCATGTTGCGGGTGAAGTGCTGGTTCGTGGCGACGTGGTATTCTCCGGTTATTACAAGAATGACGAGGCTACGAAAGCAGTATTCACTGAGGACGGATGGTTCCGCACGGGAGATTTGGGCACCATTGACAAGGACGGGACATTGTTCCTTGTGGGAAGGTGCAAGAGCATGCTGCTTTCTTCCAATGGACAGAATATCTATCCTGAGGAAATCGAGGTGATACTGAACAATATGCCGTTCGTGGCTGAGTCTCTGATCGTCAGCAGGAACGAGAAACTCGTGGCCCTGATCGTGCCTGACCAGAATGAACTTGGCGAGGCCGGTACGGATGCGGAAAGCCTGGAGCAGATAATGGATGCGAACCTCGCGGGCCTTAACAAGATGATTCCGGCCTATTCGGTAGTCTCATCGTACGAGATTCATCTTGAGCCGTTTGCAAAAACCCCGAAAGGAAGCATCAAGCGTTTCCTGTACGTATAACAGACAACATTTTCATATCAGTATATAATACACTATCTACGTACGGCGGGCAGAAGCGATTCTGTCCGTCGTTTATTTTATGGAATGAAGGACAATCTCATTGACTATCCTGTCGATGTTGTCGTGTTTCTTGTCAGGCATGGTCGGCTGAAACATGACAAGCGCAAGAATCAGAGGGAGGTAGTCTTTCAGAGAATAGCGTAATGCCCTGAGAACGAATTGGATATGTGATGTGACTTGACGCACCGGGATTCCATAGATTTCAGAAATCTCCCCATATGTCTTCTCATCAATGCGGCTGGCAAGAAACACCTTTCTCGTCACATCCGGCATGCGCTTGAGACAGTTGTCCACCAATGTGTTGATCTCGTCGGCGAAGAGATGCTCGGGATCCAGACTGTTCAGGGAATTGATCTCATATGTCCGCATCCTGCTGCCGGTTTCATAGAAATTCTTATGGATCCGAGTGCGGTTGTTTTCGACTTTCAGGTAATCCAGACAGCGGTTTATGATGGATTTGAAGGCGTAGGACTCGTAATTTTCCGTATTGAGAGTCGCCCGCTTCTCCCACATTCTGATAAAACATTCATTGACAATGTCTTCCGCTGCGCTGTCGTCGTGAATATAGGAATTGGCTATCTTGACAAACATCTGTCTGCATCGGGAGAATATTCTTCCGAATTCTTCTTCTGTCAGGTCTCTGGAAATTTTTCCTTCTTCTGTCATATCTGATTCCTGAAAGTAATTCGACTTAATGCAGTTATGTTATCAGTTCTAACAGTTACTCCGCAAATATAGTATTTAAAACCGATTATATCACGGACAGGAGGCAAAACATTACGATTTCAAAAAAAACAAAAAATTACTGTAAACGTGTAATCGATGCTCGTCTATAATTACGAATGCGCAGAATAACGGTTAAAAATTGCGAAAGATGACAGACGAATTGCTTTTCAGATATTTCAGTAATGAGGCTTCCACTGAGGAAGTGGCTCAGATCGAGCAGTGGCTGGAGGAAGATCCGGCCAGACAAAGCGAGTTTGATTCTGCCCACTATCTTTTCAATGCCATGATTCTGCATTCAGACGAGTTGTCCAAGATGACGACACCTGGCGCACTTGAAAAGACATCAAGAAAATCCAGGGTCCGCAGACTGGTTTACCGTTACGCGGCCGCAGCTGCTGCAGTAGTGATTGCCGGACTTTCAGGGGTATTTGTGGAGAGGGAAATCAATTACAACAAGATGACGGCACAGACAAATGTGCTTGAAGTTCCAGCTGGCCAGAGAATGTCGGTTACCCTCAGTGACGGCACTCAGGTACAGCTGAACGGGAACTCGAGGATCGAATATCCTGTCATCTTCTCCCGCAAGCAGAGAAATGTGAAACTCTCAGGAGAGGCATTCTTTGAGGTCAAACATGATGAAAGACATCCTTTTATAGTAGAGACCTTCGCATCCAATGTCGAAGTGCTCGGAACAAGGTTTAACGTTTACGCTGATGAGGCATCTGAGCATTTTTCCACAACTCTTGTAGATGGAAAAGTGAAGGTGACCACGAACGATGAGACAGCGGAGCAGGTAGTTCTAGCTCCGGATGAGATGGTGAGATTCGTGAACAATCACCTTGTGGTGACGAAGGTCGATGCCGAGAATCTGATATCCTGGACAGAGGGCTATGTCAATCTCGCGGACACTGATTTCGAATCTCTCATGCGCAGATTTGAAAACTTTACGGGGTAAAAATAGTGATAGAGAGAGAAACCATGCCGGAGATAGGATACAAGAGTGGAAAAATCCGTGTCTCCGAGGGTGTACATTTCGCACTGAAGCTTCTTCAGCATGAGTGTAAGTTCACTTATACTGAGAATTATGAAACCAACACGATAACAATAAGATAACACACAATAGAATTTGATCCGACATCGTTCTTCGGAGGATCCGTCCCCCGTAAGGCTTTGTGAGACTGAATTTAAAACGATAATAATAAACCACGTAGCATTTATGTTGAAGACAGTATTATCCAAAATTGGAACACTGTTGCTTCCCCTGATAATCTCCGTTTTCTGCTCGTTCCCCGCTTATGCGCAGACAGAGAAGACGTTGACTATCGAAGCGAAAGCAATCGCTTTGGAAAAAGTGATGCAGCAGATTGAAAAACAGACCAACTGCGTTTTCCTCAACAAAGATGTGGATGTACAGGAAAAAGTGTCTGTAAGCATTTCCGGAAAAACTCTTTCCGAGACCCTGAATATCTTATTCAAGGACAAGAATATCAATTGGAAGATTGATTCCGGACACATTATCATTTCCAAGAAGGCCGCCCAGCCTAAAGCAGACGGGGCGGGGAGTGCCAAATCCTCACAGATCAGTGGCGTAGTCATTGATGAAGAGGGAGTTCCGGTAATAGGTGTAGGTGTCATCATTCAGGGCACCACCATCGGAACCGGTACGGATCTGGACGGAAATTTCTCTTTTGTATTGCCGGAGGGAATGGAGAACTCTTCACTTGAGTTTTCCTGCCTCGGCTACACAACCCAGGTACTTAAGATAGGCACCCGCAGAGTCTTCAATATCACAATGACAAGCGACGCGATTATGATGGAGGGAACTGTCGTCACGGCTCTCGGCATCAAGCGTTCAGAGAAGGCCCTCAGCTATAATGTGCAGCAGGTCAATGCTGATGAAGTGACAATGAACAAGGATGCCAACTTCATCAACTCCCTCAACGGTAAGGTTGCCGGACTTAATATCAATGCCTCCTCTTCAGGAGTCGGCGGTGCGTCAAAGGTAGTGATGCGAGGAATGAAATCCATCAGCCAGTCTTCAAACGCACTCTATGTCATTGACGGTGTCCCTATGTACACTACCGCCCGCGACGGCGGCACACAGTTCGCTTCACAGGGTTCTACGGATCCGATTGCGGACATCAACCCGGAAGACATTGAAAGCATCTCGGTTCTTACCGGTGCTGCAGCTGCGGCTCTTTATGGCTCAGATGCTGCCAATGGTGCAATCGTGGTGACGACAAAGAAAGGCAAGGAAGGCAAGCTCACGGCAACAGCTTCAGCGTCTGTGGAGTTCATGACACCATTCGTATTGCCACGTTTCCAGAACCGCTACGGAACAGGCGACCTCAATTCCTCCATCGGCTCGGATGTACGCAGCTGGGGAAATCTCATGAATGAGGCCAACAACCCTAAATACGACCCTGCGAAGGATTATTTCCAGACAGGTGTGACCCACAACGAGACAGTCTCTGTATCAATGGGCAATGAGAAGAACCAGAGCTATCTTTCAGGTTCCTCGATCGACTCATACGGTATGGTTCCCAACAACCGTTACAACCGCTACAACTTCACATTCCGTAATACCACATCTTTCCTCAAGGACAAGATGCATCTTGACTTCAGTGCCAGCTTCATCAGCCAGAGGGACAAGAACATGACCAACCAGGGTACATACAACAACCCTCTCGTCGGTGCATACATTTTCCCTCGTTCAAACGACTGGGATGCTGTCCGCATGTATGAAAGATATGACGTGGTACGCCGTCTGTCCACACAGTATTGGCCTATCGGAGATGCCGGTATGACAATGCAGAACCCATATTGGATCAACTACCGCAACCTCCGTGAAAACCGCAAGGACCGTTTCATGCTGAACGCTCAGATGAGTTACGACATCCTTGACTGGCTGAACATTTCAGGTCGTGTGAAGATGGACCAGTCTGCCACCAAATATACCGAGAAATTCTATGCCTCTACATTCACCCAGCTCACGGAGAGTTCGCAGAATGGTCTCTATGGCATTTCAGAAATGACTGACCGCCAGATATATGCGGATTTTCTCGTAAATATCAACAAGCGTTTCGGCCAGGACTGGAACCTTCAGGTCAACCTCGGTACATCCATCTCAGACATGTACTATGACGCTTTGAAGAACCGTGGCCCTATCGCGGACGGACAGATGTCTGCGGAGCGCGCCGGTATCGCCAACGTGTTCAACGTTCAGAACCTCAGCAACTCCACCAAGACCACCAGACTTCAGGAAGGATGGCGTGAGCAGACACAGTCGATCTTCGGTTCAGCCGAAATCGGATTCAAGGGAGCATACTATCTCACCCTCACAGCCCGTAACGACTGGCCATCCCAGCTTGCAGGTCCTCACTCCAACAGGAAGTCATTCTTCTATCCTTCAATCGGAGGCTCAGTGGTGCTTTCACAGATCATCCCTAATATGCCTAAGGAACTGGAGTACTTGAAGATCAGAGGTTCATATGCGTCAGTTGGTACCGCTTTCGAGCGTTACATCGCCAACCCTATGTACAGCTGGAACACAAGCGGTCTCAGCTGGAATACCCAGACACAGTATCCTGTATATGACCTCAAGCCGGAGCTTACCAACTCCTTCGAGATCGGTCTGTCAATGAGGTTCCTCCAGTATTTCAACTTTGACGCGACTTATTATCATACAAATACCAGGAACCAGACATTCAATCCTCAGATTTCCACAGGTTCAGGCTCATCCGACATATTCATCCAGTCAGGAGACGTCAGGAACCAGGGTCTGGAGCTCACATTGGGCTTTGGCAAGACTTGGGACAAGTTCACATGGAACAGCAACTACACATTCTCATTCAACGAGAACAAGATCATGTCCCTTGCCGAGAATGTCACCAATCCTGCGACAGGCGAGAAGTTCTCCGTATCGCAGCTTGACATGAACGGCCTCGGCCTTGCCCACTTCATCCTCCGCGAAGGCGGCACCCTCGGTGACCTGTACTCGCTTGGTGATTTCAACTACGACAGCAACGGACGCATCATTGTCAATGAAGATGGAACGGTGACAACCAGAACATTCTCAGACACAAAGGATTATGTCAAGCTCGGAAGCGTTCTTCCTAAGGCGAACATGTCTTGGAGAAATGACTTCAATATCGCAGGATTCAACTTCGGATTCCTCGTGTCGGCCAGACTCGGCGGTATCGTTTACTCAAGCACTCAGGCGATTCTCGACTACTATGGAGTATCCGAGGCCTCAGCGCTTGCACGTGACAACGGCGGCGTATTCCTCAACGGTGGCGACAGACTTGACGCAAACAAATGGTACAGTTCTGTCGGCGGTTCCAACCCGCTTCCTCAGGAATATACCTATTCCGGAACCAACGTCCGTCTCCAGGAAGCCTCTGTAGGCTACACCTTCCCGAGAAAGATGCTCGGCAATGTCTGCGACCTGAACATTTCCGTCGTAGGACGCAACTTGTGGATGATTTACAACAAGGCTCCGTTCGATCCTGAGTCAATCGCCACGACCGGCAACTACTACCAGGGTATCGATCATTTCATGATGCCTTCTCTCCGCAATTTCGGATTTAGTGTACGTGTAACATTCTAATTACGAGGAGGTATGATTATGCGAAAAATAACAATGACAAGAACATTCCATTCGCTCGCAGGAGTCATAACACTTGGACTCATGACTCTTTCATGCACGGGCAACTACTTGGATATCAATACAAATCCGTATGAGGTGAACCGCGAACAGACCCTCACCGACGGATATGCAACTGCTGCGGCGATTGCTGCAATGGGCGGAGCGGTAGTCTCTACCGATGTGAATACCGCGCAGTTCACGGACTGTCTGCTCGGAGGCCCGATGGGAGGATATTACTCCACGACAGGTGCATTCGAAAAGACCATTGACAATTACAATGCGACAGACGACTGGACGAGAGTATTGCTCGCAAGTGACAGGATTATCCCTACACTTTACTCCAACCTTTCGGAGCTCAAGAGCATAACCGACGACCCTGTCACACTTTCCATCGCAACCATCATCAAGGTGACTGCAATGCTCAGAGTTACAGATACATACGGTCCGATTCCTTACTCACAGATCGGTCAGGGCGGAAAAATCACCGTAGCCTACGACTCACAGGAGAAGGTATATGACACGATGTTCGCTGAGCTCGACGACTGCATCAAGACCCTGACGGAGAACAGACTTTCAGGCATTCCGTCCACAGCGGATCCTGTATATGACGGAACAGCTGTAAAATGGTGCAAGTTTGCCAATTCCCTGAAACTCAGAATGGCGATGAGGATTGTCTATGCTGCTCCTGAGAAGGCGAAGAAGTATGCCGAGGAGGCAGTGAACCACGAAATAGGTGTATTCACTGACAATTCTGACAATGCAGCTCTTCAGAAAGTGGCCTTCGGTGACAAGGGAAATCCTCTCTACACGGCCATCAAGTACAACCAGCCTACAGGCAGCGTGACCGGAGGTGATACCCATGCGGCAGCAGACATCATCTGCTACATGAACGGATACAACGACCCTCGTCGTGCAAAATACTTCATCAAATCGGAGTTCGACGGCATTGACTATGCCGGCATCAGAATCAGCATCGAAAAACCGTCGCTGAATAGCGTAGGACGCAAGTATTCCGGAGTCAATGTCACTACAGAGGACCCTCTCGTCTGGATGAATGCGGCTGAGGTTGCTTTCCTCAAGGCAGAGGCAAAGGCAGTGTTCGGATTCAACATGGGTACCGGAACCGCGGAAGAGTTCTACAATGAAGGTATCAAGCTCTCATTCGAGCAGTTCGGTCTTTCAGGCTATGCTGAATATGCAGAGGACAACGAGAACAAGCCTGCAACATATGCTGACCCGGCTGGTCTCAACAGTTACGCCGGAGTGCTCTCAGCCATCACGGTAAAATGGAATGAAGCAGCAACGGCAGCGGAAAAACAGGAGAGAATCATGATCCAGAAGTGGATTGCGAACTTCAACAACGGAATCGAGGCCTGGTCTGACCATCGACGTACAGGTTATCCTAAGTTCTTCCCTGCAACAGACGCAGGCAACAAGAGCGGCGGCTCGGTGACCAACGAATTCGGCGCACGCCGTATGGTCTATCCGCTTGCTGAGTACTCGAACAACGGTGAGAATGTGAATGCCGCCGTAGCTTCCTATCTCAGTGGCCCGGACAAGATGGGCACACGCCTCTGGTGGGACTGCAATCCGGCAGTTGTGATCAAGTAATCTCAACTGGTAAGACAGGATTAGGATTAACTACTTCAGAAACAGATTTACTGAAATGAAAAAGATTATAAATATATCACTGGCCGTCCTCACGACAATGCTCTTCGTTTTCACGTCTTGCAGTGAATGGACCGAACCGGAAAATCTCGATTTCCGTCACCAGACTCCGGAGGAGATCGACCCTGCGGCTTATGAGGCATATCTCTCAGGCATCAGGGAATACAAGAAGACGGAGCACAAATTAATGTTTGTGACAATGAAAGCTTATGCGAGCCATCCTTCGACTCAAAGTATGCACATTGTCGCAATGCCTGACAGTGCTGATGTGGTTTGTGTGACAATGATGGATGAGGAAATCAACCCTGTCATCGCCGCTGAAATCGACGAAGTTTTCAAGAGAAAAAGCACTGAAGTTTTTTTGAATGTGGATTATGCACCTATTCATACCGCTTGGGGATTGCTTGAGGATAAGCGTGCGGATGAAGGACGTCCTGCCGCGACTGATGAGGAAATTACCGCATTCTTCAAGGCTCAGACTGAAGCTCAGCTTGAGAATTGTGGAAAATATGGCTTTCACGGCATTCAAGTGACATTTGTCGGTAATAGGGCAACGCATTATGCACAGGTCTCTCAGGATGCTTACATCGCTGCAGTGATGGACTACTACAAGAAGAATTCTTCTATAAAGTTAATGTTTCGCGGAAGTGCCCGAAACATCGAAAGTAAGGAATTCCTTGATGTTGTGAGTCATATTGTAATCATTGCCGGCGAAGAGAAAAAACTCAGTTCTCTTGTTACTCGTCTCGGAACAGCGCCTACCAATCGTATCATTATGGAAGTGACTGTACCTTCAGTAGATAATCCCGTGCAGATTGGTCGTTCTGTTGTTGAGGCTGCTGAATGGGTGATTGCGGAGAGCGCTAATGAAAAATTTACGCCACTCGGAGTTGCGGTCTCAAACGCTTATGATGATTATTTCAATAAGACGCTTGAGTTCTGGAACATCAAGAAGGCGATGGCAATTATGAATCCATCACAGACTGAAGAGTCTGAAAAATAAATGATTATGAAAAGAAATATAGTAATATACGGCTTTATCGCTGCGGCTCTTGCCCTTGTAGGTTGTTCTAAGCAGCAGGATAGTTTTGAGAATAAACTGTTCGTGAATGCCAATAGTTACAGAAATGAAGTTCGTGTCGCTACTGACGAGGGTGTAAAGACTCTCAACCGCAGTGTTGAATTAGGAATCGCGCAGCCGATGTCGAATGACATTCACGTGAATTTTGTAAAGTCTCCAGAACTTCTTGACATATACAGAAGAGCTTATTACGATCCTGAAGTTGAACTCCTTCCGGAGAATGTTTGTGATCTTTCAGGAGTAGAGGCAGTTATCCGTGCGGGGGATGTGGCAAGCAAACCTGTGACCCTCACATTCAATGGACTTGACAAGCTGGATTACACCAAGTCATATGTCCTCCCTGTCTCAATCAAGTCGGATGGAATAGAGGTATTGAACAGTTCCAGAACACTTTATTATGTCGTGAAAGAAGCTTCGCTTGTCAACTGTGTGGCAGAACTCAAGAGCAACAGAGCTTGGCCGGTTTGGGATAACTTCGACAAGGTCAAGAATCTTGAGACCTTCACGATGGAAGCACTCATCAACTGCCATGCATTCAACAATGACAGCAAAATTGAGACTGTAATGGGAGTTGAGGACCATTTCCTTATTCGTATCGGAGATGTAACCATTCCTTCAAACCAGATTCAGATTGCAGTTGCATACAAAGATGTTGAGGGCGGTTCTACGTATCGCCGTGATGTAACGGACGCTGCTCTCCAACTCAGGACGGACAGATGGTATCACATAGCAGTCACTTTCGATAAGGGCAATGTAAAAGTCTATCTGGATGGTCGTCTTCGTGCTCAGAATGATATCTCTGCAATAGGAAACAGACCTGGTAAAGACGGAAATCTCGAAACGGTATATTTCAAGTCAGTTGACTTCGGCGCAGCTCATTCTGAGGAGGATGACGGTAAGCCGCGTTGTTTCTGGGTTGGATATTCCTATAACCAAGACCGTTTCCTTGACGGTATGATTGCAGAGGCCCGTTTATGGAATAAGGTATTGACAGTAGAAGAAATCAATAAACCGAACCATTTCTATAAACTCTATGCTGATGAAATTGACGAGTCACTTCTCGCCTATTGGAAGTTTTCCGATGGTACCGGCAAGTCAGTAAAAGACTGGTCCATCTACGGAAATAACCTTACGGCTGAACAGGAACTCATCTGGTATCCGGTTTCACTCCCGACGAAATAATATCTAATTGATAATACATTATATACAAAACATTCAATTCTAATAATCTTATTATGCTTAAAAGATTTTTTAAGGGTCTGGTCGGCATCGCATTGGTGTCTCTTACCCTCGCATCCTGCAAAAAGGATCCAAACGAAATCACTGCAACGCTTACAGTGACTCCAGACGCTACTTTGACATTCAAAGCAAAGGACAATGCTGATGTTGTCCTCACAGTGGCCACAAACGCTGACGAGTGGAAGTACACAGCTGACGAGTGGATTCTTCTTACTAAAGATGGAGACAAACTTACCGTCAATGTGAAAGAAAACAATGCTTCTGCCGCGAATCTTGGCCGTATCAAGATTACTGCCGGGCTTGCACAGCCGGTTTCAATCAATGTTTACCAGGAAGCTGCTGAATCAACCGGCGAAACTCCAGCTCAGGGTGTTGCCGTTAAACTTAATGCCAAGTCAAGCGTTGACATCAAGACGAAGACTGAAACTGAGGTTACTGCAACTGTTTCTCTTTCAATTGCTGAGGCTGCAAAGAAAGACGTTGAAGTTGAGTTGTTCTTTGACAACGGATATCTCGCAGAATACAACTTCCTGAATGAGGCGGAGGCTGTTCTTTTCCCTGAGGATAAGGTAACGATTCCTGGTGGCGGAAAAGTTGTGATTCCTGCCGGCAAGACAGAGTCTGATGACATTGAGATCAAACTTGACGTAACAACTATTTCTCTTGGCAAGTCATACCTCGTACCTATCTTCGTGAAGGAAGTTAATAATGCAACTGTAAAACAGGCAGATTGCCGTGTGAACATCCTTGTCGGCAAACGTAATCCTAAGGATGTGAGAAACGTTGTTTACATTGAGGTCAACGACTGTAATCCGCTCAATGCTATCGAGTATGAACTTGAGGACGGAACTCCATTCATTGATGCTGTCATCCTCTTCGCTGCCAACATTAACTACAATACAACTGACGACCTTGTTTATCTCAAGAACAACCCTAATGTACAGGCGCTTCTCGACGAGTCTGAAGTTTATCTCCAGCCTCTCCGTAAGAAAGGTATCAAGGTCTATCTCGGTCTTCTCGGAAATCACGATGCTGCGGGTCTCTGCCAGCTCTCGGACTGGGGCGCACAGCAGTGGGCAAAAGAGGTTGCAGAAGCTTGTAAGACATACAAACTTGACGGTGTGAACCTTGATGACGAGTATTCAAGTTCTCCTGATCTCAGCAACAAATGGTTTGCTTCTCCTTCTGGAAAGCAGGGCTCACGCCTTTGCTATGAACTCAAGAAGGCTTTAAAGGAAACTTGCCCTTGGGAGACAGAAGTTTCTTATTTTGCTTGGGGAAACTTATACCAGTGTGAAAATGTCATTGATCTCGAGGATAAGGTTGAGCACCAGCCTGTAGATTTCATTGATTTCTATGTAGCCAACTATGGTAGCTCTACTAATCCGTATGGCGGTATGACTATGAAGAACTGCTCAGGAATGTCAGTTCAGCTCAATTATGGACAAGGCTTGCCAGTTGACTCTGCGAGGAGAATCAAGGACGCAGGTTATGGTTGGGTGATGTGGTTTGCTTGGGATCCTTCAGGTACAGGTTCAATACCAAGCAACTACTCTCATTCCCTTAATCAATTCCAGAATGCTGCTGAAGGACTTTATGGCAAAAAACTCAAACAACCTACAGGAGTATATAACAAAATCAAAGAGGGAAAATATGACCCAGAGCGTCATTCACTCTAATCACCACAATAATATTAAAACAGAATAATTGAATATGAAAAGGTTTTTTATAGCGGCTGCTGCAGTACTTGCTATCTTCAGTTGTCAGAAGTCTGAGGATGTGATAGTGGCTCCGGAGAAAGCCGATAAGATTACCGTTACTCCAAAATCAGGAGATGTTACGGCAGAAGGCGGTGTTGTCAAGGTTCTTGTTTCAAGTTCAGCAGATTGGACACTCGCAGGTAAAACAGACTACAGCTCTTGGGCAGTTCCGTCAAAACTTAGCGGCGAGGACGGAGATATTGTCGAGTTCAATGTCAATCCTAATGAAACCGGCAATAAATTGGTTGCTGAATGGACTTTCACTTGTGGAAAAGCAACTGAAACATACATTCTCACTTCTCTTCCTAAGGTTGTGATTCCTGACCATCTAAAACTGGTTTCTCCTGCAGCAGCTGTTGTAGATTATAATGAGGGACGTTATGAACTCGTAGTAGAGTCTTCTCTCCACTATCGTCAGCTTACTGCAACTTTAAGTGAGGGTGCATCTGAGTGGTTTACCTATAGAGCTACGCTTGAGGGTGATAACAAGGGCGAGGCTAAGTTTGTGTTTGACTACAAGGCGCTTTCTTCACTTGATGACAGGACTGCTACCATTACAGTCTCAGCAGAAGGTGTTGACCCTGTGACTGTAACATTTACTCAGGAGGCTAAGCATCGTCTTGAGGCCGTGAAGTCTTTCATCAGCGCAAAACCTGCTGGCGAGACTGTTGCAATTCCTCTTATCGTGAATGTCGCTTATAAGGTTGAAATTTCTGCAGATGGAAAGAGTTGGATTGAGCATAAGGGCCTTGTTGATGGTGTTGATAATTTCGCAGTTTCAGCATTTAGCGGTGAAAAGCGTTCGGCAACCATTACCTTCACTCAGACTGATGCACTTGCCGGAGAAACTCCGCTCTCTGCAACAGTTCAGCTTACTCAGCAGGAAACTCTTATCAAGTGGGCAGCAAATATGTACGAGAACCGTCTCTTCCCTAAATGGGAAAGCACTACAGTTGAGAAACTCGGAAAAGCATCCGCGCTTACAATGGAGTGTCTGATTAAGCCAAGCGCATTGACTCAGGATATTTCAACAGTTATGGGTATTGAAGGAATGTTCCTTCTTCGCTTTGGAGATTCTGCAAAGAAGAATGAACTTCAGGTTGCAACACTTGCCGGCAACTACACTGTTCCTTTCTCTTTCGAGACAGGCAAGTGGTATCATATTGCTTGTACCTATGAAATTGACAACGCTTGGAATGCAAATGTAAGAGTTTATGTCAATGGAGAACTCAAGGGTGAGAAATTGAATTGGAATTTGTCAACATACGTTGGTTGGCCGTTGTGGGAGTATGTTTATGGAGTGGACTTCTCTCCTGCATGGAGCTATGAACAGGGTAGTACAAGAAGCTTCTGGATGGGTTACTCATACGATGCGAACCGTTCGTTCAATGGGCTTATGACTGAGATTCGTCTTTGGAAGAAGGTCCTCTCTGCCGAGGAAATCAATGCGGATGGTCACTTCTATTCAGTGGATCCTAAAGCTGAGGCTCTTTACTCTTACTGGAAATTTACGAAGGGAGAGGGCACAAGCATTGAGGATGCTACAGGGAATGGCAACGCTCTCTATGGTGAGTTGAACGTGCGCAGTCAGAGTAGCGTAAACAAGGGAGACGCAGGTATTAAGTTCGAGGCTGTTTCTCTTCCTGAAAACTAATGAATCTATAAATTAGTTAGATTGTCTATATGAAGGTGGCTGGAGAGTCCTGTGAGGACGATTCAGCCACCTTTTTTATCATTGATGCGTAAATAGTGGCGTTTCAGTCGTCTATATATGTAAAATCACATACTTATGACCAGAATCAAGTCGGCGCTGTCGTCGGTGCTTCTTTTTATGTTCATTGCTTTTTCCGCGTGTCAGAAATCGCATGAAATCATTGACCCGACAAATCCTTCAGAACCTGATGAGCCGGAGATCAGGCCTGAACTCATATTGGATGAAGAAGAGATTGTCGCCCCTTCAGAAGGAGGCGTATTCAAATTTGACTTCCGCTCTACCAGAAATGTCAGCCTCAGCATCTCTCCTGAGCAGGATTGGTGCAAGGCAATGATATCTTCCACTGAGAAAGAATACTCCTTTGTGCTCATCGTGAATGTCACCGCAATGGATCTCGACGAAGACAGGAGCGCGACCATCGTGCTTTCTGCTCCCGAATGTGAGAGCCGGAGTCTTGTCGTCAAACAGGAAGGGAAAAAGGCTTCCACCAACAGCCTCACCTCCCTTGTTCTGAAGGCTGCACCGAACAGTCTTTCACAGGACCTGGCCTTCAGCTACGATGAGGCGACCAGGACATTCAGTGCCAAGTATCTCAAATGGATTGACAAGGCTCAGCCCGAGATGCTCATTCCGGAATTTGTTACAGACGGGGAGACTGTCCTAGTAAACGGGCAGCCGGTGGTCTCCGGTCAGACAGCCATCTCGTTCGCTGATGATTTCGATCTGGTAGTGAAGGCCGAGAACGGCGATGAAAACACCTATCGCGTATCTTTCAATTGCCCGCAGATCAATACCGAACTTCCGGTAATAAGAATTCATATCCCGGTTTCAAGCATAACGGACAAGAAGACATACAGAAAGACCAAGTTCGACATCTATCGTCCGGGTTCCGATGAGGGAAGATGGACAGCGTCGGATGCGGAGATTGAAATACGCGGAAGAGGGAACTCCACCTGGGGCCTTCCGAAGAAACCGTATCGTATCAAATTTCCGGAGAAATTCAGTCCGATCGGCCTGAACCATGCCAAGGCGAAGTCTTGGGTGCTTCTCGCTCACGATATGGATAAATCCCTGCTGCGCAATCATCTGGGCTTCGAACTTTCGCGAATTCTGTTCAGCTCATCTGAAAAATACCACGATGAGGCGGCTCTGACTTTTACACCATGCTCCCAGATGGTGAATGTGTATTCCGGAGACAATTATCACGGAGTATATCAGATGTCTGACCAGATGGAGGTTGCCAAGGGACGCATAGATCTCGACAAACTTGTTGCAGCCGACGGCTCAGATCCGGTTAAGATTACCGGAGGACATCTCATTGAGACGAACATCCACCACGACGAGCCTTATCCTGTGTCATTCACTTCAAGCAAGGGCATCTATATGGACCATAAATATCCTAAAGATGACGACATGGACATCTCCCAGTACAAGTATATTGAAGATTTCATCCGCAAGGCTGAAGCAGCCCTGTATTCATCCAATTTTACTGATCCTGTCAATGGCTGGAGAAAATGGTTCGATGAGAAGACATTGGCGGATTTCATCATCGTGAAGGAATTCGCAGGTGATATGGACGGCTATACCAGCACATATTTCTACAAGAGGCGCGGAGTGGACAAAATCTTCTTCGGACCGGTCTGGGACCTTGACAAGGGTTGGAACAATGACAAGCGCACTCCGCACGGCAACACTCTCACCCAGCTCATGATATACGGCGGCTTCTATATGCCTCCTTACATCAATCCTGACTGGTTCCACCGTTTCTGGCAGGATGCGGAGTTCCGCAAGTTTGTCGGCAGGAGGTGGGCCTCCAAAAAGGAGCAGCTGAAGTCCAAAGTCCTTTCCGAACTTGATGAGAAGCCTAAGCAGATGCGCAAGGCCATTGCCGCCAATTTCAGTATCTGGGATTTCTACTATCAGTACAGTGATGAGGCGAATATGCCTGCACGTACATATGAACTGGAAATACAGCGGATGAAGGACCTCACCGTGCAGCGCGCAGCATTGCTTGACGCGAAATTCAAATAGTAAACTGATATAAACACCTCGCCGGGACATTCCACCATCGGATGCACCGGCTTTTCGTTTTTCCAAAAACGATTTTTCGCATTAAATTCGTTTTTCCAAAAATGAATTTCTATATTTGTGAAAACAATCAGAATTATGGAACTGACAGAAATCACTCCGCTTATTAAATTCTATCACAGTAAGTTGGCACAGATATCCACGTCTTTCAAGAGATATCTGTATGGCGAAATCAATTGGGATGCGCGGGTAATCGGAATCAGAGGAGAGCGTGGAGTCGGCAAGACTACCATGATGCTTCAGCGTATAAAAGAAAAATATAAGAACCCCGATGATACTATCTATATATCATTGGACCATTTCTGGTTTAACACCCATTCGCTTCAGGAACTTGTCGAGTTTCTGTATAACAGGGGAATATGCGAATTTTACATAGATGAAGTCCATAAATACGCTAACTGGAGTCAGATACTGAAGAATCTGTATGACCAATACTCGGACTTGCACATTGTCTATACCGGTTCATCAATGTTGGAGATTGACAATTCCTTGACGGATATGTCCAGGCGGCAGACTCCATATATTCTGAAAGGTATGTCTTTCAGAGAATTTCTTGAATATGAGGGGATTATGAAACTGCGGGCGCTGTCATTGGATGAATTGCTGTCCGGACACGTTGCTGTATCTATGGAAATTGTAGGAAAAACAAAGATTCTTTCCAAGTTCGACCAGTATCTTCATTATGGCGTATATCCGTTCTATAGAGATGCCGGAACTGATTTCCCCGTTGTGCTGCAAAATGTGGTGAAACTCGTGGTAGAAAGTGATTTGCCGGCAGTGGAAAAAATATCTTATACAACAGTGGACAAATGTAAGAAACTGTTTATGATAATTGCCGAGAATGTTCCGCTCCAGCCGAATACGGAGAAACTTGCTGCGTCAATGAGTACCACAAGGAACACTCTTCTCAATCTGCTTTACAAATTGGATGAGGCTGAGATACTGGAACTTCTTACAGTGGAACTTAAAAATTATAAAAGACTTGTGAACCCTGAGAAGATATATCTCGGGAATACGAATCTCATGTACGCCTTCTCCCCGACTATAAATGTCGGCACGATGCGCGAGACTTTTTTCGTTGACCAATTATCTTCCGTCGGAACCGTTCAAATGCCCCAGAAGGGAGATTTTCTGGTTAATGGAAAATACCTTTTCGAAGTTGGCGGCGAAGGAAAAGACTTCGAACAGATTGCGAATGTTCCGGACAGTTATCTGGCTATTGACGGCATAGAAACAGGCTATGGGAACCGCATTCCTCTCTGGATGTTCGGCCTTCTGTATTAGTCGACCTGTAAGCGTCTTGTAAGCGTCTTCGGTAAAAACAAGAGTGTACATTTCAGTCTTCGCTAATCATCCTGTCAATAAAGTCCTTGGTACTCTCGCCTTCGTTCATTCTGTGTACTTTTCCTGCCTCGTAGTCAGCAATGCCCTGACGGATTTTGGCGTTCAAAGTTGTGCTGTTCATGATGGTGTCGTCTTCCTGAACAGGCACAAGACGATAGCTGCCGTGAGTTCTTGAAGTAATCACGACATCATTGGTGCGAGCCAAATCGAAGTATTTTCGCTGATTGGCTCGGAATTCTCTGCTACTTACTACGACCATAATATTTCTGTTTACTGCACAAATATAGTAATTCTCAAAACAAGTACCAAATTGGTACACATTATTTCCTGTAGTTTAACACTTTAAAAGCCGTCCACCAAGTACGTAGAGCGCCTCGGCACTCTTGAGGATCTGGAGAAGCGCTTCGGGGGAGAAGATCCCGTAGGAGAACGCTCTTTCATCACGGTTCAGCCGGCTTCAGCTCTGACACCCAGATAGTGACAAGGAAGGCCATGAAGAGCGTCATAGCTTCCATCAAGCCTTCAAAAGATGAAAAGGACAATGACGAGGCGTAGCCGGACAGGCGGTC